>Ga0310810_10000906_pt1 | contig 30006 bp, 25 predicted proteins | sample NCmetagenome_FD_207641 | JGI IMG/M metagenome (GOLD analysis project Ga0310810, IMG submission 207641) | Soil microbial communities from experimental microcosm in Duke University, North Carolina, United States - NC | ecosystem: Engineered > Artificial ecosystem > Soil microcosm > Unclassified ... | reverse complement strand
CCGCGATGTTCGGTGTGCCCGCCTCGAACTTGTACGGGACGTCGTTATACGACGTGTGCTCGAACGTCACTGATCGAATCATGTCGCCGCCGCCTTGATAAGGCAGCATGGCCTCCAGCAGCGCGGCCCGGCCGTACAGCACGCCTATCCCGGTCGGGCCGAAGATCTTGTGACCAGAGAAGACGTAGAAATCGCAGCCCATCGCCCGTACGTCCACCGGCATGTGCGCGACCGCCTGCGCGCCGTCGACGAGCACGACGGCGCCCCGCTGGTGCGCCATCTGTACGATCTCGGTGACTGGATTGACCGTACCGAGTGCGTTGGACACGTGCGTGATCGCGACGATGCGCGTGCGCGGCCCGAGCAGGCGCTCGTACTCATCCATTCGCAGCTCACCACTGTCAGTGATTGGCACGATGCGCAGACTGGCGCCTCGTTCTTCGCAGACCATCTGCCACGGCACGATGTTCGAGTGGTGCTCCATCTCGGAAATCAGCACTTCATCGCCGCGCTGGACGTGTACCCGCCCGTAGGTTGCCGCCACCAGATTGATCGCTTCCGTCGCCCCCCGGACAAACACGATCTCGCGCGCCTCGGCGGCGTTGAGGAATCGCCGCACGCCCTCGCGCGCAGAATCGTACGCGTCGGTCGCCTCGAGACTGAGCGCATGCACGCCGCGATGAATGTTTGCGTTCTCCTCCCGGTAGTAGCGAACGATCCGATCGATCACTGACTGCGGCTTCTGCGTCGTGGCCGCGTTGTCCAGATAGACGAGCGGCTTCCCACGAATGCGGCGCCGCAGAATCGGAAAGTCTTCGCGAACGCGCATCACGTCGATGGTCGCGGGCGATGAAGTCGTGGTCGTCATATCCCTCACGCCGCCGCAGGCAGCGACCGCGCCAGCTGCTGCTGCAGGCGCTCCTCCGCACGTATCCGCACCGGCTCGAGCGGCAGACGGTTCAACACGTCGGCAGCGAACGCGTGAACCAACATTCGCCGCGCCTCTGCATCGGTGAGACCGCGTGACCGCAGATAGAACAGCGCCTCCTCGTCGAGCTGTCCGACAGCGGCGCCGTGCGTGCATTTGACGTCGTTGGCGAAGATCTCGAGCTGCGGCTTCGTGTTGATCTGTGCGTCTTCCGACAGCAGAAGCGCACGATTGGTCTGTTTGGCGTCGGTCTTCTGCGCGTCAGGCCGGACGATGATCTTGCCGTTGAAGACGCCGCGGGCATGGTCGGCAAGAATGCCCTTGTAGACCTCGCGGCTGCCGCAGTGCGGCTGCGCATGATCGATCGTCGTATGGTTGTCGACGAGCCGCCGCGTATCGGCGGCATACAGGCCGTTCAGCGTGCACTCCGCGCCCTCGCCGTTTAAGACCGCGGTCACGTCGTTGCGGACCAGCGCTCCGCCGAGACTGACCGAGTGCGACCGGTAAGTCGCGCTGCAAGCCGTCCGTACGTAAATCGAGCCGACGTGAAATGCTTCGGGGCTGTCGTACTGCAGCGTGTAGTGGTCGAGGACGGCGTTGTCGCCGACGACGATCTCAGTCAGGACATTGGTGAAGTACTGCGCGTTCGTTCCCGCATAGGTCTCGATCACCGAAGCCTGACTGTTCTCGCCGAGGGTCGCCAGGATGCGGGGATGCGACATCAGCGGACGATCGTCGGGACCGCCGGTTGAGAGGAACAACAGATGAATCGGTTGCTCCAGGATCGCCCCCGCAGGCACCTGGATCCACGCCCCATCATCCAGGAACGCCGTGTTCAGCGCGACGAACGGCTGTTGCTCGGCGGGTGGGGTCCGTGTCAGATGCGGCTCGATCCGATGGCTGCCAGTAGCGAGCACGTTCGCGAGGTTTTCTACGTGCGAACCCGTGGGCAGCGAGCCCATGCGCGACAGCGCGGGTACATGGCGTCCATTGATGAATACCAGTTCCACCGCGGGTGCAATCCGCAATGACGCGACATCGTCCGCCGACACCTCAGCCGCCGATGGTCCTGCTAACGCAAACGTGCAGTCGGCAATCGGCGCAACGCTCGTGAATCGCCACTCTTCCTCGCGGGTGGTCGGCAGTCCGCGCGAGACGAACCGCTGGAGTGCCTCCTGGCGGAGGCGCCCGATAGCGCTGCGGCCATTGCGCTGCCATCGCGGCCGCGCGCGTTCCCATTCGACAAGATACGCATCCAGCGCGTGCGCCATATCAGCCCCCGACCACGGTAGGCGCGGCCGCTTCCAGCCAGCCGTAGCCTCTTTCCTCGAGCTCGAGTGCCAGCTCCTTGCCCCCAGACCGCACAATCCGTCCATCGGCGAGGACGTGCACGACGTCGGGCACAACGTAGTTCAGCAGCCGCTGATAGTGCGTGACCAGCAGAAAGGCGCGATCGGGACGCCGCATCGCGTTCACGCCGTGCGCTACGATCTTCAGCGCATCGATATCGAGGCCGGAGTCCGTTTCGTCGAGAATGGCCAGCCTGGGCTCGAGCACCGCCATCTGAAAGATCTCGTTGCGCTTCTTCTCGCCTCCGGAAAAGCCTTCGTTCACGGGTCGGTTGAGGAGCGATTCGTCGATCCCGAGCTGCTTCATGCGGTCGCGCACGAGCGCCATGAACTCCACCGCGTCGAGCTCCTCCTGGCCGCGATGCGCGCGCACCGCGTTGAGCGCCGCCTTCAGGAAATAGGCGTTGTGGACGCCCGGAATTTCGACCGGGTACTGAAACGCCATGAACACGCCGGCGCGTGCGCGTGATTCGGGGTCCATCGCGAACAGATCCTCGCCGCCGAACAGGGCCGCGCCCTCGGTGGCCTGATACTCGGGATGTCCCGCGAGCACGCGGGCGAGCGTGCTCTTGCCGGAGCCGTTCGGTCCCATGATCGCGTGCACCTCGCCGGCCTCGATCGACAGATCGATGCCGCGGAGGATTTCACGTCCACCAACGCCGGCATGGAGGTTCATGACCTTCAGCATCAGCCCACGCTCCCTTCGAGGCTCACGCTGAGCAGCTTCTGCGCCTCGACGGCAAACTCCATCGGCAATTGCCGGAAGACCTCCTTGCAGAAGCCGCTGACGATCATGTTGACGGCGTCCTCGGTCGACAATCCCCGCTGCCGGCAGTAGAAGATCTGGTCTTCGCCGATCTTCGACGTCGAGGCCTCGTGCTCGACGCGCGCCGTGCTGTTCTTAATCTCGAGATACGGAAAGGTGTGCGCGCCGCATTGATCGCCGATCAGGAGCGAGTCGCACTGCGAGTAGTTGCGCGCGCCGCGGGCACCCTTTGCAATCTTGACCAGGCCTCGATACGTATTCTGGCCGTGGCCCGCGGAGATCCCCTTCGAGACGATCGTGCTCTTCGTGTTCTTGCCGAGGTGAATCATCTTCGTGCCGGTATCCGCCTGCTGCCAGTTGTTCGTCGTCGCCACCGAATAGAACTCGCCGACCGAGTTGTCGCCAATCAGCACGCACCCCGGATACTTCCAGGTAATCGCCGATCCCGTCTCCACCTGTGTCCACGTGATCTTCGAGCTCACGCCCAGGCACTTGCCGCGTTTGGTCACGAAGTTGTAGATGCCGCCTTTCCCCTCGCGGTCGCCGGGATACCAGTTCTGCACCGTCGAGTACTTGATGGCGGCGTTGTCGAGCGCGACCAGCTCGACGACCGCAGCGTGCAGCTGGTTCTCGTCACGCATCGGCGCCGTGCAGCCTTCGAGATAGCTCACAGACGACCCCTCGTCCGCGACGATCAGGGTTCGCTCGAACTGGCCAGTCTCGCGCGCGTTGATGCGGAAATAGGTGGACAGCTCCATCGGACAACGGACGCCCTTCGGAACGTAGGCGAAGGAACCGTCGCTGAACACGGCGGAGTTCAACGTGGCGAAGAAGTTGTCCGAGTAGGGGACGACGGTGCCGAGATACCGGCGAACCAGTTCCGGATGGTTCTGCACGGCATCCGAGAACGAGCAGAAGATGATGCCGAGCTCGGCGAGCTTCTCCTTGAACGTCGTCGCAACGGACACGCTGTCGAACACAGCATCGACGGCTACGCCCGAGAGGAGTTTCTGTTCCTCGAGCGGGATGCCAAGCTTCTCGAATGTGCGGCGGATTTCCGGATCGACTTCGTCAAGGCTCGCGACGGCGGGCCGCTTCTTCGGAGCGGAATAGTAAATGATGTTCTGATAGTCGATCGGCCCGTACTTGACGTTGCCCCACGTCGGCTCCTTCATCGTCAGCCAGGTGCGATACGCCTTCAGCCGCCAGTCGAGCAGCCACGCAGGCTCCTGCTTCTTCGACGAGATCAAGCGGATCACGTCCTCGTTGAGGCCACGGGGCGCCGAGTCTTGCTCGACCTCGGTGACGAAGCCGTACTTGTACTCGCGGCTGGCAAGCTGCTCGATTGTTTGCGTTGCCGTACTCATATATTCCCTGTCTTGCTCTTGGACTCCTCGATGCTGAACGACGTTCCACACCCGCATGTGCTTTTCGCGTGCGGGTTGTCAATGACGAATCCCCTGCTCAGGAGGCTGGTGTCGTAATCCAGCACGATGCCGTCCAGCAGCCGAAGACTCTTCGCATCGATAAAGACCTTGCCGCCATCCGGCGCGCTGAAGACCGAATCGCCAACTCGAGGTACGGCTTCCCATCCGAACGTGTATTCGAACCCGGAACAGCCGCCGGCTTTGACGCCCACTCGAAGCGCGTTCTCACCCTGGTTGCGGGTCATGAGCATCTTGCGAATGTGCTTCGCCGCGCGATCAGTGATTTGAATCATCGCCTCTGCGCCGGACCGATCGAGACCGGTTCCTCCTTCCACATCGACAGCGGCGCACCGTGAGATTCCTCGTGCCGGGAGACATCCGCGATGGTGAGCGCCCGGAGCACCGAGACGATTCGTTCTCGTATTCGCCAGAGCGGATCCCGGACCGTGCACGCCGCAAATTGCTCACACCCCACGTCGACGGGTGAACACGCCGTCAACGTCATCGGGCCGTCAATCGCCTCCGCGACGTCCGCGACCGAAATGGCGTCAGCCGGACGCGCGAGGTAATAGCCGCCATGGATGCCTTTGTGCGCGGCGACGAGGCCGTGGTGCGCGAGCTGCTGCATGATCTTCGCGAGGAGTTCGAGGGGAATGCCGAAGTGCTCGGCAATCGCGCGGGCACTTGCGACCCCCGCTGCACTTTCACCGGCAAGATGCTGCAGCGCCAGCAGTGCGTAATCGGTTTTCTTTGAAAGCCTGAGCATGGCCGATAACTCCGACCACTTCAGTCCTAAAGATAGCGTTACGTCGGGGTCAATGACAGCTCAACTTTGAGCTCGAACGGAGCGACTCAGCGGTTCTTGACCGCCCGGATCTGTGGCGAACGGAAGAGCTCTGATGAGCCCGCCGTTTGCACTTTTGACAGTGACCCCGTAGCAGTTCAGGAACAAGCCATGGCGGTGCAAACAGAGACCCGTTTCGGTTACGTCCCACATTTCGAGGTAACGACAGTCGATAGCCGTCGTGTGCGCTATCAGGACATCTGGCAGCACCGCAACCTGGTGCTCGTCATCGTCGCGCCAGAGCAACGCTCAGCGGCCGTGCGCTACGCGCAACAGCTCGCAGAGCGTCAACGCGAATTTGAGGACGCTGAAACAAGCGTCATCGTGTCGACGGACAGCGTGCGTGGGTTCGCACCTCCCCGCGTCGTGATTGCGGATCGCTGGGGTGAAATCCTGCAGATCGCATCAGCACCCGGAGGCGACGTCTCGCAGCTGCCGAGTGTCGACGAAGTGCTGTCATGGGTCGGATTTGCCCAGATTCAGTGTCCGGAATGTCCGCCCTGAGGTTCATGGAGTTCAACGGCTTGGGCACGCCGCGATGCTCGGCGACTGCCCCCGTCGCCACCATCACCGAGACGCAGGCAATAGCAATACGCTCGCCGGCGGCTTCACGCCGCGGATGATTGTACCGGCTTCGAGTGTCAGCGGCTTCCGAAGCAGAAACGGATGTCGATGCTGGTCGTCGTACTCGTATAACCAGAGGAGCGGCTCGACCCTGCCGTTGGGCCGCACGGCGACAATCTGCGTCCCACCGGCCGAACGCTCCGGCAGTAGTCCATCGAGCACCAGCGGTGTCCTCAATGTCAGGGTGTCGCCAACACGGATGGCATCGGCGGGCGTCGGGACGACCGCCGCGTCAGTGAACTTGGGCGGCGGCGGCAGCATTCTCGGATTGTTGCCCTTCGGTGTGTCGTCCTGTACCCAGTCGGTGATGAGCTCGATCTGCTCGGCCGTCAGCGCCTGATCGTTGCGGAAGTCGCCAAATCCCTTTACCGCGCCCCACGGCGGCATGCGTCGCGACAACACCGCGTCTCGAATCGGAACCGCACGAGGCTGGACGTCCGGATACGTCAGCAGCGAGAACGATGTGCCGCCGGGACGATGACACGAGACGCAGCGGTCGTAAAAGATCCGGGAGATCTCCCGGTTCCACGTGATCGGCGTCGAGCTGATGTCGTGGGCGCGAAGCCGCGCGCAGACACCGAGCGCGAGCGCAGCGACAAGAATCACGCGTCGGGTCACTTCGGCGCCTCCTCAACGGGCACGTCGAAGTGCACGGTGTTGACGACACCGCTACGCTGAAACTGCACCCAGACGCGATAGCCACGGGGACGGGGAAAGACCACGTCGAATTGCACGTCGGCGCCATCCGCGCGTATCGGGTGAAGGTGAATCATGTCGATGAGATCGTCGCTTGCGGCGAGCATGTGTCCCCACGCGCCCAGATATTTCTCGAATCCATCCGCAGGATCGATACGGAATGTCATTCGGGTCCGGTTCCCCGCCGTCGCCTGCTCGGGCAGCATGGTCAGCGCCACCTTCATATTGCGATCTGACTTGGTCGAATAATCACGCGACAGCGTCACCGGCGGGGCGGCTGCGCCGGGAACGAACAGCGTTTCGGTCAGCAGCTGCGGCGTCGCGCCATCGGGATAGAAGTCGCCAAGAACGCGAAACATCCCGCCCTTCGGCAGCACGACCGGCAGGGCGAATACGCCGTCGCCCCGCATCACGGGGTGGCCGTGATTGAAGTAGGTCAGGTCCTGGCTCACGACGAACGCGTGAAACAGCTTCTCGTGAACGGTGACAAACTTCTGGACGGGACGATCCTTCCACGGATCGTGCACGTGAAACTCCAGCGTTGTCGTCTCGTTTTTCGCTGGAGGTGACGGCGCGGTGGTCAGATCAAGATGAAATTCCACCGGATCAGGAATCCCCGCAACCAGAGCCATGCCGCATCGGCGGCACTTCCCCGGCCCGTTCGACCGAACGTCAGGATCCATCGGACAGACGTAGACCGCGTTTTTGCGAACGTCGAACGTCGACGCGGCGCGCGAGACCGTACGTCCCGTGGCGACGAAGCCGTCATAGTGCGTGGCAATTGCGACGATCGATGCCGCAATCGCGACGACCGGCAAGGCCCGGAGCGGGCCCCCTAGGCGGCTCGTCGCTTCTCGGCGCGGCGCTGCCATGCGAGCCTCAAATCTTCTCCGATCACAAACAGACACGGCGTCATGAACAGCACGTGAAGGCTGGATGTCACCATGCCGCCAATGCTCGGTGCGGCTATGGGCTTCATGATTTCCATGCCGGCGCCGTTTGCAAACATCACGGGCAGGAGCGACAGGACGATGGCGGCAACCGTCATGAGCTTCGGGCGGAGCCGCGTTGCTGATCCGTCGATGACCGCCTCGATATACGACTGTCCCGGTTTGCGATGATCGAGCGCGGCCCGGATGAAAATCACCATGATGATGCCCGTCTGAACGGCGACGGCAAACAACGAGATGTAGCCGACGATGACAGCCGTCGTCATCGGATACCCGAGCGCCCACTGCAGGAACACGCCGCCCACCATCGCGAACGGCACCGAGAGCAGAATCAGGATGCTTTCGGCCACTGATCGAAACGCAATGATGAGCAGGCACAGAATAATGACGAGCGTGATCGGGACGATGATGCGCATCCGCGCTCGTGCGGCCGTGGCGTACTCATACAGGCCAGTCCACTCAATGGTGTAGCCGGTCGGCAGTGTGACGTTTTTCGCAAGGAATTGCTGCGCGCGCTCGACGTAGTCTGGTCCCGTGACTCCCTGCAACAGATCGATGTAGATGTAGCCGGCGAGACTGCCGTTGTCGTTGCGGATCATCTCGGGCATCTTCCTCACCGCGACATCGGCGACATCGCCGAGCGCCACCGATCGTCCGTCGGCCGTCACGACGGGCGTCTTCTTCAACTTCTCGACCGTGTCGATGTACTCGGGTGAATACTGGACGTTGAGCGGCACCACGGCGCCCTCTGCCTCCCTGACGCCGACGATGTTGTCGCCGCCGATGGCATAACGGACCGTCGACATCGCTTCGTCGACGGTGACGCCGTGCTGACCCATGCGCTCGAGATCGTTGCGAACGTCGATGTAGTAGCCCTCGGAGATGCGTTCGGCGATGACCGACTTGGTGCCAGGCATCCCGCGCAACAGTTCCTCGATCTGCTGCGAGATTTCCTCGATACGATCGAGATCCGGTCCCTTGACCTTGATGCCGACGGGCGTCTGGATGCCGCTGCTCTGCATCATCACGCGGCCGCGGATCGGCTGCACCCACGCGTTGACGTAGCCGATCGTTTCGGCGGCGCGATCCATCTCGGCCACGAGCTTGTCGCTGGTCATTCCCGGCCGCCACTGCGACTTCGGCTTCAGGAGTACCGTCGTTTCGATCATCGTCAGCGGAGCCGGGTCCGTAGACGTGTCGGCCCGGCCGATCTTGCCGAAAACGCTCGCCACTTCAGGGAACGCCTTCAGCTTCTTATCCATCTGCTGCACGACCCACCCGGCCTCGCGGTTCGGAAGGCCGGGCAGTGTCGTCGGCATGTAGAGCACCGCGCCTTCGTTGACGTTGGGCAGGAAATCTTTCGGGAACCTGTTCAGCAGGATCGCACCCGGAATCAGCGTGAGAAGGCCGGCAATCGTGAACACATAGCGATAGCGGATGACCGACGTCAGCGCGGCTCGATACGCACGGACGGCCACACTCTCCTGGAAGTTGCGCCGCGCAACCTGCTCACGCTTGAAGATCCAGAGGACGATCAGCGGCAGCAGCAACAGCGTGAGCAGCGTCGAGAACGCCATCGCGAAGGTCTTGCTGTATGCCAGCGGATCGAAGAGCCGCGCTTCGCGCTCCTCGAGAAAGAAGACTGGTAGGAACGACGCGAGAATGATGAGCAGCGAGAAGAGCAATGGTTTCGCCACCGAGGCGATCGACCGGATCAGAATCTCATCACGTTCCGCAGGCGTCACGACACCATGCGTCGAGAGCTCCGCGGTGCAGTTCTCGATGATGACAATCGTAGCGTCGGCGATTTCGCCAATCGCGATGGCCAGCCCGGCGAGCGAGAACAGATTGATCGTTTCCCTCAGGCCGACGAGCGGAAGCGCCGTAAATAGCACGCTGAACAGCAGAATCGCGATGGGCCCGATCGCCGTGCGACCGTTCCGGAGGAACAGGAGCGTGACGGCAATCAGTACGAGGATTTCGATGCCGAGCGTTTCGAAGAACTGGCGCAGCGTCTCCCAGATCCAGGCCGACCGATCGTAGGTCGGGACGATGTCGACGCCCTCGGGCAGACCACGCCGGATGTCGACCAGCTTTCGCTCGAGCGACCGCGTGATGGCGAGGACGTTCTGGTCCTGCTCCATGATCGCGACGCCGCCGACCACCTCACCGGTGCCGTCGAGATCAACCGTGCTGCGCCGCTGGTCGTAGCCGACCTGAAGATAACCGACGTCTTTGAGGTAAACGGCCGTGCCGTCCGCGTGCCGTCCGACGACAAGGTTGTCCACCGCTTCGATGTCATCGATCTTGATCGCGCCGCGCAGCTGATAATCGCGGTTGGTCGCCTCGATCATGCGACCTCCCGCTTCCTGGAATACCCCCTGCACCGCCGTGATGACTTGGCGGAGCGGGATTCCCGTCTGCGCGAGCAGGGGTGGAAAGATCTTGATCTGATATTGCTTCTCGAGACCGCCGACCGATGCGACCTCCGCAATGCCGGGAACCGTCTCGAGCGCCGGCTTGATCTGGGTTTCGTTCAGCAGGCGCAGCTCGCGGAGATCGTGCAGCTTCTCCTTATCGACGAGCGCGTACTGATAGATCCATCCCATGCTGCTGGCATTGGGGCCAAGCGTCACGTTGGCGTCCGCCGGCAGCTGCGGACGAATCGCGTTGATGCGGTCGGTGACGAGCTGCTGCACATCCTCGCGGCGCGCCTGCGAGTTCAGGATCACGTAGATGAACGAGTAGCCCATGTGCGAGGCGCCGCGAAGCGAGGCGATGCCGGGAGACCCGACCAGCGCGCTGATGAGCGGCTCCGTCACCTGGCTCTCCAGCAGCTGCGGACTGCGAGGCCATTTCACGTAGACCACGATTTGCGGATCGGAAATGTCGGGAATGGCGTCGAGCGACGCGACTCGGATTGAATACAGACTGAGAAGAACGCCGGCGGCGACAACGGCCCAGACGAGCGCCCGCCACCTGATGATCGTTCGTATCAGCTTGAGAATCATTGCCTACTGGTTCAGGCCAGTGCCCTTCAACTTGTGCTCAGCATCGATGAAGAAGCTGCCAAATGTCACCACCGGCGTATCAGCCTGCAGGCCCTCGAGCACCTGTGTATAGAGCTCGCCTTGAATGCCCGTGTGCACCTCTTTCGCGACGTACTCGCCGTCCTGCTGGACGTAGACGATGTGCTTGTCGCCCTCTTCGATAATCGCCTCGTTGGGAACCACAAGATATGGTCCCTGTTCGACGACGACCTCGAGTACATAGAGCGTTGTATTCGCCCGTCCCGATGCAGCCAGCGTCACCTCCATCGCGATACCAGACGGCGTGGGCGTCACGCGCGTTACATACGCCTGGTACATCGATGATTTCGAGCTTGGTGGAAACGCGCGGACGCGTTGCCCGACCTTGACCAACGCGGCTTCCGGCCCCGCGACACGTCCGCTGAGCACTTTGCCGGTCTTGTCGATGGTGCCGGCAGTGCGGACCCACGTCTGCAGGAGCCGGACTTCGGCTTTGCCGAGCGTCAGCGTCAGCGTCTCAGCTTGGGATTCCGTGACACGCGTCCCTCGGGGATTGAGACGCGTATGACTGCGAGGGTCCTGCGCCGCGGCGGTCACCGCCGCGGCGAGCATGAGAATAAACAAGGCGGGCCCGAGAAGACCCGCCCTTTCACCAAGCACTACCCACCCACCACGAACCACCTTAGTGACAGTAGTTGTCCTTGCTGTCCATGATGTGCGTGCCCCACGGATACAGGCCGACATTCATGATTTTCTCGAACTGTTGCGTCTTCGCGTCGATGACGACGACGGCATTCTCGGTTGAATCGGCTAGATAGAGCTTCTCGTCCTTCGTATCCGTCGTCGCGGTTTCGAGCTGGATGTTGGTGCCAATCTTCATGCGCCCTGCCGGCCGCAGACTATTCATGTCGTAGACATAGACAAATCCGCTGGTCGAGCTGATCACGAACGCTTTGCCCGCCGCAAAGTTGACGCCCGTCATGTTCTCGCCGGCCTCGAGCGTCGCGGCCACCTTGTCAGTGCGCAGATCGACAATTGAGATCGTCTGGTCGCCGTTATTAGGCGTAATCAGGTACTTGCCATCGTGGCTCATATATGGCCGCCACGGTTCCTTGCCGACGCGGATGATCTTGTCGACCTTGTCTTCGCGCGGGTCGATCTTCGCGACCACTCCAAGATCCGTATCCGTCGCGTACAGATATCGGCCGTCGTTGGTGATCTGCGGGATGTTGATGCCCTTGATCTCACCCAGGTACTTATCGGGATCGAGCTTGGCGACGCCGGGGACATCCGCAACCTGAATTTTCTTCAGAAGTTCATGACGTCGAACGTCGATGACGCCCACCCAGTGCGCTCCGTAGTTGCCCACGTACGCCTTCGAGCCGTCCGGCAGGAAGACCGTGTTGAGTGGTTCGACGAGTCCCGGTATCGACTTGATCTTCGTCAGCGACAGCATGTCGATGACCGAGATCGAATCGCCTTCAGGGTTGCCCTGGTAATACCAGCGGCTGTCGGGCGAGAACGCGAGGTGTTCGGGTGCGATGTCAACCGGGATCACCTTCACGAGCTCGAGCGTCTTGGCGTCGATGATGTACGCCTTGTTCGCGCGAGTACCGCCCGTGACGACGTAGCGGCCGTCCGGCGACATCATGACCATGTGCGGGTTCACGTTGTTGCCAAGGAACGTGCGCCCGACGATCTTCTTGCTCGCGATGTCCATGAACGCGATGTCATTCGAGTCGCGGTCCACGATCATGACGACCTTCGTCGGATCGGGCACCTTCACGACGGCGGCGCTGAGCGTCGCACGCGTGACACTCGCGGCACCGACCATGAGCCCGACGATGAGGAGAATAAGAATACGTTTGAGATTACGCATAAGGTCTCTCCTGACTCCTACCCGCTAGAAAGCCGCCTGCAGCCGGAGGCCGGGCAGCAGGTACCCAAACTTATCACTCTGCCGGTCGAGCACGTGTTGCAGCATGAACGACAGCCGCAGGCGTTCGGTCAACTGGAAATTGTAATACCCCTCGGTGAGGTGTTCCTTATCGCCCGCCGCGAGGTCCATCTGCGCGTATCCAATCCCCCACGTGTCGAGCGGATTGAACACCATGGCCTTGGCGAACGAGACACCGGTGCTCCAGTAGCGATCCCAGTCGCCTGGAATCTGCTGTTGTCCGTAGCGCCCGAACAAGCCGACAAACGGGCTCAGCTTCTGGTCGAGGCTGACGCCGACGGCGTGCTTCGAATCGACACTGCCATTGTTGTTGCGATACCAGAGCCGATAATGTCCTTCCGGCAACGAGAACGGCGTCGCCGTGTAGCCGACTTCTGCCAGCGAGTAGATCGAATCCGACAGGCTCGTCGCGTCCGGATTGCTTTGCTGGAAACCGACCTTGAAGTTGAACGCGTTCTTCGGATCGTAATCGGCAACGACGCCGGTGCCATTCACGGCGAGGCCGAGCATCTGGTTGTTGACCAGCGCATCGCTGATGAACTGCGTCGTCTCGTCGTTGGAGAACGCGTTGCGGTCGAAGTAGTTCGTCAGGTCGAGACGCCCCGCGGTGATGCCGAGACGTTGCCCGAAGAACTCCGTGCGCAGCCACGCTTCGCGCAGGTTCAACTCGTTCTGGTTGACGAGGCGCGCGGTGTAGCCGTTCAGCAGCGTCAGGGACGGAATCTCGCGATCCGGAGGGGCGCCGCTCAGGGCCACGACGTCAGCGAAAAACGACGTGTACTGTGCGAGCTTGGCCGCAAAGAACAGGTCGGCGGACGCAAGCGCGTATGCCTTCTTATTGGGCCCTACGCCCGTCGTCCGCCCGGCACCCTGCGCCACGGTCGTCGCGTCGACACCGATCTTCACGGCCTGATCCTCGGCCGCCGCAAGCGCCTCTTCGATCTTTTCGTTAATCGTTTGTCGCCGATAGACGCGCTCGCGCTGATACGTCACTTGCTGTTTGGCTCCCTCAACCGGCTGGTCGTGGACGTTATTGTTCTGGTCCACGTAGACCTCAATCCGCTTGACGCGCGTTTCGGGTTCTGACAGCACAGCTTCGGATTCCAGATCAGTAATGCGTGCCTCCAGCTGCTTGATCCTGTCGAGCAACAGCTGTGTATCGGCCACGCCGGCCGCGGCGGCGGCACCTTCCTCGGCTCCAGGGACGATCAGCGGCGTCAAGGTAATCATCAGATTCTGCGCCTGATTTCCCACGGTGATCGTCTGCGACGTGCGTTCGAAGCCCGAGGCATCAACGTAAAGGACGTAATCACCTGGAGCGACGTTCGCAAACGTGAACGCGCCATCGGCCCCAGCCGTCGCCGTTCGCTCCATCGCCGCGGGCATGTTCGGCATATTCGGCATGTTCGGCATCGGAGGTGCTCCAGGCGGCGGCAACGCGCGCAATGTCGCCTCCGCGTTCGCAATGACACCGCCCTGCGCGTTCGCCACCCGCCCGCTGACCGTCGAATTTTGAGCGGCTGCGAACGACGCCGTGAGCAACAGCATCGCGATGACAGCCGCCAGTCGACTTCTGACCATACACGTCACCTCGAGAAGAATTTGATGTTTGCCGGAGGCGATCAGTAGTACCGCGAGAGGACGTGGAGCGCACCTGAAGAGTTCCTGAACTTCGCTTCAGGATTGGTGCTGTGAAGCCAAGGGCAGGGCACGGTGTCCTTGGTCGAATGAGACTCGGATGCGCCTACCATGAGTATCCATGTCAGCCTGGTTTCCCTATGCCGTCGGTGCCGCTCTGCTGTACGGGTTACATCAGATCTTCACGAAGCTCGCATCTGAGCGCATCAGCGATGGGCTCGGCGGGTTGATCGTCGAGGCGAGCGCCGTGCTCACCATCGCCGCCTATCTGGGCTGGCTGTACACCTCCGGACGGTGGACACAGACGTGGACGCCGCTTGGCGTCACCTACGGCGTCGTGACAGGCTTGTGCGTCGGCGCGGGTACTGTCTTGTTCTTCCTGCTGTTTCAGCGAGGCGGGCCGCTGTCGGCCGTACCTGCGATTCTCGCGGGCGGCGCGGCACTGATGGCCGCAGCCGGAGTCATCGCCTTCGGGGAGCGGCCCACCCTACCTCGCATTATCGGCATCATGCTGTCATTGGTCGGACTGTATCTCGTGCGGTAATCCACCAACGCGCAGTCCCGACGGCCGGTGGACCGTGGATGCCTGGGCGCCGCTCGAAGGGCGCAACATCAACGGGGGCCTCGGGATTGGACTTTGATGCGACCAGAATCACTGCGCCCTGTACATCAACGCCCTGTACATCAACAGCGCGCAGAACGCGAGCGTCAACAGCGCGACGCCCAAGATGAGCAACAACCGAGGTCGGTCGGAAAACGGCGAGAGCCGCTCAACGCGTCTGTTCGAACCGCGATAGTCGCGTCCCGGCATCGAGTTGCGGCTCTGAGGACCGTACGCGCGCGGCATTGCGCGTAACGCTACGCGTGCCAGCCCACCCCGGCGCCCCATTTCCAACGAATGGCAGCTGAACGCTGTTGAACGGCGATGATTAGAGCTTGAGAAGCCGCTCGCGCAGGACCCGCGACTGGATGCGACTGACCGGCAGCTTCTGTCCGTTCGCGAGGATCGCCACATGTGTGCCGCCGGGCATCATGGCGACCTTCGTAATCTGATCAACGTTCGCCAGCGTGCCGCGGCCGAGTCGGATGAACCGCGCGGGATCCAGCATGCGCTCCAGGTCCTTGAGACGGTAGGTAATGGTATGGCGCTCGTTGCGCGTCGTCGTGATGTTCAGCAGTTCGCCATCGGCCACGATCGATGCGATGTTCTGCACGTGAACGATGACAACCTCTTCGCGGTGGCGAACGGGTATGCGCTCGAGGAACGGACCCGATGAAGCGATCTGCTCGGCAACGATCTCCTCGTGCTCGATTCGATCCTGCGCGCGATTCAGCGTCTCGCGCAGTCGCGACTTGTCCACCGGCTTCAGGAGGTAATCGACGGCATTCACTTCGAATGCGCGCACCGCGTACTCGTCATATGCGGTGACGAACGCGATCAGCGGCATCGACTGCTTGCGAAGCTGACGGACCACGCCCATCCCATCCAGCTCCGGCATCTGCCAATCGAGAAAGGCGATATCCGGTTTCTCTTTCTCGATGACGGCGACAGCCTCCTTTCCAGACGACGCTTCGCCGACGATCGTGACGTCTTCAAACGAACGCAGCAGTGCAACAAGGAACGAACGGGCCGGCCGTTCATCATCGGCGACGACCACGCGAAGCCTCGCGGTCACACGGCAACCTGATCCGCCGGTTTTTCGGCCGGACTCACGGTCACAGGCATCCTCACCTCGACGATCGTTCCTGCGCCCGGTCGGCTGTCGATCGACAACGATGCCGAGGGTCCATATTGGCCATGCAGGCGCCGTTCGACGTTGCGAAGGCCGACGCCGCGTTCCCGACCCGCGCGCAGCGCGTCAGCCGAAGCGCCTGCTCCCGTATCAGACACGCGAATCGAGAGCCGCGGGGGAACACCAGACTCGATGCAGGCAGAGATGTTAATGTCACCTCCGTCAGCCCGCGGCGCCACGCCATGTTTCACCGCGTTCTCGACAATCGGTTGCAGTACGAGCGCCGGCAGGCGGATGTATCGCAGTTTTGGCGGCACGTCGAACGTCACACGCAGCCGCTGTTCGAAGCGGGCGCGCTCGATATCGAGATACGCTTCGATCACATCCAGCTCACGTCCGAGCGTCGTGAACTCCCCTTCCGAACGAAGCACACTCCGCAGCAACGATGTCAGCCGCAGCAGTGTCTGCAGTGCGCGTGGCGGTGCCGTCTGAATCAGATAGCCGATGGTGGTCAGCGCATTGAATAGGAAGTGGGGATTGATTTGCGCACGAAGCGCACGAAGTTCTGCTTCCGTCGCCAGTCGTCCCATCTCACGTTCGCGGATCTCGCGATCGTGGCGCTCCTGGGTCACGCGGATCGCGTCGATACGCCGCGCCGCAATCGTCACGATCGCCTCGAGCGTCGCGACATCGTCCGACAACAGCCGCCGTCCTCGGGTCAGCGGCGCGATTGTGACGACGTATCGCGGGGTTTCGGCGGTCGGCACAATCACGCGTGTGATCGCATCTCTGGCGGTGGTCACCAGCGGCCCTGCCATTTCGGTCGCGTCGTTGACCGATTCCCAGGTCACCCCGGGCGAGCTCAACGCCGGTGCGACCATCGCGGCGAGCGTCGCCAGCACGCCCTCCGGATCATCGATCGCCTGCACGGCGCGACCCACGCCTTCGCGAACAGCGCGGTAGTCTGGCCGCTTCAACAAGACCGTATCGACGAACCACGCGATCGTTGACCGCAGCGACGGGTACAGTAGCGCTGTCGCGACCCACAATGTCAGCAGCAACGCGAATTGCCGTGCGTCATGTTCGATGAACGCGGCAAATGCGGCCGAACTGTCGCCAAAGGTGGCGACCGCGACAAACGCGATTGTCACGACGGCGAGCAGCGCAAGTGCCCGCTTCAGGAACAGGTCCGCCAACGCAAACGGATAGTCCTGGTACAGAATTGCGAGCGCCAGGGGTAACGACGCGTGGTGTCCCAGCAGTTCCACAGGCCATGACATGTTGGCGCTGTGCAGTTGACTGAGATGCATCGCGGAAACGGCAAACACAGCGAGAGCAGTGACCCAGAGCGCCCGCCTTGCACCGCGTTGACCGCGCGTCGCTGCGGCCAGCGGCACAACGAGCACGACGAACCCGTAGGTCAGCAGCCGCATTGCCTCTGAAGACGGCACGATGTCGCCGTGCAGCGCGGCGGCGAGTTGCAGGATCGCGGCAATCATGCTGACGGCATACGCCAGAATGCCTACCGCCCGCCGGACGCCTCCGCCGATCCCTTCGTTCCCTCGCAACACCGAATGCACGACGGCAGCGGGCAGCAACCCGAGCGCACCGAAGCCGATGGCGGTAATCAAGGGAAACGGTCCCTCGATGCCGAACTTCGGCAACACGTAACCAGGCAGCGAGCAGAGGTTCCAGAGCAAACCGAGAACAGACGTGAGCAGGAGGAGCGGGTCGAAGGCGGCCGTGTCGCCCGCGCGCCGGCGCGCGCGAATGACCATCGCCAGCAGCATCGCGTAAAGCGCGACGCCGGTGCTGAGACCAACGAGATTCAGCAACTCGCCGAGGTTCACGGGCGACACGCTACGCATCTCCAGTCGCGATCCAAACCAGAACCCGGTGAATGGTTGTTTTTGGCCAATGAATGGCTGCCGCGTTCAGATGGCGGCCGTTTACCGCTCATTGTGTCCCAGCGTGCGTTCGCACCCCTAGAGCAACCGCTCGTTCTGTTCCGTTCGTCACCGCGATGGCCGTTTGGTACGGTGCAACTCGCGAGGAGCATTCATGAAGGCTAAGCTAAGAATTGCACTTTCGTTCGTTGTGTCCCTCGCGGCTGTGACGCCGTTGACTGCCCAAGAACTCGGCGGAGCCGGGACCGTTCAGGGCACGGTCAAAGACGCGACCGGCGCCGTCTTACGCGCCGCCGCCGTGGGAATCGTGAATCCAGTCTCGGGTCTCCGTCGCGACACCATGACAGACGAGATGGGAAAGTTCGTCTTCCGGAACCTGCCGCCCAATCCGTACCACATCACCGTTGCTGCCCAAGGGTTCCAGACGCTGGCGCAAGACGTGGATGTAAGAACTGCTATACCAATTATGCTCGACCTGACGATGCAGCTCGCGACTGCGACGCAGAGCGTAGAGGTCATCGGGAAGGCGGACCTGCTCGAGACAAACCCCTCGGCACACACGGACATCGACCAATCGCTGGTGCAGAAGCTGCCGCTCGAAGCCATGGGCGGTCTGAACCAGGCGATTACGCTGGCCTCGCCTGGCGTCGTCGCCGACTCCAATGGTTTCTTTCATCCGATCGGCGACCATGCCCAGACACAGTTCTCGATCGATAACCAGCCGATCACGGACCAGCAGAGCCGCATCTACTCGAATCAGATCTCGCCCCAGGCGGTGCAGTCACTGGAGGTGATCACCGGCGTACCCCCCGCCGAGTACGGCGATAAGAGCAGCCTCGTCGTGCACATCGTCACGAAGTCGGGCCTCGATACTCCCAAGCCGACCGGCGATATCAGTGGTGGCTACGGATCGTTCAAGACACCGCAGGCGGATGTGAACGCAGGCGCCGGATCTGGCAGCGTCGGCGATTTCCTGTCGTTCACCGGCCTTCGCACCGATCGGTTCCTCGACCCGCCGGAGTTCGACGCGCTTCACGATCAGGGAAACAGCCAGTCATTCTTCAACCGGCTCGACGCGCACTCTAGCACTGGGAACGCCTTTCACCTGAACGTGCAGGCGGCGCGATCTTCATTCGACGTGCCCAACACGCTCGACGCCGAGGGCGCAGGCCAGGATCAACACCAAAAGATCAACACGTTCAACATCGCGCCCGGCTATACGGCCATCATGGGGTCGAGCTCGCTCCTTACCGCAAACCTGTATGTGCGGCGTGATCATCTGAACTACACGCCGAGCGGCGATCCGTTTGCGGACCAGCCGGGGACGGTGAGCCAGAACCGGAAGCTGACCAACGTTGGCGCAAAGGTCGACTTCGCCGTGACACGCGGCGCGAACAACATCAAGGTCGGAGCGACGTTCAATAACACGAAGCTGAATGAAGACTTCACCATCGGCGTGACTGATCCAACCGTGAATTCGCCATGTGTCAACGCCGACGGCGATCCGTCAGACAACACTCGGCTGACGGCAATCACCCAATGCGCTGCGAATCGTCTGCTCCCGAATGCCGACTTCGTCCGCGGTCTGCTGGCGTACGACCTCTCTCGTGGCGGGGCGCCGTTCCATTTCGTCGATGACGACAGCATCAAGAGCCAGGCGTTCTATGTCCAGGATGACGTCAAGGCCGGCAACGCGAGCTTCATGGCCGGAGTACGCGTCGATCACTATGACGGGCTGATCACCAAGTCGCTGTTCGAACCGCGCCTGGGTGTCTCGTACAACGTTGCCCGGTCGGGCACGGTGCTGCGCGCCTCGTACGGGCGCACGCTCGAAACCCCGTACAACGAAAATCTGCTCTTGGCGAGCAGCGCCGATGCCACGATCTTCGGAACTGAAGGCGTGCCCGTGCCGCCGGGAACCCGTGACCAGTTCGAAGGCGGCGTTCAGCAGGCCCTCGGCAACTGGGTGGTGTTTGACTTCGGGTACTTCTATAAGAAAACGAAGAATGCGTATGATTTCGGCGTACTCTTCGATACACCGATCGCGTTTCCGATTTCCTGGGATCGCTCGAAGCTGTACGGCTTCACCGGGCGCATCAACCTCGTGCAGCACGGAGGCTTCAGCGCCTTCACCGTGATGGGATCGTCAAACGCGATCTTCTCGCCCCCTGGAACCGGCGGAATTCTGATTGAAGAGCCCGAGGGTGATTTCCGCATCGACCACGATCAGAAGTTCCAGCAGACCACGAACTTGCAGTACCAATTCCTGAAGTCGATCGGCGCGTGGGGCGCGCTGGCATGGCGCTACGACTCGGGGCTGGTCGCGGGGTCGGTTCCCGATTACGCGACGGCGCTGACGCTCAGTGCCGACCAGCAAGCCGCAATCGGATTGTTCTGCGGTTCGACGTTCGCGACACCCGACTCCCCGATTACCTCGTGCTCCGCCAGCACGACACGCGGCGCGGAGCGGCTCAAGATTCCCGCTGACGGAACCGTGGACGACGTCGACAACCCGCCGCGAATCGCGCCGCGGCACCTGTTCGACATCGGCATCGGCGCGGACAATCTGCTGAACACCAGCCGTGCCAAGTTGCGCGTCCGCTTCAGCGTCGTCAACCTGACGAACAAGGTTGCGCTGTACAACTTCCTGTCCACCTTCAGCGGCACACATTTCGTGACGCCGCGCGCATATCAGGTGCAAGCAGGCGTTAGCTTCTGATCAGCACGGGCCGGCAGCGGATCGCTGCCGGCCAGTCCGCCTGCCGCAGCAATAGTTGGCTGGTACACTCGAAACGGCTGATGTGTCGGGGTTGAAGGCACGGCCTGTGCTGCGCTTCATTGGCATCAGGAGGTGTCGCTATGAGATGCGCACATCCCGGCTGTAAGTGCAACGTGGCACCCAATAGCGCGTACGGCCAGTACTGCAGCGAGCACTGCAGAAACGCGGGCGACCAGCGCGAAGCCCACTGCACCTGCGATCACCCCGACTGCCGGTAGGGAACGCGAACAAGCGGCGGCTGTCGCAGGCGCGACGGTCGCCGCACGCTCGCGGCGGGCCTTCTCTTTCGCTCGCACGCTGGCCCGCCTGCGAAGCCACCGCCTCGTGTTAGCTGAGATTCTTATTTCTTCGCAGCTGTCGCCTTGGCTGATGCCGCAGGAGCGGCGCCGACTTTCACCGTCTCAGCCGAAATCATGCCCTTCTCTTCGGGTCCCGACGCCACGACCCGGTCGCCCACCTTGAGCGCCTTGACGTCGAGTTTCGTCGCGCCCTGCGTGACTTTCGTCTTCGCGTCCATCATGACCATCGTCTGCTTGCCATCGGCGGTCTTCACCATCAGGTTGGTGCCGTCGATGCTCGAGATGGTGCCCATCACTGTGTGATCGTGTCCCTCGTGCGCGAGGGCGAAACGCGGTGCCAGCATGACCGTACCGAGGATGGCGAGCCCGATCATCAACTTCTTCATTAATGTGCTCCTGTATGTGCGTGCGTCGTTGACGGTGGCGTTGGATCGCCACCCTGAAGAAACTTTTCGGCTTCGATCTCCTGCCGGATCTCCTCCGGTGATTTCGGATTCAACGATTCCATCCGTGCGATGTCTTCGTCGCTCAGCTTCGGGAGGTGGCGGATAAAGTGTACCAAGTGCCAGGACGATGTTTCACCTTCTTTTGTTCCCGTTGACCATCCGGGCATCCCCGTCAGGCGGACGCCGTTCTCAATGATATAGAACAGCTCCCCGTCCGACAGGTTCTGCGTGGCTGGCAGCCGCATGTCCGGTGCTCGCGGGTAGAGGCCGCGACCCATCTCGGTGTTTCCGCTGCCGTCGTTGCCGTGGCAGACCGCGCAGTGGTCGGCGAAGTGCTCCATCCCTTCTTTGATCACGGCGTCGCTCGCGGGAACGGGATTGGTGACGCTGCCAATGCGTGTGCGAATGGCGATACTTCGTACCGTCCGCGCGGTGATTGATTCGAGCCTGCTCGGTTGGGGCCTGGCGCTGACGCCGCTGGTCACGATGTACGCCCCGGTCAGAATGCCGATTCCAAACAGCACGAGAACGAAGAGTACCGCGGCGCGGATATAAGACTTCGGCTTCATTGTTTCGGCGGCATCATCGAAAGGCTCATGCGCGGATCGATCAGGAACTTATCGCGATCCGCTGCCGAGCAGAAGTAATACGTCCTTCCTTCATACGTCGTCGCCGGCGCAGTCCGCGGATCGAAACCAGCCGTACACGCGAGCTTCGCCGGATCGTACGCCGTCTGCACCATGACCATCGTCGAGGGGGAGCCTGCCGAGCCCGCGTGCACGCCGGCTGCCATTATCGCCGGACGCAGGGTGACAAACACGGCAATACCCGGACTCACCCTGCTTCCGTACGCAGAGCTGAGCTGCGACGGAACAATGGATGCCGAGACAGCACCGCCAACTCCGGCTCGCCAACCAACCGCAGCGGTGAAGTAGCGCGTATAACCACCTTGCAACTTCGAAACAGTGAACGTACTTTTCGTTTCAGGGACACCGAGCTCGTGCGGCGTCTTCTGCGCCAGCTCCAATCTGCCAAACCACGCATTGCGGTCGCTGAAGGTTAGATTCGTCTCCAGCAGCAGGGCGTTGGTGCCCACGCCGTGCTCCGAGTTCCGTCCCCACGCGATGGTCGACGCCGCGACGCGCGTATCGGTCACGCGGTGAAATGTCGCGGAAGCCGTCACCCTGTTCACGTCCTCTCTCGGCTCGGTCCCTTCTCCGCTTTCCGCGTCGTTCAGGTGACCACCTGAAAACTGCAGCGCGACGTTTGGCGTCGGAAGGAACCAGACGCGGCCGGAAACCGAGTCAAGGGCGCCGAAGTCAAAGTCCTTCCTGTTCTCATCCGGTTCGCGTCCGTTGAACGCCGAGGTCTCGACCTTCCAACGCTGGCCGTACACACCGCCCGTGACGACACCGAAGGACACGTGCGTTGAATCGAGCCAGTGATGGCTGATCGGCGCTATGGGATTCGGCATCGCTGACACGCGGTGCGGATACGCGACCGGACCCAGCGCTGGTTCCGCTGCAGGCCCGCCGTACAGTTGCCAGCGTGTGGTGCCGGTGAGCGGCCTGTCGTACTCTGCGGCGATCTCCATGAAAAGATCGTGCGGGTGCTGACGATCGTGAATCGTCTCACCGCCACATGACTCTCCCGATGCGAGCAGATCCGGATAGCCGCAGCCACGGATCGTCCACGGCTCGGCGCTGACCATGCCGCGCAGCGCGAGATGGCCACGGCCCGCGCTGCGTTCCGCCATCCCCATCAGCCAGTTGATGCTTCCGGTCTGATGCGCACCGCGGTCACCCGATTCGTGCAGGTACTGGAGGAAGCCGTTCGCGTGCGCCATCAGCATCCAAGGACCATTCTGCCGATGCACCATGTACATCGGCGAAGAATCTGGGAGCCAGCTCGTGCCCGATCCTTCACGCGCCATCGCGCTCATGTCGTGTCCCGCCGCTGTGTCAGCGGTCCCCACGACGGACTGCGGCTGATTAGCCGTTCCCTGCGCCGTTGATTGCGCGGACACCGAGACGCACGTCAACACCACACCAATCGCCGCGCCGCGCAGGCACGCGCAAATACCACCCATCGACACCCTCTCTGCGAAAAACTTCGAAGTCGCGAGAGAGTGGGCTTAGATCCGAAGCTGCCTGGAAAGCGGAACGGCGGAAGGCGGACTGTGATCTGCGCCAGCGGCGTGAATTATGCGCGCAGCCGTTGTTGCTGGAGAGAGCGCGAAGGTCCCCGTGACGATCGCCGGGCCCGCAATCGGCGACCACTGCGATTGGCCGACTGCGTTTGGGCCCTCGTCAGAATGACCGCACTCGTGGGTCGCTGACGTGATCGCGCTGGCGGCTGGCGCAGAGGGTTGATGGTGACAGGAATGATGCTCCCCCGCCGTCGCGCCTCGAGCGTCGCGCGCCGCACACAGAGCCTCGCATGCGGTGGTGACAACCGGAGCGCCAATCATGAAGAGCGCGACCACGACTGCTATTCCTCGCGCGACCACTGCCGTGAGTATACGTGACGGGAACGCGGCAAACGGGAACAGCACCTGCGCCTTCACCTCGCGCACAGCTCGCATCGATCGATGAGCGTCCGGTAATGTTCGTAAGACGATGTCTTCGACATTCGTAAGAGATTCATACCCCGTAACTCATTAATAACACAAAGGTTAACGGAAGCTCGCTTGCATGCGCGTGTGGCAGGGCGCCTTGGTCGCCAATCAAGGAGAAATAAGAGTAATGCGAGCACTTCAGTTGGTAGCGATTGCGACAGTGTCCATCGCGATTCCGATCGCTGCGGAAGCTCAATCCACACCCGCCCAGCCATCAACTGTGACGGCGACAACCACGACGACAACGCCGAGCCCGGAGAATCAATGGATAGCCTCGGGGTTCGCGGGAGGGAATTTCGCCAACAATGCAGATCCCTCGAGTCCCGCCTTCGGCGGATCGATCGCCTACCTATGGAACGGCAAATGGGGCGCCGAGTTCGACGCCGGTTTCACCCCTGACTTCGGCCTGCAGAGCAACTTCTTTGGTCTCGGCATCAAGCCGATGGTCAATACCTACATGGCCAACGCGGTCGCGGCCATGCCATTTGGACCCGACCGCAGATGGCAGCCGTTCATCGCAGGAGGCGTCGGGGCCATCTCGCTGCGCTCGAGTCTGTCGACGGCTGACGTCGGCAGCGCGATCGACAACACGTTTAGTCCCGACGCCACGCGCTTTGGCGGTGACATCGGTGGTGGCGTGATGGGCTTTATGGGTAACTGGGGGTTCAAGGCGGATCTCCAATACTTCCGGACCACGGGTCAGTACCAGACTTCAGCCAGTCAAACCGTCGTGACGACGGGAGGCACGACAGTATCGGGCACGACAACGCCGGGCACGACAACACCGGGAACTGGCGGCAACCCGCCAACCACCGGTCCATACGTTGCGCGCGATACCACGACATCGAGTAGTTCGCCCAGCAGCCTTTCCGACGCCGTGCTGTCGGGGCTCCATTTCTGGAGAGCGAACATCGGGGTTGCGCTGCGCTGGTAGCCGTATGCAGCACCGCTCGGCAGGCAGGTTCGCGAGCGCATCGCGAATCTGCCTGTGCCTCCTCCTCGCTCTGATACCGGCAACGTCGTTCGCCGGCGGCGCCGATCGAGTCCAGGTGCGCATGGAAAACGTGAACTTTCACGTTGGATACGGTGTCGAGCTGCGCGTTGCCTATCTCACTGGACGGCTGGCCAGTGCCACGGCCGGCAAGGTCCCGACATTCGATGATGTGAACTCGTACGTGATCGAAATCGATTCGGCGCGCGTCTCAATGACGGCCGGCAGCCTCACCAACCTGATGAACAATGTGCTGTTTGCCGGGCCGAATGCACCGATCAAGGACGTGCGAGTCGAGCTCGATGGTGCGGAGCTCAAACAGACCGGTACTTTGAGGAAAGGCGTCTCCGTTCCCTTCACCATGCGTGCGTCCGTAGATGTGACACCAGACGGAAGACTTCGTTTACACCCCACATCGATGAAGGCGGCGGGAATCATCCCGAAAGGTGTGCTTGATTTTTTTGGCCTTCACCTCAAGTCGTTCCTGAAAGTCGGTTCTGAATCACCGATGCAGGTCAGTGGCGATGACCTGTTCCTGGATCCAGCGCGCGCGTTACCTCCTCCCCGAATTCGCGGCAAGCTCACCAGAGCCTGGATCGCCGATGGACTCATGTTCCAGCAGTTTGGCACCGAGAAACCGACCCATTCGATCACTCCTCCCATCGCCAGCCACAACTTCATGTACTACCGTGGTGGAACGCTTCGGTTTGGAAAGCTGACCATGGTTGACGCCGACTTGATGCTGGTCGACGATGACCCGAAGGATCCGTTTGATTTCTCGCCCGCTGAATACAAAAGGCAACTGGTGGCCGGTTACTCGAAGATCACTCAAGACAATGGCCTGGTGACGCACATGCCCGACCTCGCTGACATCATGAAACGAGGCGCGGCACGCAAATAAGTCGCCGTCAGCGCGAAAATCCAATGCCGATCGACACAATCGTCTTCGACGCATTGCCGCCATTGAACGCCTTCGTGGATGTCGCATCCAGCCGCGTCGTCGTGGTGACGAATTGGGCGGAGGAGCTCAAGGAACTCGCCCAACGAGCGGCTTCTACTCGCGCGGCGAGATGAAGCCGCCCCCGGACTCATACGGAAACAGTCACACGCAGGAAGGTCGCGGGAATCTTCGTAGTGTCCCCGCTTTTGGCCGTGTTCTGCGCCTCAAATAAGGTCTCCAGTTCCTTCTGGAGTTCTTCCTGCCGACCGTTCTTCCCCGCAGCGTCGAACGCATTCATCGTCGGGCCGTAATAGTGCCGGAACTCAGCGAGAAATGAGGACGGTGTGCCCGGGAACTCGAATATGTAGGTGTCGCGAACGAATGAGATCTGTTCCCGCCGGATGCCTGCCTTGCCGAACCGCTCCTCGACATGGCTCTCGACGCCCCACGTCATTGGGCTCACAAATCCTTCCGGTGGCGGCGGCGAGTACGCTGAGCTGATCTTCAGGATTTGGTTGACCAGCGTCGGGTCATTGGGGAGCCAGTTGCCCATGACGATCCGGCCGCCGGGCCTGGTGACCCGCACTACCTCCTTCGCGACGTCAAAGGGACGTGGCGCGAACATCGCACCAAAGATGCTGACGACGAGATCGAAGCTCTCGTCGGCAAGACCCTCGAGATTTGTGGCATCACCTTCCTCGAACCGACAGTTCGACAACCCCTCTGCGGCCGCGCGCTGACGTGCGGCCTCCACGAGGTTGCTGGCGATATCGACTCCAAGGACATCAGCACCCAACCGCGCCTCGGGCAAGGCGGTCGTGCCATCGCCGCACCCGAGATCGAGCACCTTCATACCCGGCCGGACGCCCAAGCTCTTGACGAGCGCCTCGCCCGTTCCGCGCATGCTGGCCGCAATACGCGTGAAGTCTCCCTTTTCCCATAGGGCCTTGTTTGGATTAGTCGTCTGCAACATAGCGATCTCCTGGTTACGAATCGGCCAACCCGGCCAATTGCTGCGGCTGTTGGGGACGGTGAACTGTCTCATTCGCACGGGTTCGAACGCGTCCCACGAACGGGTTATTTCTGAGCGATCGGATCGTCGTGGCCCGGACGGGCCATGGCCTTCTTGCCGATCGATACTCCCCGGAGCTCATGCCATCGTTCCCGTCGCGGGATGGCGCATCGTCTCCGTCATCCGCACGGCCGCGACCACACCGGAAGCAAACGTTAACGTCGCAATGAGCGACATAGCGGTCTGCAGTCCAAAGGCATCGGCCGCGACGCCGGCGAGCAGCGCGCCGATCGCATACCCGAGGTCGCGCCAGAGCCGGTATACGCCGACGGCGGATGCGCGCCATGATGGGCGGGCCACGTCACCGATCGCGGCCAACAGCGTCGGATACACCATGGCGGTGCCGATCCCGAGCAACACTGCCCCAGTCGCGAACATCACGAACTGCTCCCCCGCCGTAGTTACGGCGATACCAGCTGCCTGGCACCACATTCCGCCGACGATGAACCGTTTGCGGCCAAGCCGATCTGAAAGCGCGCCGGTGAACAGTTGCACGACACTCCAGGTGGCCGGGTAAATCGCGGCGAGCGTCGCGATGTCCGTCACGTCAAGACCGGTCCCCGCAAAAAACAACGGAAAGAGACCCCACGCCATCCCGTCATTCAGGTTGTTCACCAGACCGGCCTGGCTGACGCTGGACAGATCGCGATCCGTCAGCGTCGTGCGCCAGAACACCTCTCGCGGCGTCAACGCGATCTTCTGTGCAGCGTCACCACGCAGCGCGGACTCGTGTGAGACATGACCCGTCGTATCGCGAACCAGAATGGCCGACAGGGCGAGACCAATTGTCACGAAGACGATGCCGGGAACGAACGGTTCGGGTCGCAACCCGTAGCGCGCAGCCAGCCATCCGGTTCCGAGCGCGCTGAGCGCCAGGGCGACGTATCCTGAAAATTCGTTCAATCCCATCGCCAGCCCGCGGTTCTTCCCGCCGACCAAATCGATCTTCATGATCACGGTCGTTGACCACGTCAGACCCTGGCTGACTCCCAGCAGTGCGTTGGCGAACAGAATGAAATTCCAGGTTGGAGCCCACATCAGGAGGAAAGGCACCGGCGCAGCGACTAGCCATCCAGCGACGAGCACGTGTTTGCGACCGAACCGCTCCGACAGACGTCCCGCAAAGTAGTTGGTGAACGCCTTGGTGACGCCGAACACGACGATGAATGAAAGGATGGCGGCCCGTGCAGCCAGTTGGAAATCGACTTGTGCGATTGCTGGCAGGATGCTTCGCTCCATGCCGACCATCGCGCCCACGAAGGCGTTGACGAGCACCAGCAGCCCGAACTGACCAATGTTTTCCCGAAGGCCGAGGCGGACGGGCGCGTTCACGTCGGGTGCGACGGCGCGACGGTTCACGCACGTGTCTCGACGCTGAGCCGTCCCCGGTTCGCGGCGAGGATCTGCTCCATTTCGATCGGCTTTGGCGGCACGTCTGCCAGCGCAGCGACAAATGCGTCGCGATCGAGCGACAGCATCCGATTCCACCGGCGCTCGAACGCGACGGTGCTCGTTGGTTTGCCGCTCAACCCCGCGCCGCACACCGAGCCGGAGAAATGACCGGGATAGATCTCGACATCGTCCGGGAGCGTCAGGAGCTTGTCGTGGATGCTCGCAAACAGAAGCGCCGCGTTTTCCTTCGCACGTCCAGGAAGATCGGGCCGGCCCACCGCGCCGACAAACAGCGTGTCACCGGTCAGGAGGAACCATGGATCGGTACCTCGCCTGAGATCGGTGCCGAGCAGGCAGATGCTTTCGGGTGAATGTCCCGGCGTGTGCAGCACGCGCAGCCGCGTGTTCCCCAGTTCGACTTCCTGGTTGTCCTGAAGCGGCGTGAACGCGAATGACACATCGGCCGATTCGTGAAGGCAGTAGTCGGCGCCAACGAGCGTCGCCAGCATGCGTCCCCCCGACCGATGGTCCGCGTGTACGTGGGTGTCGATCACATGCGTAATGCGCATGCCCTTGCTGGCCGCGAACGCTGCATAAGTCTCCACGTCGTCAGTGCGCGCATCGATGACGCCGCACTTGCCGAGCGTCCCGCAGCCGAGCAGATACGAAGCACATCCCAGGTCGTAGTAATAGAAGGGTCGGAAGATCATGATGCGATCACCTCACTCGAATGCGGCTCTCGGCCGAGCCTGAATCAATCGGATATCCCGCAAGACGCCACTCGGGAAAACCGCCCAGCAGCCGCCGCGCGCGACGTCCGCTCGCGCGTAGGAGTTCGACAGCTCTGTCGGCGTAGACACAGTAGGGACCGCGGCAGTACGCGACGTAGTTCTTGCTCTTGGGGAGAGCCTTCAGCCGTCGTTGCAATTCATCAACTGGAACGGAGATGGCGCCCGCGATATGCCCCGCGGCGTACTCGTTCGCAGGCCGCGTGTCGAGAATGACGACATCGGTCGAGCGTGCCCGCTTCAGCAAATCGGCCATCGCGACGGCTTCGGTGTCTGACCGATCGGCAAAATGTTCGCGGACGAGGCGGTCGAGTTCCGCGCTGTGTTGTTCCGCGACTTTTCGCAACGCAATGCAGAGTTCGGCGACGGCGTGATCGGCGAGGCGGTAACGCACGAACAGCTTTTCCTTGCGACTCTCAACGAGTCCTGCGCGCCGGAGCGCCTGCAGATGCTGCGAGGCGTTGGCGAGCGATACTCCGGTCTCTTCCGCGAGAGACTCGACGGTGCGGTCGCTCTGAGCCAGCAGCTCGAGGAACTCGATTCGGACTGGACTCGCTAGGGCTTTGCCTAGCTGGGCGAAGTGACCGTAGAGGCGGTCTTTGAAGTGGCGGTGTTCGGTATCGGCAATACTCAAGCAATCAATAGATTACTTGAGTGATGCGGCCTGCTGTCAAGCGGCTCTCTAGAACGGGTGACGCCGTCAGGGGCTTCGGCGAAACGCCGCGAATTCCCACGCGAACGTACGGCTCGTTTCAGCGACCGACAGACCTTCGTCCGTCGCGGCCGCATGCAGGGAGAACGGCGCGTGCAGAAACGTCCGGAACGATCGGCCTC
>Ga0310810_10000905_pt1 | contig 30009 bp, 23 predicted proteins | sample NCmetagenome_FD_207641 | JGI IMG/M metagenome (GOLD analysis project Ga0310810, IMG submission 207641) | Soil microbial communities from experimental microcosm in Duke University, North Carolina, United States - NC | ecosystem: Engineered > Artificial ecosystem > Soil microcosm > Unclassified ... | reverse complement strand
ATCGAGGGAAAAACGGTGATCATTCGCGACTATGGCCGGGGCATTCCATTAGGAAAAGTGGTGGATGTGGTAAGTAAAATCAATACCGGCGCCAAATATGATAGCAAGGTCTTTCAAAAATCGGTGGGATTGAACGGGGTCGGGACAAAAGCTGTGAATGCCCTGAGCAACTATTTTAAGGTAACAGCATTCAGGGAAGGGAAAGAAAAAACTGCAGAATTTCAGCGCGGCGTGCTGGTAAAAGAACACCGGGAAGGGAAAAGCGGTGAACATAATGGAACGATGGTAAGTTTCATCCCGGATGATTCCATGTTCAAGAACTTCAAATTTCATCCTGAGTTCCTGGAAAGCCAGATTTGGAACTACTGTTATTTGAATGCCGGGTTGAAGATTGTTTTTAACGGCAAGACCTATGTAAGTAAAAACGGCTTACTCGACCTGCTGCAGCGAAAGACGAATGAAGATGAAATTCGCTATCCCATTATTCATTTGACTGGTGATGATATAGAAGTAGCTATCACGCACAACAATGACTACGGTGAGGATATCTACAGTTTTGTTAACGGACAGCATACTACCCAGGGCGGAACCCATCAGCAATCATTCCGGGAAGCTTATGTAAAAACCGTCCGTGATTTTTTTAAAAAGGATTACGATGCATCGGATATCCGGACAGGGATTGTTGCTGCCATTTCTGTACGGGTGATTGAGCCTGTATTTGAAAGCCAGACAAAAACTAAGCTGGGATCACAGGCGGTTGAAGAAGGTGGAAAGAGCATGAAGCAATTTGTGGGTGATTTCTTTGCAAAAGAATTAGATAACTACCTGCACAAACATCCCTCCGTTGCAGACGGTTTGAAAAAACGCATTGAACAAAGCGAAAAGGAACGAAAGGAACTGGCGGGTATTAAAAAACTTGCAAATGAAAGAGCAAAGAAGGCCAATCTTCACAATAAGAAACTTCGCGACTGCCGCGTGCATTTAAATGATGATCCTCCATCAAAAGGCAGGGAAGAGTTCGTGGCCCGGCAGAAGGAGACGACGATTTTTATTACCGAAGGTGACAGCGCAAGCGGATCCATAACCAAATCGAGAAATGTTGAAACACAAGCAGTATTTAGTCTGCGTGGTAAACCCCTGAATAGTTTTGGATTGACAAAAAAAGTCGTTTATGAGAATGAAGAGTTTAACCTTTTGCAGCATGCATTGAATATTGAAGAAGGCATGGAAGGACTCCGGTTCAACAATATTGTGATCGCAACCGATGCGGATGTGGATGGAATGCATATTCGGTTGCTGCTAATGACGTTTTTCCTGCAGTTTTTTCCGGACCTCGTTAAGCATGAAAAGGTTTATATCCTGGAAACACCGCTGTTTCGCGTTCGCAATAAACAAGAGACAATTTATTGCTTTGATGAAAGCGAAAAGCAGGTTGCAATAAAAAAGCTTGGAGGTAAGACAGAAATCACCAGGTTTAAGGGGCTTGGGGAAATTTCACCGGATGAGTTCGCACAATTCATCGGGTCCGATATGCGTAAACAGTTAATGCGCCTCGAGCAGGGCGATCATATTCAGCAGCTCCTCGAATACTATATGGGAAAGAACACGATGGAAAGGCAGGATTTTATTATCAATAATCTCAAAGTTGAATTGGATAAAGTTGACGAAGGAAGCTAAGGTTTAAAGTTCCACAGAATTAAGATACCTGTCTGCCGACAGGCAGGCTTGGACTTTAAACGATTCAAGTGACATGAAGAAAAAAATTAAAGCATATTTATTCCGGTTGCTGGGAGAGGAGAATTATCTGAAGATGCTCAATAAAGGCTTCTTTTTTATGTACCACACTGGTCTTCTCCGGTCCAATGAAGGGTATAAATACCATTATTTCGTAAAGCGGCTGATAAAAAAAGGAGACACCGTTGTTGATATTGGTGCTAACCTCGGCTATTTCACCAAATTGTATTCAAATTGGGTTGGCGATAGTGGGAAAGTTATCGCGATTGAGCCCGTGCCCCTGTACAATAAAATTATTAAATGGAGTTGCCGAAGAAGGAAGAACATTACACTTTATCCTTTTGCCCTGGGAAGGGAAGAAAAGAAAGTGCATTTAGTTACCCCTGATCATTTTGGCTACCTGCGAACGGGGCTGCCGCATATTTATGATGAAAAAAACAGTAAACCGTTATCGGAATACGAGTTTTCATTCGAGGCAGATATGAAAAAGGCGAACGATTTGTTTGAAAATTTTGACAGGATAGATTATCTCAAGTGTGATATTGAAGGATATGAAGAAGTCGTGATCCCGGAAATACTTCCTGTCCTGAGGAAATTTAAACCCATCATTCAAATTGAAACATGGGGTGAACACAAACCGGTTGTGGAAGCTGCTTTAAACCGGGAAGGATTTGTAAAGTTTTATGTTGAGCAGTCGGCACTAAAAAAAGCAAAAGCTGGAGAAGAGGATCCCGCGGGAGATTTAATTTTTTTACATAAAGACAAAAAAATATGATACATATCGTATTCAACGAATCAGAGGTAGACCTGATGAAAGAAGTGATGGGCCTGGATCAAACATTGGCCGGCGAAGTAGTACAGATCAAAGATGACTTTGCCGTTGGACCTTTGCACCAGATCGACACCAGCGAAGGGTGGCAGGCAAGATATGACTGGTGGATGAGTCTCCTGGAAAACTCGCACTATGCAGGTTCGAATAATGTAAAATTTGACGACCGGAAAACTGTTTTTGAGTTAAAGGAAAAATTAATGGCTGATCCGGCACTCCAAATCTGGATTTGGATGGGACAAAATCAGCACGATGTGTCAGGATACTTCTGGCTAATGCCGCAATTACGCGAGTTTGTCGGAAGAGTCATGATTCTATACATGAATAATCTTCCATTCATTAATGAAAAAGGGCAGATATACTATCCTTCGTGGATTGGCGATATCCAACCCAAAGAATTTTTAAAAGCTAAAAAGCTCGCACGGCCGATCACTTTAAGTGAGTTTGAAGTAGATCCGGACGAATGGAAAAGATTATGTGAAGAGAATTCGATGGTAAGAATCCTGGAGGGAGGCAAGAAGATCGTTGGAAAGGAAGAAGCTTTTTATGATAACGACATCATCAGAAACGTTACCCCGGAGTGGCAAAAAGGAGCCCGCGTTATTACAAATACGCTTCACCGGATGAAAATAAAAACCGGGGATGTTTTTTTAATGTGGCGAATGAAGAAATTGATCGCTGACGGCAGGATAGAGGTAACCGGTGACACAAATAAGGGATGGAAAGACTTTGATGTGAGGCTAGCAGGATCGAAAATGGAAGCGACGGCTGAAGCGCAGGTTGCGGAAGAGTAGCTTAATTTCTATGCTAAAAATGTTCAATATCCAATGTTCAAGCTCAATGTTCAATGAATATCCTTAGTTAGTTTAAGAGAGTAAACCTGGCAATTAGGTATCTAAAAGTTGAACATTGAACATTGATCGTTAAAATTCTTTATATCAAAGGAATAATCCGGTGAAAAATAAATGAAGATTGTCATTCGTCTTGAAGAGCTTGCAATGGCAGGATTGAGCATCTACGCACTAGCCCGGTACCAGGCAGACTGGTGGTGGTATTTGTTACTGGTAATCGGGCCTGACATCAGTATGATCGGATACTTGGGTGGAAACAAGGTTGGTGCATCTGTCTACAATTTGTTTCATCACAAAGGTATCGCAGTACTCATCACCTTTGCGGGCTTTGTGGCGTTGAACCTTGAAAATTGAACATTGAACATTGAAAATTTTCTTCATCATTTTTAGCAACCTGATAACCTAATAAACCATGGCGAAAACTAAAGGGATAGACCAGATTCAAAATAACGATAGCGGCCTTCATGGTCAATATAAAACCTGGTTCCTTGACTATGCATCCTACGTGATACTTGAACGGGCTGTACCTGCAATTGAAGATGGATTGAAACCCGTGCAACGCAGAATACTTCATGCGATGAGAGAGATGGATGATGGTCGATTCAATAAAGTGGCAAATATCATCGGGCAGGCGATGCAGTTTCATCCTCATGGCGACGCCAGCATTGGCGATGCCCTGGTAAACATGGGACAAAAAGACCTGCTGATTGAGACGCAGGGAAACTGGGGCGACGTGAGAACCGGCGATGATGCCGCTGCGCCACGTTATATTGAAGCGAGGCTCAGCAGGTTTGCCCTTGACGTTGCCTTCAACAATAAGACTACAGAGTGGCAATTGAGTTATGATGGCCGAAAAAATGAACCTGTCACATTGCCTATGAAATTCCCTTTGCTGCTGGCCCAGGGAGCTGACGGCATCGCTGTAGGGTTGTCAACCAAGATTCTGCCCCATAATTTTTGCGAACTCATCGATTCTTCGATAAAATATTTAAGAGGCAAGCGGTTTGAATTGTATCCTGACTTTCAGACCGGCGGCATGATAGATGTAACAGACTATAACCAGGGAAAACGCGGTGGAAAGGTAAAAGTAAGGGCGCACATTGAAGAAGCAGACAAAAAAACGCTGGTTATAAAAAGTGTGCCTTATGGTGTCACCACTTCGCAATTGATGGATTCAATAGTAAAGGCAAACGACCAGGGGAAGATCAAAATAAAAAAGGTGACGGATAATACCGCAGCAGACGTTGAAATACAGGTGGACCTCGCGCCGGGCATTTCACCGGATATTACTATTGATGCGTTATACAAATTCACCGATTGTGAAGTTTCTATTTCTCCGAATGCATGCGTTATCGTGGAAATGAAGCCGCAGTTTTTGGGAGTAAATGATCTGATGAAAATATCCACGGACAGAACTAAGGATCTTTTGGAGCAGGAACTGAAGATCAAGCTGAATGAACTGCAGGAAAAATGGCATTACACTTCTTTGGAAAAAATATTCTTCGAAGAAAAAATCTACAAAGAATTAGAAAAAAAGCACGACACCTGGGAAAAGGTGATTGAGGCAATCGATAAGGCGTTTGTTCCATTTAAAAAGCAACTAAAAAGGGCCATATCGAAGGAAGATATTCTTAAGCTTACGGAAAAACCTGTTCGCAGGATTTATCGTCTTGATATTGAAGAGCTCAATCAACAAATAAAAGGTTTAGAGGCCGATATAAAACAGGTTAAATATGATTTGAATAACCTGGTTGATTTTGCTGTTGCTTATTATGAAAACCTCCTGAAAAAATATGGGAAAGGACGGGAACGGAAGACAGAGGTAAAACAGCTTGAGGTAATTGAAGCCAAGCAGGTAGCTATGGCCAATACTAAACTTTATATGAATAGGGAAGAAGGATTCATTGGCACGGGCCTCAAGAAAGATGAATTTTTATTTGATTGTTCCGACCTGGACGACATTATTGTTTTTGCAAAGAATGGGGTCATGAAGGTTGTAAAAGTTCTGGACAAAGTCTTTATTGGTAAAGATATCTTGCATGCAGCCGTTTTTCAGAAAAATGACGAGCGTACGACGTACAACATGATTTATTTTGATGGAAAGCAGAAAAGCTTTGCAAAACGATTTAATGTTACAGGTGTTACAAGAGATAAGGAATATAATCTCGCCAGTGGGGATGTAAAAGCTAAGGTGCACTACCTGAGTATTAACCCCAACGGTGAAGCTGAAGTTGTGAGAATCGTATTGTCACCGTCCTCATCGGCGCATAAGAAAGAATTTGATTATTATTTTGAGGAGCTGGAGATCCAGGGACGAAACAGCAAAGGCATCACGGTGACGAAGTATCCTATTAAGTCGGTTAAATTCAAGGAAGCAGGCAAGGCGACACTCAGCGGGCGCAAGCTTTGGTTTGATAATAAGTTTGGCAGGCTTAATGCAGATGAAAAAGGAGAATTGCTCGGAACCTTTGAAGCGGAAGACAAAATCCTTGTCATTTTTAACGATGGCAACTATATGATTACTGACCAGGAAATGACGCAGCGATTTGATGCAGAAAACATATTGCTGATCGAAAAATTTGATCCGGAAAAAATTATTTCGGCGGTCTATTTAGACAAAAAGAACTTACAGTACAATGTAAAGCGATTTAAGATAGAAACGACCACCTTAAAGAATAAGTTCTTTTTTATTAAGGAGGGCGAAGGGAATTATGTTGAGGCCGTTTCCACTGCGCCAGAGCCCATATTGGCAGTACAAAGCGGTAGGGGAGACCAGGTACGAAAGGCGAAATTCAAAATCGCCAAAGTAACCGAGCTTATGGGATGGAGAACTGTGGGGACCAAGTTGCTCGATTACAATAAAAGTGTCCAAATGGAATGGGTGAAGGACAAACAAAGCGATAAGCAGCCAGAATTGTTTTAAATGAGAGGGCGTACCGATTTTTGTTAAATGCGAAGATTATGTAATTAAGCCGAATGCGATGATGGATCATTGGGAGATAATAGACCTTTACAAAGCGCTATTGGCGCTGGTTGCCGGTGCTATTTTAGGCTCCGAACGTGAATTTAAAGACAAGGCGGCCGGTCTTAAAACGATTACAGTAATCTGCCTTGGCTCAGCATTGTTTGCTATCATTTCCTATAAGGTCGGGATCGCTGATCATGAAACGACCCGTATTGCTTCTTATATCGTAAGCGGTGTGGGGTTTATTGGGGCCGGCGTTATCTTTAAGGACGGACCAAATGTTTCAGGTCTGACGACAGCCGGTATCATATGGGTGGCTGCAGCGGTGGGCACGGCTATAGGCTTCGGTGAATTTTATCTTGCGGCCACATTTATAGTGGCGTCCTTACTGATCGTTTTTTCAAGCCCGATTATTAACAAAGTTTTTCGGGCTAAAAAGCAGCAACGACGACTAAGTTTTGCAATTGAAAGGAGACACCAGGAACATAAGGATCGAATCCTTGCGGCTCTTGCCGCTGCCGGCATCGACATTGATGAAACAACGCTGGAAATGCGACAGGATATTCTGAAGATCACTGCTGAAATTTCAATTTCCCAGGAAAAACAAAAATGGCTGGAACAATTCCTTAGCCACGAGGAACATATTATCTCATTTTCTTTATAGTAATGATGTCACGGAGATTTGTTCATATTACATGAACATGGAGCCCCATTTACTTTTTTCGCTTAATCCGTATCGTTGCATTTTTTTCAAGGCTGCTTGACAACCTTACCTGGTGTTCTTTAACGCCATCCGATACGACCATCAATGCCGTATTTGGCGGAATGCTGCCCAGGTTATCTGCAAACATGCTCAATTCATTGAATTGTTTTGATGCATCAAGTGTGATATCAAAATGAAGAGACCGGGTACTTAACCTCTGCGAAAATGCCATCAATTGTTGGTTGAAGAATACAGAGATAGAGTCACCATCCACTTCGCCATTGTCATAGAAATCGATTTTCAAAGAATCGGAATTCACTTCTATCTCCTGCACAACTACATTTTCTCTTTCCTTAAATTGACTTTCGACTACGTAATTGACAACCTTCCGCTGTATTATGTTTACAGATGGTAATGTATCAAAGACCGAGGGTTTCCAGACCTGGTTCTCTTCCTTAAAATTTCGCAACGCGGTCAATACTGAATCCTGTTTGCTCATATCAGCATTGAGTGCCAGGGTAAAATTTACATCCACACACATGTATTTGTTATCCTCCATGCCTTTAAAACTTCCCACGAGGTTGGACCCTGCCTTTGCCACCCTCAAGGTGGCCATCATATTCATGACGCAGTCCACTTCTTTATTTATAATCGAACCATAATAGGTTATCGGAATATTATACAACCGCAGATCCCTGTTCTTGGCGTCGTAATTTCCTTTAACCGGTATGCTGCGAAAAGTGTTTTTGAAATAGTAACTCAGTATCCCTTTTACGTATCCTTTCTCAGGCTGCAGGATCAGTTCTACAAGGTAGTTGCTGGCAGCGCTGTTAGCCTTTACGGCGGCTGTACCATACCAATACCCAAATACGGTCTGCGCCCCGGAGTGCAATGAAATAAGAATCGTAATCAGCAAAAGCAATTTCTTCATAGTATCATTGAGTTGTCAAAAACCATGCTTGGTTGGCATTGAAAAGTTTGTTTATCTATTTAATATAACGCTTCATTTCCCTTTCTACGTCTTTTTTCCTGAGAGTTTCCCTTTTGTCATGAAGTTTTTTCCCCTTGCCCAGTCCAATGTCCATCTTTGCCAGTCCTTTTTCATTGAAATAAATCCTGAGTGGCACAAGCGTGTAACCTTTTTCCTTCAGTTTCGATTCAATTTTCCGGATTTCCCGCTTCTGTAATAGCAGCTTCCTATCCCGGTCGGGCTGGTGATTGTTGATATTACCATGCGAATACTCGGCAATGTGCAGCGATTTCACAAATACTTCGCCCTTATGAAGCAGGCAATAACTGTCATTAAAGCTGACTTTACCCTGGCGAATTGATTTTACCTCGGTCCCGGTTAATACCATACCTGCCTCATATTTGTCGTCAATGAAGTATTCATGATAGGCGGAGCGGTTCCTGGCTTCACTCATTTTTAAATGTGTTAATCAATTATCGCGTGATGGGATAGCCATGCTGTTTTGCGGTATCATTATAACGCAGGACCGGCTTCTTTGATGCGCACACGAAAGAAATTAATTCCTGAAATGTCCTAATACGACGGCCAGTCGTTCTTTTAATTGGTGACGCGGTACGATAAAATCTAAAAATCCATGCTCCAGCAGGAACTCGCTTCGCTGGAACCCTTCCGGCAGGTCTTTTTTGATTGTTTCTTTGATCACCCTTGGCCCCGCGAACCCTATCAATGCATCCGGTTCGGCTATATTGAGATCACCCAACAAACCAAAGGATGCAGAAATGCCACCAAACGTAGGATCGGTGAGCATGGAAATGTAGGGCAATTTTGCATCACTGAGCTGGGAAAGTTTACCGCTTGTTTTTGCAAGCTGCATTAGCGAAAAGGCGCTTTCCATCATCCGCGCACCACCACTTTTGCTAATTACCAAATAAGGAATCCGGTGCTGAATGCAGTAGTCAACCGCACGCGAAAATTTTTCACCCATTACACTTCCCAGTGAGCCACCAATAAATTCAAAATCCATGCACGCCACTACAACTTCATGTCCCCCCAACATTCCCACCCCGACGCGCATTGAGTCAGTCAGATCAGTTTTATTCCAGATTTCTTCGAGTCTTTTTTTGTAAGGCTTGAGATCTGTAAACTCTAAAAAATCTTTACTGCGGATATTGCCGAACAGTTCCTTGTACACGCCATCGTCAAACAAGATTTCGAAATACTCAGAGCTGCTGATGCGGTGATGATAACTGCATTTGGGGCATACAAATAAATGTTCCCTCAATTCAGAAATGGTGCAGATATAGTTACAGTCGGGGCATTTGGTCCATAAGCCTTCAGGCGTTTCTTTTTTTTCAGAGGTTTTGGTATTGATGCCTTTTTTTATGCGCTTAAACCAGCTACTTTTAGTCTCTTCTGTTTTTCCTTCTTCACCAGCCAGGTTGGCATCAAAATCTTCCAGTTGTTTCGCCATAGCTTTCTGTTAAGTTACAAATATAGAGAAGTTTGAATTTTGGGCTTTTTGTTTATGAATCCATTCACTTAACGCGTTTTTAGCACGTTTTCAAACAATTTGAATATCCTTTTATATTCATCGGTCCAGCTACTTGCTTCCACGAATGCGTGATCCTCCATAGGATAAGAAGCCAGTTCCCAATTGTCTTTTCCCAGTTCAATCAGGCGCTGAGCAAGTTTCACCGCATCCTGGTAGTGTACATTCACATCAAGCATTCCGTGACAGATTAGCAAATGACCCTTCAATCCCTCTGCAAAATATATAGGTGAACTTTTGCGAAAGGCAATTGAATCATTAAACGGTTCATTCAGAATATCCGATGTGTAACCATGATTATAGTTGGCCCAATCCGTCACGGGTCGCAACGCAGCGCCGGCCGCAAAAATATTTGGTTCCGTAAATAAACCCATCAATGTAATAAATCCGCCGTATGAACCACCATAAATACCGATGTGAGCCGGGTCAACGCCATAATTTTTTACGAGCCAGTTTACACCATCAACCTGGTCGGTAAGATCCTTCCCGCCCATGTGGCGATAAATCCCTGTTCGCCAATCACGTCCATATCCTGCGCTGCCACGATAGTCAATGTCCAATACATAATAACCGTTATCTGCGAGCATATTATTAAACATAAACTCACGAAAATAATAGCTCCACCACTTATGTGCATTCTGCAAATAGCCTGCCCCGTGTACAAAAACAACAGCAGGCTTATCCGTAGCTGGCCTGGCTGGTTTATAAATTCTTGCATATACCGTAGCGCTGTCCCTTGCCTTAAAGCTGATCAACTCAGGATCCCGCCAGGAATATGCCTTAAACTCATCGCTTTGCCCCATTGATGTAATTTGTTCCGCTCTACCGTTTATCTTATTTTCCTGCAAATACAATTCCCATGGTTTATTTGAGTAGGAATAAAGTACCGCGAGGTATTTTTCATCGGGCGAAACAAACACTTCATGACCACCTGGCTGCCTGGTGATCTTTTCTTTTTTTCCATTAGCAATCGTAAGTATGTAGAAATGTTTTTCGCCGGGTTCTACTTCATTGGTAGTAATATAAAAATGTTTTTTGTCATTGGAAAGCTGAACTGTCTGTACTTCATAATTGCCCGATGTCAATGTCTTTTTTTTACCATTGGTAACATTCATTGCATAAAGATGGGCATACCCGGTTGCTTCGGATTGAAACCATATGTTGTTTGAATCAATCCATCCCCACCCATCAAAACTACCAGGGCCTGCAATCCATGCCTCGTCGCGTTGGCGATCGAGCAATTGCAATCGGGCAGCCGATGTATCCCATAGCATCAACCACCTGTCCTTGTTATCAATCGATCGGATATCGATTAGTGCATGTGCACCGCCCGGCGACCATTGGGGACCCGAAAATGTAACTATTCGGGGTGTTGGTTTTTTGTTTTTTTCTTCCAACAGTTTTGGATAATCTTTCAGATAATCAGGCAAGTCATATATGCCCGGTATTGAATCCGTCTTTACTGTAAACACGGTATCTTTTTCGCGATCGTACATAAAGAGTTCCGGATTCGCGATTACTTCACCCACTTTTGTTCTTGTTGGTATATCCGTCGTAAATCCAGTTTCAGTGACATAATTTGGAACGATCGTCGGTTTGTTGGCTGTTATCGGTTTTTTGAGAAGGTAACTAACAAATCGCCCGTCGGGACTGACCTTTAGTCCCTGCAATATTTTGTCTTCAATGGCAATGCTGCGCAGTTCCTTTTTTTCTGTCACTTTTGTATACGCATCTGCTTTGTCTTTCTTTTCTTTTCTTGAACGCAATACTTCAAAATATTGCAACTGGTCCTTTTTAAGCCACGCCTCCTGCTGATTACTGCTGTCCGCGGATGTTTGCGTAGTTGTTGCAGTTGGAGCCGGCCCGGGAGTAGCCGATTTGAGATTTGTGAGTTGCTGCAGTTCTCCTGTCGCGATACTCCATGCAAACAGGTTTTGACCCCTGGTGTATACGATTTTTGAATCATTAAAAGAAAACTGCGGGTTGATTTCAGCATCAATTGTTTGAGTAATCCTTTTTGTTCGTCCTCCTTTTAGATCGGTAAAAAATATGTCACCATCCCTGCTATACACATATGCGGATCGATCCAAATTGTATACGGCCGAATTATCAAAGACTAAATTTTGTTTCTGCCGCACCGATACTTTTGCGGGAATTTTATTTGCGATGGTGATGAAGTACAGCGAATCCGAAATTGCCTTTTCAGGATTCCAGTTAAAGAAAAGAGTCTTGCTATCGGGGGACCATCGCGGAGCCGAAGGAGATGTTCCGATCCATTTGGGATCGCGCATTATTTTTTCAACTGTAAGTTTACGGGGTTGCGACAAAAGAATAGTAGCGGGAAAAAACATCAGGAAAGTGACAATGCCCTTTAGCATAGTATTATTTTAGGGCATAAATATATTGAGAAAAGAGAGGGCGAAATTAAGGTGCATCAAAACCGGGCCTGATGAAAGATTTAGCTTTTGGAAATTCCAATTCTGCCATTCGCCTTGCTTTTTGCAATATCGCGAGTAGTTCTATGATTTCATCTTCTCCCAACGGTAGAAACTGCAGCATCAGTGTCCACGCTTCTATGCTTTTGTCAATAGAAATTATCGCAATCTTAGCCGATCCGTCGCAGTCGCGTTGAAATCCGTTTGCCTCCTGCCACCCATCGTCATCCATATTACCCATTAATGCGCGCATGAACTTGACATGGATAAAATAGAGATACCAGGTTATGATTTCACGGCAATCTTCCAAAACGCTCACTTCACCCATAGCCTGGTCTTCGCTCATCACCCCCATTTCAACCTGGCTGACGATCTCATCTCCGCGTCGCTTCATCAATTCTTCATTTTCCAGGAGCGCTTTTCCTTTTTGAATATAATCGAGAGTAAGTTTGGCTAAAGGGTGATTTTTCGCAGCATTTCTGCCCTTGTTTTTTTTTGCCAGGAGCTTATTTTTTTCAGATTCAGAGATGGCGTCCAGGTCAATCCCAAATTTCGTTGCCGCTTTATGCAATAGTTTAGCAGCAGTTTCGAAATTTTTTCCAATCCGGTCCCAAAAGGCTTTGTTTTCTATATCCTGTTCTTCAGGGGACAGTTTTCGTATACCTTCAAAATTTCTGCAACGGCTGGTGAACGTGCACCGTTCACACCAGCGATCACAGTAGTTATATATTCCGTCGATATAGCCGGAATTCCTGTTCATAAACCAAATCTAATAAAATTGGCAGGGAAGAGAATGGGTAATCGCCGGGAAAAGAAATTTAATTATCCTGCGCGCCGTTGTCGATCCAGCAAATAAAAGCTGATTTTTGGGCCGACGTAAAGGTGCGGTCCTGCGGCATGAAACCAGAGGAGATAGCCGATCTGATCTGAGCCCTGGCATTAAAGACCTGTGTATAATTCGTAAGAGGGCCCGGACCATTGGTACTGCCACTGGCGTGGCAGGAGGGCATGTTGCAAACACTTTGAACAAGAGGGTTCACGTCACCCGAAAATGTTTTGGGTGCCCCGCTGCAATCAATGTTATTATTGTTGGGGTTGTTGTCTGACCCTTTTTTGCTACAGGACGAGATTACGAACAAACAAACTAATAATGCAGTAACAATACATGTAATTCTCATTGAGAATCATTTTTTAGTGCAAAAATGCTAACAGGTATCTTAACGAGATAGTCTGTCCCCGAGTTGCCCGAACAACTTATTTTTAACATTTATCAAATGCTATCTTAAACCGGGTTGAATATTTTCCGACAGTTTTTCAAAAGGTAAATCGTTTGCATCCCCGGTGAAAGGTCTTCAATTTCTTAAGCAACTATTTCCAGGCTTACCAGCACGTAAAGGACAAACGTGACGACGCGAACTACATAATCGCAAAAAGAGAAGACGCAACGAAACGGCAGCGTCATCATAGAGGTAAAAATAAATTGCTTAATAAACACACTGAAAGAATATGGGTCGGTGTATTCTTAATTCGTTCGCAACGCGCATATATCGGGGTACGACTGCAATTCATTGTTGAGGATGATCAATAGACCGGCGCTGATTTTATTTTCCACGTAAAGTTGTTGAACATGCTGGTACATGAGCAAGAAGGTCCTGATGAAACTCTTTTCAGAGAGCTTCCAGAATTTCAGTTCGAAAAAGGAATGAATGCTGAATAAGGGTAAATGCCAGGGATCAGTGGGTATAACTTTGTGAAAACGGAAAATGTTAGTGACCAATTTTTGGAATTGCAGGAGGTTATTTAGATGTAGGCATGGCTGCAATAATTGACGCTGTCTCAAAGTCATATACAATGACAATAAATAAATGCTTATTTCACCAGATTCATCAGTAATTTTACAACTCCGGGCTGCCCATCTCCACCATTAAATACAACAGTATGTACAAACATGTGTGGAATAAATATTTGCCGGTAATCAGGATCCTGATGAAAAGATCCGCCTTAGGACCGCAAAAACTGCCGCTTAATCGCACCGATTTCGAAAAGGTGTCCCGCAGTAGAAAGGCTTACCCATCTTTTAATATTGAATTAGAAAACAGCAAACTTACAACGGTGAATCCATCTTTACCGGCCAAAGAATTAGTGACATCGTTGCTGGAAGATGATATCTCGAAGGGTTTGCTGCGTCAAAGCAATTTCAAGTTCACGCTTAAATCTGACCTGGAGCTCATTATTACCAACCTTACCCCTTCAACAAAGGAACCCTCTGAATTAGAACAGCAGGCCGCACAGGAATAGTGGTTCCTCTAAAAAAAGTCACAACAACGACTTAGCATTTCAAATAATGATCGTTGTTGTTTATTTTCGCACACCATCTTGAACAATGTTTTTAAATAAGAATCTCTCTGCTTCACTGATCATGTCGGTAATTATGACTTCCTGCGTGTCGCAGGTCCCGGTAGAAAGTATACCATTATACGACACAATTCCCAATAGTAAACCGTCAGTCGATTCGGAAAAAAGCAGTACTGCCGAGGGTGTCTTAATTGTGAGTAATGTATCCATCCCGACATTGACAATTTATCGTCCGCCCAACGTGAAGAATAACGCCACGGCTGTTATCATTTGCCCGGGCGGAGGCTACGGCGTGCTCGCGGCGGGGCATGAGGGCAGCGACGTAGCAAAAGTCCTGAATGAATGGGGTGTTGTTGCTGTTGTATTGAAATACCGTTTGCCGGATGAAAAGATCATGAATCAAAAATCAATTGGTCCGCTTCAGGACGCGCAAAGAGCTATTCAAATTGTAAGGACCAACGCAGGAAAATGGAATATTAATCCGGATAAGATCGGCATAATGGGTTTTTCCGCGGGCGGTCACCTTGCATCAACTGCATCCACACATTTTGCTACTCCTGTTATCGGGAACCCGGGCAAGATATCGTTGCGTCCCGATTTTTCAGTACTCATTTATCCTGTAGTCAGCTTTACTGATAGCATCGGGCACATCGGTAGCAGGACAAATCTACTTGGTGAAAATCCGTCTGAAGATGAAATCCGTGAGTATTCAAATGAATTGCAGGTAAACGGTCAAACTCCACCTGCTTTCCTTGTTCATGCAAACGATGATGACGTGGTAAAAGTGGGGAACAGCGTTCACTATTATGAAGCACTGACCAGGAACCATGTTCCGGCTGAACTGAGGTTGTATCCCAAAGGGGGACATGGGTTTGGTATGCGCAATGCAACAACTTCTGACAATTGGATGGACAGGCTGAAGAGTTGGCTAAAGGCAAACCGATTTATCTAATAGTGATTCTTCATTCGGCGTAAAAGCAACCGATTGTGCCATCGCTTAAGGCTTCCAAATCACTTCAAGTGAATTTTTACAACCGTTTGACCATTTCCAATAATTAACTGACTGAATCAAGTGTAACATGGGGGAATGTTATTCTTTTTTTTAGCAAATAAGTTTATTTTTGGCGGAAAATCGGATTAGTCCAACGATCTGTTATCCTTTATAAAATCAGATAAGAACATTTTATGAAAATCAAGCTGCTCTTTTGTCTGCCAGTTGCTTTTTCTTTTTTGTTTTCCTCCGCCCAGCAACTTTACTCCTTTTCCGGTAAAATAAGTGACGCCGATTCTATGCCTCTTGCAGGCGCTTCGGTTTACCTTCTCAATACGAATCGAGGAACTGCCACCGATGAACATGGAAACTTCACCTTTAAAAATCTGCCTCCGGGTAACTATATCATGCAGGTTTCGGCAATCGGGTATGCTGTTGCAAATGCGCATGTAAAATTGGGGGATCCGGGCTCAGAATCTGTCGATGTAAAACTAGCTGATGCGGCAATTCAACTCGATGCCGTTTTGGTAACCGCACAAAAAACCGAGGAATCATTGCAACAGGTTCCTTTAAGCATCTCTGCATTGTCATCGCGGCAAGTACGGCAATATCGTATCTGGAACGCAAAGGAATTGACGGCGATTGTGCCTAATCTTTATTCTTCAAACTCCGGCGACGACAGGAACGTTACATCGATCCGCGGAATTACCACCACTTCATATGATCCCGCGGTGGCAACTTATATCGATGGTGTGAACCAGTTCGGCCTGGACACTTATATCGGCCAGTTGCTCGACGTCGAAAGAATTGAAGTGTTAAGGGGTCCGCAGGGAACACTCTACGGAAGGAATGCAATGGGCGGAGTTATCAATATTATTACCAAACAACCTTCCAATACTCCCAATGGTTTTGGGGAAATTACCGCTGGCAACTATGGATTGCAGCGTTACAGCGTTGGCGCACGGGCACCGATCGTGAAAAATAAGTTATTTGCCGGTGCATCGCTCATGTATAGCCAGCGCGACGGATATTATCACAATGACTTTAATAATTCGGATTTCGACAAACAGCATGCCTTCACGGGTAATTATTACCTGAAGTTCATCGCCAGCGAGGAATGGGCATTGCAATTAAATGTGAAGCACCATAACAACCGCAATGACGGCGCATTTCCTTTGGTAAACATGTTTGCAGCTGATCCGTTTAATCCTCCATTTGTGGTCAATCAGAATGCAACAGCCGAAATGATCGACAATACATTCAACAGTTCTTTCACCGCTAATTATTCGGGCAAGGCGTTTAATTTTTCTTCACTGACTGCGTACCAATCCAACCACCGTTATTATGATCAACCACTTGATGGTGATTTTTCGCCGATCGATGGTGTGACTGTAATTAATGATTATGGCGACGATTGGAATAATGTGAAGGTATTCACGCAGGAATTTAAACTCACCTCACCCGCTGCTTCAAGATCACCGCTGAAATGGACAGCGGGTACCTATTTATTCTACCAGGACAACCCGACAAAGCAAGCCATCCATTTTGGAAAAGATGCGGCGATGGTTGGCGCTCCTGATACGGATTTCTCGTTGATCAACTCTACTAAAGCCAAGAACTCCGGTATAGCTTTTTTTGGACAGGTGACGTATTCAATTACTGATAAATTAGATGTCATTGGTGGATTGCGGTATGATTATGAAAAGAAAAAATATGGCGTGCTCGGAGAGTACGCAAAAGACCCCGATCCTAATCCAATTTTTGAAACAAGACCAGATACAAGTGCGACGGACAATTTCAGCGCCGTGTCACCTAAATTAGGTTTGTCATATGAGTTGTCAGAAAGGAGCCATCTGTTTGCTGTTTATAGCCGTGGTTTCAGAACGGGAGGTTTTACGCAATTGTCATCAGATCCATCACAACCACCGCTATATCCGTATAAACCTGAATACAGTGATAACATTGAAATCGGGATAAAAAACAACTTCTTTAATAACCGTCTCCGGTTAAATTTGGCGCTCTTCACAACAATGGTGACGGATGCACAGGTGCCCACGTTAATATTGCCAGATGCAATCACAGTTACCCGCAATGCGGGAAAACTCAGCAGTAAGGGTGTCGAGTTGGAACTGGCCGCAACCCCGATAAAAGGTTTGCAAGCGGAATACAATTTCGGATACACAGATGCGGAGTATAAGACTCTGAAATTATCGCAAGGCGGAACTACTGTTGACCTCGACGGAAAAAAACAAATATTCACTCCTGAGTTTACCGCCATGCTGGCATTGCAATATGCTTACGAGCTTGGAACTAAACATCACTTAAAACTGGTGGCAAGGGGAGAATGGTTGCGGCTTGGCAAACAGTATTTTGATTTATCGAATACTATTACCCAGGATTCATACAGTTTGCTGAATACCAGGTTTGGCATCGCTGCAAAATTTGGCGAGCTGATGTTTTGGGGAAGAAACCTGGGCGACAAAAAATACATCGCTTATGCCTACGACTTTGGCGCAGTACACCTCGGCACTCCCAAGACCTACGGTGTGACGTTTATGGTAAATTTCTGATGCAATCAAAAGGCGACAGTTAATCAGGTGCGTTAGATTTTTCCACGAAACCGGCCAGTGATCTTCCGATTATATCAGCCCATCCGGCTTCAAAATTTTCCCTTGCGAAATCTTTGTTGCTTGAAGGAAAGGTGTCCAAACCTTCGTGGGTTAGCCTTAGCCTTGTTTTGTTTCCATCCGGAAAGAGTTCAAAGGTTACAAACGAAATGCCTTCATAACCATCGTAGCGCCAGCTATACCTCAATTTCTTTTCAGGGATTAATTCTGTGATTTTGCCCAGGTGGACGTAAGATCTATCGTCTGGCCCACCCTCGAATTGAAATTCAAAGCCTGGCTCTGCTTTGAATTCCTTCAAATCAAAATACCATTCTTTCATTTGAGCATTATTCGTGATGGCCTGCCACACTGTAGGAACGGGTGCATTGAGAGTCTGCTCAACGACAATCGGATCATTGTTCATAATAAATTTTTTTAATATTTTATTTTAATAACACCACTTTCCCGCAAACTGTGTTCCTTTTAATTTGAACAACCGATTGAATTCTCCGGGCAATCGATTGTGTTCATTCGTTCCAACGAAATTTCATTTTTCGTGCATCTTTATATCAAGAAATATTGTCAACTTAGTATCGAAAATAATGTTGCCTGGTCCTGAAACATTCCCAAATTCGGGACCATAAATATCCGAAACGAGACTGCTGCATGGATCCCAACAAACCTTTGATTGATCATTTACCCGATGAAGAGGTATTGTTTTCACTGATGGGTTTGTATTATGACGATATGTTTCGTTATGGCATGAAATTTACGGCCGACGCAGACGAAACCAAGGATGCCATCAATCAGTTTTTCATCGACTTTTGGGACAATCGCGATAAACTGGGAAAAGTAGATAACCTTAAGGCCTACCTGTTCGTATCGTTCCGGAGATGCCTGATTGGTCGCCTCCAACAATCAAAAAAACATCGCTACGTCAACCTGACGGATAATTTGAATAATGAGCTCGCTGAGCAATCTTATGAAGATTACCTGGTAGGACAGGTCGGTAATAAAGAGTTGGCCCATGTGCTAAAAATCGCCATTGCTGCATTACCGGTAAGACAGCGCAAGTTACTGCAATTGAGATTTTATGAGCAATTGGGATTTGAAGAGATAGCGGAAAGAACTTCCCTTAGCGTTCGAACCATTTATAATAAACTTCACGAAGCGATCAAGAAACTGCGGAGCAATAGTAGTATTCAAAAGCTACGTTAAACCACCTTTCCCGTTAACTGCTTTTTTTTAATCATCTTGCTTTTATCCCCATTTATCAAAATTGACGCTTAAAGCCGGGTAAAAAAGACGCGGTTTTCTATCTATTAGATAAGGAAACCAAAAGCAAACGATGCCCGGACATATCTACACGATTGAAGAATTGATGCTTGACGACAGCTTTAATGATTATTGCTTGAGTAAAGGAACGGCAATTCCCTCCCGATGGAGAACGATTATTCGTGAAAACCCGGACCAGGAAAAAACATTTGAAGAGGCGAAGCGGCTCGTACTTGCTTTACATGGAGGACTTTCCCGACCCGAAATCAACAGGCAAATTGAAATCGTCCGCAGGCAAATTGAAGGAAGAAAAGACAAAAAGGCTGAACCGGTGGCAAAAGACGGCCCAACATTGTCAACAGCGTTTGTAATAACCAGCAAAGGCCAGATCAAAAAAAGATTGCTAAAGACAGCAGTATATTCCATAGTCGGGATGTGCATAATTATGACGGGAATTTTATGGTGGTTTGTATCAAAGCCCGCTGGCAACACTGCGCTCTCCAAAATTCCCACCACGCCTGTTCAAGACTATCATAGCCCTTTAGGCGACCGCAAGAGAATAAATCTGCCAGACGGGTCACTTGTTATACTTAATTCAAATAGCAGTATCAGTATATCCTTTGCTGACAATAAGAGAGAGGTTCAATTAAAAGGAGAAGCCTTCTTTCGCGTAGCCAAAGATCGTTCAAAGCCATTTACAGTGTATACGGAAAAAATCGCAGCCACTGCGTTAGGAACCGAGTTTTATGTGCACGGCCACGGCGATGGCGTCCGGGTTGATTTGCTTGAAGGAAAACTAAAAGTGGTGAACGTGGAGAAACACTCCTCTGTACAGGAAATTATTTTAAATGCCGGCGAAAGCGGAAACTATATCAATGATGCGCAACTGACAAAGACTTCGTTTGACACGCTTTACTTAAAATCATGGTTGGCCGGCAGGATTGACTTTAAAAACACGCCTTTCCAAACGGTGGTCCTTCAATTGGAAAGCTGGTATGGCATTCAAATAAAAGTGAACAGACCGGATTTAAAAATCAAGCCTATCACCGCAAGTTTTAATAATGATTCATTGCAGGATGTTCTTAAAATCATTTGCTTCAGCATCAACAGTCGGTACAAAATTGATCATGATAAAGTAATTATTCAATAGTCGAACCGATTACATATAAAACCTTTAAACTACTGTTAAATGAAAAAGTGTCGGGTTAATAAGCTGCGATGGCTAAGGCTACAAAGCATGCTTCTCATAACATTTACTCTTTTTTTGTCGGTACACGCGAAAGCGGCTGCCGATCCCAAGGCAAATTTTGGGTTTCAGAATGCCTCTCTTGAAGACGTGATAAAAAAGGTGGAGATACTTTTTGACGTTCGGTTTACATATGATGCAACAATTGTTGCAGAGGTTAGCGGGATAAATCTTCCGAAAAAGGAGAGAACCCTGGAGGAAACACTCCAACAATTGTCGGGCTTGACAGGTTTGCGTTTTATGAAAGCAGGCAAATTAGTGGGGATTCAAAAACCCGCGCCCGTTTCTTCCATTCAGGTGCCGCACTTTGAAAAAGTGATCATAACCGGGAGGGTGCTTGATGCCAATAACCAACCGGTTTCGGGAGCAACTGTCTCAGTAAAAGGCGGGACGAAAGGTGTGACCACGGACGCCGAAGGAAATTTTTCCATCGAAGTAGAAAAAGGGGATGTGCTTCTAATATCGTATGTCGGGTATGCTACCCAGGAACTTATTGCTGACCAAACAAAAACCCTAAACCTGGTCCTTTCTCCAAGTGACAAGGCATTAGAAGAAGTGGTTGTGACAGCCCTGGGTATAAAGAAAGAAAAGAATAAGATATCCTATGCTACGCAGGAAGTAAAAGGAGCCGTCCTTGAAAAGGCACCGGAGCCAAACGTAGCGCAAAACCTGATTGGAAAAATAGCAGGACTTGATATACGGGCAAAGACCAACCTGTTTGAAAACCCCGAAATTTATTTAAGGGGCGAAGAGACACTTATCGTAATTGATGGTGTGCCCACAGAAAAAGGAAATTTTGATTTTTGGAATCTCAACGCCAATGACATTGAAAACATCAATGTTTTAAAAGGTACCGCCGCCGCTGCGTTGTATGGATCACTCGGTATCAACGGAGCGATCATGATTACTACCAAAAAAGGAAAGGCCGGGGGAAACGGTGTTGAAGTGACCTATAATTCGACTACGCAATTCCAGGCTGGCTATACCATGATCCCAAAAACACAAAAAGAATATGGTATGGGTTTCGGTGGTTACTATGCATTCATCGATGGAAAAGGCGGTGGAGGCTGGAACGATGATTACGGATATGTGTATGGCCCAAAATTAGATGTGCTGAACAGCGCAAACGCAAGCGGTTTTGAAGAATATCCACAGTACAATAGTCCATATGATCCGAATACACTTTTTACGTTCACACAGGCCGGTTATACCGATCAGAGCCATTATAAACCTATTCCCTGGATCAGCCGCGGAAAAGACAACCTTAAGAATTTTTTGGACAACGGGTTTATGACTTCACATAATATATCGGTTGCCGGCAAAGGTGATAATTCCGAATACAGGATTTCATTGTCGCACATGTATCAAAAAGGCCAGGTACCCAATACACATCTTAATGCAACTACTATAAACCTTGCAGGCAGCCTGAGACCCACTGAAAAACTAAAGCTAGAAGGAACAGTTTCTTACAATAAACAGTATACTCCCAACTATCCGCAAACCAGTTATGGAGCCAACAACTTTTTTTACAACCTTTTATTATGGATGGGTCCGGATGTGGATGTTCGCGATCTCAGGGAATACTGGAAACCTGCGGGTGGCAGAACGAGCGGTGGCACGTTTATTCCTTACGGCGTTGAAAATGTACAACAGTTCAATTATAATTATTCATGGTACAATAATCCATGGTACATAGCCTACGAGGCATTAAATGGTTATAATAACGACGTGATAACAGCACAACTTAACGCCAACTACGATTTCACTAAGAACTTGTCTTTATATGTAAGAAGTGGAGTCATCACCAATTTTGCATTATCAACGCTCCAAACCCCTAAAAGCTATATCTATTATGGTAATACAGAATTTGAGGGTAATTACAGTGAAGGCAGGAGAAATAATTTTCAAATCGTAACAGATGCCGTGCTTACTTACAAAACTAAATTCCTGACGGATTTCAATTTAACGGCTTCAGCCGGTGCCAGCACGCGGTACAACAAGAACAGCTATCTTCAATCAAGAACTAATGGACTTAATGTACCCGAATTATATAATCTCGACAATACAGTAGGACCTGTAGTTAGTACTAATCGGCTGGCTGAAAGAAAAATAAACAGTGTATTCGGATATGTTGATGTCGATTACAAGCAGATGATTTTTCTTGGAGGAACATTGAGAAGCGATTATACTACCACTCTTCAAAAACCGAATAATTCGTATGTCTATCCTTCCGCGTCGTTGGGCATCATACCAACCAACATGATTCAGTTTCCTGAATTTATAAGCTTCGTAAAGTTAAGAGCTTCATGGGCCGCGGTAACAACCGATAAGATTGAAATAAACGACAATCCGGATGAGGGCATTTTCCGCGATTGGTATGCCACTTTGCCCGTATTTGCTCCCGGCCCGAGATGGAATGGAAACAATGCTTCGCTGAACCTGCCTGGCTTATTGATAAAAGAGGGCCTCAAGCCCAACAAAACCGTATCACAGGAATATGGTGCTGAAATCAGGTTCCTGAAAAACAGGTTGGGGTTAGACTTTACTTATTTCAGTTATATAGATAAAGATTTTGCAATTGAAGCCCCTGTTTCGTCTGCCTCAGGTTTCAATAATCAACTGGTAAATGGTGACCGGATCAATCGCAAGGGTGTTGAAATAGTATTAAGCGGTAGCCCGGTACGAAAAACCACGTTCAGGTGGGATGTTACCGCCAACTTCAGCACCGTGCATAGTTACGTAGAAGAATATTATGGCGGTGTCGAAATTCGGGATGCCATAAAAGTCGGTGAACGAATAGATGTGATGAGAAATTGGGATTGGCAGCGCAGTCCCGATGGTCAGATTGTCTATGGTTCGAATGGATTTCCTGCTTATGTTGATCACATCGTAAATATCGGCCATACCGATCCTGATTTTATTTTTGGTTTGCACAATAGTTTCAATTATAAAAACTTCGGATTAAGTTTTTCATTTGACGGAAGGATCGGCGGCATCATGTACAATGGCGTTGAACAAAAATTATATGAGGGAGGCATGCACCCTGCCACGTCCAATTCATACAGGGATGATGCCTATGCCGGCAATAAAACTTTTGTTGGCCCGGGTGTGGTCATAACAAGCGGAAGTGCCGACTATGATGTGCAGGGAAATGTTATAAACGATTCAAGAAAGTTTGCGCCGAATACACAAGCTGTTAATTATGTAGACTGGATATTCGCAACTTATGTAAACGGAGTACCGGGTGCTAACATCTTCACAAACTCTTTTGTAAAGTTGAGAGAGGTGGTTCTCACGTACAACACAACTCCGAAGATGTTACGTAAAACACCTTTCAAAGGGGCCAGTATATCGGTAACCGGAAGGAATCTAGCTTTGTTTACAGATGTTCCGTTTGTAGATCCGGATGGGTCCAATGGCGGTCTTGCAGAACCGGCTTATCGCAATATTGGGTTTAATATCAACCTGAAATTTTAAGCTTGTTGAAAACATGGGCAGGTAGCTGCATACCTCCGATTAAGTATCTATAAAAAATGAACATATGAAAAAGTCAATAATAAAATATATAAGTGCGCTGGTTTTGGTGGCATTGCTATTAAGCGGGTGTAAAAAGTATGATGAATTTCAAAACAACCCGAACCAGGCTTCATCCGCGACTCCCGCTTTATTGTTAACGGGAATCAGTTACAGTGTTTTTTACAGGGACAATACCACAGCAGCTTATGCCACACGTCATTTAACGTATTATGAAAGGGGTAACTCCGGTGTTGACTATAGCTGGCGCGAAGGTGATTATGGCAACTTCGATATCCTGCGCCAGGTAATGACGATGGATTCGCTTGCAAAAGCGAGCAATCAGCAACAATACTTTGGCATCACTAAATTTTTCCGGGCATTATTATTTGCTCAACTGACCGATCAATTCGGCGACATTCCATACACGCATGCATTGGAAGGATTGTCTGACAACTTTACGCCTCAGTACGATACCCAGGAATCTGTTTATGCCGGTATACTCCAGGAACTCGAAGAAGCAAACAACCTTCTAGACGACAGTAAAGGCAAGATTAATGGCGATATTATTTATGGGGGTGTTGCCAGTCAATGGAAGAAGTTAGTCAACGCATTTCGTCTTCGTTTACTGATCCATTTGAGCAAACAAGAAGATAATGGTACGCTTAACGTTAAGTCACAATTTCAGAGTATCATTAGTGACCCTGCCAAATATCCTTTGTTTACCAGCAATGCCGACAATGCACAATTGGTGTTCAATGCCACAGCACCTAATAACTATTACCCTGACTTTGGATACCTTTCGCTCGCAACCCTGGTGAGTATGGAAAAAGGGTTTGTAAAAATCCTTAAGGATCGGCAGGACCCAAGGCTGTTTTCTTTTGCGGAACCAATTGGTGGAACGACCCCGAATAATTTCGCTAACTACGAAGGTGTGGACGCTGGTCTCACAATTTCTGATCAATTTGCTGCTTCCAGTAATGCGTCGCGAATTAAAAACCGTTATCATGACGATAGGATCAATGAACCGCTGATATTTCTTAGCTATGCCGAACAGGAATTTTTGATAGCCGAAGGCATTAGCCGTGGATGGGCGACCGGGAATGCTAAAGAACATTATGAAAACGGCGTAAGAGCTTCTATGCAGTTTTACGGCAGAAGTGATGCGGAAATCAATACCTATCTCGCCGGACCACTGGTTGCCTTTAATGCTACCGACGCATTGAGCTTGATTACTATTCAAAAGCACATCGCATTCTTTATGAATAGCGGCTGGGAAGCATTCCTTGAACAGAGGCGTACCGGTATGCCCACACTGAGCGTGGGACCAGGTACGTATAATGATCAGAAGGTACCAAAAAGATGGATATATCCTCAGTCCGAATACGATTATAATGCTGCAAACCTTGATGCGGCCGTCCAAAGGCAATTCAACGGCGACGATGATGTGAATTCTTTGATGTGGCTCCTGCAGTAGGACACATTCAAGAGTGTTTTTCTGTGGAGTTAAGTTTAGTATAACATAAAAAGAGTCTTAAACTGTGTCAGCCTGAGCTTGTCGAAGGCTGACACAGTTTGATTGTAATAGTCAGCCTGAGTTTGTCGAAGGCTCGCTTAACTGAATTTGACGATCAAACTGGGTTGAGACAACCTTTTTTATTAATGATTTTGTAAGCGAACAAAAGTCATTTTTAAACTTTTACCCAAGCCTGTTTTTTATTGCTTTCTAGTATTCTTTCACAAATCAGTAGTTCACGATAACCATCGGCAAAAGTGGGATAGGGGGGTTGGGGGGCAGGTTTTCCTGAAGCCACCGCTTCATATACTTCCTTAAATAATTGTTTGGACGTATCCGGAAATCCCTCATTATGACCACCCGGAAAACTCATGATAGCCCGTGCCTCCGGATAAGCCAGGGATGGATCACGCATCAAAGATTCATTGTATCCGTCCCGGTTACCAATCCACACCTGGTTAGGTGCTTCAGAATTCCACGCAAAGGTTTTCTTTGCACCCGAAAGCTCAAGTCGCAGTTGGTTTTTTCTACCGGCAGATACCTGTGATACCGTAATGGAGCCGCGGTTGCCATTATCAAATCGAAGCAAGACGTTTGCGTGATCTTCAGTGGTTATAGGCACGTCGGCATAATCTTCAGGCTTTAGCATTTTTCCTGAATACGTCTCGACGGCTTTCAGTGGTTTTTTTCTGGTCTTGTGAATGGTATTAAAATCGGCAAGCACCTCGGTTGTTTTCAATCCCGTAATATATTCGATGATATCCATCAGGTGCGATCCAATATCCGCGATTGCTCTTGAATCACCCGATTTGTCCGGCTCAAGGCGCCAGTTATAATCAGTTTCATAAAACAGCCAATCCTGCAGGTACGAACCAAGAACAGAATATATCTCGCCTAAATCGCCTTTTTCCCTCATGGTCCTCATTTGACGTACCAATGGATAGTAGCGAAGATTAAAGTGGACGGCATTGACAAGGCCGGTTTTTTTAGCCAACGCAACAAGTTCTTCAGCTTCATGAAGGTCCTTGGCAAGCGGCTTTTCACAGACTACATGTTTACCGGCTTCCAGTGCAGCTTTTGATTGCGGGTAATGCAAAAAATTTGGAGTGCAAATGTGGACAGAAACGATATCCTTCATGGCAAGCAATTCGTTGAATGTACAAGCACGGTCGATACCGAGCTGAGCAGCTTTGTTGTTGGCCAACTCGACAGTTGCTTCACAGAGCGCTGCAACTTCGATATTCGGCAATCGCCTGAGCGCTTCGATATGGGCCGGGCCAATGAAGCCCGTTCCGACTACTCCGACTTTAATTTTTGACATAGCAATTTGATTTTAGATAAATTGACTGAGAAATTAGCTCCGTTGATTAACAGTTTTTGGAGGGGCTAAAATTACAGGTTATTGAATTATGCAAAATATTTTTTTGCTAAAGGACATCCGGAAAAATATCGGGCGAAGAATATTCGAGACAATATTAAACCGATAGTGTAATAAGCCCGCCAGCGCAGCAATTAAAAACGCCTTACGGCCTCGCTAATTCAGAAGGCCTTATCAATGGCAGGCTGACAGTGAACCGGTTGTTTTTTTCTTCTTCAATTTTGACATCATTCCGCGACAGAAGTTTATATTTTTCCCTGATCGTTAACAATCCGAAACCGGTAGAATCCGGCTTTACCGTTTTTTTTGCAAGATTGTTTTCCACTATAAGGAATTCATTCTGGTCCGTGTGTATTCCGATCGTTATTGGTTGCTGGCGGCTCAGGGCATTGTGCTTCACAGCATTTTCGACTAGGAGCTGTAAGCTCAATGTAGGTAAAAGATAATTATAGTATTTAGGGTCTACCCGCACGGCGAATTGCAGGCTATCATGGTGTCTCGTCTTCAGCAGCTGGCCGTAGCTTTCGATGAATTTTATTTCTTCTTCTAATGTACTCATGTCATTAACGTTATTGCGAAGCACGTACCGGTACACTTTGCTCAGTTCATCAAGGAATTTATCAGCCATTTGCTTGTTTTCTGTTATCAATGACGACAAAGTATTAAAACAATTAAATAGGAAGTGCGGATTTACCCGTTGCTTCAGGTTGTCAAACTCCTGCAGCAACTGCATTTTCTCGAGCAGCTCCTTTTCAATGCTGTTTTCCTTGTGTTTTTCAATAATATGCATCACCTCGTATAATGTTTCAAAAACGAGGTTTACAATCAGCCCGGTCAGGTATGCATATTTAAAATCGTTTTGCTGTATGCTATAGCCAAGGATGTGAAAAAACTCAAAAACGTAAAGAATCACAACCACGGAGGGAGTCATCACCAGCAAATTGACGCCGATCTTGTAAAGATTTCTTTTAAGTGTTTGCTGAAGCGATGGAAATTTCCTGTCAACATATTCATTGTACTGCACATGCGCAAACCATGAGCCATAGCCTAAAAGGTAAACAATTGGGTAAGTAACTGCCCAGACCCGCCAGTCGGTCCACATGCGATCATCGTAAAGAATATACACCCACGCCATTGAAATCAGGGGCATGGAAAGCCAGAAGCACCATACGTAAAATCGTTTTGGCTTTGCGAATTTCATGTCTCGCCCTCCTGCCGGTCGATAAAAGCTAAAAGTAGTTTTCGTTCATTTGATTCGTCGATGATGGTGACAGGAGGTGCGTTCAGCATTTTGTATTTGACTACGAGGTTGTCGAGCCCCTCATCCACGTTGAGGTTCTGCCTCATTATTTTTTCCTGTTTGGAATTAGCAATGCAGAGCCGGTTGTCCCTGGTTCCGTAAATACGAATGTGCAGTGGCTTTTCTTTGTTCAATGCATTGGTATAGATAATATTTTCCAGTATCACCTGCATACTAAGGGGCGGGATTAACTTGTGCAGGAAATCGTCATCAATCGAGATCGTTGTTTCCAGGGCATTGCCAAATCTTTCTTTTGACAGGTATAAATATGACTTTGCAAATTTCAGTTCTTCCGCGACCGGCACCAGCAATGCATCATCGCTGCGCAGGAGATAGCGATGTACCGTCGTCATTTCATCCAAAAATCTTTCAGCTTTGTTTTCATTTTCCTGGATTAGACCTGAGAGGGTGTTAAAGCAATTAAATAAAAAGTGCGGGTTGATCTGGCCCTTCAGGCCAAGCAATTTGCTTCGGCGATATGCATTCTTAAGTCTTTCTGTTTCGGCAAGTGAAGCCTTCCATTCCGCCCAGTTTGATACGCCTTCGTTGATAAACGTCAGGACAGTGCTGATGATGCACCCGTACATGATTGCCCACCACAACATAGCCTGGCGAAGGGGACAGTTCAGCAGGCTGAGTTTTTCATAGATTGAAAACAGGCTGCTGATCATGATGAGCGTCATCAAATAAAACACAGGCAGCATTATGGCGATTCGTTTAAACAAATCGCCCGCTGCGGGAAAACTGATCCGGATAAATGTTGCAACGCTCCTGAAAAGGAAGTAAGCGGCAAGCAGGCAGAAGCCGCTATAGAAAAAACTTTTACCAAACTCTGCGACAGATTGAAAGATGCATGACCCAAACATCAGTATGTTCAATACCAGGATATAGGGTGGCATGATCCAGGCAGACGTAATAAGTTCCCTTCGAAATTGGCGGGGTATTGTCATGTGATTAATCTACTAATATAAGGGATTCTTCGTCAATGAAATTTTGATATTTCCCTTCATGTTTATAATGTTTGCTATGAACAGTTTGAAATGATCGTGCCTTTTTAAATTGCCACTCATCATTTTGTACGATGATTTTCGTGACATAAATGATAGCTTTAAACAGGCGCCGAAACAATCCAAAACTCCAATTAATAAAATTTTTGTTATGCGGATATTGCTGGTTTCCTTATTAACTCTTCCATTTTTTGCCGGTGCGCAAATAAACAGGTCGGCAAACGAGGTTGCCCGCGAAAGCATCCAGGAGTATATTTCTCAGAAATTATTCAAAAACCAGGCATACACCGCTGGGCAGTATGGCGACCTTCAATCTCAACTTGACAGGGAAAGCCATGTTGCGTGGTCAATCACCCATCAATTTGAGATCATGGACTCGCAATATGTTTCCAATAAAAAAATTCCTGTACGGACGGCGTATAATTTTTCTTTCTATCTCGATAAGAAATTGAAGGTCATTAAGGCGGAAGGTTATCACAGGGAATGATCTTCAATTTGCTGGTTCGGAAATCATTCCAATGTGCAATTCTGGCAATCATTTCTGCCTTCCTTTTCGTTATCCAACCATTTTTTTTGTATATTAAAAACATATTTTGACCTGCATTTCCACAATGCACGCTACCTGAGACTTTTGACGACATTATGAGATTATTATTTTGTTTGATTATCGCTTTTCCATTGCGCGCCTTCTCACAGGATTTTACCGGAGTTTGGACGGGGTTTATGTTTACTTCCAATGTCCGTGTACAATATGAGTTGGTAATAAGTGAATCAAATAATAAATTA
>Ga0310810_10000904_pt1 | contig 30040 bp, 29 predicted proteins | sample NCmetagenome_FD_207641 | JGI IMG/M metagenome (GOLD analysis project Ga0310810, IMG submission 207641) | Soil microbial communities from experimental microcosm in Duke University, North Carolina, United States - NC | ecosystem: Engineered > Artificial ecosystem > Soil microcosm > Unclassified ... | reverse complement strand
GGTCGGGCGTTTCATCGAGCGCGGCGGCGCCGCGCGGGTCCTCGAGCAACGCGCGCGCGTCGACGACCGGCGCGTCGCGCTCGCGGGCGATGGTCTCCAGCGTTTCCCGCGCCGCGGGCACGAGGTCCGGGGCGAGCACGACCGGCACGCCGGGTTTGATGATCCCGCCCTTTTCGGCGGCGATCGCGGCGATCGTGTCGCCCAGGATCTCCGTATGATCGAGCCCGATCGACGTGATCACGCATGCCTCGGGCTCGAGCACGTTCGTCGTGTCGAGCCGGCCGCCCAAACCGACTTCGACGACCGCCCACGTCACGCCCGCGCGCGCGAACGCGTCGAAGCCGAGCGCGGTCGCGACCTCGAAGAACGTACGGTCCTGCCCCGCGGGCTGCGCCTCGATCCAGGGCAGACGCTCGGCGAGTGCGGCTTCGTCGGCCCAGCGGCCGGCGACGCGGATGCGCTCGCGGAAGTCGACGAGGTGCGGCGACGTGAACAGTCCCGTGCGAATACCGGCCTCCCGCAGCACGCGCTCGATAAGCGCGCACGTCGAGCCCTTGCCGTTCGTGCCGGCGACGTGGATCGAGTGGAAACGCCGCTCGGGATGATCGAGCGCCGCGAGGAGCGCGCGCGTCCCGTCGAGGCCGAGCTTGTCGCGACGGCGCTCGAGCCCGTACAGCGCTTCCAGCGCGTGTTGCAGGGAATGGCTCAACGCGTCACGGGTGGGGCCGCCGGTGTTCCGTCCACGGCGGCACGCGCGGGGAGTTCCGCGTGCGGAGACTTCTCGCCCTCGCGCGCGAACCCGCGCGTCGAGCGCCAGAAGAACTCGAGCAGACGCGACACCTCTTCATGCATCTGCTTGCGATGGACGACGCGGTCCACGAAACCTTTCTCGAGGACGAATTCGGCGCGTTGGAATCCCGGCGGCAGGTCCTCGCCGATGGTCTGGCGAATGACGCGCGCGCCGGCGAAGCCGACCAGCGCCTTGGGCTCGGCCAGGATGACGTCACCGAGCGAAGCGAACGAGGCGAGGACGCCGGCCATCGACGGATCGGTGAGGATCGAGATGAACGGCAGGCGCTCGTCCTGCAGCCGCGCGAGCAGCGCCGAGGTCTTGGCCATCTGCATGAGCGACAGGATGCCTTCCTGCATGCGTGCGCCGCCGGTGGCCGTGACCACGATCACGGCGCGACGCTGGGCGATGCCGGTCTCGATCGTGCGCGCGATCTTCTCGCCGACGACCGAGCCCATGCTCCCGCCCATGAAGAAGAAGTCCATGACCGTGATCGCGACCGGCTTGCCGCCGACCGTGGCCGTGCCCGACAGCGCCGCGTCGCGCATCCCGGTCTCGCGCTGCGCCGCGACGAGGCGATCCGGATAGCGCATCTTCGCGTCGCGGAACTCCAGCGGGTCGCCGGCCTCGAGCCCGGCGTCGCGCTCCTCGAACGAGTCGGGATCGACCAGGAACGGGAGCCAGGTGTGCGCGGGGACCCGGAAATGGTGCCCGCAGTTCGGGCACGTCCACAGGTTCTCCTCGAGCACGGTCTGGAACAGCGCTTCGCCGCAGCTGTCGCACTTGGTCCACAGACCCTCGGGCACGTCGGGCCGGACCGACTTGTCGGTGGTCTTGATGCCGGTGGGTTCGCGTTTGAGCCAGGACATGCGGAGGCTTTGGGCTCCTCAAGAGGCCGAACGACGGGACGTCGCCGGGGCGCGCCACTCCATGATCAGCGCATCCTCACCGTTGTCACGATAATACCCGCGTCGCAGGCCGGCCAGCCGAAATCCGTGCGCGCGGTACAGGCCCTGGGCCGCGAAGTTCGACGTGCGCACTTCCAGCGTCAGGCGCTCGGCGCCCGAAGCCTCGGCCGCGACCAGCAGCTCGTCGAGCAGCGCGCGCGCGATGCCGCGCCGCCGCTGCTCCGGCGCCACCGCCAGGTTGCCCAGGTGTCCTTCGCCGGCGCCCAGCCACGCCACGCAGTAGCCGGCCAGCGCGCCGTCCAGCTCGGCGACGCGCGCGTAGACGAGCGCCTGGCCCAGCTCGCCATGAAAGAACGATTCGGTCCACGGATCTCCGAACACGCGGCGTTCGATGCCGACGACGGCCGGCACGTCGGCGTGCGCGAATTCGCGCAACGTCAGTCGCTGCGACGCGAGCGCGCGGCGGCGCACGGTCTCCTCGGCCTGCGCCGGCCGCACGTACAGAGGTTGAGGCGCGGCGTCCGGCGCGCCCAGGCCGAGCGCGGCGCGGCGGCGCGAACGCGCGGCGCGCGCCAGATCGATCGCCGACAGGCCCTCGAAGCGCCACGCCGCCGCGGTCGCGCCCGGAAACGCGCGCTCCACCGCGTCGCGTTCGCGCGCGGCCGCCGGGCCGACGCAGTGCACGCCGCGGCTGCCGAGCAGCGCGAGCGCCTCGTGCGCCCCGGCCAGCGCTTCGTCGATCGTTCCCACGCGCGGCGCGGCCAGCACGCTGACGACGCCCTGCCGGTCCGCCCGGTAGTACCCCGCGTACACGTCGCGATGTCCGGCCGGCACGAGCGGCACGATCAAGGCGTTGGAAATTCCCGCGCCGCACGCCAGCGAGGCCAGCGACGGGGCGGTGTGCAGCCGCGCGCCGCCGGCCAGCGCGAGCGCTTCGGCCGCCGCGAGCCCGACGCGCACGCCGGTGAACGAGCCGGGACCCAGGTCCGCGGCGATCCACGTCAGGTCCTTCGGCTCACGCCCGGCGCTGGCGAGCGCGCGCGCCACGAGCGGCGCGAGGCGGCGCGTGTGGCCGTGCCCGACGTCCTCGATCTCGTGCGCCAGTGGCTCGGGCCCGCGGCCGAACACGGCGATCTCGACGTGGGCGGTCGCGCTCTCGATGGCCAGCCCGGTCGCGTCAGCCATCGAGCGACCGCCAGGCGTCCAGCAGTTCGAGCCCGCGGCCCGACTCGGCCGCGGCGCTCAAGCGCCGCGTGTCGCCTTCGCCCATCGCGAACGTCAGCCGCAGCGCGTCGCGGCGCAGGCGCGGCGGCAGCTTCTCGCCCCACTCGACGAGCAGCGCGCCGCGCTCGATCTGTTCCTCGAAACCGAGGGCGTCCGCGTCCATGGGCTCGATGCGATAGAGATCGAGGTGCAGCAGCAGCACGCGCCCGCGATACTCGTTGACGAGCGTGAACGAGGGACTGCGCACCTGGGCCCGCGCGTCGACACCGCGCGCCACGCCGGAGACGAAGCGCGTCTTGCCGGCGCCGAGCGGTCCGGTGAGCGCGACGACGTCGCCGACGCGCAGCGCCGGCGCGAAGCGCGCGCCCAGCGCTTCCGTGGCCTCGGCGGACGCGGTCGTGCGCGGCGCGCCGGAGGCGAGCGGCGCGGCGCTCATGCGCGGCGCGGCGTCAGCGTCATGAGCGGCAGGATCATTTCCTCGATCGAGATGCCGCCGTGCTGGAACGAGCCGCGATACTGGCGTTCGAACTCGTGAAAGCGCGTCGGGTACACGAAGTAGTAGTCCTCGCGCGCCAGCACGTAGTTCTTGTTGAGGCCTTCGGGCAGCGCGTACTCGGCGGGCTTGCGCACGATGACCGCCTGCTTGGGGTCGGTGTTCAGGTTGACGCCGAACTTGTAGCGCAGGTTCGTCGACGTGTCGCGATTGCCGTAGACCAGCGCCGCGCGCCGGCCGAGCACGGCGCCGTGGTCGGTCGTGATCACGACGGTGCAGTCCTGGCTCGCGAGCGCGCGCAGGATGTCGTACAGCGGGCTGTGCACGAACCACGCCTTCATCACCGCGCGGAACGCGGCCTCGTCGGGCGCCAATTCCTGAAGGATCTCGCTCTCGGAGCGGCCGTGCGCCAGGATGTCGAGGAAGTTGAACACCATGCTCACGAGCGGCAGCCCGCTGAACGAATTGATCTGGCGCCGCGTCGCGAGCGCCTCGTCGGCGTCGTAGATCTTGAGGTACTTGGGCGCGGGATCGGGCATGGCCTTCAGCCGCTCGAGCTGGAAATCCATGAGCTGGCGTTCGTAGCGGTTCTTCGTCCGCTCGTCCTGGCTGTTCTCCTGCCACAGATCGGGATGCCGCTTCATCAGCTCGTTCGGCAGCAGTCCCGCGAAGATCGAATTGCGCGAGTACGGCGTCGCGGTCGGCAGGATCGAGCAGTAGAACTCGCGCTGCACGTCGAAGTGCTCTTCGAGCAGCGGTTCCAGCGTGAACCACTGATCCATGCGCATGCAGTCGATCACGATGAACATGACGCGGCGCTTGGCCTTCAGGTGCGGCACGACGGCGTGGCGCACGACGTCGCTCGACAGCAGCGGCCGGTCCTCGACGCCCTTCACCCAGCCCGGATAGTGGTCCTCGACGAAGCGCGCGAAGTCCGCGTTCAGCCCGCGGCGGAAGTCGGCGTGCGCCTGCTTGAGGCCTTCCTCCTGCACGCTGTCGAGGCGCACGTCCCACTTCGCGACGTCGACGGCCAGGTCGACCCAGCCCTTCCAGTCCAGGCGGCGCACGTCGAGCATCTGCCAGCGCTGCATCTCGCCGACGTAGTCGCGGGCCCGCGCGCTGTCCTGCAGCTTGTGGGTGTCGAACACGCGCTTGCACGCCAGGAACACCTGCGACGGATTCACCGGCTTGATGAGGTAGTCGGTGATGTGCTTGCCGATCGCCTCGTTCATCAGCGCCTCTTCCTCGCTCTTGGTGATGAGGATGACCGGCACGCCCAGCTCGCGGGTCTTGATCTCGCCGAGCGTGGCCAGCCCGCCCAGGCCCGGCATCATTTCGTCGAGCAGGACCACGTCGTAATGCGACTTGCCCAACTCGCTCAGCGCATCCTCGCCGTTCGGCACCGCGGTGACCGCGAAGCCCTTCTGCTCGAGGAAGCGGATGTGCGGGCGGAGGAGGTCGATTTCGTCGTCGGCCCAGAGGATTCGGCGTCGGTTGTCGTCGGTCATAGAAGGGGCGCGGTGGGTGGTCGACCCCGGGGGATTCCAGAGGTCGGGCGCGGGATGGTTCGAGACGGCGGGCATCATAGCGCGGCGCGCAAGCGGGCCGCCACCGCGGCCCGGCCGGGCCCGGCGCCGCACCCCGGGCCTGGGCCCGCGCGTCGCCCCCGCCCGTTGCAACCTCCGAACATGGTTTCGCGTAGACCGGGCGTTCACCTCTCGAGACGAGGAGGCACTGCCATGCGCACCACCTTCAGACTGTTCCTGCTGACGACCATCGCCGGCGCCACGCTGGCGCTCGCCCACCCGGCGGCCGCCGAGAGTTACACCCGCACGTACCACATGTCCGGCCGGGCGCACGTCACCGTCGACGCCCAGGACGCCCAGGTCCGCATCATCACCTGGAACCGGCCCGAGGTCTCCGTCCAGGCCGACACGCGCGGCTGGCACTTCGGCGACGACGTGCACGTCGAGTCCACGCAGAACGGCAACGACGTGCGCGTCACGTCGCGCGTCTCGCACAGCTGGATCGGGTTCTCGATCACCATCCACGATCTGCGCGTCGTGGTGTCGATGCCGGCCAACGGCGACGTCGACATCGTCACCGGCGACGGCGGCGTCGAGGTCGAGCCGCTCACCGGACGCCTGAACGTGCGCACCGGCGACGGCTCGATCCGCGTCCACGGCGCGCACGGCGACATCACGCTCGACACCGGCGACGGCGGCATCGACGCCGAGGATCTCGACGGCACGCTCGACGCGCACACGAACGACGGCCACATCTACGTGAACGGGCGTTTCGACTCGCTCGAGTTGGGCAGCGGCGACGGGCGCATCACCGCGGACGTCGAGAAAGGCTCCGCGCTGGCGCGCGCGTGGTCCATGCGCACGTCCGACGGACCGATCGTGCTGCGCGTCCCCGACGGGCTGAAGTGCGACCTCGAGGCGCGCACCGGCGACGGGCACATCACGCTCGACATGCCGGTCGAGGTGGACGGCCGCTTCGACCACTCGCATCTGGACGGGCGACTGAACGGAGGCGGTCCACCGCTGCGGCTGCAGAGCGGAGACGGGTCGATCCGGATCGGGCGGCTGTAGCAACACGGGCGCGCTTGGGCGCGGGGGGCGGCGCGGACATCATGGGGCGGGGCCGTCCGCAGGCTCGCGGAGCCAGGGATGGCGGAGCGAGCCGAGGATGAGCGAGCCGGAGCGGGAAGCGGAGGCGAGCGCGCCACGCCCCATGATGTCCGCGCCGCCCCCCGCGCCCGAGCGCGCCCGAGCGCCCGTGTCGCTACGTCGGGAAGCTCATCACCACGGTCGTGCCCTTGCCCGGCGCGCTGTCGCGGATGAACAGGCGGCCGCCGTGGTACTCCTGGACGACGCGCTTGGCGAGCGCGAGCCCGAGGCCCCAGCCGCGGCGCTTCGTGGTGTAGCCGGGCTCGAACGCGCGCGCCTGCTCCTCGCGCGACATGCCGCGGCCGTTGTCCTGGACCACGACCTCGACGCACTCGTCCTGGGCGCGCAGCGCGACGCTCACCTCGATCACGCCCGGGCGCTTGTCGAGCGCGGAGATCGCGTTGCTCAGGATGTTCTCGAGCGCCCACTCGACGAGCTGCGGGTTCAGGTTGACGGGCGGCGCGTCGGCGTAGCGTTCGCGCAGCGACACGCCCTCACCATCGGCGGGCAGCCGCCGGCGCATGTACTGGACGACCTCGCGCACGATCGGGGTGATGTCGCGCGGCTCGACGAGCGGCGCCGAGCCGACGTGGCTGAAGCGCTGCGCGACCTTGCTCAGCCGCTCGATGTCGCGCTCCATCTCGCCCAGCGTCTCCTCGAAGCCGGCGCGCGCCAGGCTCACTTTCTCGCCGGTCTGGCCCTCGCTCTCGGAGCGCAGCAGCTCGACCCAGCCCATCATCGAGGACAGCGGCGTCCCGAGCTGATGCGCCGTCTCCTTGGCCATGCCCACCCAGATCGTGCGCCGCTCCGCCGCGCGGATGCCGGCGAGGCCGGCCAGCCCGATGCCGAGCAGCAGCACGACCCCGGCCACCGAGAGGAACGGCATCCAGCGCAGGCGCGACAACACCTCGGGCTCGCCGAAGTGCACGCGGCCGAGCGTGTCGCCGAGCGACGTGGTCATGACGATCGGGCGGTTGCGGCGGTCCAGCTCGACGGCGCGATGGCGCACCGCTTCGATGCGCGCACGGATGGCGGGCGCGATGGGCTGCCCGGCATCCAGGCTGTCGAGCGACGCGGCCGAGACGAGCGCCGGATCCACGCCGACCTCGCGCCACGCGCGCGGCATGCCGCCCGTGTCGGTGATGACGATCGGGAAGTCGATGCTGGCGATGACCTGCGAGAAGATCTTCTGCAGCTCGGGATCGCGCGTCGCCGGGATCGAGGCCTGCGCGCAGAAGTCGGCGAACACGCGCGACGTCGTCGCGACCTCCTGGGACAGCCGGCGGATCATCTGGTGCGTGAACAGGAACACGGCGACGACCAGCAGACTCGATCCCAGGAACAGCGTGACCTTGACCCACTGCTGGCCCGAAAGCCGGAATCCGCCCGCGCCGCGTTCCACGTTGGGCCCTAAGGACCGATTTCCTCGAGACCGCCGAGATACGGGCGCAGCGCCTTCGGCACGCGCACCGAGCCCGACGCGGTCTGGTGGTTCTCGAGCAGCGCGGCGTAGGTCCGCGGCAACGCCACGCCCGACGCGTTCAGCGTGTGCGGGAACTCGGCTTTCGCGCCCGCTTCGCGGCGGAAACGCATGTTCATGCGCCGCGCCTGGAAGTCCTCGAAGTTCGAGCACGACGAGCACTCGAGCCAGGCGTTCGTCCCCGGCGCCCACACTTCGAAGTCGTAGCACTTGGCGGCCGCGAAGCTGAGATCGCCGCTGCACAGCAGCACGACGCGATACGGCAGCTCGAGCGCGTCGAAAACGTCGGACACGTCGCGGGCCAGCGCTTCGTGCTCGTCGTAGCTGGTCTCGGGCGGCACGATCTTCACCAGCTCGACCTTGTCGAACTGGTGCACGCGCAGCATGCCGCGCGTGTCCTTGCCGTACGTGCCGGCTTCGCGCCGGTACGACGCGCAGTACGCCGTCATGAAGCGCGGCACCACGCCGGGCTCGAGGATCTCGTCGCGGTACAGGTTCGTGACCGGCACTTCCGCGGTGGGGTTCAGGAACAGATCGTCCTCACCGACGTGATACATGTCCCCTTCCAGCTTCGGCAGTTGCCCAGTGCCGAACAGCACCGCGCGGCGCACGACGTGCGGCACTGACACTTCGGTGTAGCCGTGGTGCGTGGTGTGGAAGTCGAGCATGAACTGGATGAGCGCGCGCTCGAGGCGCGCGCCGAGGCCGGTGAACACGAGAAAGCCCGAGCCCGCGATCTTGGGCGCGCGCTCGAAGTCCATGAGGCCGAGCGCCGTCGCCAGCTCCCAGTGCGGGCGCGCCTCGAACGCGAACTTCGGCACCTCGCCGACCGTGCGCACGACGACGTTCTGCGCGGCGTCGCGCCCGGGCGGCACGGAGGCGTGCGGCAGGTTCGGGATCCACGCGGCGAGCGCTTCGCTCTCTTCTTCGAGGCGCTTCAGCTCGGTGTCCAGCGCCTTGATGCGGTCGCCCACCTCGCGCATCGCCGCGATGTCGGCCGCCGCGTCCTCGCCGGCCTTCTTCTTGGCCGCGATCGCTTCGCTCGCCGTGTTGCGGCGGGCCTTCAGCTGCTCGGTCTCGTGCAGCACGTCGAGCCGGCGCTCCTCGATCGCGTAGAAGCGCGGCAGGTCCACGGCCACGCCCTTCAGGGCGAGGCCGGCTTCGATCTTGTCGCGGTGGCTGCGCAGGAACTTGAGATCGTGCATGGAGGTCTTGGGTTGGAGGTGTGTGCGTCAGCGGTGCTGCGCGAGCTGCCGCGCCCGCGCGTACGCGGCGCGCGCGTCTTCGTCGCGCCCGAGTTTGGCGAGCGCCATCCCGAGGCCGTAGTACGCGGCCGGATCGTCCGGCCTCACCACCGCCGCGGCCCCGTAGCGGCGCGCCGCGACACGATAGTCTCCGGCGCGATACGCGCTGTTGCCGGCGTCGAGCAGCTGATCCGCGTGCGGCCTGGGCTGCGCGCCGGCCCGCGCGGCTCCCGAGACGACGCCCGCGCTGTCGCCGGCCACGCCGACGAGCGCCGAGTCCACCGTTCCGGCCGCGCGCGCCGCGCCGCTGCCCGGCGCCGGGCGACTCCCGCAGCCCGCGAGGGCCAACGCGAGCGCGACGCACGCGGCGAACGCGAGCACCGCGCGCAGGCCACGCTCGAACCCCGACTCACGCGTTTCGACCATCGCGGACGCACCTTGCGCGAGCCGGCCGCGACGCGTCAAGCGCGATCCCTCCCCACGATGCGCGAAGGCCCCGGGTCGGTGGTCCGAGCCGGGGCCGCGCGCCGAGATTTCGCGACTCAGGCCTTGGCCGCCGACTTCTTGGCCGAGCGCTTCGCCAGCCGCTTGCCGGCCTTGCGCGCCGACAGCGTGCGCTTGACCTTGCGCGTGCGCGCCGCGCCCTTCGCCGGCGCCGCTCCCGCCTTCTTCGTGGACAGCGACGCGTGCGCGGCGACGATGCCGAGCGTGCGCAGCAGCGAGGCCGCCTGCTCCGACGGCTGCGCGCCCTTGTCGATCCAGACCTGGACCTTGTCCTTGTGCACGACCAACTCGTACGGCTGGGTCAGCGGATTGTAGTGACCCAGGATCTCGAGGAAGCGTCCGTCGCGCTGACGACGCGAATCGGCCGCCACCATCCGATAGAAGGGCCGCTTCTTCGCTCCGGCCCGCATCAGGCGAATCACCACCGACATGAGAATCCTCCTCCTCGGGTGCTGCGAACGCGTCGGCCGATCGCGACCGGCGACGCGCGTGAACGAACGTTAGCGCATGCGGCCGCGCAGCGCGGCAAGCCCGCGCGGGCCGTGCTTCAGACGCTTCATCAGCGTCCGAGTCTGATCGAACTCCTTCAGCATGCGATTCACGTCGCTCACCGACGTTCCGCTGCCCGCCGCGATGCGGCGCCGCCGGCTTCCGTCGATCACACGGGGCAGGCGTCGTTCGCGAAGCGTCATGCTCTGCAGGATCGCTTCGTACCGCTTGAGCTTGCTCAAATCCGGCTTGTTCTTCTCGAGCGCCGCGCGATTGACGCCGGGCAGCATGCCCAGCACGTCCTCGATCGGTCCGAGCTTCTTCAGCTGCTGCAGCTGCGAGAGAAAATCCTCGAGCGTGAAATCCGACTTCCGCATCTGGCGCGCCATGCGCTCGGCCGACTCGTCGTCGACCGCCGCGCGCGCCTTCTCGACCAGGCCGATCACGTCGCCCATGCCGAGAATCCGTCCCGCGAGCCGCCCGGCGTCGAACGCCTCGAGCGCCTCCAGCTTCTCGCCCACGCCCAGGAACACGATCGGCTTGCCCGTGACCTGGCGCAGCGAGAGCGCGGCGCCGCCGCGCGCATCGCCGTCCATCTTCGTCAGCACGAGGCCGTCGACGCCGACGCGCTCGGTGAACGTCTGCCCGATGCGCACCGCCTCCTGCCCCGTCATCCCGTCCACGACCAGCATCACCTGATGCGCGCGACTGGCCTTCTTCAAGTCCGCAAGCTCGGCCATCATCGCTTCGTCGATCTGCAGCCGCCCGGCCGTGTCGAGCACCAGGAAGTCGAATCCGCGCGTCCGCGCCTGTTCCAGCGCACCGGTCGCGATGGCCTGCGGCGTCGTGCCCTCGGCCGCGCGCCAGAATCCCGCGCCCGCGCGTTCGGCCAGCATCTCCAGCTGATCGATGGCCGCCGGCCGGTACACGTCGGCGCTCGTCAGCAGCACGCGCTTCGAGCGGAGGCCAAGCCACTTCGCCAACTTGCCGGCGAACGTCGTCTTGCCCGAGCCCTGCAGGCCGGCGAGCAGCACCACGGTCGGCACGTGCGGCGAGCCGGCGAGCGTGACCGGACTCCGTCCGAGCAGGCTCTCCAACTCGTCGCGCACGATCCCCACCACCTGCTGACCGGGGGTGAGGCTTTTCAGTACGTCTTCGCCAACCGCGCGCGCCTCGATCTTGGCGACGAAGTCGCGAGCCACCGCGACGTTGACGTCGGCCTCGAGCAGGGCGCGCCGGACATCGCGCAAGCTTTCGCGGATGTTGTCTGGGGAGAGTCGGCCTTGCCCCGAGAGGCTACGGACGATGCCCTGGAGTCGGTCGCTAAGTGCTTCGAACAAGGTCCCTTCCGGTGTGGCGAAGCGGGGAAAATACCACAGTCGGGAGGCGGGCGGGAAGCGGGGAGTTGGAGGACGCCTGGGCGTGTACGGGACGCAAACTAACCGCGCACCGCCCGCCGGATAGCGTCTCGGGCGGCGCGCGGGTCCTTCCTGCCATAGATCGCGTTGCCGGCCACGAACACGTCGGCGCCGGCGGCGCGGGCCAGGGGCGCGGTGTCGGCGGCGATGCCGCCGTCGACCTCGATCAGGAAGCGGGCCCGGTGCTTCGCGCGCCAGGCCGCGGCGCGGCGCACCTTCTCGAGCATGTCGGGCATGAACGCCTGGCCGCCGAACCCGGGCTCGACGGTCATGACGAGCAAGAGATCGATGGCGCCGAGGTGGCGCTCGGCCCTGGCGAGCGGCGTTCGCGGCTTGATCGCGAGACCGGCGCGGGCGCCGCTCTTGCGGATCGCGGCGAGCACCTGCGCCGGCCGCGCGCACGCTTCCAAGTGGACCGTGATCTGGTCCGCGCCGGCTTCGCGGAAGCGCGCGATCAACGTCTCGGGGCGCTCGATCATCAGGTGGACGTCGAGGAACGCGCGCGTCAGTCGGCGCGCGGCGCCGACGATCAGCGGGCCGAACGTGAGGTTCGGGACGAACTGGTTGTCCATGACGTCGCAGTGCACCCACTCGCGCGCGGGATCGGCGACGCCAAGCGCGGCGGCCAGGTTCGCGAAGTCGGCGGACAGGATGCTCGGCGCGACGATCGGCCCCGAGAGCGGCAGCCGACCGCGGCCGCGCGGCGCGCGAGGACGGGCGGCGGCGCGTGTCGGACTCATCGGATCACCCGGCCGGTCGCCTGCAGCATGATGTTCGCGTCGTGGGTGATGCGCGCGCCGGGCGGCGGGTCCTGGAACATCACGGTGCCGACCGACGGCGCGGCCGGCGGCGTGTACACGCGAAAGCCGATGGCCTCGAGCTGGCGGCGCACGCCCGAGATCTCGCGGCCGAGCAGGTCGGGCATCACGAAGTCCTCGGGGCCGGCGCCGTTCGAGATCATCAGCGCGATCGGCGTGCCGCGCGGGAGGACGGCCTCGCTCGGCGGATCGGAATCGACGATCAGCCCCTCGCCCACTTCGTCGGACGGCGCGTGCGTCTCGCCGCCGACACGCAGCCCGGCGCGCTCGAGCAGCAATCGCGCGCCGCGCGGCGACTCGCCGAACAGTTCGGGCACCGAACTGAACTCCTCGCCGAGGCTCACGACCACCATGATGCGGTGGCGGCCGCGCACGGGCGTGCCCTCGGCTGGATCCTGCGACAGGATGAAGCCGGTCGGGACCGACGGATCGAAGCGCTCGCCGGAGCGCGACAGCTGGAGCCCGAGCGGCGCGACGAGGCGCTCGCCCTGCTCGAGCGTCAGGTTCGCGAGGTCCGGCACCTTCACTTCGCCGGCGCGGTGGATGAAACGCGGCATCACCAGATTGTTGAACACGAACAGTCCGACCACGAACGCCATGATGGCGAGCCCGAACAACGAGAACGCGACCGCGACGCGATGGCGCCGTGACGGGATCCACAGCGACGGATCCGCGGCGAGCGCGATCTCGTTGGGCTCGATGCGCGAGTCATAGTCGAAGTCGTCGATCTCGCGCTCGCGCGTGCGTTCGCGCGCCCTGTCGCGGCGGCCGCGCCGTTCGGGCTGCGGATCGCGCAGGTCGAGCTCGCGCAGTCCGGCGGACGGCTCGCCGCCGACATCGCCCGCATCGGATCGCTCGCGTTCGGGGCCGCGCGGCGCTTCGCTCGCGCTGAAGTCGTCCGCGGCGCCACGACCCGCGTCGTCGAAGTCCCGAGCCTCGTCCGCACGGGCGTCGTCCTCGCGGGGCTCGTCGCCGGTTGCCGCATCGCGTGCGCCGTACGCGTCGGAAACCGACGTCTGCGCGTGCTCGCGATCGCGACGGCGGCGGCGCCGGCTCATGTGCGCCGGAACCTCGCGGCGAACGCCCCGTCACAGCCGTGCACGTGCGGCAGCACGCGCATGAAGCCCTGTTCGTCGAGCACCGCCGCGGGCAGGAGGCCGTCCGGCGATTCGAGTACGAACTCCGGATTCTCGCGCAGGAAGCGTTCGACGACTTCCGTCGTCTCTTCGGGCTCGAACGAGCACACGCTGTACACGAGCACGCCGCCCGGGCGCAGCCGCTTGCCGCCGGCGACCAGCAGTTCGAGCTGGATGGGCGGCATCTCGCGCAGCATCTCCGGGCCCTTGCGCCAGCGCGCGTCGGCGCGGCGCCCGAGCACGCCGAGCCCCGTGCACGGCGCGTCGACGAGCACGCGATCGAATGGCATCGGGAACGTGTACAGGCGCCCGTCGCCCTGGACGACGTGCACGGCCTGGACGCCCAGGCGATCGACCGTGGACTGCAGCGATGCGACCCGCGATTCGTTGCGCTCCATGGCCCAGACTTCGCCCTCGTCGCCCATGAGCTCGGCGAGGTGCGTGCACTTGCCGCCCGGCGCCGCGCACAGATCGAGCAGGCGCTCGTGCGGCTTGGGATCGACGAGCCGCGAGACCAGCGCCTCGCTTTCGTCCTGCACCGTGCACAGCCCGCGCTTGAACGCCGCAAGCGCGCCTGGGGCCTGGTGCGTCTCGACCCATACGAGGTCCGGCGACAGCGTGGCCGGCGACGACTCGACGCCCTCGGCGGCGAGCTTCTCGATCAACTGTTCGCGCGTGCCGCGCAGTGGATTCACGCGCAGCCCGACCTTCACCGTGCGGTTGTCGGCGAGCAGCAGCGCGCGCGTCGCCTCGACGCCGAAGCGCGCGAGCCAGCGCTCGACGATCCACAGCGGATGCGAGCCCCACACCGCGAGCGACGCCGCGTCGTCGCCTTCGGGCGGCAGCAGCGTGTCCTTCTGCTCGACCATGCGCCGGAGCACGCTGTTCACGAGCCCCGCGGTTCCGGGGTGCCCGTACTTGTGCGCGAGCTTCACCGATTCGTCGACGGCCGCGTGCGGCGGGATGCGATCGAGGAACAGGATCTGATACGCGCCCATGCGCAGGATGTTCTTGACCCACGGCTGCACCTGCGAGAGCCCGATGTGCACGAGCCCGTCGAGCGCGTGATCGAGGCGCCCGCGCCAGCGCAGGGTGCCCTTGACCAGTTCATGCATGAGCGCCTGATCGCGCACGTCGGGCCCGCCGCGCGAATGCGCGCCGTCCAGGAGGCGATCGCTGAACGCGCTGCGCGTGTCGGCGGCGTGCAGGATGCGCAGGGCCGCTTCGCGCGGGTTCGACGGCAGCGGCGGCAGCGAGCGATCGTCTTCGAACGGCGCGCCCTGCGGCTTCCGGTTCCAGTCGCCGTTCGCGCCGGGACGCGGGCCGCGCGGTGGCGGACCGGTGCGAATGCGCCCGCCCGTGGGTCCGTTCCATCCGCCCGGGCGAGGCGCGCGATCGCCGCCGCGGCGATCGGACGCCAGGCCCGTGCGCGGCACGTAGCCGACGCGCGCGTTGTCTCCCTGGCGCGGCGGACCGCTCGAGCGCGGCGTGTAACTCGTGCGTCCGCCGCCTTGGCGCGGCGCGCCGCCTGAGCGCGGAGGACCACCGGTGCGTGGCGTGTAGCTGCGAGCGTTGCCGCCCTGGCGCGGTGCTCCGCCACTGCGCGGCGTGTATCCGGAGCGCGTGTCGCCACCCTGGCGCGGTGCTCCACCCGTGCGCGGCGTGTAGCTGCGCGCGTTGCCGCCTTGGCGCGGTGCTCCGCCACTGCGCGGCGTGTACGCGGGGCGCGAACCATCGGGGGAGCGCGCTGGGCTACCCGCGCGCGGCGCGTAATCGCCTCGACTCCCGGGCCTGGGCCCTCCGGCGCGGGGACTTGCGCCGGGGCGAGTGCCGCCGCCGGGGCGAGGGCCACTGCCGGGGCGAGGGCCGCTGCCGGGGCGCGGTGCTCCGCTCGGGCGCGGCGCGCCGCGGCGCGAGTCGCCGCCAGAGCGCGGATTGGCGGGGCGTGCGCGGTCGCGATCGCCGTACGCCGGACGCGGGCGGTTGATGGCGCCGGCCTGGTCGTCGCCTGGCGGGCGCGGGCGACGCGGACGTGCGGGAGGACGAGAATCGTTCACGCGGAGATCTCCTTCACGGACTCGAAGGCGTCGCCGTCGACGAGGCGAACCCCGCGTGCCCAATCGGCGGCGTTCAGCACGCCGCGGCCTTCGGGTTTGAGCTCGACGATGCACAGCGCGCCTTCACCACACGCCACGGCCACGCCGTCCGCCTCGACGCCGGCCACCGTGCCGGGCGATGCGCCCGCCGCGCGCGCCAGCGGCCGGGTCCTCTCGAGACGCACGCGCCGGCCGCGAAACGCGGTGGTCGCGCCCGGCCACGGCGTGACGGCACGCTGGTGGCACCACACGACCCGCGCGTCCAGCGTCCAATCCACGTAGCCGTCGGTCTTGACCAGCTTCTTCGCGTACGAGCCCGCGACGCGGTCCTGAGGATGGCGCGGCGCACGCCCGGCGGTGGCCAGCTCGAGACTTTCGGCGAGCAGCGGCGCGCCGATCGCGGCGAGCCGCGCGGCCAGCGTGCCGGCGTCGTCGTCATCGCGGATCGCTTCCTCGCGGCGCAGGATCCAATCGCCGGTGTCGATGCCGTCGTCCATCCACAGCGTGGTCACGCCGGACACGGCACGTCCGTCCCACAGCGCGCGCTGCACGGGCGACGCTCCGCGGTAGTCGGGGAGCAAGGAGCCGTGCAGGTTGATCGCGCCGAGCTTCGGCACGGCGAGCAGCGCGGGCGTGAGGATCGCGCCGAACGCCACGACCGCGATCAGATCGGGCGCGAGCGAGGCGAGGTGCGCGCGTACCGCGTCGTCCTTCGGGCGCTCGGGCTTTGCGATCGGGAGGCCGAGTTCGGCGGCCGCTTCCGCGACCGCGGACGGGCGCGGCGCGAGACCGCGTCCGCTCGGACGATCGGGCTGGGTCACGACCTCGAGCACGTCGCAGCGCTCGGCGACGGCGCGCAGCGCGGGAACGGCGAACGCGGGAGTCCCCATGAACACCACACGCGGACGGTTCAGCGCTCGCCTCCGCTTTCCATCGGCGAACGGTAGCCGTCGGGCATCTCGCCACGCGCGAGCGCGTCGAGCGAACGCCTGAGGAACTGGCGGCGCAGCGGCGAGAGCCGGTCCGTGAACAGCACGCCGTCCAGGTGATCCACCTCGTGCTGCAGCGCGCGCGCCAGGTAGCCGTCGGCCTCGATGCGGATCGGTTTGCCGTTCTCGTCGAGCGCTTCGACCTGGACACGCTCGGCGCGCACCACGTCTTCGTAGATGCCGGGCATCGACAGACAACCCTCCTCGGCCGTTTCGCTTCCGAAGCGGCGCGTGACCACCGGATTCACGAGCGCAAAGCGCGCGCGCTGTTCGTCGTCGAGCGGCACGTCGACGACCAGCACGCGCTGCTTGACGCCCACCTGATTCGCGGCGAGTCCGACACCGTTGTACGCGCGCATGGTGTCGCGCAGGTCGCGCACCAGCTCGCGCACCGTGTCGTCCACCGTCGCAACCGGCAGCGCCTTCTGACGCAGCACGGGATCGCCATACAGGCGGACCGGACGCACGGCCATTACTTGGTGGGCTCCGCGAGCACCTGGACGATGGCGCTCTTCGTGAATTCCACCTTCACCTCGTCGGCGATGCGCACGACGACCTTCGCGTCGTCGACGCCGATCACCGTGCCCATGATGCCGCCCGAGGTCACGACGCGGTCGCCCTTCTTGAGGGCCTTCAGCATCAGGTCGGTCTGCTTCTGGCGCTGCTGCTGCGGGCGGATCAGCAGCAGGTACATGATCGCGAAGATGATGAGGATCGGGCCGAACTGCACCAGCATGGCGATGGGCCCGGCCGGCGCTGCGGCCGGCGCGGCACCGGCCGCCTGCGCGTATGCGTCACTCCACATGGATTCCCTCGGTTGTGCGAGTCATCCGGCGCGTCAGGCGCCGGCGGGTTGGCGCGGCGCCAACGTCTCGCCGCTGTGATAGCGCTCCACGAACTCCCGCCGGAACGCTTCGTAGCGTCCGGCGAGCACGGCCTCGCGCGCGCGGCGCACCACGGACAGCAAATGGTGCACGGCGTGGATCGAGGCCAACCGCATGCCCAGCAACTCGCGCGCGGCGAACAGGTGTCTCAGATACGCGCGCGTGAAGCGCTCGCACGTGTAGCAGTCGCACTCGGGGTCGAGCGGTCGCTCGTCCTCGGCGTACGCCGCGTTCTTCACCACCAGCCGGCCGGTCGAGATGAACACCGTGCCACGTCGCGCATTGCGCGTCGGCAGCACGCAGTCGAACAGATCCACGCCGCGCGCCACGGCCTCGACCACGTCGAGCGGATGTCCGACCCCCATCAGATAGCGCGGCCGGTCCTTCGGGAACAGCGCGCAATCGTGTTCCACCATCTCGAGCCCGAGCGAGCGCCCTTCCCCGACCCACAACCCGCCGAGCGCGAAGCCGTCGAACGGCAGCGCGCCGAGCCGCTCGAAGCAGCGCGCGCGCTCCGCCGCGCTCACTCCGCCCTGATTGATGCCGAACAGGGCCATCGCCCCGCGGCCTTCCCCGCGCAGCCGCTCGCGCTCCGCGAGCCCGCGCCCCGCCCACAACAGCGTGCGATCGACCGCCGCGCGCACCACGTCGTCGGGCGCCGGCATCTCGACGAGCTCGTCGAACGACATCGCGATATCGCTGCCCAATCCGTCCTGGATGCGGATCGCCTCTTCGGGCGTCAGCGTCAGTTTCGAGCCATCCAGGTGCGACCGGAATTCCACCCCGTGATCCGTCACCCGGCGCAGCGGCGACAGGCTCATGACCTGGAAGCCGCCGCTGTCCGTGAGGATGGGTCCGCCCCATCCCATGAAGCGATGCAGCCCGCCCATGCGGCGCACCGTCTCGACGCCGGGCCTCAGCCACAGGTGATACGTGTTCGAGAGCAGGATCTCGGTCCCGGCCCCGGCCAGTTCGTCGGGCGTGAGCGTCTTGACCGACCCCACCGTCCCGACCGGCATGAAGGCGGGCGTGCGCACTTCACCGTGCGCGGTGGCGAATCGGCCGGCGCGGGCCGCGGTCTGGGAATCTTCGGCTTCGAGTTGGAATGAAAGGGCCATCGAGGGCCAGCCGGGCCTGCCGGCGATACTGCAACGTTCGGACGGGAAGCCTAGTGGAGCGCCCCGCGGAGCGTCAAGCGAAGGCGGCAACGGGACGGGCGGGCCGATTGAAACGCCGCGAGGGCGCGGCACGCGCCGCGCCCTCGACCGAACGCTCGAAACGTTCCGCGGCCTAGAGGTCGTGCCCCTCCGGACCGTCGCCGCCTTCTCCGCCGCCACCCGGGCCGCGGCGCATCATCATTTCGCGCCCACGCGCGCCGGGAGCGCCGCGCATCCCACGCATGCCGCGCATCCCGCCCATCGCCGCGCGCTCCCGCCACATCTTGCGCTGCTCCGGCGTCAGGATCGCCCGCGCTTCGAGCATCGACGCGACGCGCTCCTTGCCGACGCTCGCGCGCATGCCGGCGATCCGGTCGATCTGGGCGTCGATGGCGCGCGCGTCGGGATTCTCGGCGCGCATCAGGTGACGCAGGTCGAGCGCCGCGAGACGCAGGTCGCTCTGCAGCGGGATGACCTTCTTCTGATGGCGGTAGCGCACGTCCTCGAGCTTCTGGCGCTGCTCGTCCGTCAGTTTGAGCTGCGCCAGGCGGCCGCCGGCCATGCCCGGCCCGCGGCGCACGCCGCCGTCACCGGGGCCGCCGCCCGGCCCCGCGGCGTCGTCGGAGTCCAGCCATTCATCGTCGCCCGCGAGTCCGGCCATCCATTCGTTCGGCGCGATCGCGTCGCCGGGTGAATCCGGTTCGGCTGGCGCGGCCATAGTCGGGGCGGCGGCTTGCGGCGCGGGCGCGCGCGGCGCCGGCGTGCGATCCGCGGCGTACGCGGAGGCGGCCAGCGTCACCGCCGTCAGAGCGAAGGCGGGCCACAGCATTCTGCGGTTCATCGTGTAATCCCTTTCTGGTCGAACGACCCTCTACGGGCGCCCGCCGCCCTCGTCGGGCGCGGGCTCGGGGTTCCGTGCGTGCCGCTCCATTTCCATCTGGTGCCAGCGCGCCTGCTGTTCGGGCGTCAGGACTCTCTCGAGGCGCGCGCGCGTGCTGTCGCGCGCCGCGCCGAACTCGGAGCGAGCGTGATCGAGCACGTCCTGGATCTGGCGGCGCTGCGCGTCGCTCAGCTTCAGTTCGCGCTCGAGCCTCAGCATCAGGAGCCCGGGCATCGGCGCGGGCCGGCGTCCCCACGACCTGGCGAACGCGCCCGCGCCCGGCCGGTCGAGCACGCAGCGCGTGAACGCGACGCCGCCGAGCAGGCCGACGGTCGCGCCGAACAACAGCGCCGAGAGCATCGCGATGATGAGACCGCCGCGTGAGATCACTGGAGGCTCTCCGAGTCGCTCGCGGCTTCGCTGCCGGCGGACGGCGTGCCCAGTTCGCTGGCCGTCGCGGCGCCGCGCTCGGTGAGCAGCGCGTCCGTGAGGCTCGCGACCTCGGTCGCGGGCTCGGTCGTCTGCAGCACGACCAGCGTGCCGCCGAGCGCCGCCACGAGCAGCGCCGCGGACGTCGCCAGCGCGGCCGGACGCATGAGCCACGCGGCCCAGCGCGGCTCCTCGGCGGCGAGCCGCGCGCGCACGCGCGTCATCATCCAGGCTTCGGGCTCGGCCTTGACCGTGGAGAGCAGGGCGTCCAGACGATCGTCTTCACTTCGCGACATGGAGTTCTCCGATTTCAACCACCGAGCGCTTCGCGCAACCTCACTTTGAGAGTCTCGCGCGCCCGGAACAATCTCGACTTGATGGCTCCCTCGCTGGTGCCGAGGATTTCGCCCGCTTCCGCGAGCGGCAGCCCGAGCCGGTGCACCAGGATCACCGCCTCGCGCTGTTCGTTCGGAAGATCGCCGAGCGCGCGCTCGAGCACCGCCAGCGCCCGCGCCCGATCCTCGCCTTCCTCCCACTCGGCCACCGGATCGACGTGCAGGCCGGCGGTCGCCAGCGCGTCGACTTCGTCCGGCGCCGGCCCCACGAACTTGCGCCGCCTGAGCACATCGTGACATCGATTGGCCACGATGCGTAGGACCCACGTGCGCAACCCGCGCACCCCGCGAAACGACGCTGCGGCGTTGTGGATCTTGAGCAGCGCATCCTCGACGACGTCGTCCGCCTCGTCGCGGTTGCGCAGCAGGCTCCGCGCCAGGGCGTGCATCGCCCCGCCGAGCCTCCGATACAGTTCGCCCAGCGCGTCGAGATCGCGCGCTCTCAGACGGGCGATCAGTTCGGCTTCTTCGAGTTCGGCCAGATCGGTTCTCCCGTCCAGAGGCATGGACGTCCAACTGCCCTCGAAGTTACGCGGTGGCAACGGCTCCGGCCGCGTCACGAGCGGCCGCAGGTGCTTGACCCCCTTGGGGTCCGTCCCTAGACTCGCCGTTCGCTTTCCGCGGCATTCTAACCATAAGAGGGGCCGGTGGCCGTCCGAGGAATCGGCGTGGACGTCGTCAAGGTGGACCGGCTGATCGCGGCCCTCGAGCGCTTCGGCGAACGCATGGAGCGCCGCCTGTTCACGGCGGGCGAGCTCGGCTACTGCCGCACCCACAAGGATCCGCTCCCCCACCTGGCCGCGCGCTTCGCGGCCAAGGAAGCGGCCTCGAAGGCGCTCGGCACCGGCATGAGCGGCGGCGTCGGCTGGACGCAGATCGAGGTCCTGCAGCCGGGCGGTCGCGTGCCCACGCTCGAGTTCCACGGCGTCGCGCGCGAGCGCTTCGAGGGACTCGGCTGCACGCGCTCGCACCTGTCCCTGACCCACGACGGCGGCCTCGCGGTCGCGTGCGTCGTGCTCGAGGACGGCGCGTGAAGCCGATCCGCCGCGTGCTGATCGCGAACCGCGGCGAGATCGCGGTGCGCATCGCGCGCACGCTGCGCGAGCGCGACGTGACGTCGATCGCCGTGTTCAGCGAGCCGGACCGCGCGTCGCTGCACGTCCTGCTGGCCGACGAGGCGTACCCGATCGGTCCCGGGCCGTCGCGCGACAGTTACCTGAACCTGGAGCGCGTCCTCGAGACCGCGAAGCGCGTGCGCGCCGACGCCGTGCACCCGGGCTACGGGTTCTTCGCGGAGAATCCCGTGTTCGCGAAGGCGTGCGCCGAAGCCGGGCTCGCGTTCATCGGACCGAAGCCGGAGACCATCGCCGCGCTCGGCGACAAGCTCGCGGCGCGCGCCGCGGCGGAGCGCGCCGGCGTGCCGATCATCCCGGGCTCGCCGGGTCCGGTGGCCACGCTCGGCGAGGCGCGCGACGTCGCGAAGCGCATTGGCTTCCCGCTCATGCTCAAGGCCGCGGCCGGCGGCGGCGGCAAGGGCATGCGCGTCGTGCGCTCCGACGCGGAGCTGAGCGCGGCGTGGGACGTGACGCGCGGCGAGGCCGGTGCCGCGTTCGGCGACGACCGTGTGTTCGTGGAACGCGCGATCGAACGGCCACGTCACGTCGAGGCGCAGATCCTCGCCGATTCCAGCGGCCGAGTCGCATTCCTCGGCGAGCGCGAGTGCTCCGTGCAGCGCCGTCACCAGAAGCTGCTCGAAGAGACGCCGAGCCCGGCGTTCGACGCGAAGACGCGAGCCGCGTTCGGCGACGCCGCGTGCCGGATCGCCAAGGCCGTGGGCTATCTCAGCGCGGGCACGGTCGAGTTCATTCTGGACGAAGAAGGCCGCTTCTATTTCCTCGAGGTCAACACGCGGCTCCAGGTCGAGCATCCGGTGACCGAGATGGTGACCGGTCTCGATCTCGTCGCCGAGCAGCTGGCCATCGCCGAGGGCGCGCCGCTGTCGTTCGGCGACACGCCGCCCGTGCCGCGCGGCGCGAGCATGGAGGCGCGCATCATCGCCGAGGATCCCGCGGCGAACTTCATGCCATCGGTCGGGCGCGTCGAGCGCGTGCGCTTCCCGCAAGGCCCGGGCGTGCGCAACGACGCCGGCATCTACCGCGGCTACCAGGTGCCGGTATTCTACGACTCGCTGCTGTCCAAGCTCGTGGTGTGGGGCGAGGATCGCGAGCACGCGCGGCGCCGCATGCTGCGGGCGCTCGGCGAGTTCGTGCTCGAGGGCCTGCACCACAACGTGGCGTTCCATCGCTGGCTCGTCGCGCACGAGGCGTTCGCCGCGGGGAACCTGTCGACGCGCTTTCTCGACGAGCACTTCAAGCCCGAGATGCTCGCGCCGGACGCCACCGCCGGCGAGATCGCGCTGCTGGCCGCGGCGCTGCACGCGCGCGAACAGAGCCTCGAGGTCTCCCTGCCCGGCGGCAACGGCGTCGAACGCTCGCCGTGGCGCTGGTCGGACCGGCGCCGCGCCGGCGGAAGGACGCGCGCGTGAAGTTCTGGGTCACGCTGGCCGGCCACGACCGCGAGGTCACGCTGCGCACCGAGGACGAGACGCTCGTGCTGGAAGTCGACGGCCGCCGCCTGGTCGCCGACTTCCATCGACTGCCCGACGGCGAAGTCTACTCGCTGCTCGTCGACGGCCGGTCGCATGAAGTGCGCGTCGCGACCGGCGCGGACGGACTGGAGGTGACGCTCGACGGCGCGACGACCGTGCCTGTCGAAGTGCGGCATCCGCTCGAGAAGATGCTGCGCGCGGCGCAGGGCGGCGCCCGGGGTCTCGGCGGCGAGACGATCCTCGCGCCCATGCCCGGCCTGCTCGTCGCGTACAAGGTGGCGGCCGGCGACGTCGTCACGCCGGGCCAGGCGGTGGCCGTGATCGAAGCCATGAAGATGCAGAACGAGTTGACGGCGCGCCACGGCGGCGTGGCCGGCGAGCCGCTCGTCGCCGAGCGATCGTCGGTGAGCGCGGGACAGCCGCTCCTGCGCCTGAAGGCGGCGCCCGCGTGAGCGCGCGCCCGCGCCGCAAGGCGCCACGCCGCGCGCCGCGCAAGGCGGCGAAAGCCGCGACGCCGCGGCCCGCCGCGCGCCGCGCCGCGTCGACTCGCGGCGCCGCCCGCCCGGACGCAGCGCCGCGTGCCTCGGGGCGGCGATCCGCCGGCCCGCCGCGTTCGGACGCAGCGCCGCGCGAGACGACGTCGGGTATCCGCATCGCGCCCGTGTACACGGCCGCCGACGCGCCGCGCGATCTCGCACGGCGCACGCCGCCGCCCGGCGAGCCGCCGTTCACGCGCGGCATCCACGCCGAGATGTATCGGTCGCGTCTGTGGACGATGCGCCAGTACGCCGGCTTCGGCAGCGCGCTGCAGACGAACGCGCGCTTCCGCGACCTGCTCGCCGCCGGCCAGACGGGCCTGTCGGTGGCGTTCGACCTGCCGACGCAGATGGGCTACGACAGCGACGCCGTCCGCGCGCGCGGCGAAGTGGGCCGCGTCGGCGTCGCGATCTCGTGCCTCGCCGACATGGAAGCGTTGCTCGACGGCCTGCCGCTCGAGCGCGTGACGACGTCGATGACGATCAACGCGACCGCGCCGCTGCTGCTGGCGTTCTACGTGGCCGTCGCCGACGCGCGCGGGGTGCCGCGCGCGGCGCTCGGCGGCACGGTGCAGAACGACGTGCTCAAGGAGTACATCGCGCGCGGGACGTACATCTATCCGCCGGCCGCGTCGCTGCGCCTCGTCACCGACGTCTTCGACTTCACGGCGCGCGAGGTGCCGCAGTGGAACAGCATCTCGGTGAGCGGTTACCACATGCGCGAAGCGGGCTCGACCGCGGCGCAGGAGCTCGCGTTCACGCTCGGCAACGGACTCGCCTATCTCGCGGCGGCCGAGGCACGCGGCCTCGACCTCACGCGCATCGCGCGCCGGCTGTCGTTCTTCTTCAACGCGCACAACCATCTGTTCGAGGAGGTCGCGAAGTTCCGCGCCGCGCGCCGCCTGTGGGCGCTGCTCCTGGGCGAACGCTTCGCGATCACCGACCCCGAGGCGCTCAAGCTGCGCTTCCACACCCAGACCGCCGGCTCGATGCTGACCGCGCAACAGCCGCTCAACAACGTCGTGCGCACGACGCTGCAGGGCCTGGCAGCGATCCTCGGCGGCACGCAGTCGCTGCACACGAATTCCCACGACGAGGCGCTGGGCCTGCCGTCGCGCGACGCGGCCGTGCTCGCGCTGCGCGCACAGCAGATCCTGGCCCACGAGAGCGGCGTGCCGGACACCGCCGATCCGCTGGCCGGCAGCTACTACGTCGAGTCGCTGACCGCCGAGCTGGAGGCGCGCGCGCGCGAATGGATGCGCCGCGTCGAGGCGGCAGGCGGCATGCTGCGCGCCATCGAGACCGGCTGGGTCGCCGAGCGCATCCACGAGGCCGCGTATCGCTGGCAGCGAGAAGTCGAGTCCGGCGAGCGCGTCGTCGTCGGGGTCAATCGGTTCGCGGACGAAGCGCCCAGCGCCGCGCCGCCGTTCACGCCCGACCCGAAGGTCGAGCACGCGCGCGCCGAGTTCCTGGCGGCGTGGCGCGCGGAGCGCGAAGCCGCGCCATGCGCAGCCGCGCTGGCCGCGCTCGAACGCGCGGCACGCGGCAGCGCGTCGCTCATGCCGCCGATCCTCGAAGCGCTGCGCCGCCGCGCCACGCTCGGCGAGGTGTGCGACACGCTGCGGCGCGTCTTCGGCGAACACCGCCCGGGGGCCGTCGCATGAACGAGGGCCGCATGCCGGTGACCGCCCTGTCGCACGTCGCGCTCGCGGTGCGCGAGGCGGATCCCGTCGTCGCGACGCTGGTGAACGCGCTCGGCGCGGAACACGCCGGCGAGGAATGGATCGACGGCGGCGAATTGCGCGTCGTGTTCGTGCGTCTCGGGCCGGTCACGCTCGAGCTGCTCGAGCCGCGCTCCGAGTCGCACACCGTGGCGCGTTTCCTCGCCGCCCGCGGTCCCGGGCTGCACCACGTGAGCCTCGAGGTGGCCGACCTGCCGGCCGCGCTCGAACGCTGCCGCGCCGCCGGAGTCCGGCTCGTCGACGAGGCGCCGCGCCCCGGCGCTCACGGCTCGCGCGTCGCGTTCCTGCACCCCAAGAGTCTGGGCGGCTTGCTGCTCGAACTGTGCCAGGCCGGGCCGGGCGGGTCACCGTCGGCGTCGAGCGGCGACGAATCCTAGGACGGCGACCACAACGGGCTTGATCGCCGTGAGCGCCGCACTAGACTTGGGGCACGTTTCCGGGCGTCGGCGCCTCCCTCGCATCGTCGGTCGCGGCCCTTCGCCCTCGCCGCGCCGAACGCACCGATGAGAGGCACGTCATGAACGCTCGCCGCGTCGTTCTCGCCTGCGCCGTTTCGTTCGCCATGATGGCGGCCACCGTCGCTCTCGCCCACGCCGGCTCGTACGACACGAGCGCGATCCCGAATCCGGACGGCACGATCTCGGTGCAGTGGGCCTACGCCGAACTCGCCGGCTATCCGTCCGGCCACCCTGAGTGGGTGGGTTACGACGTGCTCCGGCGCACGACCGGTGACTGCGCCTCGACGTTCCAGCGCGTCAACGACACGATCTTCCCGCGCATCATGGGGCAGGATCAGTCGTACACGTTCCTCGACACGCCGCCCGGCGGGGGAATCGAATACGAGTACGACGTGATCCAGGTCGACGTCGATCGCAACCGGCTGTTCCTCGGCTTTCCCGAATGCGACCTGTGCGACGGCCAGGCGTTCGCCGGCATGCCGGCGTTCGCGGCGCCGATCACACAGGGCACGCTGTCCGACGCGACCTGGACGCTGCGCCTGCAGCCGTGCGTCACGGGATGCTGGACGCCGTTCTACCTCGACCCCAGCTCGACGCAGCTGTTGCGCCCGTACGCGGACGGCAGCACCGTGCTGCGCTTCTACGGCTCCTCCGCGTGCGATCGCTTCGAAGGCTGCTCATTGCACGTCGACCACTTCGAGGTCGTGACGTGCGACGCGGTGCCGACCGTGCGCACGAGCTGGGGCCGGCTGAAGGCGATCTACCGCTAGACGCGCGCCGCGCGCCGTTTGCCCGCGGGCCCTGGTCCGCGCGGCCCCTCCCACGGCGCCGCGGCGCCGCGCTTCACACCGGGTTCGGCTTGTCGGAGTCCGCGGCGCGGTTCAGGGCGCCGCGAATGACGCGCAGCAGCTGCTCGCGGCGGAACGGCTTCTGCACGTACATCGCGCCGCCCTCGAGCGCGGCCTCGTCGCGGCCCGTCCACTCGTTGTACCCCGACATGTACACGATGCGCATGGCCGGCCGCTCGCGGCGCAGGATACGCACGACTTCGAGCACGTGCGTGCCCGGCATCACCACGTCGGTGAGCATGAGCCGGATCGTGCCCTCGTGCGCTCGCGAGCGCGCCAGCGCCTCGTCGGCGTTCGCGCACGCGAGCACGTGGAATCCCTCGCCCTCGAGCATGTTGCGCGCGAGGTCGCGCACCTGCGGCTCGTCCTCGGCGAGGAGCACGGTTCCGGGCCCGGCGCTCGCGCCCAACTCGGCCTCGGGCGTGGGGGGCGCGGCATCGTCCTCGTCGCGCGCGCGCGGCAGATCGATTTCGAACGAAGTGCCGACGCCCGGCTCGCTGCGCGCGCGGATCTGACCGCCGCTCTGCTGCACGATCCCGTAAACGGTCGAGAGCCCGAGGCCCGTGCCCTTGCCCGGTCCCTTCGTGGTGAAGAACGGCTCGAACACGCGCGACAGCGTCTCGGGGTCCATGCCCACGCCCGTGTCGTGCACGGCGAGGCGCACGCGCGGACCCGGCGCGCTGGCGTCCGTCTCGCGGCCTTCCAGGTTGCGCGTCTCGAGCGTCAGCGTGCCGCCCTCGGGCATCGCGTCGCGCGCGTTGACCGCGAGGTTCACCAGCACCTGCTCGAGCTGCCCGGGGTCGGCGCGCACCGGCGCCAGATCCGCCTCCAACCGCAGCGCGAGATCGATGTCGTCGCCGAGCAGCCGGCGTAGCATGCCGCCGACCTCGCCCACGACCTGGTTGAGGTCGACGAGGCGCGGCTGCAGCACCTGCCGGCGGCTGAACGCGAGCAGCTGCCGCGTGAGATTCGACGCGCGCTCGCCGGCGCGATGGATCTCGGCGATCTTGGAGTGCAGCGACGAGCCGCCCGGCGCGTCGGCCAGCGCGAGCTCGCTGTAGCCGAGGATCGCGGTCAGCAGGTTGTTGAAGTCGTGCGCGATGCCCCCCGCCAGCCGCCCCACCGCCTCCATCTTCTGCGAATGGCGCAGTTGCTCTTCCAGCAGGAGCCGCTCGGTGACGTCGCGGACGAAGCCTTCGAAATACAGCGTCTCGCCCATCTCGTCCTTGATGGCGCGCGCGTTCAGCTGCACCTGGATGGGCGTGCCGTCGCGCATCCGCCAGCGCACTTCGAGGTCCGCGACCCGCCCCACCGGCTCGTAATGCGCGATCAGCGACTCGCGCTCCGCCGGGTCCGCGTACAGCTCGGCGACGTTGCACTCGAGCAGGTCCTCGACGGAGTCGTAGCCGAGGATGCGCGCGAGTTCGGGGTTCGCCGTGATCAGCCGCCCTTCGCGCGTCGACTGGTACACACCGACGGGAGCGCTCTCGAAAAGGTGGCGATAGCGCTCCTCGGAGCTGCGCCGCTGCGCTTCGACGCGCTTCGCTTCGCTGATGTCGCGCAGGAACGCCGACGCGCCGACCAGACGGCCCTCCGTGTCGCGGATGGGCGACAGGATGATCGTGACCTCGATCGGCGTGCCGTCCCGGTGCAGGCGGACGGCGTCCAGCACTTCGAAGCGCTCGCCGCGCTCGAGCTTCTCGATCGCGCCTTCGAACTGGCCGGTCTTCTGATGGGGCGGCACCAGGAAGCCGCCCTCGCGGCCGATCACCTCCGCCGCCGGATAGCCGAACATCCGCTCCGCCCCGGCATTCCAGCTCTGCACGCGATTGTCCAGACCCACCGACACGATCGCGTCGTCCGACGACTCGACGATGGCGGCCAGCCGCGCCCGCGAGTCCTCGGCCGCGCGCCGCTCGGTGACGTCGTCGAACACCGCGCCCACGCACCCGTCGGGCAACGGAAAGCCGCGCACGTCGTACGTTCGCGGCCCCTGCCCCGGCGCCTCGAACGAGGCGCCACGCCAATCGCGCGGCTCGCCGCTCTTCACGATGTCGATGAAGAACTCGCCGAGAACACGCGCCTCGGACTCGGGCAGGAACTCGTGGAGGCGGTGGCCCACGACGTCGACGTCGCCGCGACCGCGCACGCGCGCCATGGCCGGGTTGCGTGCGATGACGCGCACCGCCTCGGCATCCTCGGGATCTTCGACACGCACGACGACGATCCCGACCGGCACGTGGCTCACCAGGTCGGCGTACAGCCGGACCGAGGCCTCGGCCTGGCGGCGCGCCGAGAGGTCGGTGCAGAACGCGTTGAACGTCCAGTGCTCGCCGTGACGCAACGCCGTGACCATCAGATCGAGCGGGAACTCGCGGCCGTCGCGGCGCAGGCCCGTCAATTCGAGCCGGCGATTCAGGATCGAGCCGGCGCCGGTCGCGAGGAATCGGCTCAGACCCTCGCGGTGGCGATCGCGCAGCTCCGGCGGAATGACGAGGTCCGCCAGCGGCTGACCGATGGCCTCCGAGCGACTCCAGCCGAACATCCCTTCCGCGCTGGGATTCCAGTACGTGATGGCGCCGCTCTCGTCCATGCCGATCACGGCGTCGAGCGCCGCGTCGAGCACGGCGCGCAGGTGCGACTCGCGGTCGCGCAACTGCATTTCGGCGCGCCGGATCTCGGTGACGTCGCGCACCATCGAGAGCCGCGCGGCGCGGCCCTCGTACGACAGCGGATAGGCGACGACCTCGGCGTCGAACTCCTCGCCACCGCGCGTGCGATGGCGAAAGACGCGCGGCTCCCACGGGCCGTCCACCGGATCCGCGAGCACGCGCAGCAGCTCCGTGACGTGGCGGGCGGGGCGGAGGTCGAGCAGCGTCAGGGCGCGCAGCTCCTCGCGCGACCAGCCGTACTTGCTCATCGCGGCCCGGTTCGCGTCGAGGATGGCGAGGGTCGCGACCTCCCACACGAACACCGGCTGCGGAATGTCGTCGAGAACCGAAAGGAAGCTCTCGCTCAGTTCATCCGCGTGCCGCGCGGCCGGTCGCGGCGTTCCGCTCGCGGCCGTCGCCTGGCGACGGGCGCCGGACGCCGGTGACTTGCGGCCCGCCGCCGCCGGCTTGCGCCCCGCCGCCGCGCGTGGCGACTTCTCGCGCGCAGGCCGCGGCTTGGGTTTCGGCGGCCGCGAAGTCGCGGCACGCTGCCCGGCGCGCTTCGGGCGCTTGGCGGGCGTCGTCATCTCGGTCCGCCCGGGCACAACGCGTCACGGCCGGGGGATGGACCATCGCGGCGCATCGTGCCTCCGGAATGCCAACGGCTAGGGATCGGACGAGGGCGTTCGACGTGCCGGGGGGGAACGCGGAGTGCGGCCACTCGCCCGCGCATGATGCCACGGAACCCGCGAGCGGGAAACCCAGGAAGCCGTCGCGTCGCGGCATCCGGTATGCCGCGAATCAGTCGTCGTTCGCGACGCCGCGCGGCCACGCCGCGGCGACCGCGAGCAGGACCCAGGCGAGCGCGGCCCAACCGGAGATGGCGCGGCCCAGCGCCCAGCCGGGCGGCACGTAGTCGAGCGTGATCCGATGATGCCCCGCCTCCAGCGCGACGCCGCGCGCGACGTGATCCACGCGCTCGAGCGGCGCGGGCGCGCCGTCGACGCGCGCCGTCCAGCCCGCGAACCAGGCGTCGGCGACGACCACGAACACCGCGGCCGGAGCGTCGCATTCGAACACCTGGTGATCCGGACGATCGACGATCCAGGCCAGCGCCGCGCTCGGCGCACCGGGATACTCGCGCGCGGCGCGCGGGTCGGCCGCGAACGCCACCGCGGCCGGCGACCA
>Ga0310810_10000903_pt1 | contig 30071 bp, 17 predicted proteins | sample NCmetagenome_FD_207641 | JGI IMG/M metagenome (GOLD analysis project Ga0310810, IMG submission 207641) | Soil microbial communities from experimental microcosm in Duke University, North Carolina, United States - NC | ecosystem: Engineered > Artificial ecosystem > Soil microcosm > Unclassified ... | reverse complement strand
GCTAATCCACACATGATGAAGCAGGTCAACAAACGTGACCAGCGAGAATTACTCCTATCTGGAGAATACTCCGATCTCATCATTTAAAAGCCCTCCCAAGATTAAGAAGATCGAACTCAGTTTTTACCCGGAACCCAGCCACGATATCGGAGAACTCATCGCGGGCTTGTAGCGTCACACCGGCCCGGAGATAGGACGTGAGGCGGAAATCATAGAAAGCTTCCCACACATCAGGAACCTTCGCTTTTGTGGCGCGGCGCAGCGTATCGTTCGACAAGTCTCGCCCATAGCCAAACCCTAAGCGGTCATCCTTCATAAATAGGTCTAAGAAGTTGAGTCCGGCGCTGTAGGTTTCTCCACCCCGACCGATGGATGTATTTTCGTAGTGACCGTAGCGACCAAACAGCCCCATCTTAATCTCCGGAATATAGTATTCCGCATTGATGCCGTAGGAGCTTTCGCGATCGGAGGTACGGGGGCCAAATTCATTATTGCCCCGATTAATTCCGTAGATTTCCTTGAATCCACTCCTCTGATCGTCGCGATCGGTGGCGTAGGTGGCGCGAATAATCCCGTTGTCAAACCGATAAGCCAACTCGCCTGCAAAGCCATCGACGGCTAATTCTCCAAGATTTCGAGACGAAGAAAAGGCGGCGGCTCTCGCATTAAGATTGTCCGTGATATCCCAGTTCAACAGCGCAGCAGGACGAGAGGCAATCCCTGTTTTAGCAAGCGCCGGGTTGGTTTGAAACACCGGGTTGAAGAAATGGGTGAGGGAATCTTTGGCAAAGCTATTGCGGTCAAAATACGAGGTCAGATCCAAAATACCGGCGGTAAAGCGCAGGTTGGGATAGCTGGGTAAGGAAGTCGTAAAATACAGTTCAGTAATATCTAATCCCGTTCCTCCCGTGTCGGAAAACCCCTCTCCGGTGGTTAAATCCACCGTTCCCCCAAACAGCAAATTGGGAGAAACCGGATAAAGTCCAGTCAGCCGCCCCCGTGCGCCCGTTTCTCCCTGTGTGATAAAACCGCCTTGGAACACGAGGGAGGGAGCTAAGGGATTGTTGGTTCGAGCTGCGTTCTCCGATTGTGCCTCTTGAGCGGCATCTATCGATGATTGCGCTTGAATATTGTCCCCAAGCAGACGCGCAGCACCGGGCCCCGAGTACGATTCACGGCTAGCAGCAGTTGTATCGGGTGCAGTTGCTTGGGCGACTCTCGTAGATTGAGCTACCCCTGCCACTGGCTGGGGTACGCTAGGTTCAACCGAGTTCAGGGTTGGTGCACCAACGTTACGCAGGGCAACCGCCGGGAGAATTGTTGTTGGTTGATTTCCTTCTGCCACCGGCTGGGGGACGCTGGGTTCAAGGGCTGAAGGGATGGGTGCAGGCGCATCCAAAAGGGCAAACGTCGGGAGAATCGTTGTCGGTTGCGTCCCCTGTGCCGACCTTTCCAGAACCTTGTACTCAAGTGCGTCCTGCGTCGGGGAAAAAGCCGTCGCTCCTGCTTTAACCCCTGGAAGAATCGTAGTTGGGGGCTCTGCTTCTGCCAAAGGTTGGGGAACTTGAGGCTCAACGGCGTTCTGTGTTGGTGCTGGCTCCGTTGGAGGAACAAACACCGGAAGAACTGTCGCGGGTTTCTCTGGTGAAACTTGAGCCTGGGAGTTGGGATTTTGGGTTGCTATCCCGTCTTTTGCAAAGGATAAGGAATTGGCACGAGGTACCGCGTTCACAGCCTCCTCAGTAGAAGCTTGCGGTTGTAACGAGGAGAAATTCCCTGTCTCTATAGCCGATGGGGCAAAATTATATTCGGTAGCTTGAGTTAGACTTTTTGGGGTAAACGCAGGAATCCGAGCAAAGGACGTTAGGGTGTCCTGTTGGGCTACACTTGGCTGGGCTAACGCCTCAGGCCGTTGAGTAGGTGCCAAAACGGCTTGCCCTGGTTGACCTTGACTTAATTTAGCTTGAGCATCAAGCTCACTGGATTGGGAACTGGTCGGACTAACTTGTTCTTCATCAGCTGTCTGATTCGGAAGATTAGCTGATTGGTCTGTAACATTAGCTTGAGCTGGTTTTATTCCCAAGAGGGCAGCAACCGCAAAGATGGATAATCCTCCAGTTGAAATGGCTCCAAGGGTCTTCAGGTAACTCGACCAAACAGACCGCCGTAAAGCGATCGCATTTGGCATAGCACTATGCGCGCTCTGCGCTGATGCTCGTTCGTCCTCACTAAAGCTCCGGTTGGCGTCGCCCCTTGGACGTTCGCGCAGCGTGCCGCAGGCAAGACTCGCTAACGCCTCGCTATCGCAGCAGCGCAACGCTATCGCTATTTGCTTATCAGTATCACTAGCTTTTTGATTTATGTCTCTCATGAACACCACAGCTACATCTAGGCGGACTTGGGTAGCAAAACTGTTGGTTGTTTTATTGTTCAAGGCGGGAAAAGAGCCTCCGGAAAATTCTTCCAATTAGGTCTAATCAGCTTTCTTCAGAAGAAATAAAACTTTAACCTTGAAATAAGATTTGTTGGACTGAGGAATAAAATCTAAAATAAACCTCTCATTGAGTCGTTAATTTAATGGGTAAAATCAAGGCTTAATTCTATGGATCTACGCGGTAATACGCATTTGTTTCATCGGAATTATCCCACCTTAATGACACCACTCTATTTGAGGGTGAAAACCGATGAGAGGCCGCAAACGTCAATGCTCAACTCTGATTTACGCAGAATATATACCCTATTAATTGATTTACTTACTCCTGTTTTTGTTCCTGAATATAGGAAGTAATATAGGAATTAAAATTCTAGAAAAATAGCCAATATATTTGCGCTGAATGTTAGGCTTAAGACACCATTAAATTATGCAAAAAATAAATAATTAATTAAATAAATCATTCATAGAATAATAAATTTACTTCAATTTATTATTATTGTTGAGCAAATAAATTTAGCCATAACACTGTACCTTTCCTTTGAGACTTATTTCCAAGATTTATGTTTCTATTTTTCCTAAATACAAAAACTTGATAATCACTTTAAGGTTTGTTACTTTATACTCAGAAAATTAAACATCAGAGTCAGTTTTTTCTGTTGATTGAATCAAGAAAAACAGAATGCGATCGCTTCTTTTGGGTAATGCAATCTCTTCGGATCAAATCTGAAAGAGCAAGCGCGATTGCGCAAAGCACATCGGCGAAGGCCGAGCGCTAATTATTCGAGACTCTTGAACAGGCGTTCAACCCGGCAATTCCTGAGCACACCTTGAAGGTGGGAGCCAAGCCCTCTCTAGGCAGGGGCAATCTCCCACAACCTGTTTACACGCTCTTGACCGCTTCGTGTGGAATGATAATTAACGCCTTTGTTCAGTTCATCAGACAATCAATCAAAATCCTAAAATACAGCACGCTTTAGACATACAGATAGAAGCCAAGGGCTTTTTCGGAGGTTAAGACTAACTCAATTACTTCAACCATCCAATTCAGAAACCATCTGTGAAACTAGCAGGGAGGCAGAACTTCGCTCAAAAGGCTAAAAATGGCTAACTCAACAGTTAGAACAGTTGGCCTCTATACCTTTGTAACCTGAATTCATAAAGATTTGACGAAGAACTGCCGCAGCCAGTATAAAGAAAGGATAAACTTTATTTCTGTTATCCGGGTAATGCGGATTAGCTGACCTGCGCGAGGAAGAGTAATAAAAGACGACCCTTGTAAACGAAAGGAGAAATCCCTAGCAGAGAGTTAGCCTCTCGCCCAAGGTTCCCAAATTTCAACACAAAACGCTCAACCCACTCTTTACTTGCGAGGCAGGAGTCTCCCTATGTTAGGGTCGAGTTATGATTTCAGACAAAAATCGTTGGTGTTTAACACGTAGTCTGCTGTATACATCAAGCTCTAGCCCATTTAAAGTAATCTTTGTTTGTCTGAATTATTAAGTATTGAATTTTGACTCTAGGGGTGATTACCTACCATAAACTTTAGCAATTCCCACGAGAATCAGCTCTTAGTTCCGTAAGAGTTAAGAGCGGTAGTTCACGGGTGTTTCAATACCCGCGCACCGATTTTATGAGAGTTCTTCTCAAAAGCGTAACTTCCTCTTTCTTATCAATCAATTCAACTATCGGCTATGGGAATTTTGTCTTGCCCTTCGTTCCAAAAGAAAGTCTTAACCTCACCAACTTGGTATCGTCTCCGAGGAGGAGTGACGCTTGCCCTCCTCACCGTTTTAACGACTGGATGTTCGGAGGTGTCCTTAAAAGCAGGGCAATTACCCACTCTAATACCCGACTTATCAACAAAGGCAAATTTTCAACTTGGCGTGACACCCTCAGAGCGTGCGGGAGTCTACACAGTAGCAGGAACTACCAATCTTCCAGACAAGAGTAGCATTGGGGTCGCCGCTATTCGCTACCTGGAAACAGGTAAGCCCCAATCTGGAAACTTTAAACCACATCAAACTTATTCAATTCTGGCTTATCAAGATGTTGAGGTAAATAAGGGGAAGTGGCAAGCCACCCTAAATCTCTGGAAAGTGGCCCCGAATGGTCAGTTTAAAGAGGCTTGGCAACTGGAGCAGGCGAAATTGGGACTCTCGCTAAAACCGGAGCCTGGGGTGTTGTTCCTTGCCACCGTTGCACCTGCCGATTCGTTGTCGGAACTAGAACAGCAATTACAAAAGCAGGGCATCAAGCTTGTCAGTAACATTGTTCGCAATACAGTTGAGGGGGAACGGTATGTTCAGGCTAGCCAAGTTTTAACCGTTGCCTTACCGATTGGTCAAACGACAGCCCCCCCACAACGCCCGAATGACCTTAATGGTGGCTGGGGGCCTCGGTACCTGCTCATTGATGAACCGCCAAATACGAACAAGTTTGAACAACCCGATAAACGTCGAACGAATGCTCCAATGGCACCAACTGAGTATTTGCAGTAACGCCTGAACAAACCCTTCCCGCCCTGGCTAATGGCTTGAGACGCAGCGATCACGCTCTCATGTGCGGCGGGCGGGGAATCCTTCTTCTGTTAATTGCTCTTTCGTCTGCCTTCGGCTGGGAAGTAACGAAAATTCCCTACAGAGGGAATTTAAAAACTTCCTACAGAGGGAATTTAAAACCCCCTTGAGACAGAATTTGTTGCCTTGAATAATACTTTTTGGAGTGAATAAAGAAACCGTAAAGCGACGAGATATTCCCGTAAAGAAACCATGAATCCAAGCCCTTTTGCTTGCAGGGCAAGGAAATGAATCCGTATAGTTTAGATGAAAGTTTATTAAGCAAACAGGTTCCTTGACTTGGATAATAGATTTTTCCAAGAAACAGCCTCAAGGACAGATTAAAGTTAAAGTAGGATGAGGTCAGATGAACAAAGTCAAAATTCTAAATGTTTCTATTGATAATATATCACAGGTAGAATTTTTTGAAAAGTGCAAAAGTGGTATTGTTTTTACTCCTAATGTCGATCACTTAATGAAACTACAAAGTGATTCAGAGTTCGTCAATACTTACAAGGCAGCAACTTACAAATTATGTGACAGCAAAATCCTGTTTTTCATCTCTCGGCTTTTGGGGACGCCCATCAAAGAAAAAATTTCTGGGTCTGACCTTTTTCCAGCGTTTTATCAGTATCACAAAAACAATGAAGATATTAAAATCTTCCTGCTAGGAGCTCGCGAAGGAGTAGCGCTCAAGGCTCAAGAAAACATTAACGCTCAAGTAGGAAGACCTATCATCGTAGGTGCACACTCTCCATCTTTTGGCTTTGAAAAAAATGAAGAAGAGTGCGCCAAAATCATTGACCTGATTAACCAGTCAGGCGCAACCGTTTTGGCAGTAGGCGTTGGCGCTCCCAAACAAGAAAACTTTATCAGCAAGTACAAAGACCAATTTTCCAACATCAAGATTTTCCTAGCCATTGGTGCGACGATTGATTTTGAAGCGGGCAATATCAAAAGAGCGCCCAAGTGGATCAGCGAGATAGGCATGGAATGGTTGTACAGATTGCTAGCTGAACCCAAAAGGCTATGGAAACGGTACTTAGTGCATGGGCCTTCTTTTTTCTGGCTGATTGTCAAGCAAAAACTTAATCTTTATGTAGATCCCTTTAATTCTGATTATTCAGAGCCTTATGAGGGAGTCTCTAGTAAAAAGATGGTTGAGACCCTTGATTAGTCTATTTATTATAGGGTGTGTGACGCACAGAGTATTATTCAAGTTCTCTAAATTCTGCAATTTACTGCCTAGTAACGCACCTGCTCATAGCGGTGCGTTATTACATTTAAGAACCTGACAAAGTTAAACTAAATTTATAAATCAGATCTAACTATCCCTATTCCCGATTCCCCACTCCCTACTCCCAACTCCCAAAACCGAAGGTTTTTTTATGAAATGGTATAACCCAGTTTCGGGGTCGAACGAACTCTACAGATAGACGCTCAACTTAGCTGGCACTAAAAAAAAGACCCCCACCGCTCTTTAAAAGTGCGGAGAGGGAAAACCAGGGTGCATCTACCTTTTCTCTTACTCAACAAATGTCTCGCGCCATCCGGAAAAATCAGCGATAGGCACGGAAGTCGGGGTTGGATGAGGCTTGTTTCGTATAAATCACACAAGTTTCGGAAAAAATTTTGTTAAAACGGAATAGATATCATGCGCTCTATTGCTGAGTCAGGAACCCCCGCCTAAATGCGGGAGCTTGTCGAACTTGATTAAGAGCCTAAAGCTTGAATTTATCCACATCAGGGCGAGCAAACCGTTAGGAGTGAAAGCAATAGGGTGCTTTCTACGCGAGATTGCCGCGACAAAACGCAGAGCGAAAAGCAACGCTTGTGCCCTTCGGGCAATCGATTTGTAGCCAAAAACCTTGAACCCAATATCCCTTTAAAGAATAAGGCAAGAGCAATTGTCTCTTCTCTGGGCAAAAACCATGTCTTCCCATCTCCAATCCAATGGGAAAAGAGCCGAACTTCCGACCCTCTGGCTCATCCGGATCAAGTTGTCAAGGCTCTGTATCAAGTAGGTGGCACCGCTTGACTTAAGTCAGAATCGTGCTCACACGTTTCAGCTACTACCAATAAGGTAAAACTTTTTTTGACCAATCCAATCCCCTGAAGGGGATGGGCATCAAGGGCAGCATCCTGTAAGTTAGACTTCACCACTCCAGAGGAATGAAACCCTTTAATCGTAAGGCATTTGCCCATCTACCCATACTGAATCGAAGCCCAGGAGCTAGCAATGGTCGTTCTAAGAGCCGCCAACGACATCGCTTCCGGCGACAGTCTCAACGCTTGCTGCTGTCACTCTGCTGCGCCGTCCTCCTTGGACTCTCTGCCACCTTGGCAATGGCTCAGAGTGATGCTCCCGTAGCCCCTAACTCTTCGTCAACGGAGACCTTCCGCGAAGGTACCATTAACGAGAGCAAAGAACGCTCCCCTAACGGGGTTAACATCCCCAATCCACCCATCAAAGGGCCGGAAGTTGCTGCACCTCCCTCTGGGGACCCCTACGTCCTGGAATTCAACCGCTCTCCGGTGGTAGGTAAACGCTTCAGTTTGCGGGGTATTTACGACGAAGCGCGGCTCGGATTTACCCGTCCCCGCGACTGGAAGATCAAAACCGTCAAAGCCCAAATCCGCTACCGCCATTCCCCAGCCCTCTATGCCACACGCTCGAACCTGACTGTCTTAATTAACGGTGCGACCATCGGCAGTATCCCGCTTAACCGTAAAGATGGCGAAATCGGGAATTCAGTGTTCAACGTGCCAGTCGAGCTGCTTCAGAATTATAACGAACTCACAATTGGGGCACTGCAAAACAACTCCCCGACCTGTACTCAAGACCCCTACGACCCCTCCCTGTGGACGGAGATACTGCCCGACTCAAAAATCACCTTTGACTTCGCGTCCCAACCCGTCAGCCTCGACTTCAATCGCTTCCCCTACCCAATTTTTGACGAACTCAGCCTATTTCCCAATCAAATCGCTTATCTGCTGCCAAGCGAGATAGACAACACCTGGCTCACGAGTGCCAGTCGCCTTCAATCCACCATCGGACGCCTAGCGGAATTCCGCCGCCTAGACACCCGCGTCGTCAAAACCCTGGACGAAGTCAGCAAAAACGTACCGAAAACCGCTCCCCCTGAGCGGTTGATTGTGATTGGAACTCCAAAACAGCAGCCAACTCTGAAGTCGCTCAATCTCCCGCTGACTCTGAAAGACGGTGAGATTCTTGATAAGAAGGAGAAAGCTTACCCGCCCGACATTGGGGTTTTGATGTTAACCACAACCCCAGACAAAAAATCCCCCGTCTTGGTGGCAACAGGCAACGGACCCGTTGGCGTCGGCAAAGCCGTACAGTTTTTAGTCCAGGCTAAAGACCGCCAAATCGGAACCGGTCAAAGCATCATTGTCAAAAACCTGACTCTGATACCATCTCCAGCTGCCCAAGATTGGCCTGGGTATTTGCCCCCCACCGACAGCTTCAAACTCAGCGACCTCAAACGGAGCGACAACAAACCCTTCCAGGATGTAACGGTTCGGGGTTCGGATTCTCCACCCATTGAAGTGGACTTCAAGTCTGTACCCGACGATCAGTTTGGGCAGGGTAATACCATGAACCTGGTTTACAGCTATGGCCCACAAATTAATGCGAAGACCTCTCTGGTAGAAGTCAAGCTGGATGGAGTTTCGCTAGTCGGTAAACGCCTCACCTCAATCAATGGTGGCAACCGCGAGACACTGAAAGTTGCTCTACCTGGGGATTTAATCAAACCCACCTCCAAAATTTCGGTGGATTTCCGACTGGATGCGCGGGAGCGTCGCTCTTGTAGCCGGGTAACTGACCAACAACTCTGGGGTACGTTGCACGCCGATACCAGTTTCAATCTCCAGCGCACGAATGCAGTTCAGCTGCCAGACCTCAGGCTGTTGCAGCAGGGTTTCCCCTTTGCCGCACCTCAAGACTTGTCAACAACGGCGCTTGTGGTTCCCCAGGAACCCTCACCCACTGAGATTGGAACTTTACTAGAGTTCAGCACGAGACTAGGTCGCTTGAGCAAAGCTAAGTCGGTGCAGCTAGGTGTTTACACCGCTTCCTCAGCTCCAAAAGAACTGCTCAAAAAGCGCCAGTTGGTGGCAATTGGTACTCAAAAGACATTCCCGTTCCCAGAAGCGCTCAAGGCCGGTGACTTTCAGATCAAAGAAGGCCAGGAACGTCAGCAGACTCTGAGTGAGATTCAGACCTTACCAGACTCTGATGGCGTGATCAAAGAGATTATCTCACCCTTCGCCAGCGATCGCATCCTTCTAGCGCTAACCGCTCAAACGGAAAACGGCTTAAAGCAAGTACAAGACTTTTTCCGTCAAGACCCCTTGTTCTTCCAACTCAAGGAAGACACAGTACTCATCAGTGCCAACACGGCTAACCCTGAAGCCTACGATCCCAATGCCTATAACCTTGAGTTTTTGCAGCGCGAACCGAAACGTACCGTCGATAAGACACCTGTACAACGCCAGGTTTTCCGATTCGTGTCGGGGAGTTGGTTCATGTTGGCTCCAGCGATGGTAGCAACATGCATCATCCTTTACGGCGTCATCCAGTTATATCTCAAAAAGATTGCTGGTCAGGAGAAATAAATCAATTAAAAATGATAATTCAAAAACCCCTTTCTGAATTATCATTTTTGATTTTTAATTTTTAATCTTTAATTGTCATGACGAGTACATCCTCAAAAGTAAGAGAGAAGCCAAGTCGCAAACGCATTGGGATTTCTAACGAGCAGCGGAAGCGGCTATCAAACTTGCTTGTCGAGCGGGTGCCGAACGCTTTTGACGCCGTTCTACAGGGGCTGCCCCACAAGCTCCTGCTGCTGCTAATTGGGTCGCTGATTTGGCTTTCTATTCCCCTAATCGCGGTACGCCCTGCCATTTGGCAGCAAGGGGTGGTCGCAGCAGTACTCATCGCTGTGGGACGCATTGTTCTTCAGATGGAGGAACAGCAACCCACTAAAAAGGTGAGCGAGTTCCTTCATCTGTTTTTGATCGTCGTGAGCGTGGTGACAACGTTACGCTATCTGTATTACCGCGTCAACTACACGCTAAACTTTGATGACATCATTAACGGATTCTTCTGTTTCTTGCTATTTACGGCAGAACTTTATGCGATTGCTACGCTTGTTCTAGCCTATTTTCAGACCCTAAAAATTAGAGACCGCAAGCCTGTCGATCTCTCCCTTTATCCCCAAGAACAATGGCCCAAGGTTGATATTTACATTCCCACCTATAACGAAGATGTTGAAATTGTCCGCAAGACAACTTTATGTGCTCTAGCGATCGAATATCCAGCGGACAAAAAACGTGTTTACGTCCTCGATGATGGACGTGCGGAAAAGTATAAAGCCCGCCGAGAAGAATTGCGCCAAATGTGTGAGGAACTGGGCGCAACAATGTTAGTACGGGATAATAACGACCACGCCAAAGCCGGAAATATCAACACCGCATTTAAGGTTACCGAAGGCGACCTGGTGCTGATTCTCGACTGCGACCACATGCCAGTCAAGGACTTTTTGATGCATGTAGTTGGCTTCTTTTTTAACCCCAAAGTTGCCTTCGTACAGACCCCTCACTGGTTCTATAACCCAGACCCGTTTGAGCGCAACCTCTTAACTCAGGGAAAAATCCCCGTCGGTAATGAGCTGTTTTATAAAGTCCTGCAAAAAGGCAACGACTTCTGGAATGCAGCATTTTTCTGTGGCTCAGCCGCTGTGATTCGTAAGGAGTATGCGCTGCAAATTGGGGGAATTGCCACCGAAACGGTGACGGAAGACTGCCACACAGCGTTCCGCTTGCACTCTTTAGGCTACGAGTCGGTCTACTACGACAAAATTATGGTGGCAGGCTTAGCACCAGAGAAATTCTCCGCCTATGTGGGACAACAGGTGCGCTGGGCACGGGGGATGGCGCAGATTCTGCGGATCGAAAACCCGTTAATCAACCGGAAGCTGAATTTAACGATTCCTCAGCGAATCTGCTATTTCAGTGCCACCTCACACTTTTTTTATGGCTTTCCCCGGTTGATGTACGCAATCGCGCCGCCACTGTTTCTCCTATTTGGCATCAACTCGGTGAAAGGTCTGGGATTAGAAACCTTATTCTACGCCCTGCCTCACATTATCCTGTCGATGCAGACCAACCACATCCCCTACAAGCACGTCCGTTTTTCCTTCTGGAACGAGATTTTTGAGTTTGCTATGTCGTTCCAGGCGGGAATTGTCACGCTGTTAGCCCTAGTTAACCCCAAGCTAGGTTCGTTTAACGTGACAGATAAGGGATTGAGCGTCACCAAGCGCAGCTTTGACTTCGACTCCGTGCGGTACCTGGTTATCGTGGGGGCAATTGGAGCCGCATCCTTGCTGGCAGTACCGTTTTGGATGTGGCTTTCGCCGGAGGATACTCAGGCGGTTCTGATCAATACCTTTTGGTGTATTTTTAATTTGTTCTTGGTGTTGGCAGCCATTCTAGTCGCGTTTGAGCAGCCCCAACTACGACGGGCGCACCGCCTACCTCGAAAGCTAACGGCAGTCATTCACGAGGGAAACCAGAGTTGGAAAGGAACAACGGTGGATGTGAGTGAAAGCGGTTGCCAAGTTCTGCTGGATGAATGGCCTAATATCCCTGATGAAGTCAAAATTGAGCTGGTGGGAGACTTTGGGGCACGGGCACTCCTATCGGGAAAAGTGATTCGTGCGATCGCCACGAGTAAACTTCAGGCTAGGCTGTTCATTGATTTTGTCGAACCCAGCCGCACCCAGATCGATGACCTGACCTTAGTCCTCTTTTCTGACGTGAAGCAATGGTATTCCCAAACGCGCACTGAAACCGACGATCCGATTGAGTCCCTCAAGTTCATCGTGACCAGTATCAAACGTGTCTTCCGCGAATTCCGCCCTGCTATTGGGGTCAAAGTTCGCAAACAGGTGACTGGCTTTGCGCAACTTTACTGGGAAGGTTGGGAAGGCCACTCCTATACAGCTCGCTTGACGGAAATCGGGACGGAGGATGTTCGGTTGGAAATCGATGGCAGTGATATTTTCAATCTGGAGGTGATGCAGAGCACACAGCCGCTCATCGGTTTGCTGCTGAGTCAGGAGGAGAATGACTCACAGCCGACTTCTTTATTGGCTAAGGTGGAATTGATAGAACCCTTGACCGCTTCTTCTTTTGGCAATCCCAGTACGGTGAGAGGCTCTAGCTCCTTGGATGCTAGCGCATCAAGGGTGGCTCAGGGAACCGCCATCCAGGAGAACACCGCCCTTCAAACAAGTGTTGCGAACAAAGGTAGCGATCGCGAAACGCTACTGCAAGCAGCAGATCGAGCAGGGCATAGCCCAAGCCACACCAGTGAAAACACGAATCTTTTTTCTATTGAGTTAAGTTTCCCAGAGTCATTAAAACGACAGCAACAAGCCAAAATTAAACGGCTTTTGATAACACTGAATTAGAGGTTTAAATGTGGAAAATAATCGCGTAGTTTTAGCCCAATATCTAGGATAAAATTTACGTTTTCTTACTTAATACCACTACCCTTAATGTTTTTGCGAGTGGTATTTTTTTATTTTTGTTGAGATAGAGATTAACGTAAAATATAGAAATAATAAATTAAGGTAATTTCAGAAAAATAAATAACAGATATTTACCTCTAATATCTCTATTTTAAAATAGTTTGAAAATTTAAACTCTTTAATTTTAAATGGGTCTGAAGTGTGAGCCGTGACATCAATAGGCGAAGAACGTGCATAGATTTACTTTTCGTAGCAGCTCCTTTTTGAACCAGATTAAAGCATGAGGAATGCGCAGGCTGCGTCAATACTGGAGAAGCATGAAGTGTCATAAAGATACAGCCTATCGAGCGTAGAATAGATCATCCTCAAGGTTCTCAAGTTAATTAATTCGCATCTACATAAAGAATAACTTAATATATTTTTACTCTCTTGAAATGTGGAAGATTTATTATCTCTAAATATACCCCGCATTCTCTCAGTGGCAACGAGCTTTATTCTCTAGTCAAAGAAAAGCTATAATATCACATGAACTTCATGGACTTTTATAGCCCTTCATGGGCACTTTACCTGTTTTATGAGTAAAGCCTGTTAAACTTATAAATAACAAGTCCATTACTTGTTCATCTACCATCAAACTGAAATTTTTATTTTCCCGAGGATGCATTACTGCTCTTGAGTTCCGCAATGAACTCGCTTACGCTCCAGACGAGAGAGCTTATCTGATGTGACTCTTCACACCTCAAACAGTTGTTACTATCAGCTTTACAGGTTACTAGATTGCGCCTTCTCGGCAAAAAGAAGCTCTAGCCAAGAGCCGAGAGAGAAACCGCAGCTGGGTAGAGAATAAGACAGTCACGCTGACCAATAGAAGGTGCCATCTATCTTTAAATAAATTCGGGTAGGCAGCTACTCCCTGCTTGAGATTTACTATTCACTTTTTTTCGCTCTTGAGGGATTAACCGGGAAAGATTCAAATTCTTTGAATCGTTTGTTAGGACGGCAAATGTAAATTTTTTGTTCGTCTAAAACAACAGAGAATTAGGAGTATTAGCACCGCCTAATCTCTGAGCTTATTTAGGGTGAATTGTAAAACAAAATCAACCCTTTAAATTTCAACGATTGGATGAGACCCAGGTAGATACAAATGAACACCATTTCTATGGCTAGCTACAGATCTTCCCAAAGGCTAAACCCACTCTCGTTATTAGCACAATTATCTAGTCGTCAGGCTAATGGCTGTTTACAAGTATCTAGCGGCTCTGTTTCTTGGTCAATCTATCTAGAACAGGGAAAACTGATTTATGCATCGGATTCAGTTGACCCATTTGAGCGGCTTGACCGTCACTTGCGTCGCCTCAGCCGTCAAATTCCTACGCTTGTCAGTGCTGTTCGGGTACAGGTTCGTCTAATCTTTGAATCAGACTTAGAAAATCAGTCCAGTCAAAATCCCGATTACCAAGCCATTTGCTGGTTAGTTAATCAACAGTATCTCAGCTCGCAAGAGGCTGCCAATCTCATTGAAGAATTAGCAGAAGAGGTCATTGTGTCACTTCTTTCGGTGAAAGAAGGAAGCTACCAATTAATTGAACAGGACAGATTAGAGGAACTTCCTAAGTTTTGCCGTCTCGATTTGCGAACAATAGTTGAACGCTGCCACGAACAATTGCGCCGACAACAGACTGTACAATCACCCAGTACAACTTCAGAACAGTCGCCAAAATCTGTTGTTCAGAACGGCGCTCCAGCCAAGCTAGAAATAGTCCCCAAAAATCCTACACCCAGTAGTAATACTCCGCCTGCTAATCCAGTCAATATAGCTGGCATCAGTCCAGGCAAGCAACTCTCAAAAAGTACATACACGATTGCTTGTATTGATGACAGCCCAACAGTCTTAAATGCCATTAACTCCTTCCTGGATGATAAAAGTTTCTCCGTTGTGATGATTAATGACCCGGTGAGGGCGTTAATGCAAATTGTCCGGATTAAGCCAGACCTGATTTTACTTGACGTGGCGATGCCCAACTTAGATGGCTATGAGCTTTGTTCTCTTTTGCGAAAGCATTCACTTTTCAAAAATACCCCAATCATTATGGTGACGGGAAATACGGGGTTTCTCGACCGGGCAAAGGCAAAACTGGTCAAAGCCTCGGGCTACTTGACCAAGCCTTTCAACCAGTCTGAATTACTAAAAATGGTGTTTAAGCACTTATCCTAGGGGGTCTTAACTTGTGCCAACCACTCAGACTAGAACAACCGTCAATTCCGGCACAGGTAAAGAGTCTGTACGCCTTATCCGGAACAAAATTAGCAATCTCTGTTAATTAATTGTGAGGCCAAGACGCATGAGTAAAACTTTGATGGGCACAATTTTAATCGTAGATGATAACCTCTCGGAGCTGGAATTAATTAGCCATTACCTGAGAGAAGGAGGTTATACCGTAATCAATGCCGTTGGCGCGAAAGAAGCTCTAAATAAGGTTTTGGAGCAAAAGCCAGATGTCATTATTACCGATGTAGTCATGCCAGGAATGAGCGGTTTTGAGTTATGCCGCCGCCTCAAAACTCATCCCGAAACGGAAAAAGTACCCATTGTCATTTGTTCTTCTAAAGACCAGGAAATCGATCGCCTCTGGGGGATGAAGCAAGGAGCCGATGCCTACCTAACCAAACCTTTTACCCGAGAGCAAATTCTTCGTGCCATTAAAGCCGTTGCTGTTTGAGTCAACTCTTATGCTGAAGGCTGAAATAGATAGGGTTGTCCCCCAGAAACTCTCTTCCTGAACTTTCCCGAATTTTCCTCTGTCCATAAGGTCTGGGGCTTGTACCCAAAAAACATACCTCATACTTCATACTTCATACTTCTTTCGTCAATGAATAGTTCAGCACTCGCCCACCTAACGAAGCCCAAGACAAACAAAAAAAATCTGGGGGATGCCTATCTCAAGTTTCAGTTTGGGAAACATTCTCCAGCCGTTTTATCAATGAGTCAGGCACAGGAGGTTTTTGTCTTACCTGTTGGGCGTCTGACAGCCATGCCGAATATGCCTTCCTATGTCATGGGATTACTGAATCGGCGCTCCAAGGTGCTGTGGGTGATTGACTTAGCAAAGATGCTGGGCTTACCCGGCATCGAAACCAATGTTCAACATTACAATAGCGTGATTATCAATAGTGGGTCAGTTTCTTTAGGTGTTATTGTACAGGCCGTGGAAGGTGTAGTGCGCCTAACACCAGAGAGCATTCAACCCCCCATTGGGCAAGTCTCATCGGGTCTAGTGCCGTATTTACGCGGATGTGTCTTGCTCGATACAGAAATTTTATTAGTACTGGATGCCGAGACGATTATGCGATCGCCTCTTCTACACAACACTTAGGCTCTATCGACTGGGAACTAGGAAAGTATGAAGTATGAACTATTAAGTATGAAAATTGGGCGAAATATTCAGGAGACTTACATTAAACCCCTTGTAAAAAAGGGCTACGTACCGCTCAATCGCCATCCTTGATGCTGAGGCATTCTTCTCATCTCTAATTCCTAATCCCTAGTCCCTAAAAAAGCCAATTTATTATTATGTAATGGTGCTTGTTTCATGGTTAAACAATTCAATACAGCAAGCTCTGGTGATAGCCAAATCCCTGATAGTATCAATCAAAATAACTCCAGCAGCAATTCTTTTAGTCACCCGGTCTTGGAACCTGTCGCGTCCCGCACAGCTGTCACAAAATCCATGATGGATGGAACATCACTCCAGAGTGTGAGTACTCCTCTTACCTACGTACCCGCTCAAAATCCCAGCAACTTCAAGACAGATTCTTGGTGGGGGCGGCTGAGCTTCAAAACCAAAGCGACGGCTTTAGCCATTGCTCTTGGTGTAATCCCAGTCGTCACGATTGGGGGAACTAGCTTTGTTGTAACCAAGAGTACGCTAAAACAAGAAATTAAGGGCGAGTCGGCGTCCTACTCCGCGCTCAAAGACCAACAGGCCAAAACCCTGGAAAGCCAACTCGCCCTCATCCTACTATTGGGAATCGGGGTAACAGGAGGGCTGGCGGCAATTCTGGCATCCCTCCTCGCTGAAAGTACCACCCAAAAACTCCGTCGCGCCACCCACACAATTCAACAACTGGGCAAAGGGGAAGTGAATACCCTGTTGGTGGAAGGCTCTGACGAAGTCGCCCTCCTATGCAATAACATCAACCAGACAGCCAGTTTTGTTCAGACACTCTTAGAAGAGCAAAAAGCAAACCGGACGCGAATTCAAAACTATGCCGACACGTTGAGCGCCTCCACTCGCGGGGACAGCCAATTCCTGTTTGACCAAGCTGTTCAAGACGCGAAAAAGCAACTTGGCGTAGAGCGTGTTGTCATCTATGGCTTTGAACCTGACTTATCGGGCTGCATCGTCGCCGAAGCCGTCGATCCAGGTTGGCCTAGAGCCTTAGCAGACCGAATCAGCGACCCTTGTATTCCAGGGAAACTCCTAGACGAGTACAGGAAAGGGCGAGTGGTTCCCACCAGTGACGTCCGCTCCACCAATTATTCCCCTGCACACCTACAGTTGTTGAATCGGCTACAAGTCAAGGCCAACTTAGTGGTACCTGTCGTCGCCGCAGACAACCTCCTAGGACTTTTGGTAGCGCATCAGTGTTCGGGAACTCGGGTCTGGCAGGATACGGAAATTCATTACCTCCAGCAGTTAGCCACTCAAGTTGGTCTTTCGTTAACCGGTGTAAGTCTCGCTGCTCAAAGAAAAGCGGAAGCTGAACGCGCCCAACAACTCAATGAAATTATCTCTCGCGTTCGGGAATCCCTCAAAGTCGAAGAAATTTACCATGCTGCCATTACAGGTGTCCGAGAAGCCCTGAAAACCGACCGAGTTATTGTCTATCTATTTGACGAAAACTGGCAGGGAACCATCGTTGCTGAATCAGTAGGCAGCGGCTGGCCGAAAGCCCTAGGGGCAAACATTGCTGACCCCTGTTTTGCAGAAGCATTTGTTGAGAAGTACAAGCGGGGTCGAGTCAAGGCAACCGAGAACATTTACGATGCAGGCTTAACCAAGTGTTACCTGGGTCAGCTCGAACCCTTTAAAGTCAAGGCCAATTTGGTCGCTCCCATTCTGGCAGAAGGCAAGTTACTCGGTTTATTTGTCACCCATCAGTGCTCAAGCACGCGGCCTTGGCAGGAGGCAGACATCACCTTCTTCAAGCAGGTGGCCATTCAAGTGGGCTTTGCTTTAGACCAAGCCGCTCTCCTGGAGCAGCGAGAACAAGCCCGCATCGTCGCAGAAATGGTTTCCCAAGAGCAACGTCAAGAGAAAGAAGCCCTCCAGCTCCAGCTTTTAGAACTGCTCAGTGATGTGGAAGGGGCAGCCCGAGGCGACCTCACGGTGCGTGCGGATGTGACCACTGGGGAAATCGGCACGGTGGCGGACTTCTTTAATGCGGTGATTGAGAGTCTGCGGGAAATTGTCACCAATGTGAAAACAGCCGCGACTCAGGTCAACACTTCACTGGGAGAAAACGAAGGGGCAATCCGTCAACTTTCGGAAGAAGCCCTCAAGCAAGCCGAGGATACGACCCGCACCCTGGACTCGGTTCAAGAAATGTCTCGTTCAATTCAACAGGTAGCAGAAAACGCTCGTCAAGCCGCCGTTGTCGCCCGCACGGCCTCATCCACGGCGGAAACGGGTGGGCTGGCTATGGACCGCTCCGTGCAAAATATCCTCAGCTTGCGAGAAACTGTTGCACAAACTGCAAAAAAAGTCAAGCGATTGGGTGAATCGTCCCAGCAGATTTCCAAGGTGGTTTCCTTGATTAACCAAATCGCCCTGCAAACAAACTTGCTGGCAATTAACGCCGGGATTGAGGCAGCACGAGCGGGTGAAGAAGGTCAGGGATTTGCTGTGGTTGCGGAAGAAGTCGGAGAACTGGCTGCGCGATCGGCAGCAGCAACACGAGACATTGAACAAATTGTTGAGAACATCCAAAAAGAAACCTCGGAAGTGGTCGAGGCGATGGAACTGGGTACAACCCAGGTGGTGGAAGGAACCCATCTGGTTGAAGATGCCAAGCAGAGCTTGAATAAGATTTTGGACGTGTCTCGCCAGATTGACACTTTGGTGCAATCGATTTCGAGTGCGACGGTATCCCAGGCGGAGACCTCTCAAGCCGTTACTGAGTTGATGAAGGAGATCGCTCTTGTCTCGGAACGCACGTCTGATTCCACCCGAAAAGTGTCCGGTTCTCTTAAAGAGACAGTCGGGATTGCTCAAGAATTGCAAGCATCTGTAGGGACGTTCAAAGTGGGTGATTAGTCAATTGTCAAGAAAGCGACTTGAAAGTTGTTTTCTATCTAGCCACTGATTGCTGTACGGGGCGAAGCATTTATGAATACAACATCGGGGTCAGCAGCACAATTTATCGGCACGAAAGGCTTCGCCCCTACCCACTGACTGCTGACTGCGGACTATTAACAATCACCAATGAAGCGCCATGTCACAAGACAAGGAACGTGAAATTCAGCTCCAGTTCCTCGAAGAAGCACAGGAATACCTGGATACAATTGAATCGGTACTTCTGGGCTTAGCCGGTAGCCACATTGATGGTCAACAAATGGATGCTGTCTTGCGAGCGGCTCATTCGGTCAAGGGCGGTGCCGGGATGATGGGGTATCAGACATTGAGTCAGCTGGCTCACCGTCTGGAAGATTCTTTCAAAGTCTTGAAAGCTCAGAGAAACTCAATCGTTATCGACCCTGAACTCGAAAGCTTGCTGCTCTCCGGCGTAGACCGTCTACGCCAGGTGCTGATTCTAAACCGCCAAGGGACTGATGTTGATGAACAGTGGCTCTTATCCGTTGGCAACCCGGTGTTTGACAAGCTCCATCAGTCCCTCGGAGACCCTGTTGCGGATGATGCAGCTACCATGCTGGGTGCCGAAGACGGTACCAATGTGGCGGCGTTGCTGTTTGAAACGGAAGTAGAGGGGTGTCTAAATCGCCTGGAGTCCGTTTTAGCCGACCCACAAACGCCTTGCTTAGAGGAAGAACTCTCGATCATGGCCCAAGAGCTGGGAGGCTTGGGCGAAATGCTACAGTTGGACGCCTTTACCCAACTGTGTGAGTCTGTGATTCAACACCTGGAAACCGTTCCAGACGCGGTGATTGAGATTGCGAGAGCTGCGCTCGCGGCTTGGAGGCGATCGCAAGCTTTAGTGCTAGTCGGTCAAACGAATAGCCTACCAACCCAGCTCGACGGGTTGAGAATAGAAACGCCCGTAGACATCTCTGCGGCATCGGTAGCCCAACCTGCTTCCAGTCCAACACAAACAGAGGTAGCGGCTTCTTACCAAGAAGAGGAGGAATTAGCCGCAGAATTTGACATCGACGCACCGCTGGTTTGGCCTATCCTCACTAACGTTCCGGTTTCCTCACTCACCTCGGACGAGGTGGGAGCAGGAAGCCCAACAGATGATGTTTTTGAAGAACAAATCGCGGTAGCCTTTAATAGCGCTTCTGTTTCAAAAGTCGTCCCAATAGATTCTCCAACGCCAGCTCTTCCTGTAGATGAGAATTGGTCTACGGAAGAATTTGCCGCAGAATTTGACATTGATGTGCCAACAACAACGCCTATTCTTCGGACAGATGCGAGCGCGAGCGAAGCGCTACTGCATAGCGCAGATCACGCCTCTACCAAGGATGATGTTTTTGAAGAACGAGCTGCGGTACCTACAACGAGTACTTCTCTTTCTAGAGAGGTTCAACCAGTTCCAAGTGAAGTACTTTCCGGCGACATCAGATGGCGAGAAGTCAAGCCAGACTCCACATCCAGTCCTCAACCGACAGAAAGTCAGGAAAACACAGTCCGAATTCCAGTCCGGCAGCTAGACCGACTCAACGAACTCTTTGGAGAACTTACCATTGAGCGTAATGGCCTGAGCTTGCACCTAGGACGTTTACGTAACCTAATTGAAACCCTCAGCCGCCGAGTTAGCAATCTGGAGCAATCGAATATGCGCCTCCGGACGACCTACGACACCGTAGCCACCCAAGCGGTTATTGAGGGAAATCTTGGACGAGGACCCTTAACGGGGAACTGGGGACAAGGAGAATTTGGTAATGCGGCGTCTTCTCCTATATCTTCCCAATCCCTAAGCTCCAATCCCCAATCCCCAACCCCTAATGACAACGCCCCCTCGCACAACAACAAGTTTGATGCCTTAGAAATGGATCGCTACAGTGACTTACATCTGCTATCGATGGAAGTGATGGAAACCATCGTCCAGATTCAAGAAGTCACAAGTGATATTGGACTTAGCCTTGAGGATACCGACTCTACAACTCGTGAGTTAAACCAGACAGCCAAGCAGCTGCAAACCCACCTCACCCGGCTACGGATGCGCCCCTTATCAGATTTGGTGGGACGATTCACTAGAGCTCTACGAGATCTTTCTCTACAGCACGGAAAGCAAGTCGAACTCAAAGTAGTAGGAAAGGGAACCCTAATTGATCGAAGCATCCTGGAGGCTCTTAGTGACCCCTTGATGCACCTAGTGCGCAATGCCTTCGACCACGGAATTGAAGACCCCGCAACTCGGTCATCTCAGGGCAAACCGAAGAAAGCTGTGATTGAAATTAAGGCAGCTCACCGGGGTAACCAAACGATCATTACCGTCAGCGACGATGGCAAAGGCATCAACCTGAACAAAATCCGAGCCAAAGCGGAAGCTATGGGCTTGGACGCGGAGCTGCTCGCCGCCGCCAGTGAGGACGATTTGCTCTCGCTGATTTTTGAGCCCGGTTTTAGTACGGCTGACCGGGTCACCGATTTATCAGGTCGAGGCGTGGGCATGGATGTCGTTCGCAACAACCTCACTTCTATTCGTGGCGACATCCGAGTTGATACAACCCCAGGGCGAGGAACAACCTTTACCCTCACGGTTCCTTTTACTCTCTCTGTTGGGCGAGTCCTGCTGGTGGAAAGTAATAGTATGCTGTTGGCTTTCCCCACTGATGTGATTGAGGAAATGCTCTTACATAAAGCAGGCCAGGTCTTGACTGCTCCTGGAAGCGAAGTCCTCAAATGGGAAGGGGAAATAGTTCCCCTGACTCGGTTGGACGAGTGGCTAACATTTTACTGCCCCCGGAGAGTCACAACGCCTGAAGGTGTACCCAGCATTAGTGAACCAACGGTGTTGATGGTAAGTCTTGGGGAGCAGTTGCACGGGCTTGTTGTAGACCGCTGCTGGGGTGAACGGGAGGTGGCTATCCGTCAAGTCTCTGGACCTCTGGCTATGCCTCCTGGTTTCGCTAGCTGTACAATTCAGGGTGATGGAAAGGTCGTACCACTGGTTGATGCGGCTTCCCTGCTGCGCTGGATAAAGAGTGAGCGAACGCCCGGAACAAAAGGACCCTTAACTGGGGACTGGGGACTAGGAACAGGGCTTGAAGATAAGAAGAATTTGGCGCTTCATTCAACTGTAGCTGACCCTACCCCAATTCCCAATTCCCGGCTTTCTTCAATCTCCGATCCCCAATCCCCAATCTCTTCATACCAAAAAGACACTATTCTCGTTGTTGATGACTCGATTAATGTCCGCCGATTTTTAGCCTTGGCCTTAGAAAAAGCTGGATATTTGGTGGAACAGGCCAAAGATGGTCAAGATGCTGTTGAAAAACTACTTGGTGGTGCTCAATTTAGTGCCGTCATTTGTGACATTGAGATGCCTCGCCTAGATGGTTATGGCTTTTTGGCTCGGATTAAATCAGATCCCTACTACGAGCGATTACCGATTGCCATGCTTACATCCCGCAGTGGGGAAAAGCATCGTCAACTGGCGATAACGTTGGGGGCAGCCGCCTATTTTTCTAAGCCCTACAATGAGCGGGAGCTATTAAGAACCCTGAGGCAAGTGATTACAGAAAGTCGAGAAAAAAAACCCATTCCTTCAGGCGTGCGATAAATGCAAGGGCTGGAGACATAGAAAGTATGAAGGATGAAGGATGAAAATTGAGTGAAATGTCAGGAGAACAACCTTTAACCCCTTTTAACCTTCATCCTGCGCTACCTGCCGCTGTGCTAACACACTTCAACCTTCTTTTCATCCCCAATCCCCAATTCTCAATCCCCAGTTATGACTATTTTTTCTCCTCTTGCGTCCCGACGTAAAACCCGACGCATTGCCGAGGCCACCCAACAATTGATTGTTTTTCGCCTACAAGATGAAGGCTTTGCCCTACCAATTAGAGCCGTCCAAAAAGTTATCCCTATGGGAAAAATTTCGGGTGCGCCTGGAGGTGCTGGGGTCAGCCTGACCCTTTATCAAGATCAAGAATTAATCGTTATAGACGTAGAACGTCGGATCTTTAGGAGAGGACAGAGGGAAGATTTATTGAAGAGCGATCTTCGTCATCAAGCAGAAGAAGTACCCAAAGACACTCCTCAGGAGCAACACTACCTGTTGATTGTACAAAGTTCCCAAGGTCAACTGGTAGGGTTACCGATTGAAGAACCGCCTTCCTTACAGCGTGTGCCTGAGTCAGCCTTTGCCCCCCTCTCAGCATCCTATATTTCCGAAGGGAATCTTCGATGTGTCAGTGCATTAATCAAACGGAATAATGATGAACCACCTCTTTTTTTGCTCAATCCAGATCAGTTAATTCAGCCTGAGCTGGCTTTACCCCCAGAGAGATAGTGACACTCCAACGGCAAAAAACGCGTTGGATTCTTGAGTCATAAAGGAGCTAGTGCTTACCCCCTAGCCTAACGTGGACTTTCTTGCCTATTCTCTGTAAGAAAGCTGATACAGAGTCTTTTCTAAAGGATGTCTTTACAAAGAGTAATCAACTTCTTGATCGGTGAAGTACATCCTGATGCAGCTAGCACCAAAATATTTTTCGAGCAGCTCAGCCATTGATTTTCGATCGCAGGGAAGTTTGAGTCCTGTGTGTAGAACATCTTGAGCATCCACGCCTACAAAATAGTATTTGCCTTCTATTTCTTTTGCATAGATAAACCCCAAAAGTCTGTTGGTGGGTTCATGTCGAACTTGACATCTCCACATTAATCTGGCCTCAAAAGTTCCGACAGTGGTACTAGATTAGAGAATAGATCGAGCTTGGCGTACTCGCCTTCTATCCACATAATCTCAAATGGGGATAAGTTTTCGCAACAAACAGGACAGTTAGTCCAATAGACGCGATCGCCTGCTTTGAATGCTGTGTCCTGACCAACGCAAGGCAACGCTTTCGGGCAATCGCCTTCGTTGAATGGGTCTACTTCATCGCCAGCTTCTTTCGACCGGAGTTCAACAGCCGCCGCAGGTTCAGCGCTCGCCTGGGAGTGAACAGTTTCCGGTGGGTTAGATAAATCGCCCAGCCTCGAAACTTTTGATAAGCCATACCTCTGAATAGCGCTCACGACAAGAACGAGTAAAGGCAAAGCGTTTATGCCAGTATCAGTTGATTCTCCTGGGTCTTTAGGCTCAGATACTGACTCTATAGACATCGCTACCGCAACGCTTTCACTTGTTGAGTTTTGGAGTTCCAGACGGCTCTTGAGTTCCTCCACCGTGACAAGGGCGTGCTGAGTGTTCGTCGGGCACTGCCCATCCACTTTGCTATCACAGCGCTCTAGATTCTGTTGAAGGGCCGTCGTGTTTAGAACAACCTTCCATCCTACTTCTACCTCAGCGTTAGTTGAGTGAGAGTTCCTCGGCTCTTGGCGCTGATTTAGAGGAAACACAATGAAGGTGACAAGAGTCGCTTCGTCTTTATTAATGTTCTCTTCTGGCTCCTCACAATTTACTTCATTGGAGACTGACTCTACTGGTGGAGAAAAAGTGGATTGTGTATCCACCACCTCTGCTGGCTCTACACCGTCATCACAGCCAGAAAGTGGAGAAGTAGAGTGGGTTGTCTCTAGAGAATTTTTTATTGGGAGAGAGCGATCATCTTTTTCCAAGATGGCAGGAGTATAAATTTCATCCTGGGCTATGTCCTCGCATGAAGTCCGGTGCTGGGCCAACATACTTGTGTCTTCATCCTTTTGAAGGTGAGTGGGGTTATCCACTTTCTCCACTTTCTCTCTCAAGCTCTGATTTTGCGTCGATTCAGCAGGTGGAGAGGTTTCCCACTTTTCTCCACTTTTTTTCACTTTCTCCACTTTTTGTTTGGGTGGAGGATCTGACTCATCAATCGGGATGTCGGGTAACTTCCAGGAATATTCCAGCCGAATTCCAGAACCGCGTGTGGAACCAATACTTAGCGCTTCTAACTCCCTGAACCAGGAGCGAATTGCATCGGGTTGCGGGCGGTGGCGGCTATCGTAGCCACTCTGGACTACTTTGGCTTTAATCCAGCTATTGCCAGTTGTGGTGTCCATCCGTTTGGATAGCTCTACAATCTTGGCTAAGTGAGGTGCTAGTTCTCCCTGGTCGGCGGTACAGTTGGCGTGGATGAGCTTGACTTGACCGATATAAAACTTAGCTAGTGCGATCGCGCATTCAATGACAGAGAGTGGGATTTCTTCATCGGGGAGAGTCTTACCGGCTGCCAATTCATGCAGGACGTGGAGATTGAGCGCCAGCCGTCCAATGTAGCCTTCCATTTTGGAATAGACGGCTCTCATGCCCGGTGAGGGATGGGAGACGCGAAGCCGCTCTAGCTGGTTATAAACGGGCTGATAACGTTTGAATGCCTCCCGTGAGAGCCTGTATTCTCTTGCTGGAAGCCGGTCGATTGCACGGTAGTAATCTAATAGATGCCCGGTCAGGTCAAAACTGCTGCCGTCCTCATCGGCAAGTGTGGCAGCAGCCAGAGGCTGATTGACAAACAGGAACCGCGCCCACTGACCATCTGGATCTGAGCAATCCCTCATCAGTTGCTTGAGGACTTCTGGCTGGATGGTGCCGCAGATTGAGAGAAGCAGCCCATCGAGGTCAGCTTTAGCTCCGGCGGCGCGTAAGACTGTGGCTCCTGTACCGTCGAAAGCGGAGAGGATGTCTTGGCGATCGCTTCCACGACCTCCGGTATATTTGTTCTGAGAGGCGAACAGTCCTGCTAGTTCATCGACTAGAGCCAAAAGTGCCTTATCTGGATGAGCTTGGAACTGATAGAGGAGTCCTTCTCCAGTGGCATTGGTAAAGTAATAAAGCAGCTGCTGTGGTAATTTAGGTTTGCCCTCTGGGAATTTAGAAGAACGCTCTTCAGATTTGCACTTGTCCCAGTTCAGAATGTCTCTTTCGTACTGCGCTAAGGCGCTGGAATAAGCTTCTCGTTTTTCCCGTTGGAGAACAGAGAGGGGCTTTTTGATAATGGCTTTGAGGATTGGCGATTTTTTCTGTCCTGACTCGGACACCAACCCGGCAAAGAGAGTAGGTGGGACGCTGAAGCCTTGACCTCTGTGAATGACAAGCTCAGTCTTGGTTTTGTGGAGACTGGAAGCAGCGACTAAGAGCGAGGTGAGGCAAACCTCAGGACGGATATTGAGAGAGCGTGCTATTTGAGTGAGAGGATAAGCTAAGTCAGCGGGGATAAATTCGATCAAGTTTAGGGATTGGTCTCCGAGTTTGAGGAGGTTATCTACTTCAGATCGGTAATGCTCTCTTAATTCTTCTCGCTCCAACTCTTGCTCTATGGTTTCAAATAGTCGGGAAATCTCCCGTTCTGATATTCCAGGGTTATCAGTTCTGATGCGGATTTTGGCGGTTTGTAGTTCTGAGGGTGGTAAGTCTTGAATCAGAATGTCCTTAATCTGGCTCCTGATTGCTGTGAAAGAAAGCGGCTTTTGTCCAATCGATTTTACCACCATTGCTCCGCAAACCCTGTTTTTATTGTTTTTGCTGTTGTCTTCGTCACCATTACCGCTGCCGCTCTCGTCCCGGCGTCCACCACTATTACGGCTACCATTACCGCTGCCGTGTCCCCACTCAGTCGTAATGACCTCTTGGATATGGGCAGGACATCTGGCTTCAAACGTTGCCTTATCTAGTCGATAAATTTTCTTCCAACAACTCTCCTCACCACCTCGGTAGAGTGCGGCTGGTTGGCAGGAGGTCGGGTCAATTGTTTTGAGGATGCGATTGATTCGGTCGGAGTCCAGTCCCAGCTGAGTGCCAGCTTTATAGGCTAGTGTCACTGCATCGCCACTAATTGGGATACCGTTTTCCTGCCCCCAGTTCTGCCAGCCGTACCATTCTTTAGTTGCTGTTGTCAGGGCTTCAGAGCGATCAACCTTCGATTGCGCTCCCCTAACGCTCGTTGGACATAGCCCGTGTAAAATGTCGCGACTGGTGTCGTTGCCCAACATTTCCAGCGGGATACTGCCGGGATGAATGTGAGAGGGAGACTGGAGTTGATACGAGGAGGTGACCGAAGTTTTAGTGGGGGGGAGAGGGGATGACTTTCGCCCTCTCGTCTTTTTGGTGGAGTAGATGCCGAGAGCCTCTATTGATTCGACTTCTACCGGGATGGCGCGTTGAATAGATTGATAGGGATTGCCACTGGGGCCAATTGTGGGAGCTAATACGGTAAAGCGTCCTTCAAAGAGCGCTTCGCCCACATGAGAACTGCCAGGAGTTAGGGAAAAGTTGGTGAAGCCGGGTTTTTGTTTAACTTTGATGCCAATTCGCCAGCCGCCTGAATGCGATCGCTCAATGAATGTCTGTCGCAATTCAGGGCGCTCCAGAATCGACAAGGCAGCCGCGTCGCACTCTTCTTGGGTTGGAAACTGTTTTACGTCAAAATCGAGCCAGACGGTATTGTTCCAACCTCCAAGTGTTCCGACCCCGTTGCAAGGATTAGCAAACCAGGCTTTTATCTCATGTGCCTTTGGAAGTCGTTTCTGATACTTCCGATGATTGATTAAGTGAGGGTTGCCTGTTGCGTCTATAAAAGATGGATTTTTGCCTGTGTATAAGGGTATTGGCTGGAGGTCTGCTGTAACTGGACAGTGTGACCAACGCAAGAGTTCTGGGTTTCCTGGATCGATTTTGTGATATCTCCGTGCCGATTGTGCGGGTGCGACGGGTAGGGCTGGGTAGTTGTGAGAGATGAGCCAGTCAATGACTTCTTGGCGTTCTGAAGAAGGGTCTTGATCAATTGGAGTGTGTACCATCTCATTTACCTCCCTCGTTAACCGCGTATAGGTTACATATCGGCTCTAATGGTTGGATTGAGATGTCAAACGTATGGTCAAAGAACTGAATTATCGTGTACATTGGAAGTGACATAACGTATATGCTGACGTAACGTAAGAAGTGACATAACGTATGTGCTGACATTCCGTGTGCATTGGAAGTGACATTCCGTGTGCATTGGAAGTGACATAACGTATGTGCTGACATAACGTGTGCATTGAAGGTGACATAACGTGTGCATTGGAAGTGACATAACGTGTGCATTGGAAGTGACATAACGTGTGCATTGGAAGTGACATAACGTGTGCATTGGAAGTGACATAACGTGTGCATTGAAAGTGACATAACGTGTGTTCTGACATTACGTGTGTCGTGACATTGGAAGTGTCGGCGGTAGAAGCGTCGGTAGATAAAAACTATCGTCAAAGCTATCGCGTATATCGTGTACATTACATTTGCAGCTGTAGGTAGGTCTTTTATTGGAGATCTACCTATCTGTTTGTGTAAATTTTCTTGAGCTTCATTTGGTGAGATGAGGCTAGTAATTCTGCCAGGTCTTGGGGTAGAATGAAGTACAGAAAGTTTCATATCTTTAAGGTATCCACGTTCAGTTCTTAGCTGCGTGGGTGCTTTCATTTACGGGGCTGGTTAGCTGCTTTGGTTAGGCAAGAACTTGGGGCAGCGCCGGCCTTTAACTATTTGACTAATTTCTACTTCTGGCTTCTAATTGCGAGAGTCTCTTGGAGTCAAGATTAAGGCGGTGAGGTTCTTGGCTTCACGGGGGAGTCCTGTGACTGAAGCGTTACCACTGGGCTTGTCTCCTTCGGGAAAGTTATAGGGAGATCAACTTGTGGTGCTATGCCGACAGAACAAACCTGGACAATATGGAGAATGTTTTCTATTCCCATGTCGTCAAGACTGGCAAGATGCACTCTATCAGCCGAGAATTTAGGCAAATGAGAATAAGGCCGTGGATAGCACGGTTTTTACCTGCGTTGGGAAGCAGCTTGGAAGCCCTTGTCTTGTTTGAGTTTCCTAGCTAGAAGCTAGGGGGAGTGTTAACTTACTCGTCGGTTTCCTCTTTGAGGGTGTCCCGACGCTTTTCCTGTAACAGTTTTTCCTGTAACAGCTCTTCTAAGTTCTCGTTTCGGAGAACTTCTTCTATCATTTCGCGGACGGTATCTGACATTGTTATCCCTTTCAGGTAGCAATACAGTTTAAATCGCTCTTTTAGTGCCTCAGGCAATCGAAACCTGAGGTAGTCGTCCCTTTCCAGCGTCTGTTGCTTCTGGATATTCGTCATCATTTAAGTTCCCAGATGCGTTATGCCTTGCTGTGTGATGTTATCACAGCATAGCAGATAATTGGATTATTTTGGTGTGATTAAACAATAGGTATTCAGGGGGTATGATTCTTTGTTTTTCTAGAGGATAAACTGATTAATGCAGTAATGCAGTAATCAGTGGGGAGTTTAGTGGTCTGGATTGGGGAGTTTATTTGTTATGCAAGTTCTGCGCTGAATTTACTTTTGAGTTGTTTGGGATATGTGCATGGTGGGTTGGACGCTTGGGTGAGAAGCGTCTACGGGCTTGGGCTTAGAATGGGTTCTAGCTGAATAAGGGTTCTGTCCTGGGTAAAGGCTTGTGAAAGCTCTCCCAGGTGTTGTTTTATGTCTTATGAAATTGTGTTCTTTGCTGGGTCAGACTGTACTAAAATAACACATAAACTGTATCTTATATGCATTGATATGGCAAGCGACGAGATAAAGAGAGTTACATTTAAGCTTCCTCTGTCAGAGTACGAGCGGCTAGAAGCTTACTGTAAAAAGAGTCACAGAGGCAAAACAGAGATTTTGCGGGAGTTCATCAGGTCGCTGCCTGAGCCTGAGCCAGAACCTGAGACTGAGAAGAAGTCTGAGAAGAATTGAGCCACTCCCACGGCTGAAGCGCGTGGGATTCAGGCATCAGACAGAGATTGCAGGCATAACCTGTCTAACATCTCCTACGCCTAGAGTCGAACTCCCGACTCTTTTTATATTCGCAGCGGCATTTTCATCCCGGTCATTAACTCGATGACAAGATGGACAACGCCAACGCCTAACAGATAGGTCTAATTCATCTAAAATATGACCACAGCATGAACAGGTTTTGCTGGATGGATACCACGGGTCAATGTATATGACCTGCTTACCTTTTTTATGAGCCACCCATTCTAAAATTTGCAGAAAATCTCCTAAGGCCAAGTCATTAACCTTTCGACCCCAGAGACGCTGCATTCCTTTCAGGTTTAGAGTTTCAAAACACAGTACGTCAAACTGATCGGTCAAGCTGTGAGCAAGTTTCCAGAACCAATCACGCCTACGATTACTAATGGTTTCATGGC
>Ga0310810_10000902_pt1 | contig 30084 bp, 30 predicted proteins | sample NCmetagenome_FD_207641 | JGI IMG/M metagenome (GOLD analysis project Ga0310810, IMG submission 207641) | Soil microbial communities from experimental microcosm in Duke University, North Carolina, United States - NC | ecosystem: Engineered > Artificial ecosystem > Soil microcosm > Unclassified ... | reverse complement strand
CGACCGGCCAGGTCTCCGGCACGCGCGCGGTCCACGACAGCGAGCCGTTCGACAGCCGGGGCGGCGTGGCCGACCCGACCGTGTCCGGCACCCGCGCGATCAACGACAGCGAGCCGTTCGACAGCCGTGGCGGTCTCAGCGACCCCACCGTCAGCGGCACTCGCGCCGTGAACGATGTCGAGCCGTTCGCGCTCAACATCGTGATCAACGACAACCAGGCGGCGATGAACGCGGGCCGAGGCGGCTCGCTCGCCGGCGATATGTCGGTTTCGAGCCAGATGGCCGACGCCGGCACCGGCGACTCCGTCCGGGCGATCAACGACGTCGCACCGTTCGACAGCGGCATCAACACCGTCGCGAGCACCGAGGTCATCCCGACCGACGAGCTGCGCGCGATGGAGCACCCGGCCGGCGGTGACGCGGTCGTCGAAGGCACGACCGGCCCGGACACGGGCGACGAGCACAGCTGGGGCTAACCCAGGACGATCAGGACGCGCACCCTCCATGTCCGGTGAAGGCGGCCCCGTCGGGGCCGCCTTCCGCTTCTAGTAACGGATCTCGCTCTGCAGGACGGCACGGTCCTTCAGCTTGATGTTCCGGCGGCCGATCTTGATCGCGTCGCGTTTCTCGAGATCGGCGAGCACGCGGTTCACCGAAACCCGCGTGGCGCCCACGAAGCCCGCGAGGTCCTCCTGGGTAAGGTCGACCTGGTCGCCACCCGAGGCGTCGGCGAGGTCGAGCAGGCACTTCGCGACCCGCCCAGGCAGATCGAGGAAGACGAGATCCTCCACGTGCCCGGTGCTGTGGCGCACGATCTTGACGAGAAGCGAGAGCATCCGGCGCATCGCATCCGGATTGCGCTCGAGGGTCGAAATGAACTCCTGCCGCGCGAGCGACAGGGCGTGCGTCTCGGTGAGCGCGGTCACGGTCGCCGACCGCGGCCCTTCGTCGAACAGCGCGAGCTCGCCGAACACATCGCCTCCGCGCTCGAGCGCGACCACGACCTCGCGGCCTTGCTCGTCGGGGACCGATACCTTCACGGTGCCGGACGTGATCAGGAACACCTGGCCCGCCGGATCGTCGCGGTGGAAGATCACCTCGTCGCGACCGAACGTGCGCGGCCGCATCTTCGCCGCAAGCGTCAAGCGGTCCTGCTCGCTCAGGCAGGCGAACAGCGGGCTCTCGGAGAGGAAGTCCGCGACGGCAGCCGATTCCACGTCCGCTGAATAGTGCTGCCCGCCGTCAAGCGCCGGGATGGTGACCGTGGACAAGGAGCCGCGTCCGGGCGCGGAGTCGAGGGTGACGTCACCGCCCATGGGTCGCGTGAGCTGGCGCGCGATCGCGAGTCCGAGGCCCCGTCAAGCGCATTGCCTCATGCACTCAGGGCGTGATTCGGAACACCGCAGCGGCGCGCTCTTGCTGGTGGTGGCCTAGATCGCTGACGGCGATGCTGCGGTCGATAAGACACGAGAGGATCGAAGTGAACGGGTTCCGTCCGGCCTCGACGCGGCACCTACAGCTCTTGGCGCCGATCGCCGTCCTGTCGATCGTCCTCGCCGCGTCGTGCGCCCCGGCCCGGACCGTGGACGACGTGGCATCCTCTCCTGCGGCGACACCGGCCTTCGGGCGGGCGAAGCTCGACATCGCGTACAGCTTCATCTCGGATAGCTCTTTGCACCGGCCGACGTCAGGTCAGCTGCTGCGTGGCGCGTTCGAGGGGATGCGTACGCTTGTCGCGACCGTCGGCGGTGACGCGTCTGCGGCCAGCCCTGCGTTCACCGATGACGTCGGAACGAACCTCGACGACTTCCGGAAGTTCGCCGCCGCTGCAGGCGTTCTCGCTGCGGCGAACCCCGAGCTGACCGCGAACGGGCTCGCGGATGCGGCGATCGTGGGCATGATCCGCGCCGATCCGGACTGCCACACGTACTACGTCGACGAGTACGGACGCAACAATGACTCACGCCCCGTCACACGCACGGGGACCGGCCCTCAGATCCCGGAGGGCGGCATCACGATCCTGGGCGAGCCGGATCAGGACGGCCTTCAGGCGAAGGTCCTCGCGAATGGCATCGCGTACGTCACCTGGCACGCGTTCGAGATCGTCGGTACGTACAAGATCACGGACGCGGTGCATGCCGTCCTCGAGCGGAGCCTCGCTGCTGGTGCCAAGGCGTGGCTCTTCGACCTGCGCGGCAACATCGGCGGCAACGGCGGTGACACGATGTCGTCGTGGTTCCTTGATGGCCAACCGACGCTGCGTCACACGACTCGCAGCGGCAATCCCACGACGTTGAGCGCCAACCGCGACGTTCGGCTGGGTCCGGCGTACCAGCTGCCGATCGCGATCATCCTGAATGACCGCGGCGGGTCAGCGCCGGAGGTCTTCGCCGCTTCGCTGAAGGAGAACAAGCGCGCGACGATCGTCGGCCGCACATCGACGGGTTGTCTCGGTGGAGAAAACGATGTTCCTCTCGGCTCGGACGGTTCTCGCCTATACGTCGTGCAGTCCGAGCTCGCCGGCGCGGTCACCGGGGCGCGATTCAACAATGTCGGGCTCACGCCAGATGTGCCCGCCGATGACGCGTCGGCCGTTGGCGCAGCAGCGGCGGTCCTCATCGCGAAGCTCGCAGATTCGCCTTGATTCAGCGCCGCGACCGAGGCGTATAGGCCCAGGGGATCTCGGTCTAGCCTCGCGGCCGTGGAACGCCGATACGAGACGATCCTGTCGTTCACGTTTGCCCTGCCGGCCCTGCTCAGACCCATGGCGCCCTAACGCCCTCCGGCGAGCTCCAGGAAGCGGGGCTTCACCTCGGTCATCGTCCGCTCTATCGTCTCGCGGTCGTACGGCGGCGACATCCCGAACAGGAAGCCTTTCACGCCGACCTTGTGATATTCGAGGAGCCGCTTCGCGATGTCGTCCGGCTTGCCGAGCACGGCCGGCCGGTTCGGCGCCATGACCTTGTTCCGGGCGGCCACCTCGCGCATCCGCTTGTCCACCGTGTTGAGGTCGTCGCGCACGAGGATGCCGCCGCCGCCGGTGGGTGCGATCTCGTTGAAGTTCCGCCCGACGTCCTCGCAGTGCTTCTTCAGTACGTCGAGCTTGTGCTTGATGATCTCCGGCGTCCCGAACCCGTGCCACCAGTCCGCGTACCGCGCGGTGATCTTCAGCGTGACCTGCTCGCCACCGCCGCCGATGAGGATCGGCAGCCGTTTCTGGATCGGCCGGGTGCCGAGGGTCGCGTTCTCGAGCTTGTAGTACGTGCCGTCGTACGTGACCGTCCCCTTGTCGAGCAGGCCGCGGATGATCCGGGTCGCCTCGCGGAGCTTCGCGAGCCGGATCGCGGGCGTGTCGAAGTCGATCCCGTACATGCGGTGCTCGTGCTCGTTCCACGCGGCGCCGATCCCAAGGACCGCGCGGCCGTTCGTGATGTTGTCGAGCGTGGAGCCCATGTTCGCGAGCACGGCCGGGTGCCGGTACGTGTTCCCGGTGACGAGCATCCCGATCTGCGGCTTCTTGGTGATCGCGCCGAACGCGGCGAGCACCTGCCAGCCCTCGAGGTTCGGCCCGGTGACGTCGCCCATGAGCGGCACGAAGTGATCCCAGGTCATGAGGACGTCCCACCCGCTCTGCTCGGCGAGGAGCGCGGCGTCGCGCATCTCGTCCCAGGTGGTGTACTGCGGGTGCAGCTGCAGGCCGAAGAACGTCATGAGCGGCCTCCGAGCGTATAGTCCGAACGCCGATGGCGCTCACGCAGGATCGCACCGACGTCGCGAAAGTCCTGGCGGACACGAAGAAGCACGTTCTCGTGAACTGGTCCGCGCAGGGAAATATTTCGCCCCTTGTCATCACCGGTGCCGAGGGCGTCTGGCTGCACTCCGGCGACCGCCGGATCCTCGATTTCTCCTCCGAGCTTGTGAACTCGAACCTCGGCCACGGGCATCCGCGCGTCGTGCGCGCCATCCAGGAGCAGGCTGCGACGCTCAACTACGTCACCCCGGCGTTCACGACCGAGGCTCAGGCGACGCTCGCGCGCAAGCTCGCCGAGGTGGCACCGGGCGACCTCACCAAGACCCTCTTCACGACCGGCGGCACCGAGGCGAACGAGAACGCGATCAAGCTCGCGCGCCTGTACACCGGCCGCCACAAGATCCTCACGCAGTGGCGGAGCTTCCACGGCCAGACGCAGGGAGCGATGAGCCTTGGCGGCGACAACCGCCGTTGGGCGAATGAGCCGGGCATCACCGGCATCGTGCACTTCCTCAATCCGGATCCGTACCGCTCGGTCTTCGGCGACGACGCGCAGAAGGCGCTCGCGCATGTGGAAGAGGTCATCTGGTACGAGGGCCCGCAGTACATCGCGGCGATCCTGCTCGAGCCGATCGTCGGCACCTCGGGTCTGCTGGTCCCGCCGGACGGCTTCCTCCAGGGCCTCCGGACGCTGTGCGACAAGTACGGGATCGTTCTCGTGTTCGACGAGGTCATGACCGGCTTCGGCCGCACGGGCAAGTGGTTCGCGTCGGAGCATTGGAAGACGGTGCCCGACATCATGACCTTCGCGAAGGGCGTGAACTCCGGGTACGTGCCGCTCGGTGGCGCGATGGTCAACGAGAAGATCGCCAAGCATTTCGACGACAACGTCTACTGGGGCGGCCTCACCTACAGCGGCCACGCGCTCGCCTGCGCCGCCGGTGTCGCGACCCTCGACGCGTATGAGGCCGAGGACCTTATCGGCAGCTCCGCGCGGATGGGCGAGCTCCTCGGCCGCGAGCTGCGCGCCCTTGCTCCGAAGCACCCGTCGATCGGTGACGTCCGCGGTCGCGGATTGTTCTGGGGCATCGAGCTCGTGAAGGATCGCGGCACGAAGGAGATGCTCGAGCAATGGAACGGCCCGTCGAGCGCGCTCGCGAACGCGCTGAAGGGTGAGCTCATGAAGCGCGACGTGTACGTCTTCTGCCGCTGGAACATGCTCTTCATCGCGCCGCCGCTCATCGTCACCGACGAGGAGCTGCGCATCGGCGTGAAGGCGATCGACGAGGCGCTTGCGGTCGCTGACCGCTACGCGGCTACGGGAAAGCTCGGATAGCCGCGACCCCGCGACCGCACTGGGGCATCAACCTCCCGGCTCAGCACACGACCTGGACGGAGCTGCGCGACACCGTCGCGCTCGTCGATCGGCTCGGGTTCGACTCGGTCTGGACGTGGGACCACTTCGTCCCGCTCGACGGCGATCCGAAGGGGCCGATGTTCGAGGCCTGGGAGCTGGTCGCCGCCTGGGGCGCCCTGACGACGCGCGTTCGTCTCGGCACGCTCGTCACTGGGAACACATATCGCCACCCACCGGTCCTCGCGAAGATGGTCGCGACCCTCGACCACATCACGAACGGCCGTGCGATCCTCGGCCTCGGCGCCGCGTGGCACGAGGGCGAGCACGCCATGTACGGTCTCCGCTTCCCTTCGACCGCCGGCCGGCTCGCCCGGATGGACGAGGCCGCGCGGGTGCTCCGCCTACTGCTCGACGAGCCGACCGCGAACTTCACCGGCAAGCACTACACGCTGACGGACGCAGTCGCCGAGCCGAAGCCGGTGCAGGAGCGGCTCCCGCTGCTCATCGGTGGCGGAGGCGAGCGCAAGACACTTCGTACGGTCGCCAAGTACGCCGACTACTGGCACGGACACGGCACCCCTGAGGTCTTGGCGCACAAGCTCGAGGTCCTTGCGGCGCACTGCGCCGACGTCGGCCGCGATGTCCGCGAGATCAAGCCGTTCACGAGCGTGCGGCCCGACATCGTCCTCCGCGCGAAGGTCAGCGACGTGACCGCACAGCTCGAGCGCGTGCGCGCGCGATCCAACCGTGCGGAGCCGGTGCCGATGAACCCGATCCACACGGTGGACGCGCTCGTCGAGCGTTGCGCCGCGCTCTGGCGGGCCGGCGCACGCGGATTCATCCTGTACTTCATGGCACCGTTCGACCACGAGACGATCGAGCGCGTCGCGACCGAGGTCCGGCCGAAGCTCGAGGAGGCGATCGCATGACCGTCGCTGTTCGCGCGACCACGCTCATCGATGGCACAGGCGCCGATCCGGTCCGCGGCCGGTTCGTCGTCATCGAGAACGGGGTGATCCAGAGCATCGCGACGGACGTGCCGAAAGGTGCCGAGGTCATCGACACCGGCGACCTGGTGATCCTGCCAGGGTTGATCGACTGCCACGTCCATCTCGTGCCGGGGCAGGAGAGCATCGAGCAGCGGCTGCTCATGCCGCCGAGCCTGAACACCGCGATGGCCCTCGTGCACGCGCGGGAGACACTTGATGCCGGCTTCACGACCGTCCGCGACGCCGGGTTCACGACGCGTGGCGTCAAGATGGCCGTCGAGCGCGGCCTGTTCCCGGGCCCGCGGATGCGCATCGCGGTGACGCCGCTGTCGCAGACCGGCGGGCACGGTGACTCACTCATGCCGTCGGGCGTGGACGTGTCGGTCATGGATCCGGAGCGGCCGGTCGGCGTGGTGGACGGGATCGACAACATCCGGCGCGTGACCCGGGAGGTCCTTCGGGCCGGCGCCGATCAGATCAAGATCATGACCTCGGGCGGTGTGCTGTCGCCCAACGACGAGCCCGGCGCCACCGGATTCTCGCCGGAGGAGATCGCCGCGGTCGTGTACGAGGCCCATGCGGCGGGCAAGACCGTGATGTCGCACGCCCAGGCGATGCAGGGGATCAAGAACGCGGTCGTCGCGGGCGTCGAATCGATCGAGCACGGGATCTACCTGACCGAGGAGATCTGCGCGGAGATGAAGAAGCGGGGCACGTACCTGGTCGCGACCCTGGTCGCCCCGCTCTGGGTGGTGCGCCGCGCCGAGAAGGATCCGTCATCGATGCCGCCCTACGCCATCCGGAAGGCCAAGGAGGTGGCCGAGGCCCACACCCGCTCGTTCCGGATGGCCGTCGAGAACGGCGTGCGGATCGCGATGGGCACCGACACGGGCGTCGGCCCGCACGGCACGAACGCCGAGGAGATCGCGCTCATGGTCGAGAACGGCATGACGCCGATGCAGGCGATCATCGCCACCACGAAGACGGCGGCCGAGTGCGCTCGGGTCGACAAGCTCGTGGGCACGATCGAGCCGGGCAAGCGCGCGGACCTCGTCGGGGTGCGGAGCGACCCGCTCGCGAACATCGCCCTGTTCAAGGACAAGGCGTCCGTCGCCTTCGTCATGAAGGACGGCGTCACGCACAAGCGCTCCTAGTGCAGCGCTGGCAGCCACCGCGCGAGTGGCGGCGCATCACGACCCTGGAGTCGCACGCCGCCGGCGAGCCGCTGCGCATCGTGACCGGCGGGATCGATCCGATCCCCGGGCGGACCATGCTCGAGAAGCGTCGCTACGCGCGCGAGCATCTCGACGGCCTCCGCACGGCGATCGTCTTCGAGCCGCGCGGGCACGCGGACATGTACGGGGCGATCCCGACCGAGCCCGTGACGCCCGACGGCGACCTCGGCGTCCTGTTCATCCACAACGAGGGCTGGAGCACGATGTGCGGCCACGGGATCATCGCGCTCACCACGGCGCTCCTCGAGACCGGCGAGCGGAAGGGTGACGCCATCAGGTACGACGCACCGCCTGGCCGGGTCACCGCGCGCGCGACGCGGGACGGCACGCGGGTCCGCGAGGTCGCGTTCGAGAACGTGCCGTCCTTCGCGGCCGCTCTCGATGCCTCGGTCGAGGTCGAGGGTCTCGGCATCGTGCGCTACGACCTCGCGTTCGGCGGGGCGTTCTACGCGTTCGTGGACGCCGATGCCCTCGGCGTGCCCCTCGACCCGAGCGGCTTCCGGCAGTGCATCGACGTCGGGATGCGGATCAAGCGCGCGGTCATGGCGAGCCGCGAGGTCACGCACCCGGAATCGACCGATGCCGCGGATCTCTCGTTCCTCTACGGCACGATCCTCACCGGCAAGGCGCACGGGCCCGGTGCGGATTCGCGGAATGTGTGCGTCTTCGCCGAGGGCGAGGTCGACCGGTCGCCGACCGGCACCGGAGTGAGCGCGCGGGTCGCGATCGAGCACGCCCGCGGGCGGCTGCGGGACGGCGCGAGCTTCAGGGTCGAGAGCATCATCGGCACGATCTTCCGCGGGCGGGTCCTGCGGACGGCCAACGTCGCTCAGTACGACGCGGTCGTACCGGAGGTCACGGGATCCGCGTGGACCATCGGCCGGTCGGAGCTCTGGGTGGCGCCCGACGATCCGCTGCGCGAGGGCTTCGTCCTCCGCTAGATCGCCGCCTCGGTGCCGCGCAGCTTCGGGATCACGTCCTTGCCGTACGCCTCGAGCTGCCGCTCCTCGTCGCCGCTCATGAGGTAGAGGTTGAACTGGGTCATCCCGGCGTCCGCGAGGACCTGGAGCTTCTCGATCTGCTCGCTCACCTCGCCGGTGACGCAGAAGCGGTCGACGGACTCGTCGTCGACGAATCCGGCGTTCGATGAACCCGACTCGGCGTGGTGCTTGTAGTCGTACCCCGGGCGATCGCGCACGTAACGCGTGAGATCGCCCGGCAGCCCCTGCTCTCCGTAGCGGCGGACGAGGTCCACGACGTGGTTGCTCACCAGCGCCGGGAACCAGCGCACGCGCTCGCGGACCTCGGCCTTCGGACCGACGTGCGCCGGCGCGGCGACCATGACGCGGACCTCCGACGGATCGCGGTGCGCGGCGCTCGTGCCCTCGCGCAGCAGGCCGACGCACCACCGCACGAGGCTCGGATCGGCGATCTGGATCACCGCGCCATCGGCGATGCGGCCGGTGAGCGCGAGGGCCTTCGGGCCGTAGCCCGCGATCCACACCGGGAGCGTGTAGCGCTCCGCCCAGTCGAGCTTGATCTCGGTCCCGTCATAGGTGACCGCGCGGCCCTCGCACAGGTCGCGGATCGCGACGGTCGCCTCCTCCAGGTCGTCGAGCGTCGTCGGCTTCTTGCCGAGGACCCGGCGTGCGGAGTCGCCTCGGCCGATGCCGAGGTCCATCCGGCCCTTCGAGAGGATCTGCAGGACGGCGAGCGCGCTCGCGGTCACCGATGGCTCGCGCGTCGCCGGGTTGGTCACGCACGTGCCGAGCCGCAGCCGCGTGCTGTTCTGGGCCATGAGCGTGAGGAGCACGTACGGCTCCTTCCAGAGCACGTGGCTGTCGAAGACCCAGCCGTACGTGAAGCCGCACTGCTCGGCGAGCTTCGTGAGCGAGGCGATCCGCTCGAGCGAGTGGTCGGGCTTGAGCGTGAAGCCGAACTCCATCAGGCGTGCCATTCAACAACATGCTCGGCGATGAGCTTGATGACGAGGTTCCCCTCGAGCGGCAGGTCGTCGTATTGCGGGTACTTCGCGGTGAGCAGGATGAGCGCTTCGTCGCGCTCGCGTCCATCGTCGAGCACCTCGGCCGGTCCCTCCACCAGCACGTACGCGAGCTTCGCCCAGTCCTCGCTCCACCGATCGACGACGAACGCCGCGCGGCCGGTCTCCGCGATGTTGCGGATCCTCCGGAGGAGCATCGTCCGCTTCGGCTTGCCGTCGATGGCCGAGTAGATGAACGGCGGCAGCCACGCGAAGCAGACCGGGACGACGTGCGGCCGGCCGGCCTCGCTCGTCGTCGCGAGGTGGCCGAGCCGCGCGGTGGCGAGCAGGTCCTCTTTCACGCCACGTACCTGGGCACCGGCCCACGCTATCAGCGACACTTTCGGTGGTGCCGGACGTCACGCTCATCCCGATCGACGGCCTTCCGGAGATCAAGCCGGGCGACGATCTGGCCGTGATGCTCACCGATTGCCTGCGCGCCGCGGGCCGCAAGTTCGAGAGCGGTGATGTGCTCGCGATCGCGCAGAAGATCGTCTCCAAGTCCGAGGGCCGCATCCGCAAGCTCGCCGACATCGTGCCGGGTCCTGAAGCGGAGCGGATGGCCGCGGAGTCCGGCAAGGACGCGCGGGGCCTGCAGGCCGTGCTCGACGAGACCGCGCGCATCGTGCGCTGGCAGCGTGGCGTGCTCATCGTCGAGACGAAGCACGGCTTCGTCGCGGCGAACGCGGGGGTCGACCACTCGAATGCCGGCGCGCCCGACACGCTCATCCTGCTCCCGGTCGATCCCGACGCGTCGGCCGCGCGCATCCGCGCGGCGATCAAGAAGCAGAGCATGGTCGACGTGCCCGTCGTGATCACCGACACGTTCGGACGGGCGTGGCGTGAGGGTCACATGAACGTGGCCATCGGGATCAGCGGGCTCCCCGCGCTGCGCCGGTACATCGGCGAGTTCGACCCCGACGGCTACGAGATGCGGGTCACGGAGATCGCGATCGCCGACGAGATCGCGGCGGCGACGGAGCTCGTGATGGGGAAGCTCGACCGGCGGCCCGCTGCGATCGTGCGCGGGCTCCCGATGCCCGAAGGCAGCGAGACCGCGCGCTCGTACGTGCGCCCGCACGACAAGGACATGTTCCGGTAGACGTCGCTGTTCGTGATGCTCCGGGCAAGGGCAAGGGTGTCTATGCGGCGCGATCGTTCGGCCGAGGCGAGACGATCTTCGCGGCGTTCGAGGGACCGATCATCGACCGCGCCGGCCTGAGGCGGCTGACCGCCTGGGAGCGCGAGCATCTGTCGGAGTTCGGCGTCGGGTTGTGGCGGGTGCTGCCCGAGCCCCGCTGTTACCTGAACCATGCCTGCCTTCCCAACGCGATCGGCACCGAACGTGACGCGGTCATGGCGTTGCGTGAGATCGCCGCGGGCGAGGAGATCACGGTCGACTATCGGTTGAACGCCTACGACGACGGCACCGGGGTCTGGGTGATGGAGTGCAAGTGCGATCCGGCGCTCGGGCCGCATCAGGTCGTGGGTGAGTTCTTCTCACTGCCGCTCGAAACCCAGCAGCGTTACCTCGAGTGGGCACCGCCGTTCATTCGCGAGATGTACGCCGAGCGGCAGCGCGCGAGATAGACGCGAGACAAAAAAGACCCCCGGTCCTGCGACCGGGGGTCTTCGCCTCTAGCTCTGCGAAGAACTAGTAGCGCGCTCCGCGCGAGGCCGACGGCCGCACCTGCTCGAAGCAGGAGCTGCAGTAGACCGGCTTGTCGCCGCGGGGCTGGAACGGAACACGCGCCTCACCGCCGCAGTTGCTGCAGGTCGCGGTGAAGAACTCGCGCGGGCCGCCCATGCCACGGCCGCCGCCGTACATGCCGCCACCCGCTCCGCCACCGGACGAACGGCGCGCCGCGCGGCACGACGGGCACCGGCCCGGCTCGTTCACGAGACCACGGGATTGGTAGAACTCCTGCTCGCCCGCGGTCCAGATGAATTCCTGACCGCAGTCCTTGCAGGTCAGGGTCTTGTCAGAGAAGCTCACTGTGAAGCTTCCTCCCTTTCGTGTGCTGGCTTCTCGAGCCTCGCTCGGTCTCGGGAGGACTGCCTCACTCGACGCTCGCGTTGTCTTCAGCTCTTGTCGCCGCTACCCCCCTTTGGAGGGCGGCACGAATATACCCGCCGACCTCGCCGGGGGGAAGACCTCGCCGAGCCAGTCGTCGTACCACTGCCCGCTCCGGAACCCGTAGTGGGGCATCAGTCCCATCTGCGTGTAGCCGGCCTTCTCGTTCGCCCGGCGGCTGCCCCGATTACGAAGCGAAATCCAGTTGTGGACACGGTGGAGGTTCAATTCCCGCCAGGCGAACTCGGTACGCAGGCGGACGGCCTCGGATGCGATGCCCTGTCCGTACAGATCGCTCCGGCCGATGAAGATGCCGCTCTCGCAGTCGCGTGCGATCCAGTCGATGTCGAACAGGCCGGTGAAGCCGACGGTCTCTTCCTGGTACGCGATCGACCAGTTCACGCTGTTCGGGTCGTCGGCATCCTTGGTGTGCCGCTCTGCGAACGCCTCGTCGCGCACGTCCATCATCCGGCCGCCCCAGAACCGCGAGGTCTCGGGCTCGAGCATCCATCGATTCACGAGCTTCCGGTCGTCCAACGCTGGCGTGCGGAGCGACACGCCGTTCGCGCCCTTGAGCACCGGACCGAACATCAGCGGGCCGTCTCGTCGCCGAGCGGCGGATACTCGCGCTCGTCCGCCCAGCGCTCGCTCCAGACGTCGCGGTCCATCTGATAGAGGTACTGGTCGACGTAGGCGCCGTCGCGGTAGTACACCGCGTGGCCGTGCCCGAACCGTGCGTAACCGAGCTTCTCGAGGATCCGCTGGCGGCCGGCGTCGTCCGCGGCGATCCGGTCGGTGACGCTCATCCGCAGGTGCATGAAGTCGAATGCCCAGCGATGCAGGGCGAGTGCCGCGTCGAAGCCGTAGCCCTTGCGCGCGTGATCGGGATCGATGACGAACTGATCGAGCAGGAGGATCTCGGCGAGCGGGGCGCCTTCGAAGCGGATGCGCGCGTATCCGACGAGCGCGTCACCTGCGCCGATGGACCACATGACGCTCGTCTTGTCCTTCGCCTGCTCCGCCCACCGTTCCTTCCATGTGGCGGTCGCGGCCGGCTCGTGCCAGCGGCCGATCGGGCCCGCCCGCCGGATGCGCATGTCTGCGGCCCAGCGCCGGTGGGCGTCGAGGTCCGCGTCCGCGGGAACGCGCAGCGTCGAAGTCCTGCCCCGAACCGTTCCACCGAACATGCGCGGAGTCTAGGCAGCGGCGGGGAGATGGATCGCGAACTCGGCGCCGCCGTCGGGCGCGTTGCGCGCGTCGATGGAGCCGCCGTGGGCCTGCGCGATCGCCTGAGCGATCGCGAGGCCCAGTCCCGCGCCGGCGTGGGCCGCCGCGTTGTCGCCGCGCCAGAAGCGCCCGAAGAGCTTCCGCTCCGCGCCGGGCGGAAGCCCTGTGCCGTGGTCGCGCACGCGCACGAGGACCTCGCCGTTGACGTGCGCGCCGCTCACGCTCACGGTCGCGCCGCGCGGCGAGTGCTTCACCGCGTTGTCGAGGACGTTGATGAAGAGCTGCGAGAGCCGGTCAGGGTCACCGACGACCGCGAGCGGCTCGGCGACAACGTCGAACGACACGCCCGCCTCGCGCGCCTGCACGTCGAGCGCCGCGACCGCGCCGCGCAGCAGGTCCGCGGCCGCGACCTGCTCATGCGCGAGGCGCTGCACGCCGGCCTCGAGCTTCGCGACCTGCAGCAGTCCCTCGACCATGCGCACGAGCCGGCGCGCCTCGCGCTGGATGATCTCGGCCGCGCGAGGCACGCCGTCGCCCCGGGCTTCACCCTCGGCGATGGCCTGCGCGAATCCGTGGATCGACGTGAGCGGCGTGCGGAGCTCGTGCGAGATGTCCGCGAGGAATTCCTGCTCGCTCGCTCGCGCACGTTCGATCTCGCCGGCCATCTCGTTGAACGCCCCGCCGAGCTCTCGTACCTCGGTCGGGCCGCCCACCGGCACGCGCGCGGTCTGATCCGAGCCGAACGCCCGGACGCCGCCGACGAGGCGCCGCAGTGGCGACGTGATCGTGCGCGCGAGCAGTCCGGCCACGACGAGCGCGAAGCCCGCGGCGATGAGCCCGGCGATCACGAGCGACGGCAGGAGCGCCCGAACGACGTCGGCGAAGACCGCGCGCGGCCGCGCGACGACGATGAAGCCCTGGCCGCCGGCACCGAGCGCCGCCACCCGCAGCTGCTGCTGGACGAAGATCCACACGGTCCCGTCCGGGTCGGTGAACTGGCCGATGCCCGCGGCGTCGGTCGACGGCAGTCGGGTATTGACGAGCGTTCCGTCAGTGTCGATGAGCACCCGCCGCTGCACGTTGTTCGCGGTCGGGTTGTTCCCGGGGCTCACGATGAGCAGGCGCGCGTTCGCGGCCTCCACCTGCTCGGCGAGACTCGTGATCGCGTCCCGCGGCTGCTGCCCGTTCCGGACGGCGGTCTGGATCGCGGTCTGGAACGGCGCGGCCAGCTCCTGCAGGCGGATCCGCGTGACGTCGTTCTCGTACTTGAACAGCAGGCCGCCGATCGCGACGCCGGCCACGAGCAGACCGACGGCGACGACGGCGAGGTAGGACAGGAACAGGCGCCCGGCGACGCTGCGCAACGGATCCACGGTCAGCTCAGGCGGGCGGGACGAGCTTGTATCCCACGCCCCACACGGTCTCGATCTTCGCGCTCGCTGCGGCGAGCTTGTCGCGGAGCTGCTTCACGTGGACATCGACCGTCCGCGTCTCGCCGGGGTACGCGAAGCCCCAGACGTTCTCGAGGAGCTTGTCGCGCGTGAGCACGATGCCCGGCTGCCGGCAGAACGCCTCGAGCAGCTCGAACTCCTTCGCCCGGAGCGCGACCGCCTGCCCGTCGACGATCACCTCGTGTCTCGCCGGATCGAGCAGCAGGTTCCCGATCTCGAGCGGCCGCGTCCCGCCGCTCCCGGTCGCGCGGCGAATGACCGCGTTCACGCGTGCCACGAGCTCACGCGGGTTGAACGGCTTGGTGAGGTAGTCGTCGAGCCCCGCGTCGAGCCCGGCCACCTTCTGGACATCCTCGGCCCGCGCGGTGAGCGCGACGACCGGGGAGTCATGCATCCGCCGGAGCTCGGCGAAGAGCTCGAGCCCGTCGGCGTCCGGAAGGCCGAGGTCCAGCACGACACACGCCGGCGCGCCGAGCGCGAACGCGGCGCGCGCATCGGCCGCGGTCGCGCAGTGCTCTACGACGAATCCGGCGTTCTTGAGATAGAGCGTGACGAGCTCGGCCACGGACGGATCATCTTCGACGACCACGACGCGGGTGCCGCTCACGCTTCGAATGCTAGGTCCGGGTTTGGCTGCGGAGGCGAGGGTCGCTAGCTCGCGACCGCCAGCGGCCTCGTGAGCGCATCGGCGACGGCCTGGACGTGACGCGCCGATGCCTCCGAACGCGGTGCGCGCGAGCGCAGTCGGTCGGCGAGCGCCTCGACGCCGCAGACCACCGGAACGGTCGAGCTCGCGCAGTCGTCGCCGATGCCGCGCTCGATGAGCACGTATGCGTCGACCTTCGTGCGGATGTGACCGCCGCCCGAGATGTCGGTGCGGACGCGAGTCGCGTCCTCGCGCGCGCGACGTGACGGGGAATCGGCCAGGTGATGGAGGCCCTGCGGATCGACGCGGTGCCAGCCGTCGTTGTAGCAACCGTACTTCGCGTCCTCGCCGAGCGGCTCGATCGCGGAGATCCCGGAGGGACCCACGACGATGATCGGCACGACCGCGCCGCCATCGCGCGGCGGGTACTCGGTGAGGACGACGTACTCGGGACCGAGCGCGGCAGAGAGCTTGTCGGTCACACGCTCCGCGACGATGCCGCTGGAGCGCGCGCCGAGCGCGCGGACGGCCTCGCGGATCGCGAGCGCGAACGGCGGGATCGCGAGGAGGTAGAACAGCGGGCCAGCGAGCTCCTTCGCGACGGCCGACGTCCCGAGCGCGAGGGCAAGCCAGAAGCACGCGGCGCGCAGATTGCGCCGCCAACGCACCGGCCGTGATGTCCTGGAAGCAAGGATCGCCACGGATTGCCCTTCCTTCTTTAAGCCGCCCGCCTGGAAAGGTGAGGCGTCGATGCTCGTCCGTCGGCCGGGAGCCGACAAGTAGGAGAGAGGTACTACAGCGGGCGGTTAGCCTCCAGCCATGTCGCTCCGATCGGAGATCGCCGAGCAGCCCAAGGTCGTCGCCCGACTGCTCGAGGTCGGCTGGCCGGAGGCTCGGACCCTGGCCCGGCCGCTCGCGGCGGCGGAGCATCTGACGATCGCCGCCCGGGGGTCGTCTGACAACGCCGCGACCTACGGGAAGTACCTCTTCGAGAGCCTGGCTGGCGTCGTCACGGCACTCGCCGCGCCGTCCCTGGTCACCCGCTACCGCACGCCGCCGAGCTTCGCTCGGGGGGCGGTCATCGGCATCTCGCAATCGGGCGCCGCGCCCGATGTGGCCGCCGTCCTGGCCGAGGCCCGGGCGGTGCGCGCGCCGACTGTCGCCATCACCAACAAGGCCGGGTCGCTCCTGGCCCGCACGGCGGCCGAGACGTTCCTCCTCCGCTGCGGACCGGAGCGGTCGGTGGCCGCGACGAAGACCTATACCGCGACCTGCGTGGCGCTCGCCCTTCTTGCCGCGAACGCCGCCGAGTCCAGGGGCCGGAGCGCGCTGTCCCTGGCCGGCCTGGTCGACAGCGTTACCGAGGCCGAGGCCAGCGAGCGGGCTGCGGACCGGATCGCCCGCAGGATCGGGAAGGCCCGGGCGATCGTGATCCTCGGACGTGGCTACGAGTACGCGACCGCGCTCGAGGCCGCGCTCAAGATCAAAGAGCTCGCGCAGGTCTGGGCGGAGCCGTACTCGAGCGCGGACTTCGCCCATGGCCCGATCGCGCTGCTTGAGTCAGGCGTCCCGGTCCTCCTGTTCAGCGCGCGCGGTGCGGCGCAGGCCGAGGCACGGACCCTGTCACGGACGCTGCAGGCGAAGGGTGCGACGGTCTACGCGGTGACGAACGACGCGGGGCTGGCCGAGCTGGCTGATGACGCCGTGCTGCTGGGCGCTCCGCTCTCGGAGGCGCTCACGCCGATCAGCTTCGCCGTCGTGGCGCAGCTCGTCGCGCTCGCCCTCGCGCGGCGGCGCGGCCGCGACGTGGAGCGGCCGCGCGGCCTTTCGAAGGTGACGCGGACCCGCTAGCGCGCTTGCGCGGCGCGGACTTCGTTTTGGCCTTTGCAGCCAGGTCTTTCGTGCGCGGGGCGCTGGCTTTGCCGGCGCCCCGCGAGCCCCGTTCAGCTGGCACCGCCGCGCCCTTCTGCGCGAAGTCGACCTTCAGCTCGTAGCCGTAGACCGTCGCGAGACGCGCGAGCGATCGGAGCGACGGGAGGTAGCGCGGGTCTTCCATCCGCCGGAGCTGCGTTTGCGAGGTGCCGAGCTTGCGCGCCGCGGCCCGCTCGGAGAGACCCGCCGAGTGCCGGAGGTCGCTCACCGAACGCGCGACTGCGCTGGCGAGCGGATCGGGCGGCAGCGTCTGCGGTACCGCCGGTGTGGTGTCCTTGATCGATTCCCGCACCCGTAGATGGTATCGGCGCACGCATGCGGTCCGTACATAGGACGAACGTACTGGGGATGGCGGCGGGCTTCGCTACCGTTCCGCTTCCGCCGCGAATGCGTCGATCACGTCGCGCATCGCGGGGTCGTAGGCGAACAGGATGACCCCATCGCATCCGGCGGCGCGCGCGGCGCGCACCTGATCGCGCGCGCGATCGCGCTCGTGGGCGTACGCCATCAGTCCACCCCAGAGGCGCGCCGCGGGCGCGGCGGCGCGCGCGGCCTGGAGCAGCCGCGCGACCTCCGAGGTATCGGTCCGGTACGCCATCGGGCAGACCAGGTCGATGAGCTTCTCCCTCACCCATTCGGGCCATCGCTGCAAGACCCGCTCACGCGCGACGGCCGGGTCGGGGAAGACGGCGGCGGAGATCACGATCTCGGGCCGCAGAGCGCGAAGCCGCGCGGTCGTCGCGCGCACGAGCTCGGTGACCGCCGCGTGATCATCGGGCGACGCCGCGTAGGTGGCCTGCGGGTAGCGGATGTAGTCGTGGTGGAACCCTTCCACCGGGTAGCGCCGCACGATGTCCGCGAACACGTCGACGGTGTGTTCTCGGGCCGCCGCGACCGTCGGGTCGATGTAGATGCCCTCCCAATCATTGCCGCCCACCGGATCGAGGTATTTCACGCCGTCGGGGCGGAGCAGCCAGTCGGGATGCGCGTGCACGATGTGTTCGGCCGATCGGGGCAGCGCGCCGGTCGGGCTCGACCACACGAATGTCCCGTTCGCCCAGGCGTGGATCCGCACCCCGACGGCGGCACCGCCGCGCACGAGGTGCGCGAGCGGGTCGAGCGCGGGATCGCCGACCGACTCCGCCCGCGGCTCGAGCGAGCTCGTGTAGTACGCGTCGCCGCGGCCGCGCACCTGCACCACGAGATCGCGGATGTTCCAGCCGACGCTGTCGGCCAGGAGATCGTCGATGGCCTGCTTCGTCGTGATCCGGTCGCGGACGACCCAGAGCGATTTCGCGAACGTCATCGGAGCACCGCGTAGCCGGTGAGGGTGATGCCGTTCCGGGCGACCGCGGCCTTCGCGCGGGGATCGGTCAGCGTCGCGAGCTCATCGGATCGGAGCGATGCGTACGTCGACGTTGCAGCGAGCTCCGCATCTGGCTCTCCGGGATGGCAACCGAGCTCGGTGACGCCATCGGCGAGATCACCGAGGATCCGCTCGAGCGTCACGATGTCGACGTGACCCGCATGCTGGAAGTCTCGCCGGTAGTGGTCGACCGTCCGCACGCCCGCCGCGCGCAACCGATCGCGCTGCGCGTCGTCGTGCGGGCGCACGGGCATGCCGGTCTCGCGCGCGAGCGCGGTGATCGCCCACTCGAGGGCCGGCTCGTCGTGCAGCCAGTGGTGCGAGTCGAGATGCGTGGGCGCGCGGCCGAGCAACGTTCGGGCGCGCGCGAGCTGGGCGCGATACTCGGCGAGTGCTTCGTCGCGGTCCGCGCGGCCCGTGCCGAGGAACGCGTCCGGCCGGCGGGGGAAGGAGCCATCGCGCTCCACGAGCGAGCGCACCGAGGCGGGATCCGAGACCGGACGGCCGTAGGTCAGCACCAGGTGCACGCCGACGTCGAGCGACGGCGCCTCTTGTGCCTCGCGTCCGGCATCCTCGCTCGCGGGCGCGCCCACCATCAGCGTCGTCGCGGTGACGATCCCGTCGCGATGAGCGCGAAGCACGCCGCGGTTGATGCCGCGCGCGCGACCGAAGTCGTCGGCGTTGACGATGAGCCGCTTCATCTTGCGTCGATCGCGCGGCGCACGCTCCAGCCGCTCGCCTCGAGCTTCTCACGCGCCGCGTCCTCGTCCAGGCCGAGCTCGTCGCGCACCATCCGGATCGCGCGCGATCGGAGCTTCGCGTTCGTCGGCCGGAGGTCGATCATCAGGTCGCCCTTCGTCCGGCCGCTGCGGATCATCGCCGCGGTCGACAGCATGTTGAGCACGAGCTTCGTCGCGGTGCCCGCCTTCAGCCGGCTCGAGCCGGCGACGATCTCCGGGCCGACCTCGACCACGATCGGCAACTCGACCGCGTCCGCGAGCGCGGAGCCAGGCACACAGGTCACGCACGCGGTGACCGCGCCGAGCGCGCGCGCGGCCTTCATCGCGGCGACGACGTAGCGCGCCGAGCCGCTGGCCGATAGACCGACGACGACGTCCCCCGGTCGCGCGATGCGCACGATCTCACGCTCGCCCGTGAGCGGATCGTCCTCCGCTCCCTCGACCGACGTCCGCAGCGCGACATCGCCGCCCGCGATCGCCCCGTGCACGAGGTCGGGATCGACGCCGAACGTCGGCGGTGCCTCGCTTGCGTCGAGGACCCCGAGCCGACCGCTCGTGCCGGCGCCCACGTAGCGGAGCCGGCCGCCGGCCGTGAACGCCGCGGCGATCGCATCCGTCGCGCGCGCGATGTCCGGCAGCGCAACGCGCACGGCCTCGGGAACGGTCGCGTCCTCGGCATTCATGAGCTCGAGGATCTCGAGCGTCGACATTCGTGCGAGCCCGGCCGCCTTGGGGTTGCGCCGCTCCGTGCCGGGGATATCGCTCATGCCGCGGGCCACGCGAGCGCGGCCGCGAGGCGGGCGGCGCCCATCGCCGGTTCTTCGCCCACCGGCTCGACGGCGGCGCGCGGCAGTGCGCCGAGCAGCTCGAGGCGGACCGCCTTCTCGAGCGGCCGCACGTTCTCGAACGCACCGCCGGCCAGGTAGACCGGGCCGCTCTCGAGGGACAGCTCGCGCGCGACGGTCGCGGCCATATCCGCGAGCGCTCGGGCGCCCCGTTGGACGATGTTGACCGCGATCCCGTCGCTGTCGGCGAACGCGCGCGCGACCGCCCTCGTCGCCGCCAGGATCGCCGGCGACGGATGGGGCTTGCCATACAGGAGCGGCAGCACGTCGTTGAAATCGGTGGCCCCGAGATCCAGGAACAGGTGGCGGCTGATCGCGGTCGGCGATCCCCGGCCGTCGTGGTCGTACGAAGCGGCTCGCAATCCCTCCTGCCCGATCCACACCGCCGAGCCCTCGTCGCCGACGAGGTAGCCCCAGCCGCCGCACCGCGCCTCGACCCCCTGATCGTTCCGGCCGTACGCGATCGAGCCCGTCCCGCTGATGAGCACGACGCCGCATCCCGCGGGATTGCCCGCGTACAGCGCGGCCTTCGCGTCGTGCGTCACGTCCACGGCGACGTTCGGGCCGAGGAGGGACGCGAGGATCGCGCGGCCCTTCGCGCGATCCGCCTCGCGCTCGCCGCCCGCGCACGAGAGCACGACCGCATCGGGGATGCGGCCGGCGAGCGCCTCGCGCAGCGCGGCCGCGATCGAGCCGTGCGGATCGGGCGAGGAGAGGAGGTTCGCGCCGCCGCCCGCGCCGCGGCCGACGATCTCGCCGCCGCGGGTCACGGCGAACGCGCGGGTCTTCGTGCCACCGGCGTCCATACCGACGACGAGGTCGTTCATGACCGGAGTATGGCTCTGGTCACGGCTGATGGATCGCGCCCGCCGACACCGCGCGCGAGGCGCCGGTGCACCGCGGCAGCGTGTTCGGCTCGCCGCGAAGGCGATAGGCGCCGAGCACCGCGAAGGCGGCGGCTTCGCGGGCCTCCGACGGGATCCCGAGCTCGTCGGTGAGGCGGATCGGCAGCCGCGTGCGCGCGCGCAGCCGATCGACGAGCGTCGCGTTGCGCGCGCCGCCGCCGGCGATGAGGAGCTCGCGCCACGGTCCGTCGGCGAGCGCGCGCGCCACGGACTCGACGGTGAGCGCCGTCGCGGTCGCGATCGCGTCGTCCAGCGATCCGCCGGTGGCCTTCACGTCGGCGAGGAGCTGCTGGGCGAACGGCGCGCCGAAGTCCTCGCGTCCGGTGGACTTCGGCGCCGGCCGCGCGAAGTACGGATGGCCGAGCGCGTTCGCAAGAGCGCCCTCGTGAACGCGCCCACGCGCCGCAGCCGCACCGTCGCGGTCGAGCTCGTTGCCGCCCTTGCGCGCGAGCTGGTCGATGACCATGTTCCCTGGTCCGGTATCGAATGCGCTCACGTCCTCCGCGCGATCGGTCGGGATGAGCGTCACGTTCGCGATGCCGCCGAGGTTGAGCACCGCGACCGGCGCCTGCGAAGCGAACAGAAGGTGATCGGCGAATGGCACGAGCGGTGCGCCCTGGCCACCGAGGGCGACGTCGGCGCTCCGGAAGTCGTCGACGGCCGGCACGCCGATCTCGAGCGCGACGCGCGACGCGTCGCCGATCTGCAATGTGGCGTGCTCGGCGGGGTAGTGCGCGATCGTCTGGCCGTGGACCGCGACGCAATCGGGCCGGCGACCGATGACCGTGACGATCTCCCGCGCGAGCGACGCGTACGCGGTGCCGAGCTCGGCGTGCAGGATCGCGATGTCATGCGCCGGCAGCGGCGCGCCGGAGCCGGCCGCGAGGATCCGGTACCGGAGGCTGTCCGGATGGTCGCGCGCGACGTGGGCGAGGAGCGTGATCTTCGGGTGCGGCCCGTCGTCGAGCTCGATCGCCGCCGCATCCATGCCGTCGGCCGAGGTACCAGACATGATCCCGATCGCGATCACGAGGCCGCCGCCTCGTGCACCGCGATCCGGAACCGATACATCGCGTCGTCGTTCGTGCGGCCGAAGTACACGCGGTTGGTGAGCAGCACCACTTCCAGATCGACCGAGGGGTCGAGCCACAGCGACGTTCCGGTGAACCCGGTATGCCCGTAGCTGTCCATGCTCCAGCGGTCGCTCGTCATTGGCCCCTTCGGCGCGCGGAGCGCCAGGCCGAGGCCCCGGCGCACGTTCTCGGCCCTTGCGTGCTCGGTCCGCGCGAGCTCGGCCAGGTCGTTCCCGATGACCGCGCCGTCGCGAAAGACCCGTCCGAGCGCCGAGACGTCGCCAGCGGTGCCGAACAGCCCGGCATGCCCGGCGATCCCGCCCATGGCATGCGCGTTCTCGTCGTGGACGGTGCCACGAATACGCCCGCGCTCGCCGTGGGGATCGAGCTCGGTCGCGGCGCACCGATCCGGATCGCGCGGCCGGTATCCGATGGTGCGCGCGTCGACCGGTCCGGTCACCCGTTCGGCGACGAGCGCATCGAACGCGCCGCCGCCCGCGTTCGCGAGCCCGGCGGTCAGCATGATGTAGCCGAGGTCGCTGTAGGTGAACGTGCCGAGATCCTGTGCGAGCGGCTCCTGCGCCGCGCGCCACACGGCCTCCTCGATCGAGTGGACCTCCTGCCAGAGGGGCAGCCACCACGCCAGGCCGGCGGTGTGGGTCAGCACGTGCCGGAGGGTGACCTCATCCTTTCGGCCGCCGCGAAAGTCCGGGACGATCTCGCGGAGCGGCGTCTCGAGGGAGAGCGCGCGCTCGCGCACGAACGACAGCAGCAGCGCGGTGGTCGCGAGCTTTGTGAGCGACGCGAGGTCGAAGATCGTCTCCGTCGAGCACGGCGCATCGGGTGGCGCGCTCGGGTCGGGACACAGCGTCCCGGCGGCGTAGGACTCGACGCGTCCCTTCTGCTCGGTCCGCACGACGCATGCGGTGAACAGGGTGCCCGCCGCCGCGTCGACGACCGCCTTGATCCGCTCGAGGCTCAGAGCTTCTTCATCCCGTCGCCGATACGGTAGACACCGGGAACATCGACCGGCAGCGTCCCGGTCGGCGGGCGAGTGCCGGTCAGCACGTCGGCGAGGGCGCGCAGGGTCGGCTCGCGTCCGGTGTACGCGCACACGTAGCCGGCGACCCCCGGCGCGCTCAGGATGTCGTACGGCGAGCGAAGCGAGACGAGCACCGTCGGCTTGGTGGCCTGCAGCGCTTTCGCGAGCGCGGCCTGCTGCGGGTACGAGAAGAGATCGGCCGATCCGAGCACCACGACGTCCGCGCCGCGGGCCGCGGCGACGGCGCGGTCGATGTCGGCCTGGATCGGCGAGAGCGTGATCGTCTGGGTCGAGACGTTGGGCAGGCGCTGCGCCAGCACCTGGCCGAGCGAGGGCTGGTCGGTGATCAACGCGATGTCCGGGTTGACCGGCGAGACGACGAAGATCCTTCCGCGCAGGGGCAGCCCGCCGGCTCGTAGGACGGTGATGCTCGCGCGCGCGAGCTCGTCGGCTGTCGCGCGGTCCGCGTCGCTTCCGGGGGTCCCGCTCGGTGCCGGCGCGTCGAGAATCCCGAACCGCTCTTTCACCGCGAGGATCCGTGCGACCGAGTCGCCCGACCTGGTCAGCGCCGTCTGATCTCCGGCGATCCCCCGCGTGAGCCGATCGTGCGCGTCGGTCTGCGCGCTCTCGTCGAACCGGAACAGCAGGAAGTCCGCGCCCGCTAGGAATGCCTCGTACCCGGCCTGCGACTCGGAGCGCGTCTGTGTCAGCGCGCCCATCTCGAGATCGTCCGTGACGAGCAAGCCTTGGAAGCCGAGCTGGGTCCTGATGAGGTCGGTCATCACCTTGGTCGAGAGCGTCACCGGGAGGTCCGGGGTGGGATCGAGGGCTGGCATGCGGATGTGCGCGCTCATGATCGCCGGCACGCCGGCCGCGATCGCTGCCTTGAACGGCGGCAGCTCGATCGCGTCGAGATGCGCGCGATCGACGTCGAGGAGGGGGAGCCCGGTGTGTGAGTCGGTCGTCGTCTCACCGTGTCCGGGAAAGTGCTTTGCGCAGCACAGGAACTTCGCATCGGCGAACGCCTGGGCCGCAACCGTGACCAGCGCGGCGACGCGCTGCGGGTCGGAGCCGAACGAGCGGTTGAGGATGATCGGGTTGCGCGGCTCGTTGTTGACGTCCGCATCGGGCGCCAGCTCGAAATTCACCCCGATCGCACGCAGATCGCGCGCCGTGATCGCGACGGACTTCCGGACGCTGTCCGCTGGATCGGGCGTCGCTGCGAGCGCCATGCTGCCCGGAAGGATCGTCGCGCCCGTGCCGATGCGGACGACCGCGCCACCCTCCTGGTCGATCGAGAAGAAGAGTGGGACGACCTTGGCCTCGCTCGCGATCCGCGACAGATCCGCGATCAGCGACTTCAGCTTCGCCGCAGCGCCGTCAAAGTTCTCCTCATAGAGGATGACGCCGCCGATGCCGCGCCCGCGGATCATCGCTTCGAGGGCCGGTGTGATCTTCGTGCCGTGGAAGGCGACGCTCATCATCTGGCCCGCTCGCGCCGCGACTGACATGGACCTCATGAGGTTGGCGGCGCGTGAACCGAGGTCGGAGCTGATCGGGTGGCTCTGGAATGGGGGAGCGCAGGCCGCGAGGGCCGCCGCGGCGGCCGCTGACCCGAGGAGCCGGCGCCGGTTCACGGGAACCGCACCGGGAGGGTGCCGCCCGGCCGCGTCCGTCCGGCCAGGACGTCCGCGAGCGCTTGGAGCGACGCGGGGACGTCGCCGTACGTGAGCAGGGCTGGGATGTCCGGCATGAGGGTCGCGTCGTACGGGCTGCGCAGCGCGCAGAGGATCCCGCCGTTCGCCAGCAGAGCGCGCGCCCGCTTCGCCTGCTCGGGGTCGAATGACGCGCTCGAGGTGCACACGACGAGCGGACCGTCGCCCGGAGGGGCGATCGCTTCGAGGGTGAACGTGAGCTTCGACCCGAGCCGGTCGCGGAGCGCGGCCTCGAAGTGCAGCTCCCGTGGCGCGAGCTCCTCGACCGGCGAGCGCTGCTCGGGCTGGAACATGACGACGCGGATCGGTCCGCCGAGCGGAGGGAGCGCCGGACCAACGTGGGTGATCGATCGCACCGCGATTTCCAGCGCGAGCGCCCGGCCGGGGCCGTCGTCGAACGGCGCGTCGGGCACCTCGATGCCGAAGCGCGCGCGGAACGCCGTCGCGCGGACGATCGCCTCCCGAAGCCGCGCGGGCGGCACGCCGAGTACCAGGTGTTCCGAGGCCGCGAGCTGCTTCTCGAGGCCGGTGGTGACCATGACCGCGTCGATCCCGGCGTTCACGGCGCGCGACGCGACTCGGTCCGGCGTCTCGACCTGGGTGAGGCCGGACATGTCGAGGGAGTCGGTGATCGCGAGGCCGCCGAAACCGAGCTCGCGACGCAACAGGTCGCCGAGGATCCGCGGCGAGAGCGTCGCGATGTCCTCCCCGTCCAGCGCCGGGTACCGGATGTGCGCGGTCATCACCGCGGACGCGCCGGCAGCGAAGGCCGCCCGGAACGGGACGAGCTCGCGCGAGTCGAGCACCGCGCGATCGGCCGCGACGTCGACCGTGGTGTGGTGCGTGTCGTGCGCGGCGGCCCCGTGACCGGGGAAGTGCTTCGGCGACGTCGCGACGCCAGCGCCCTCCGACCCGGTCACCCATGCGGCGCAATAGCGAGCCGTCGTGTCCGCATCGTCGCCGAAGGCGCGCGTGCCGATGACGGGATTGCGCGGCTCGACGTTGACGTCGCACACGGGGGCATGGTTCATCGCGATCCCGTCCGCGCGGAGGCCGAGCGCGACCGCGCGCGCGGCGCGCTCCGCGTACGACGGCTCGCCCGTCGCGCCGATCGCCATCGCGCTCGGGAACACGGCGCCGTAGCCGATGCGGATGACACTTCCGCCCTCCTGGTCCACCCCGACCGGAACGGGCGGCAGGCCGCCCCGGTGCGCGGCCGCGACCGCCTCGCGCAACATGCCGCGCACCTGATCGCGCGATCGGATGTTGCCGCGGTACGCGAACAGCAGCAGCCCGCCGATCCGCCCGCGCTCGATCGCGTCGAGGAGGGGTCCGGGGACCTCGGGTCCATCGAATCCAGCCCAGACCAGCGCACCGGTGGTCAGTCGCGCGCTCACTCGCCGAGCCTAGGTGGTCATCGCCTCCGCGGCGGCCGCGATGCGCTCGCACGTGAGCCGCAGGTCGGTGACCTCACGCTCGCTGAAGCGGTCGCCGAACAGCGTGCCGATCGCGCGCACGACATTCGGCGCCGCGCGGCGGAACGCCCGCCGGCCATCGGTGGTCAGCACGATGAGCTGACCGCGTCGGTCGCTGGCACAGGCCCGTCGCTCGATGTATCCGCGTTCGACCAGCCGGTCGAGCAGCCGGGTGAGGCCGCTCTTGGTGATGAGCACGCGGTCGGCGAGCTCCGTCGGCCGCAGGCCCTCCTTCGGTCCGGTCGCCACGTTCACCAGGACGTCGTACTCGGACTGGCTGACCCCGGTGTCCGCGAGGGCGGCTTCGAGGGCGGCCGCCGATGCCGTCCCGGCCCGGAGGAACGCCCGCCATGCACCGAGCTCGGCCTCGCTCGCCCGGCGCGGCCGTTCGGCCCGGCGGGTGGCCGGGCCGCGCGGTGATCCGGCGGAATATGTTGACTCTACAACTTGTTCCCGCACAACAAGAAGGATAGCACCGGCGGCCAGCCGGGCAAGCACTTCCGGTCCAGGAGGACAACACACATGCAGTGGCAGATCGACACAGCTCATTCGAGCGTTACGGCGGCGGTGAAGCACATGATGCTCACGACCGTCCGCGGCGCGTTCAGCGGGACATCCGGATCCATTGACTTCGATCCAGCGAAGCCCGAGGCCGGATCGGTCGAGCTCCGGATCCCGGCGGCGTCCGTGAACACCGGCGATGAGAAGCGCGACGGGCATCTCCGTTCCGCCGACTTCCTCGACGCCCAGACGCACCCGGAGATCGTGTTCAAAAGCACGAAGGTGACCCCGAAGGGGAAGAACGAGTTCGTCGTCGACGGTGACCTGACCATCCGCGGCACCACCAAGCCGGTCGTGGTGAACGTCGAGCTCGTCGGCATCGGCAAAGACCCGCGTGCGGGTCAGCGTGCAGGGTTCGACGCGAAGTTCAGCTTCGACCGTACCCAGTGGGGCCTGACCTGGAACATGCCGGTCCCGAGCGGTGTCCTCGTCGGTGAGAAGATCTCGATCGAGGCGAACATCGCCGCGACCCCGCAGGTGAAGTCGTCCGAGGCGATCGCCGCCTAGGCCGACGCGCGGCGGCGCGCGTGGAAGCGGGAGATCGCAAGCTCCCCAAGCGCGCGCCGCCGGGTCCGGCGCGGCTCCTTCTCGAGGACGATCCGCCGGATCTGATCCGACGACGGGACGATCGGCGCGATGCGCCGGCGACTTCGCGGACCGGCGATGCGGCCTTCGAGCGCGTCGATCACGTCCTTGATCCGTTCATCGATCTCGTGGATGTCGAGCGGGCGATCCCCGAGCGGCAGCGAGATCCGGACTTCGAGCTGGTCGCTCTCCCGATAACCGACCCCGCGCCGCGTCTGCACGTCCAACACGGCGCCGTGCACCCGCCGGCGCCACTCGTTGCGCGGCCGCGCGTATGGCGGCAGCGGAACACTGATCGAGAAGCGGCGAGCCACGGCGGGAGCGTAGCGCCCCGCTAGCCGCGGGTGATGATGACGTCGACGCTGTCCCACCCGGTCGCGCCGCTCGGGAACGGGTCGCGCTGGATCTTCGTCTCGAGCTCACCGGTCTGGTCAGTGGAGCGCGCGACGATCGTGAACTTGCCGGTGCCCGAGGGCGTCCAGTCGAGCTTCCAGCGCACCCACGTCAGCTGCCCGAGCGCGGGCTCGAGCTCGGCGGCGTTGAAGGTCTTGCCGCCGTCGGCGGAGACCTCGACCTTCGAGATGCCACGCGCCCCGGAGAACGCGACACCGGCGATCGGGACCTTCGCCGAGCCGTCCCACTTCGCCGCGCGGATCGGAGTGTCGATCCGGGTGTTCGTGTTGATCACCGCGAGATCGGACCAGCCGCGCTCCATCCAATACCCGAGGTAGTCGAACGTCACGCACTCGATCGACCGCAGCCACTTCACGTTCTTCATGCCGTAGATGTTGGGCACCAGGAGTCGCGCGGGATAGCCGTGGTCCTGCGGGATCGTGACGCCGTTCATCAGGTAGGCCACGATCGTGTCGGGCTCCATCGCCTTCTCGATGCGGATCGAGTCCGTGTAGCCATCGACCGAGGTGAGCTTCACGTCGTAGGTCTGCGCGGTCGGCTGGGCGCGCGCGAGCAGGTCGCGCAGCGGCACGCCGGTCCAGAGGGCCGTCGACATGAGGTCGCCGCCGATGTCGTTGCTGATGCACTCGAGCGTCTTCAGCTGCTCGACGGCCTCGAGATCCAGCAGCTGGTCGTAGGTCAGCGAGAAGGGACTCGCGACCGAGCCGCCGATGTCGAGGCTCCACTTCGCGATGTCCACCGACGGCTTGATGAGCGTCGTGTCCACGGTGTAGTGATCTGCGTTGGCGGTGATCCGCGGCGTGAGCGCCTGGATCGACTCGAACGCCGGAACTGCGGATGGCGGCGAGACCTTCGTGCGGAGCCGGCGCACCACGAGCGGGATCCCCTCGGCTCCTTTGCCCAGGGCCCGGAACGCCGAGCCCCCGGCGAGGCTCGCGAGCGCGACGACCGCCGAGACCGCGGCGGCGCCGTAGAGGACCCGCCTCCGCGACGGCGAACGCTCGGCCGTCGACCGCGCCGGCTGATACGTGGCGACTCCGGCGAGCAGCTGGAGCCCGACGAAGTACGCGACCGCGCCCACCGCGCTCGTGAGCAGGACCGAATAGAGATCGACCACCCCCGGCGCGAACAGCTGACCGAGGACGACCGAGGCGACCCAGGGCAGCGCACCGATCGCGAGGACCGTGCGATCGCGACGCTTCGGATCGACCGCGAGCGCACCCGCGATGGCTCCGCACCCAAGGAAGCCGACGAGAACGCCGGCGACGAGAAGTCGCTTCGCCCAGAACTGCAGCAGCCCGATCAGCGGCACGACGATGAACCCGGGCATGACCTCGATGAGGGCCTGGCCGAATGCATCCGGAGCGAACGCGAACCCGGCGAGGCTGGCCAGGAACGCGATGTCCAGCGCGAAGAACATCGCGACGCCGCCGACGAGCAACCCGGTGCGGGAGCGTCCATCGAGGCGAAGACTCACGCGGTGCACACCCTTCCTATCTATGGGACGATACGCCGCCGTGTTTCAATCACCCGCGCCACTCACCGCCGACGATCTCGCCGGCTTCGCGTTCGTGCACGAGGCGGTCATCTCGCCGACCGGCGATCGCGTGGCGTACGCCGTTCGGCGAATGGACCTGCAGGCCGACCGGTATCGCGCGGCGCTCTTCGTGAGCGCCGTCGATGGCTCGGCTGTGGCCCGCTGGACGGACGGGACCGCCGACGACGCGACGCCTCGCTGGTCGCCGGACGGGCAGCGGCTCGCGTTCGTGAGCGATCGCGGAGCGGTGCCGGCGGGCAAGAAGCGGGCCCCAAAGAACGTGTTCATCGCCGACGGTACGGGCGGCGAGCCGCGGCAGATCGCGACATTCGCCGACGACTGCGGCGACCTGACGTGGCTGCCCGACGGGTCGGGCGTGATCGTCACGCTGAAGGACGCGGGCACGGGGCAGCCGGACGATGCCCCCAAGGTCTACGACCGCATCCGATACAAGTCCGACGATGCCGGGCTCCTCGATCTCCGTCGCAAGCACCTCTGGTTGGTGCCGCTGGAGGGCGATCCACGGAAGCTCACCGACGGCGACTGGGACGACACGCAGCCGTCGGTCTGTCCCGACGGCACGCGGGTCGCGTTCACATCGAATCGCTCCACCGATCGCGATCGCAACACCGTGAGCGATATCTGGATGATGCCCCTCGCCGGCGGCGCTCCCGCCCGCGTCACGACGGAGCGCGGCCAGTACACGAATGCGTCGTGGTCGCCCGACGGCGGTGCGATCGCGTGCCTCGGGACCTCCGACGCCGTCGGCGCGGGCGCTCGCAACACCCGCGTGTGGCGGTTCCCGCGCGCCGGCGGCGCGGGCACCGATCTCCTCGGCGACTGGGATCGGACGACCGGCTCGCGCGTCATGAGCGACATTCGCGGTGAGACGGCCGCGCTCCCGCCGGCCTGGACGCGCGACGGCCGGATCCTGTTCGTCGGCTCCGACCAGGGCACCGCGAATCTCTACTCGGTGCGGGCCGATGGCGGCGACGTCCGGGCCGAGACGCTCGGCGCGCATCAGCTCGTGACCGCGACCGTCGATCGCGAGGTCCGGTGCTTCGCCGGCGTCATCGCGACGGCGACGTCGCCGGGTGAGGTCGTCACCGGCCAGCCGGGTAAC
>Ga0310810_10000899_pt1 | contig 30119 bp, 34 predicted proteins | sample NCmetagenome_FD_207641 | JGI IMG/M metagenome (GOLD analysis project Ga0310810, IMG submission 207641) | Soil microbial communities from experimental microcosm in Duke University, North Carolina, United States - NC | ecosystem: Engineered > Artificial ecosystem > Soil microcosm > Unclassified ... | reverse complement strand
GCAGCACGATGCCCGACTGCGCGGCGAAGCGCTCCACGAGCCAGAAGCCCGCGTTGTGCCGCGTGCGCTCGTACTCCTTGCCCGGGTTGCCCAGGCCGACGACGAGACGTATTCCGGGCAAAACTTACTTCTTCTCTTTCTTTTCGGCGCCCTTGTCGGCCGCGGGCTTGGCACCCGCGGCAGGCGCGGCCGCCGCCTTGTCGCCCGGCTTGGCCGCCTTGTCTGCGCCCGCCCCTTCGGCCCCGGCTTCCGGCGCTGCCTGCTCGCTCGCCGGCACCTCGCCCGCGGGCACCGCCTCGGCGGCCGCCGCTTCCTCTTCCTCGGTGATGAGCACCGGCGTGATGACGGTCGCGACCACCGGGTTCTCGCCCCGATGCAGGACCGGCGTGACGCCCTTCGGCAGCTTGAGGTCGTTCACGTGAATCGCGCCGCCGATCGACAGACCGCCCATGTCGACCTCGATGAATTCCGGCAGGTCGTCGGGCAGGCAGGTGATGTCGAGCTCGTTCACGACGTGGTTGGCCACCCCGCCCTGCTCCTTCACGCCGGGAGATGTCTCGGCATTCACGAAGTGCAGCGGCACCTTCATGTGGATCTTCTTGTCCTTCGAGACGCGCTGGAAGTCCACGTGCTGCACGCGCCCGCGCCACGGATGCATGTTGTAGGCGCGCAGCAGCACGTCCTGCGTCGCCCCGTCCACCTTGAGCGTGAGGATCGAGGCGTGGAAGGCCTCGTTCGTGAGGTTCTGGTAGAGCTCCTTGTGATCGAGCTCGATCGAAAGGGGGCCGCCTTCGCCGCCGTAGACGACGCCGGGGACCCGGCCTGCGCGGCGCAGACGCCGCGAGGCTCCCGTGCCCTGGCCGTTGCGTTTTTGGGCCTGAATCTGGATCTTCATGACTGACTCCTTGTTTCCTCTATTCCGTAAATAGCGAGCTCACCGATTCCTCGGTGAAGATTCTGAGAATGGTTTCGGCGAGCAGTCCGGCGACCGACAGGGCGCGGATCTTCTTGCACGCACGGCCCTCCTCGGTCAGCGGGATCGTGTCGGTGACGACGAGCTCGTCCAAATCCGACTGCGCGATGCGGCCGACCGCGCCGCCCGAGAGCACGGCGTGCGTGCAATAGGCGACGACCTTGGTCGCGCCCTCTTTCTTGAGCACCTCGGCCGCCTTGCAGAGCGTGCCGGCCGTGTCGACCATGTCGTCCATGATCACGCAGGTGCGGTCCTTCACCTCGCCGATCACGTTCATCACCTCGGAAACGTTCGCCCGCGGGCGCCGCTTGTCGATGATGGCGAGGTCGGACTCGAGCCGCTTGGCCAGGGCTCTGGCGCGCACCACGCCGCCCACGTCGGGCGAGACCACGATCAGGTTCTCGTAGCGCTGCTTCCACACATCGCCGAGGAGCACCGGCGCCGCATAGATGTTGTCCACCGGCACATCGAAAAAGCCCTGGATCTGGTCGGCGTGCAGGTCCATCGTCAGCACGCGCGAGACGCCCACCGAGGTGAGCATGTTGGCGACGACTTTGGCGCTGATGCCGACGCGCGCCGAGCGCGGGCGCCGGTCCTGGCGCGCGTAGCCGAAGTACGGGATGGCGGCCGAGACGCGCGCGGCCGAGGAGCGCTTTAGCGCGTCCACCATCACCATCAGCTCCATCAGGTTGTCGTTGGTCGGCGCGCAGGTCGATTGCAGCACGAACACGTCCTTGCCGCGCACGTTCTCCATGACTTCGACCATCACTTCGCCGTCGGAGAATTTGCCCACCACCGCGCGCCCGAGCGACAGCGACAGGCGCTTGGTCACATCCTGCGCGAGGCGCGGGTTGGCGTTGCCCGCGAAAACCATCAGCCGGTCGAGCGCGACTTGCGGCGGTGTCATGGTGTTCATCGGACGGTATTGGCTGGGGCGCTAGGATTCGAACCTAGGAATGCCGGAATCAAAATCCGGTGCCTTAGACCAGCTTGGCGACGCCCCAATTTAATCGTTAACGAGCGCATAGAGCGGATGCCGGTCGAGGCCGCGCGCGACGAAGCCGCGCAGGCCCGCAGGCAGCGCGCGCAGCACCGCCGCAGCTTCTGCCTCTTCGTTGAATTCGGCGAACACGCATGCCCCGGAACCCGTCATGCGCGCCTGCGAGTTGCGCTGTCTCAACCACGCAAGTGACTCCGCGATCTCGGGATATCGGCGCACCGCGACTGGCTCGAGATCATTGCGGCCTTGCCCCGACAAAAAGGGCGACATTTTGAGCGGTTTCGTATCCCGTGTCAACGCAGGGTCGGAGAAGATTTCCGCCGTGGAAACCGGGACTTGGGGCTCCAGAACGAGGTACCAGGCGGGGGGCAAATCGAGCCGCGAAAGCCGCTCGCCGACGCCCGCGCCGAGCGCGTTCCTGCCGTAGAGAAAAAACGGCACGTCCGCGCCCAGCTCCAGGCCGAGTTCCATGAGCTCCTTGCGCCTGAGCCCCAGCTTCCACAAGCGATTCAGGGCGAGCAGCACGGTGGCCGCATCCGAGGAGCCGCCGCCCATGCCGCCCCCGATGGGAAGGTGCTTTTCGAGCGAGAGATCGCAGCCGAGCGCGCTTTGGGCCCTCGATTTCAGCAGTGCCGCGGCGGTGACGCACAGGTTTTCGCGGCCGAAGACGCCGTCGAACCGGATTTCGCCGTCCTGCCGGGCCGAAATTCCCACATAGTCGCAACGATCGACCAGCCGAAACGCGGTCTGCAGCTCGTGCATTCCGTCCGCCCGGCGCCCCAGGACGTGAAGGAAAAGGTTGAGCTTCGCCGGGGCGGGATAGCGCTGCACGCGCTACTTCCACTCGGAGATGGCGAGGCGCAGCTCGACGCCCGGGTAGGTGAGGCGCAGGCGCGCGGGGAGCTTGCCCTCCCAGCCGAGGTACTCGATCCTCCAGCCCGATTGCTCGAGCTCCGCGAGCCGGCCCTCAGCATCCTTGCGCGTCACGGCCTCGCCCGGGCCGGCCCGGCCGCGCACCCAGTCGGCGAGTCCCGCGAGCGGAATGCGAAAGCCGAGCACCTGCTCGGTGAGCGCTTCGGCGTCGCGAGCGCTCACGTCCTTGCCCTCGGAGGTGGTAAGGGTGACGAGGTCGCGGGTGCGCACGATGCGTCCGATGCCGCCGCCCAGGGGCGAGGTGATGAGCATCTCGTCGGTATCGGCGCTGTGGCGCCAAGCGAGGTTGCCGCTCGCGGCCTCGTCGCGGTACTTCACCGCGATGCGCCCGGTCAGCTCGAAAACGACGTTGTCGGCGGACTGCCGGAATTCGGGAGCCGCGCAGGCGGCGAGGAGAAAGGCGATCGCGGCGGCGCACGAAAGGCGCGCCGCCCTCATGCTAGGGATTGAAGCGCTTCAGGGTTTTCTTGAGCGTCTCGTTCTCGGGGCTCGCCTGCCCGGCGTCGCGCCAGATCCGGCGCGCCTCGTCCTTCTCGCCCATCTGCCAGAGCACCTCGCCGTAATGCGCGCCGATCTCGCCGTCCTGGCGGCCGTTCCAGGCGCGCCGCAGCTGCGCGGCGGCACCCTTCAGGTCGCCCATGCGGTAGAGCACCCAGCCCAGCGAATCGACGATGAAGTAATCCTCGGGTGAGAGCTCGAGCGCCTTCTCGACGAGCTGCTTTGCCTCGGGCAGGCGGATATTGCGCTCGGCGAACGAGTAGCCGAGCGCGTTATAGGCGTGCGCGTGGTCGGGCTTCAACTCGATCAGGCGCTTCAGGCTCGACTCGAGCACATCGAACCGCTCGAGCTTCTCGGCGGTGAGCGCCTGGTCGTAGAGCAGGTCGGGCTGATCGGGCATCTTCTTCAGCCCTTCGCCGAGCAGGTCGAGCGCGGCGGCGTTCTGGTTCGCCTCGCGCAGGAGCTGCGACTCGGCGATGAGGAGCTGGGCGCGCTGCGGCTCGCCGGTGGCGTTCACCTGGTGCAGGTAGGCGCGCGCCTCCTCGAGCTTGCCCTGCTTGGCGATCGCGTTCGCGGTGCGCAGCCGCGCCGGCAGCGCGTATTCGCCGCGCTGGATGCCCTTGTACCAGTCGATCGCCCGGGTCCAGTCCTTCTGGTCCTCGGCGATCTGGCCGAGCGTGTAGCGAGGCGAGTTCTGGTCGCGGTAGCCCATCTCGAGCAGCCGCTTCATGTTCGCCTCCGCCGTGCCGTATTCCTTCACCTGGTAGGCGAGCAGGCCCACGGCGTAGATCGCGTCGCCGTCATCCTTGTAGCGCTCCATGATGCGCCCGAACTCCGCGCGCGCTTCGACGTACTGCTTGTCGAGAACGAGCATGCGCGCGTAGTTGAGGCGCACGTCGCGCGAGTCGGGATACTTGTCGAGATAGGCGCCGAGGCGCCTGGCGGCTTCGGCGGGCGCGCGCCGCTGCAGCAGCTGCGCCTCATAGAGGGCCGCGATGTCCCAGTCGGGCTTGATCGACGCGGCGCGACGGATCTCCGAAAGCGCCAGATCCACGTTGTTCGCCGCAGCGGCCGATTGCGCCACCGCGAAATGCGCCTGCGGCACGCCGTCGTACCGGGACGCGAGCCGCTGCGCCACGCGCAGGTTCGCGTCGCGGTCGGGATTGATCGCGAGCAGCCGGCCGAGCTGCATGAACATGTTGGGCGCGGCGGTCGCGTTGGTGCCGAGCAGCTTGAGGATATAGGGTTCAGCCTCGTCGACGCGCTTCTGGCCGATGAGCAGGATCGCCATCTCCTGCTGCGCGAACGGGGAATCCGGATCGGTCTCGGTCCAGATGCGCGCCGCCTCGAGCGCCTGCTGCGGCAGGCGGGCGGCCTTGGCCATCTCGACCGCGCGGCGCGCCACGCGCGGATCGCGAGTGCGCTTGGCAAGGTCGACGTAGGTCTGCGCGGCAAGCGGCTCGCTGCCGCGCTGGCCGGCGATCTCGCCGAGCAGGAATTCGTACAGCAGCTGCTTGGTGAGGTCCTGCTGCGGAAGCTTGGCGGGCGGCTTGTTGGGAATGCCCGAGGCGGCCGCAGGGGAATCGTCGTCGTCCGCGTCCTGGGCGCTCTGCGCCTGCGCGCCGAAAGCGAACGAGAGCGCGAGCGCTGAAAGAAGCGCCCCGGCTAGGCGTTGAGTGAGGGACATCGGGCGAGCAAGTGTAGGTATATTTGGTGCCCCGCACAAGGCAAATTCCCGCAATCCCACATGCCCGAGCTGCCCGAAGTGGAAGTGACCCGTCGCGGCCTCGAGCCGCGGCTGGTCGGGCAGCGCATCGGTGCGATCGAGGTGCGCGAGGCGCGCCTGCGCTGGCGCGTGCCGGCGACAGTGCGCGCGCTCTCGGGCCGCACCGTGCGCGCGGTGAAGCGGCGCGGCAAATACCTGCTCATCGATTGCGGCGACGGGCATCTGATCGTGCATCTGGGCATGTCCGGCAGCCTGCGATTGGTCGATCCCGGCACCGCTGCGGGCAAGCATGATCATGTCGATCTCGCCGTCGGTGCGCGCGTGCTCAGATTGCGCGACCCGCGTCGCTTCGGCGCGGTGCTGTGGACCGTCGACCCGCCCGGCGAGCATCCGCTCCTGCGCCACCTCGGCGTCGAGCCGCTGTCGCGAGCGCTCGATGCCAAGCACCTGCACGCCCTCGCGCGCCCGAGCCGACTCGCGGTAAAGACGTTCCTCATGGACGGGCGACGCCTTGTCGGCGTGGGCAACATCTACGCCTCGGAAAGCCTTTTCCTCGCCGGCATCGACCCGCGCAAGCCCGCCAACCGGATTTCGCTGGAACGCTGCGCCAAGCTCGTCGCGGCCATCAAGGCAACCTTGAAGGCGGCGATCCGCGCGGGCGGCTCGAGCTTGCGGGACTTCGTCGGCAGCGACGGCGCGCAGGGCTACTTCCAGCGTCGCGCCTGGGTCTACGACCGCGAGGGAAAAGCCTGCCGGCGCTGCGGGACGAAAATCAGGAGAATCGTTCAGGGACAGCGGGCAACCTACTTCTGCCCGAGCTGCCAGAAGTAACTAGCGGTTCTGCCTGACCTTCGCGTCGAGCGCCGTGCGCACTAACGGGTCCACGAACTTCGACACATCCCCGCCGAGCAGGGCGATCTCGCGCACCAGGGTGGCCGAGATGAACATGTGCTGCGCTCCCGGGGTGAGGAAGATCGTTTCCATGTCGGGGTAGAGGTCGCGGTTCATGCCGGCGAGCTGGAACTCGTACTCGAAGTCCGAGACCGCGCGCAGGCCGCGCAGGACCACGCGCGCCTTCTGCTTGCGCACAAAATCGGTGAGCAGGCCCTTGAACCCGACCACTTCGAGGTTTTTCACGTCGCGCAGGACCTTCTTCGCGAGCGCGACGCGCTCCTCCAGCGAGAAGAACGTGCGCTTGGCGCGGCTGTCGGCGATGCCGAGCACGACGCGGTCGAAGAGCCGGCTCGCGCGCCGCACCAGGTCCTCGTGGCCGCTCGTGAGCGGATCAAACGTTCCCGGATAGACCGCCTTGATCATCGCCGCTCCATCGAAGTAGTTGATAGCTCACCTGCCCCGCCTTGCCCCGCCGGAGCTCCTGCCAGCGCTCGGCGCTGACGGGAGACTCGGATTCTATATAGACCCGCGCCGCACGGCCCAGAACGCGCTCCAGTCGCCCGAGGAGCGGCGGCACGAGATTCTGGTGGAAAGGCGGGTCGAGAAAGACCACGTCAAAGCGCTCGCGCGCGCGGTTCAGATACGCGTCGGCCTCCCCCGCGACGATCTCCACCTCGGCCGCGCCGAGCTCGGCGCGGCTTTTCTCCAGCGCCGCAAGCGCGCTCCGGTCGCGCTCGACCAGCACGACGCGCGCCGCGCCGCGCGAGGCCGCTTCGAAGCCGAGCGCGCCGCTGCCCGCGTACAGATCCAGGCACGCGAGCCCCGCGAGGTCCTGGCCGAGCCAGTTGAAGAGCGTCTCCCGGACGCGATCGGGCGTGGGGCGCAGGCCGGGGCGCGCCGCGACACGCAGGCGCCGGCTGCGGAACTTTCCGCCGACGATGCGCAGGGTCCCCGGGCGCCGCGCTCCGGTAGAATTCATTCATCCATGGTAGCAGCGGGCTCCTGGGCGGCGCGCCTCAAGGCCGGGCTTGCTCGCACGCGCGAGGCGCTCGGCGCGAGCCTGGGCACGCTCATCGGCCGGCGCAAAGTCGACGAGGCGCTGCTCGCCGAGCTCGAAAGCGCGCTCATCGTCGCCGATTGCGGCGTCGAGGCGGCGCGCGAGCTGATCGACGAGCTGCGCCGGCGCGCGCGCGCCGGCGAGCTCGCCGACGCGGCGGCGCTCAAGGGCGCGCTCACGGGCGCCGTGACCGCGCGCCTTGCGCCTCTGGAGCGCAGGCTGGAGGTCGGCGCGCGCAAGCCCTGCGTCATCATGGTTGCCGGCGTGAACGGCTCGGGCAAGACCACCTCGATCGGCAAGCTCGCCAAGTGGCTGCAGCAGCAGCGCCTCGCCGTGATGCTGGCGGCCGGCGACACCTTCCGCGCCGCGGCGCGCGAGCAGCTCGCCGCCTGGGGCGAGCGAAACGGCGTGCCGGTGCTCGGCCAGCAGGGCGGCGATCCCGGCGCGGTGCTGTTCGATGCCGTGAGCGCGGCAAAGGCGCGCGCGATCGACGTGCTGATCGCCGACACGGCGGGACGGCTGCCCACGCAGCTGCACCTCATGGAGGAGATCAGGAAAGTGAAGCGCGTCGCCGCCAAGGCCCTGCCCGGCGCGCCGCACGAGACGCTGCTCGTGCTCGATGCGGGCACCGGCCAGAACGCCGTCGCGCAGGTGAAAGCCTTCGACGATGCCTTGGGCCTGACCGGACTCATCGTCACCAAGCTCGATGGGACTGCCAAAGGCGGCGTTTTGCTCGCGATTGCGAAAGCTCGACCGGTCCCGGTCCTCTTCATCGGCGTCGGCGAAGGCATCGACGACCTGCGGCCGTTCGTCGCCGCCGAGTTCGCCGAGGCGCTCGTTGATTAGCTTCTCGGGCGTCGCCAAGCGCTACCCCGGCGGCCAGGAGGCGCTGCGCGGGGTGTCCTTCGCCATCGAGGCGGGGGAATTCGCCTTCATCGCCGGCCACTCGGGCGCCGGCAAATCCACGCTGCTCAAGCTCATCGCCGCGATCGAGCGGCCGAGCGCCGGAGCCGTGCTCGTCAACGGCCAGAACGTCGGCGCGCTGAAGCGGGCGGCGGTGCCCTATTTGCGCCGCAATCTGGGGCTCGTCTTCCAGGACCAGAAGCTGCTCTACGACCGGAGCGTCTTCGACAACGTGCTGCTGCCGCTTTCCTTCGGCGAGCTCGGCTCGCGCGAGGCCGCGCGCCGCGCGCGCGCCGCGCTCGAGAAAGTGGGCCTCTCCGCCCGCGAAAAAGCGAACCCGGTGCAGCTCTCCGGCGGCGAGCAGCAGCGCCTCGCGATCGCGCGCGCCGTGGTCAACCGGCCCGCGCTCCTGCTCGCCGACGAGCCGACCGCGAATCTCGACGCCGAGTCGGCGGCGAAGATCCTCGAGATCTTCGCCGCCTTCAACCAGGTGGGCGTCACGGTGCTCGTCTCGACGCATGACGAAGCGCTCATCGGGCGCTTTGCGAGGAAGGTGCTGCGCCTCGCGCACGGGACGCTGGCCGCATGAGCGAAGGGGCGGGGTCCTGATCGCCTGGCTTCGCCATCACCGCAGGGCGCTCGCAGCGGCGCTCGCGAAGTTTTCGGCGCAGCGCTCCGCCGCGCTTCTCAACGCGCTCGTCATCGGCATCGCGCTCGCGCTGCCGGCCGGGGGCTACGCGCTCGTTTCGAGCCTGCGCGCGCTCGTGGGAAGCGTTCCGCTCGAGCCCGCGCTCACCGTGTTCCTGCGCGCCGAGGCGAAGCGCGCCGATATCGAGGCGCTTGCCCAGCGCCTGAAGTCGGACCCGCGCGTGCGCGAGGCGACCTTCGTTCCACGCGAGCAGGCGCTGAAGGAACTGCAGGCAACCGAGGGGCTGGCCGAGGTGGTGGCGGCGCTCAACCGCAACCCGCTGCCCGACGCCTACGTGGTGCGGCCGCGCGTGCGCGAGTCCGCCGCCCTGGAAGAACTGGCGGGGGACTTGCGCACCCTGCCCGCCGTGGGACACGTGCAGGCCGATGCGGCCTGGGCACGCCGCCTCGCGGCCCTGGCGAGCACGGCGCGACTGGCGATCGGGCTGCTTGCGCTCGTGCTCGCCTTCGGACTGGTCGCGATCACGTTCAACACGATCCGGCTCCAGATCGTCACCCAGCGCGATGAGATCGAAATTTCCAAGCTGGTCGGCGCCACTGACGCCTTCATCCGCCGGCCTTTCTATTATCTCGGCGCGCTGCAGGGGTTGGCCGGAGGCGCGCTCGCCCTCTTGCTCGTCTGGGGCGGACTCGCCGCGCTCGATCGGGGGGTCGCGGAGGTCGCGGCCAGCTATGGCTCGAGCTTTCGCCTTGCTTTCCTCGGCGCCGGCGACGCGCTCGCTGTCCTCGCCTTCGCAAGCGCTTTGGGGTGGTTTGGCGCCTGGTTGTCAGTAAGCAAATACTTACTTGAAATAGAGCCTCGGTAAACGGAAGTGTGGGAATTCCTCCGGGAACCGACAGGAGGGTTAGCACTCTAATATTCCGAGTGCTAAAATTTCCGGGAGGACCAAAGGATGCAAGCAACCATGACCCTGCCGATGGCTTTGCCGAACGTGGGCTCCGCCGCGAGCCTGGATACGTACATCCAGAGCGTGAACCGCATGCCGATGCTCTCGGCCGAGCGGGAGCGCGAGCTCGCGCTGCGCTACCGGAACTCCAACGACCTGGGGGCTGCGCGCGAGCTCGTGATGTCGCACCTGCGGCTCGTCGTGTCGGTCGCGCGGGGCTATCTCGGCTACGGCCTGCCGCACGCCGACCTCATCCAGGAAGGCAACATCGGCCTCATGAAGGCCGTGAAGCGCTTCGATCCCGAGCGTGCCCGCCTCGTCTCGTTCGCGATCCACTGGATCCGCGCCGAAATCCACGAGTACATCCTGCGCAACTGGCGCCTGGTGAAGGTTGCCACCACCAAGGCGCAGCGCAAGCTCTTCTTCAACCTGCGCTCCATGAAAAAGGGCCTTGCGCCGCTCTCGAGCGCCGAAACGGGCCGCGTCGCCGAGGAGTTGAACGTGCGCCCGGAGGATGTGACCGAGATGGAGACGCGGCTCTCCGGCCGCGAGGTCGCCTTCGAGGCCGACGAGAGCGACGACGAGAAGGCCTCGTATGCGCCCGTCCACTACCTCGCCGCGGATCCCGAGGCTGAGCCTTCGCGCGTTCTCGAGGCGGCTGAAGAAGCCGACGTGGGCGCCGAGGGACTTAAGAATGCGCTCGCCGCGCTCGATCCGCGCAGCCGCCGCATCGTGGAAGCGCGCTGGCTGAAGGAGAAGGACGGCGCCACGCTGCAAGAGCTCGCCGCCGAGTTCAAGGTTTCGGCCGAGCGCATCCGCCAGCTCGAGGCCAAGGCCTTCGACAGGATGCGCAAGCTCCTTGCCCCGGCCGCGCAGCCGGCCTTGCCGGCGCCGGCCCGCTAGGCCGCTGCGGGCGCGGGCGGTGGCTTGAGCGCCATCTCCGGGGCGAACAGGCGGCAGCGGTTCTTTCCGCCGCGCTTGGCGTGATACATCGCGGCGTCGGCCTTGATGAGAAGCGTCGCTGCGTCCGGCCCGTCGGCCGGATAGACGCTCACGCCAATGGAGCAGGAAATGCCGACCTCCGCCTGGGCGATGAAGAAGGGCTGCTGCAGCTCGCTCAGGACCTTGGCGCCGACCAGCGCGGCGTCCTCCGGTGCCGAAATCTCGCTTAGCAACAGGACGAACTCGTCACCGCCGAGACGCGCGACGGTATCGGACTTGCGCACGCAAGCCGACAGCCGCCGGGCAACGCCTGTCAGCAGCTCGTCGCCCGCGCCGTGCCCGTAGCGGTCGTTCACCGGCTTGAAGCCGTCGAGATCAACGAACATGAGCGCGAACGCTCCGCGCTCGCGCGCCGCCCGCCCGAGCGCCTGCTTGACGCGGTCTTCGAGCAGCATCCGGTTGGGGAGCCCGGTCAGGTTGTCGTAGAGCGCGAGGTTGCGCAGCTGCTCGTTGGCGGCCTGCAGCGAGTCGGCGAGCTTCGCCGAGTGCGCCGCGAAATGCGCATCGAGCGCGGAGATGACCACCGTGACCGAGAGCAGGCCGAAGGTGGCCACGCCGATGATGTCGGCGAGCGCCGTGTTGCTCATGCCGCCGGTCGAGTCCACCGCGAGGCATAGCGCGTCGGGCGAGAACTGGGCGGCGGCCATGCCGGTGTAGTGCATGCCCACGATCGCAAACCCCATGACGCCCGCGCTCGCGAGCTTCGCGAGCACCGCGAGGCGCGATTGCTTGTGCCTGAGCTTGAAGGCGAGCCAGAGCGCCGCAAGCGAGGCGCCCATGGCGATCCCGATCGAGGCGGCGAAGAGCGCCGTGTCGTACACGATCGGCGGGGACATGCGCATCGCGTACATGCCGGTGTAGTGCATGGCGCAGATGCCGGCGCCCATCAGCGCCGCGCCGAGCGCGAAATTACCGGGCGTCGGCGCGGGCCTCTTGACGACGAAAAGCGCGACGCCGGAGACGAGGATCGCGATCGCCATCGATAGCAGCGTGATCGACGCATCGTAGGCGAGCGGAACCGGCAGGTGAAAGGCGAGCATGCCGATGAAATGCATGGACCAGATGCCGATGCCCATGGATACGGCGCCGCCCGCGAGCCAGGCCCAGGCGCGCTTCGGCGCATGGCGGTCGCTCACGCGCCCGGCGAGCTCTAGCGCGGTGTAGGAGGCCATGATGGCGACCGCGAGCGAGAGCGCGACCAGCGCCGGTGCGTAGGTTCCCGTCATTTCGGCTGAGGGTCCGGCTGGACCGGTCCCCCCTCGAGCAATCGTATCAAAGCCTCGGCGGGCACCGGCTTGCTGAAGAGATACCCCTGCATCTGGTCGCAGCGCAGCAGCCGCAGCACCTTGGCCTGCTCCTCGGCGTCGACGCCCTCGGCGACGACCTTGAGCCGCAGCGAGTGGGCGAGCGAGATGATCGTCTGCACGAGGGTCATGGTGTCGGGCTCGTTCAGCATCGTGATGACGAACGAGCGGTCGATCTTCAGGATCTGCACGGGCAGCTTGGCAAGATAGCTGAGGGACGAGTAGCCGGTGCCGAAGTCGTCGATCGCGATGCCGAGGCCGAGGCCGCGCACCTCCTTCAGCTTGCTGATGTTCGCCTCGATGTCCTCCATGACGAGGCTTTCGGTGATCTCCAGGTCGATGCCGGTGGGCGCGACGCCTTCGAGGATCGCCTGCTCGACCGCGCCGACGAAGTCCTTCTGGCGCAGCTGGATGGCCGAGACGTTGACCGCGACGCGCGGCGGCCGCAAGCCCTTCTCCGTCCAGCGTCGGTGATCGGCGGCGGCGCGCTTGAGCGCCCAGGTGCCCACGTCGAGGATCATGCCCGTCTCTTCCATGAGCGGGATGAATTTCCCCGGCGGCACCAGGCCCAGCTCCGGGCTCTGCCAGCGGATGAGCGCCTCCGCGCCGACGATGCGGCGCGACTCGACCTCGATCTTGGGCTGGTAGTGCAAAACGAACTCGTCGTTCTCGAGGGCGCGCCGCAGCTTGTTCTCGAGAGTGAGCGAGACGCCGGTGCGCTCGGTCAGGTCGGGCGTGTAGAACACCTGCCGCTCGCCGCTTTCCTTCGCCTTTCTTAGCGCGGCCTCCGCGTTGGCGAGCAGCGTCTCGGCGTCGGTGCCGTCGTTCGGAAACAGCGCGAGCCCCATTTTCGCGGCCACCCGGACGTCATTGTCTTCGAGCAGGTAGGGCGCGCCGAAGCAGGCGCGCGCGAGCTCGGCGGCGGCGCGCCCGGCCTGCGAGCGGCCCTTGACCGTGGGCAGCACCGCGACGAACTGGTCGGCGGCGATACGCGCAACCGAGCTCGCGCCCGCGGCCCGGGAAAGCCGCTCGCCGACCTGGCGCAACAGCGCATCTCCCGCGCGCCGGCCGAGCGACTCGTTCACCGTGGTCAGGCGCTCCAGGTCGAGCGCCGCGAGAGCGAACTTCGCGCCTTGCGGACCCGCGCTCGCGATCTGCTGGCCGAGCCGCTCGGCCAGCAGCGTGCGGTTGGCGAGCCGCGTGAGCGCGTCGTGGAGCACGAGATAGTTCAGCTTCGCCGTCTTGGCGATGTTCTCGAGCGCGAAGGACACGTCGCCGGCGAGCTCGTTGAGGAGCGCCATCTCTTCCTGGTCGAAGATGCCCGCCTCGCCGCTGCGCAGGATGATGACGCCGGTGGTGCGCTGCTCCACTGCAAGCGGCAAAATCGCGAGCGCATACGTTCCTTCGTTCGCCAGCTTCGTGCGCTCGTGCACCCGCGGATCGTGGACGAGGTCGTTGGAGACCACGGGCTTGCCGCCGCGCAGCGCCTGCGCGAGCAGGCTGTTCGCGCCCGCCGGATCGCCGTTGTACTCGTCCAGCACCTCCTGGAAGACGCGCGAATCGGTCTCGGTGGTGGCGGCCAATCGCGCCACGCCTCTCTCATCGAGCTCGATCACGCGCGCGGTCGCGAACCCGCCTTCCGAGACCGCGATCCGGCAGGTTTCGCGGAAAAGCTCGGCGCGCTCGCTGATGCGCACGATCGCCGCGTTGATCCCGCTCAGCACCGCATACACGCGGCTCAGCCGCTCGATCCGCTTCTGCTGCGCCTTGTTCTCGGTGATGTCCTTGCCAACCCCGCGATAGCCCTTGAATGCGCCCGCCTCGTCGAACACCGGCGCGCCGCTGATCGACAGAAAGCGCTCGACGCCTTTCGCGTCGATGCGGGCAATCTCGAAATCGCGAAACGGCTGGCGCGCCTCGAGCACCTGCCGATGCGCCGCCCAGCCCGCCTCGTCCGGGCGGGTGGAGGGCAGGTCCCAGCGCCGCTTGCCGATCTGGCGCGTGCCGGCGACCGGCTTGTGCTGCGGGCCGTGCGTGACGCGCAGGATGCGGTGCTCGGCGTCCGTCTCCCAGTAGAAGTCCGACGAGAGCTCGGTGAGGCTGCGGAAGCGCGCCTCGCTTTCGCGCAAGGCGTTCTCGGATGCCAGCCGTTCGCGGATGTCGCGCGAGATCGCGACGATCAGCCAGGAGTCGCCGGCGCGCATGAGGCGCCGCGTCGATTCGAAGGGCAGCGTCGAGCCGTCCTTGCAGCGGTAGTAGCTGTTCATGCCGCTGGCCGGCGCCTGGGTCCGGATCATCTCGTCATAGCTGCGTTCGAGCTCTTCGCGCGAAACCGGCAGCGTGTCGGCGGGCCCCAGGCTCAGCAGCTCTTCGCGCGTGTAGCCGAGCAGGCGGCAGGCCGTGTCGTTGCAGTCGACGTGCTTCATGGTGGCGCGATCGATCAGCAGGATGATGTCGGCGGAGCCGTCCATCGCCAGCCTGAAGCGGCGCAGCTCCTGGTCGGCGCGCTTGCGCTCGGTGATGTCGCGCCCGATCGTGACCACGAGCACCGAGCCGTCGATCGTCAGGGCTCGGCGATGGAGCTCGGTCCAGCCTTCGGTGCCGTCCTTGCGCACGAACCGGCTCTCCGAGCTCATGCCCCTCTCGCCGGCGGCGATCACCGCGCGGTACTCCCGCGCGACTTCCTCCGGCGTCTTGCCGACCACGTCGTAGGAGGTCTTCTTCAGCAGCTCCTCGCGCGAGTAGCCGAGACGCCGGCACGCTGTGTCGTTCACGTAAACGAAGCGCATCGACTCCGGGTCGGTGAGGTAAATCGAGTCGACGGTGATGTTCATCGCCGCCTGGAAGCGGCGCAGCTCTCGCTCGGCGAGCCTGCGCTCGGTGACGTCGTTCAGCACCGAAACGAAGTGGTGGGGCGCTCCGGCGGCGTCCCTCACGAGCGAGGTCGTCACGTTGACCCAGACGAGCGAGCCGTCCTTGCGCACGAGGCGCAGCTCGCGCTGATAGGGCTTTCCCGTGCCCTGGAGCAGCTGGCCGCGCCCCTCGACGCTGCGGCGGAAATCTTCCGGGTGAGTCACGTCGCGGAGCTGCAGCTGGATCGCTTCGGCGCGGCTGTACCCCGTCAGGTCGCAGAACACGCGGTTGGCCATGCGCAGCTCGCCCTCGAGCGAGGTGTGCACGATGCCGACGGCGGCCTGCTCGAAGGTGGAGCGGTAGCGCTCCTCGCTCGCGGCGAGGGCGGCCGCCGCTTCCCGGTGCTCGGTCACGTCCTGCAGCGTTCCGAACCAGCGCTGCTGCGCGGAGCCAAGGGAGGCCTCGAGCGGCTCGGAGACCTGCTTTATCCGAACCCAGGAGCCGTCGGCATGCCGGATGCGATATTCGAGCTCGAAGCGCAGCCCCGTGTGCCCCGCCTGGAGCATGGCGCCGCGAAAGCGCGGGCGATCCTCGGGATGGACCAGCTCCAGCCAGGCGCGCGCGCTGCCCGGGATCCCGCTCGAGGAAACGCCGAGCATCCTCGGCAAGGACTCGGAAAAGCTTTCGATAACCCCGTCCTTGGCGGTGACGACATGCGCAAGACCCGCCATCGCCTGCGCGCGGCGCAGGCCCGCTTCGCTCGCCACCAGCGCGAGCCGCGACTCACGGCGCTCGCCGTCGGCGCGCGCATCCCGAAGCGCGCGCTCGACCGCGACGGGCAGGCGCAAGAGGTTGCTCTTGAGAACGTAGTCGGTTGCGCCGTTCTGCAGCGCGCGGATCGCGTAGGCCTCGCCGATCGTGCCCGAGACGAAAATGAAGGGCGTCTCGGGACTGCGCTCGCGCGCGATCTTGAGCGCCCGCATGCCGTCGAAGCCCGGCAGGCTGAAATCGGAAAGGATCAGTACCGGCGCGAAGTGCTTCAGCGCCTCGAGGAAGTCCTTTTCACTGTCGACGACCCGGTGCCGCGTGCGAATGCCGGCGCGCTTGAGCTCCCGCACGGCGAGCTCGGCGTCGGCCGCGACATCCTCGACCATCAGCAAGCGAACTGCGTCCTGCATCCCCACCCCCGCAGGCCTGGATCGCCATTCTTTTCGACGCGCCGGCTCCGCCCGTACAAGCGCCGTGGCGATATGCCCAATTCAAACAAAGAATGACATCCCCGACAAACGGACGGGGGTTCCCTACAGGGGGGCGCCCTGCCGCGGGGCTTCTGGCGCGGCGGACCCTTTATCTACTCGAGGGTGGTAATGCCCTGGCGGATGGCGTACTTCACGAGCGAGGCGAGGTTGCCGATGCCGAGCTTGCGCATCAGCCGCAGCCGATAGGTTTCCACCGTGCGGGCGGACAAACCGATCATTTCCGCGACTTCCGCATTGGATTTGCCTTCGGAGACGAGCCTGAGGATATTGCGCTCGGTCGCGGTCAGCGTCTCGATCTGGAGCTCGCCTCGGGCGCCGGACGGGCGGGTCTCGTCGACGAACTTCTCGGCGACGCTCTCGCCGAGGTAGCGCTTGCCCGCGGCGGCGGATCGGATCGCCTTGATGACTTCCTCGCCGCTGCTTTCCCGTCCGAGGCAACCGAGCACGCCGGCCTCGAGGGCGCGGCGCACGGCCGAAGGCGCCGAATGCGCCGCGAGCAGCACCACCGCGACGCCCGGCACCTTTTGCGCGAACGCGCGCGCGGCGTCCACGCCGCTCATTGCGCCCAGCCCGTTGCCGAGCACGGCGACCCGGGGATGCAGGCGCTCGGCTTCGCGCAGCGCCGCTTCGCCGTCGGCGACCGCCGCGACGACCTTCAGGTCCTCTTCATGTCCGAGCAGGCCCGCGAGGCAGTCGCGCAACACCGCGTGGTCGTCGGCGAGCAGGACGCCGATCGCGCCGCGTTTTGCGCGAGTGGAAGTTGGGCTGGGTGCCGGCATGTGGATTTCTTGTTCGGAACGTGATCCGCGATGTCTGCCGTCGCGAATCCTAGATTCATCAGGCGGCGCTGGATATCGTAAAAGCACGACTATCCGCCGTCGCGAAGCAGCTACAGCGACGTAGCATTACGTCGCGGTCTTCTACGATGTGCGCCTTCCCTGTTGGACAGCGCAGGCTGCGAGAATTCCCTAGCTTGAGCTTTTTAGCAGGGTCCGCAGATCGTCCGCGAGATCTTGGGAAATGCGCTCCGGCCGCGCGAGCAGCCGCAGTCGTCCCTGAGGATCGAAGACGAAAACCTGCGCGCTGTGATCGACCGTGTAAGCGCCGGCGGTCGAGCTCGCATTTTTCGCATAAAAGATGCGGAACTCCTTCGCCGCGCGCTGCGTGGCTTGCGCATCGCCGTAGAGTCCGACAAAGCTCGGGTCGAACGCAGGCACGTATTGCGCAAGCACCTGGGGCGTGTCCCGCTCGGGATCGACGGTGACGAAGAGCACCTGCACCTTTGCCGCATCCGGCCCGAGCTTCTTCAGCGCCGCGGCCGCGTCGGCGAGCGTGGTCGGGCACACATCAGGGCAGTGCGTGTAGCCGAAGAAAAGCACCACCAGCTTGCCGCGGTACTCCTCCAGCGAGTGCGGCTTGCCATCATGACCGGTGAGCGCGAGGGTGCGGCCGAAATCGGCGCCCGTCACGTCGGTGCTGCGGAATTTCGGCCCTTCGGGCGTGCAGGCGGCGAGCGCCGCGAGCAGGCAAAGACTAAAGCGCCAGATAGTGGTCAATGAGAAGCGCGGCAAAGAGCGCCGCAAGGTACACGATCGAGTAGCGGAATGCCCCGCGCGCGAGCCGGTCGCTGTAGGCAACGACGATGCGCACCGCGTAGCCGACATAGACGGCGCCGAGCGCGAGGGCTGCGACGAAATACGGCAGGCCGCTCATTCCGGCAGCGAACGGAAGCAGCGAGACGGCAAGAAGGATGAGCGTGTAGAGCAGCACCTGCAGGCGCGTGTATTCCTTGCCGTGGGTGACCGGCAGCATGGGCACCCCCGCCCGCGCATAGTCCTCGGTGCGGTAGAGCGCGAGCGCCCAGAAATGCGGTGGCGTCCACGCGAAGATGATGAGAAAGAGCAGCAGCGCCTCGCTCGTCACCTCGCCCGTCACCGCGGCCCAGCCGAGCACCGGCGGCATCGCGCCGGAGGCGCCGCCGATCACGATGTTCTGGGGCGTGAGCGGCTTGAGAATCACCGTGTACACGATCGCGTAGCCGACGAAGGTGGCCAAGGTGAGCCCCATGGTGAGTGCGTTGACGAAATGAAACAGCACCCACAGGCCGAAGCCGCCGACCGCGCCCGCGAAGACGACCGTCTGCAACGCGCTCAGCTCGCCGCGCGGCAGAGGCCGCCATTGCGTGCGCCGCATGCGCGCATCGATGTGCTGCTCGACCAGGCAATTGACTGCCGCCGCCGCGCCGGCGACGAGCGCGATCCCGGCGGTCGCCGCCGCGAGCAGGTCGAGCGGCACCATGCCGGGGCTGGCAAGCAGCATGCCGATCACCGCCGTGAAGACGATGAGCGACACAACGCGCGGCTTGGTCAGGGCGAGAAAGGCCCGAAGACGGCCCGGCAGCGGGCGCTCGGGAGACGCACGGGTAACTTCGGCGGACAAGCGCGAAATTTTAACCGAACTGCGAAGCGCGAAGGAGCCGCTGCAGGTCCTTGATGACCCGCATCGGATCGGGGTTTTGGGGAAATCGCATCATCAGGTTGCCGAGCGGATCGACGAGGTACACGTGATCGGCGGGCGAGCGCTCGGCGGGAAACGCCTTCGCCAGCGCGCCGGCGGGCGCGACCACGGTGCCCTCGATCGCCGCGAGCAGCTTCGCGCGCGGCTGCACCGCGTCGGTCACGAGCCAGAGCCGAGCGACGCGCTCCATCTCGCGCCCTTGCGCGCGGCGCACCTGGCGCATGAGATAGAGCTTGCGCTCGCAGGCCGCGGCGCATTCGCCGCCGTCGAACTGCACGAGGATCCACCTTCCCTTCAGCGCCGCCGCGGAGGCCGCGCCGACGGGCTTCGGGGGAAGCAGCGTCCCGTAGTTTCCGGTGCTGCCGGGCGCAAGGTCGAATGCCCAGATGAGAAAGCTCGCCGCCACCGGCAGCACGAAAAAAAGCGCGAGGAGCGCGAGCTGCCATCGGCCGCGCTTTTTCGGGTCCTCAGGAAGAAGTCTTCTCACGTCTGAAGCCCAGGACCAGCAGGAGCACCACCGAGAGCGCGGCAAGCGAGTACCACTGGAATGCGTATGCCTCGTTCTTTTCCGCGCCCGGCTCGGCCGCGGGCCAGTCGCGCGAGAGGCCGTCCTCGAGGTGGCTGTGCTGCTCGAAGACCCAGGATTCGAGCGCAAGCCCGGTGGCCGCAGTGTACCGCTGCGGCGTCACGTTCACCCACACCGGCCCCTGGGGCTTTGCGCCCGAGGGCTCGTAGGCCCTCGCGAAATGCTCGCGCCGCACGCCCTCGAGCCTTATCTCGCCCGTCGGCGTGCGCACCTGCGGCAGCCGGTCGCGGCTCGGCCCCGCCGCGATCCAGCCGCGGTTTACGAGCACGATGCCGCCGCTCGCCATGCGGAAAGGTTGCACCACTTCGTAGCCGGGCCGTCCGCGCCGCAGTTTGTTGTCGAGGAGCACGGTGTGCTCGGGAAGGAACTCGCCTCGCAGCACGAGGCTCGGCGCGCCGGTCGCCGCGCGCTTTTCCTCGGCGCGGCGCGATTGCCACTCCCCGAGCGCGATTCCGGCCGCGCAGCCGGCCGCGGCCAGCAGCACCCCCCACCAGGGCGGGCGAAATCGGAGACCGGTTGGCGCCATCGAAAAATATTGCGGAAGGGCTACACTGATCCGGCAAATGCGCTACTTCGTCGTCGCGGTGCTGGTGCTGATCGTCGCGAGCATGGGCTCGGCGGTGTACTTCATGATGCGCGACCGCGGCAACTCCAAGCGCATGGTGAGAGCGCTCGCGATCCGGGTTGCGCTCTCGCTCGGGCTCTTCCTCCTGCTTATGGCCGGCTATTACTTCGGCTGGTTCCCCGACAAGCTCTAGCTAGAGCCAGTAGACGAAGATGAAGAGACCGAGCCAGACCACGTCCACGAAGTGCCAGTACCAGGCGACGCCCTCGAACGCGAAGTGATGGTCGGGCTTGAAGTGCCCGGCAAGGCAGCGGAACCAGATCACCGTCAGCATGATCGCGCCGCAGGTCACGTGAAAGCCGTGGAACCCTGTGAGCATGAAGAAGGTCGACCCGTAGGCGCCGCTCGAGAGCTTGAGGTTCAGCTCGGAGTAAGCGTGCGAGTACTCGTAAGCCTGGCAGGCGAGGAAGACCACGCCGAGCAGGATGGTAAGAAAGAGAAAGAGGTTCAGCACCGAGCGCTTGCCTTCCTTCAGCGCCCAGTGCGCGATCGTCACTGTCACCCCTGAGGTGAGCAGCAGGAACGTGTTGATCGCCGGGATTCCCCAGGCGCCCATGGGCGTGAATTTCTCGCCCAGGCCCGGGCCCGCGGAGGGCCAGTGGCTGCTGAAGCCCGGCCACAGATAGGTGCTGTGATCCAGGCTCGCGAGATCGGGCACCGACATCTGGCGCGCCCAGAAGAGCGCGCCGAAAAAGCCGGCGAAAAACATGACCTCGGAGAAGATGAACCAGCTCATGCCCCAGCGGAAGGAAAGATCCTCCCAGCCGCTGTACTTGCCGCCTTCGGACTCGCGGATCACGTCGCCGAACCAGCGCACCATCATGTAGACCAGGAGCACCAGGCCGGCGGCGATGCCGATCCAGCCGCCCGACATCTGGTTGAAGACGAACACCGCGCCAAGCGCCATCATGAAGAGCGCGACCGAGCCCATGATCGGCCAGGGCATCGGCTGCGGAACGGAGTAATGCGCCTGCCGGCCGCCGTGGGTGGTGGATTCAGCGTGTGCCATCTTGTGTCTCTCCCCTGCTTGCGTGCATCAGCCGACCACGATCCGCACGATCGTGATCAGCGTTAGAACGAAGATCGCCACCAGCACGAGCGCGGCGGCGATGACGTGAATCGGATTGAGCGGCGCGCGCTCGTGGTCCTCGCGGCGGCGAATGCCGATCAAGCCCGAGAGCACCGTCTTCACGGTGTGGAAAAAGCCCGCCTTGGGCATGACGGCCTCCATCAGCTCTTTCCCGCGACTTCGAAGAAGGTGTAGGACAGCGTGATCGTGTTGACCTCGGCCGGCAGCGCCGGATCGACCACGAACACGACCGGCATGCGGCGCGTCTCGCCCGCGGCAAGCGTCTGCTGCTGGAAGCAGAAGCACTCGAGCTTCTTGAAATACTGCCCGGCGCGCATCGGTCCGTAGCTTGCGATCGCCTGGCCCGTCACGGGCACGCCGCGCGCGTTCGCCACCTCGTATTCGACCTGCACGAGCTGCCCCGGATGCACCTGCATGTGCCGCACGAGCGGCTGGAAGCGCCAGGGGATGCCGTGCGCGTTGGCATCGAACTCGATTGTCACGGTGCGCTTCAGGTCGACCTGCGTGTTGCTCACGGGCGCGTCGCGCTCGACGAGCGAATTGACGCCGAGCGCCCGGCAGATCTGCTGATAAAACGGCACGAGCGCATAGCCGAAGCCGAACATCGCGACCGCGACGACCGAAAGCTTGACGAGCGTGCGCCGGCTCGCCTGCCGGCGCTCCTCGGGCGTCGGAATCGCCTCAACCATTCAGGATCCAGTACTTCGCGATGATGCCGACGAAGGTCGTCAGCGCGATCGAGGCGAGGATGAGGGCCGTTTGCAGGTTCTTGCTCAGCTTCATGCCTACTTCAGGATCGGCTGCGTCTCGAACGTGTGATACGGCGCCGGCGTGGGCAAATGCGTCCACTCGAGCGAGTCGGCGCCCTCCCAGGGCTTCTGCGGCGCTTTTTCCCCGTGCCGGATGCACTTCAGCACGATGTAGAGGAAAAGAAGCTGCGTGAGGCCGAAGCCGAAGGCGCCGATCGAGGAGATCTTGTTCCAGGTCTCGAACATGAGCGGATAGTCCGGGATGCGCCGCGGCATGCCGGCGAGGCCGAGGAAGTGCTGCACGAAGAAGATCATGTTGAAGAAGATCATCGTCAGCCAGAAGTGCCACTTGCCGAGCGTCTCGTCGTACATCCTGCCGGTCCACTTGGGCAGCCAGAAGTACACGCCCGCGAAGGCCGAGAAGAGCGCGCCCGCCACCATCACGTAGTGGAAGTGCGCCACCACGTAGTAGGTGTCGTGCAGCTGGATGTCGATCGGCACCAGGGACAGCACGAGGCCCGTGAAGCCGCCCATCGTGAAGAGGAAGAGGAAGCCGATCGCGAAAAGCATCGGCGTCTCGAAGGTGAGCGAGCCCTTCCACATGGTCGCCACCCAGTTGAACACCTTCACGCCGGTCGGCACCGCGATGAGCGTGGTCGCGTACATGAAGAAGAGCTGCCCGGTGACCGGCATCCCCACCGTGTACATGTGATGTGCCCAGACGATGAAGGAGAGGATCGCGATGGCGGAGGTCGCGTAGACCATCGAGGCGTAGCCGAAGAGCGGCTTTCGCGAGAAGGCCGGGATCACCTGCGAGACCACGCCGAAGGCGGGCAGCGCGATGATGTAGACCTCGGGGTGGCCGAAGAACCAGAAGATGTGCTGGTAGAGCACGGGGTCGCCGCCGCCCGCGGCGTTGAAAAAGGTGGTGCCGAAGTGCCGGTCGGTGAGCGTCATGGTCACCGCGCCCGCGAGCACCGGCATCGCCGCGACGAGGAGGTAGGCGGTGATGAGCCAGGTCCACACGAAAAGCGGCATCCTCATGAGCGTCATCCCCGGCGCGCGCAGGTTGAGGATCGTCGTGATGATGTTGATCGAGCCGAGGATCGAGCTCATGCCGAGCAGGTGCACGGCGAAGATCGTGAGATCCATGCCGATGCCCATCTGCACGGTGAGCGGCGAGTAGAGCGTCCAGCCCACGCCCGGCGCCCCGCCCGGCATGAAGAACGAGAGAACGAGGAGCGACGCCGCGAAAGGCAGCAGCCAGAACGACCAGTTATTGAGCCGCGCGAAGGCCATGTCCGGCGCGCCGATCATCATCGGGATCTGCCAGTTCGCGAAGCCGACGAAGGCCGGCATGATCGCGCCGAACACCATGATGAGGCCGTGCATCGTGGTGAACTGGTTGAAAAGGTCCGGGTTGAAGAACTGGATGCCGGGCTGGAATAGCTCCAGGCGAATTGCCATCGCCATCGCCCCGCCGGTCATGAACATCATGAAGCTGAACCACAGGTAGAGCGTGCCGATGTCCTTGTGGTTGGTGGTGGTGACCCAGCGCATGAGGCCGCCGTAGGGGCCGTGATGGCCGTGCTCGTCGTGCCCGTGGCCGTGGCCGTCGTGGGCGTGACCGTGGCTGTCGATGACTGAGCTCATGATGCTTCTCCTTGAGGCTTACTTTCTCTTCGCCTTGACCTCGGACGGCTGCACGACGCCTTCCTGCGCCTTGTTGCCGAACGAGTGGCGGGTGAACGTGATGGCGGCGGCGAGGTCGACGTCCGAGAGCGCGGCCTGCGGCGGCATCTCGGTGTTGGGGCGGTAGCCGCCCTTGCGGCCGTGCAGCACGATGTCGATCTGCTCCTCCTTGGGCCCGAGCACGACTTTCGAGCCGGCAAGCGGCGGGAAGGCGTTCGGCACGCCCATGCCGTTCGCCTGGTGGCAGGCCGCGCAGGTGCTCGCGTAGACCTTCTCGCCGCGAGCGACCAGGTCGGCTTCCGACCACACCTTGCTCACGTCCTGCTGGGCGGCGGCGATCAGCTTCATCTTCTCGCCCACCCAGGCCTTGTATTCGTCCTGCGACACCACCTTCACGACGATCGGCATGAAGCCGTGCTCCTTGCCGCAGAGCTCGACGCACTGGCTGCGGAAGGTGCCGGTCGCGTCCGGACGGAACCACAGATCGCGGATGAAGCCGGGAATCGCGTCCTGCTTCGCGCCGAAGGAAGGCACCCACCAGGAGTGCACGACGTCGGCGGCGGTGGTGAGGATGCGCACCTTCTTGCCCACCGGCACGACGAGCTCGTTGTCAACCTCCAGCAGGTAGTGCTCGCCTTTCTTCTCCTGGTTCTCGATCTGCGCGCGCGGCGTGGCGAGCGTGGAGACGAAGCTGATGCCCTCGCCCTCGCCCTTCACGTAGTCGTAGCCCCACTTCCACTGGTAGCCGGTGACCTTGATCGTGAGGTCCGGGTTGGAGGTGTCCTTCTGCGCCACGACCACGCGCGTGGTCGGCAACGCGATCACCACCAGGATGATCGCCGGAATCACCGTCCAGGCGATTTCCACCATGGTGTTCTCGTGGAACTGCTCGGCCTTGTGGCCCACCGACTTTCGGTGCGCCCAGCAGGCGTAGAACATGAAGCCGAACACGCCGACGAAGATGATCGTGCACAGGATCATCACGTACTCGTGCAGCTCGTGGATGTCGGCGGCGAGCTTCGAGCCCGCGGGCCGCAGGTTCCACTCCAGCCCGAGCGCGAGGCTCGAGAAGGCGGCGCCGGCGATTCCGAGAATCGCGACGAGCGCCCAGGTCGCGCCCCTGCGGGCGGGCTTGCTTGCCATCATCGTTCCTTTCCCCCGTAGTCCCCGGCGCGCCGCGCCATGACGAAGAAGGCGACCGCGAGCGCGATCGTCTCCAGTCCCGCGAACGGCAGCACCATCCAGGCGCCCAGCACCGCGAAGCCGATTCCGATCGCGACCGTCACGGCGGCGAGCAGCGCGAACGCCGTCGCTAAAGCCTTGGGTGAGATCGAAAAGTTGGCTGGAATCTGGGCGTCCCGCGCGTGAAAAACGCCGCGCAACCTTACCATAGCCGCCGCCCCCGGCTCAAGAAGAAGATCATGAAATCACTCGTAAAACTGCACGATGCTGCGGCCGTTCGCCGCGCGCTTGGGCGCGGCCTTCCACGCATGGCCATAAACCACTTCGAAGCTGACTGCGAGCTTGCCGCTCGAGCGCTCGCGCAACGCGTCGAGGCGCGCCTCCAGCCCGGCGCGAAAGCCTGCGCCCGCCAGGCCGCGTGCCCTGTCCGCGCCCGCGTGAGTCTGGCCGCTTGCACGCAGGTCCGCGATCAACGCCTCGCCGTCTGGATACTCGATTCGCAGCCGCTCCATGTCCATGACCGGGTCGGCAAAGCCGGCGGCGACGAGCATGTCGCCGATGTCGTGCATGTCGGCGAAACGGTGGACGCGCCCGGCACCCGCGGCCTCGCGCAATTCGGCGAGCGTGTCGGGCCCGAGCGTGCTGAACATGGCAAGGCCGCCCACCGCGAGCACGCGGTGGAACTCCTTCAGCACCGCGAGGGGATCGGCGGCCCAGTGCAGCGCCATGTTCGACCAGACGAGGTCGATCGCCCCGCCGGCGACGGGGAGGCGGGCGAGGTCGCCGGCCACCGCTTTGGGCGGATTTCTTTCAAAAAGCCTTTTCTTCCCCAGCCGAAGCATCGGCAGCGCGAAATCGACCGCAATGAGCTCGGCCTTGCGATAGCGGTGCCTGAGCGCGCGCTGCGGCGGCCCGCTGCCCGCGTCGAGCACGCGCCGCGGCACGAGCTTCACGTAGTCGAGGCGCTCGAGCATGCGCGCGCCCACCTCGGATTCTAGGCGCGCGGCTTGCGTATAGGTTCGGGCGGCGCGTTCGAAGCGGCGCCGGGCGGCGCGCGCATCGATGCCAGACGCCGTGCCGCGCGGAATCTGGCGCGGCGGACCCTCGTCAGGCACGGCTTTTCGAGAGCACTGCTTCGATCGCGCGCGCGGCCGCGAGCACGTGCCGGTCGGTCATGGCGACGCCGCACACCATGAGGCCGACGGGTGCGCTGCCCGGCGCGTGGCAGGGAACGCTCGCCGCGCAGCCGTCGAGGAAGTTGATGAGGCCGGTGTTGCGCAGAATCCGGCCGTTCCACTTGAAGTAGGCCTCGTCGCTCGCGCTCGCCTCCGCGATCGTCGGCGCGACGCAGGGCGAGCTCGGCATGAGAAAGGCATCGAAGGGCGCGGCAAGCCGTCCGACCTCCTCGATATACGCCTGGCGCATCAGCCCGAGCTCGACCAGCTCCCAGCCGGCGATGTCCTTGCCGAAGCCGACGCGCTTGGCGACACGGGGATCGTAGTCGGCGAGGCGATCGGCGTAGCGCCGGTGGATCTGGAAGGCCTCGGCCGCGGCGAAGCCGCCGCTCTTGAAGTACTCGCCCTGGCGGTCGAAGGCCGCGACTTTGCGCTCTTCCAGCTGCGCGCCGGCGCGTCCGAGCGCGGCGAGCGCCGCCTCGAAGGCCTTCGCCACCTCGGGATCGAGATCCTCGAGGGCGCTCGAGCGAGGAACAAGCAGCCGCAGCCCTTTTGCCGGGAGCGCCGCCAGCCGCGGATTCGTTTCTCCGGCGAGCACCGCATCGTAGGCCGCGCAGCAGGCGACGCTATTCGCGAGCGGTCCGATCGAATCGAGCGTGTACGAGAGCGGAAAGGCGCCTTCGCGCGGCACGCGCCGCATCGTGGGCTTGAAGCCCGCGACGCCGCAAAGCGCCGCCGGCTGGCGGATCGAGCCGCGCGTGTCGGACCCGAGGCCCATCAGGCACATGCCGTCGGCGACGGAAACCGCGGCTCCCGAGGACGATCCCCCGGGAACGCGGCCGCCGCTCTTGCGATCCCACGGGTTCTTCGGCGTGCCGTAGTGCGGATTGGTGCCGACCGCGCCGAACGCGAACTCGACCATGTTGGTGCGCCCGACGAAGACGGCCCCGGCGGCGCGCAGGCGCGCGACGGCGGGCGCATCGGCCTTGGCGGGCGCTGCCCCGGCGAGCACCTTCGAGCCGGCGCGCGTCACTTCGCCGCCGACGTCGAACAGGTCCTTGAGAGACACGGGTAGTCCGTCGACGGGGGAGCGCACCACGCCGGATTTGCGCAGCCGGTCGGCGTGATCGGCCTGGGCTCTCGCGCTCTCGGCATTGACCTGCATGAAGGCGCGAGCGCCCTCGCCCGCCGGGTCCTGGATGCGCGCGAGCGCCTCCTCGGTGAGCGCGCGGCTCGTCGTGCGGCCGCTTGCGAGATCGGCGCCGAGCGCTTCGACGGTCCACATGGTTGCAGTCTAGCGCACAATATTTCCATGCTCGCGCGCCCGGCCCGGCGGCTCGCCGGCCTCCTCTTCGGCGGCAGTTGCTTCCTTTGCCGCGGCGCGGCCGAAGAGCTCCTGTGCGCGCGTTGCGACGCCGAGCTGCCGCGGCTCGGGGCGCGATGTTGTCCGCGCTGCGCGCTCGAATCCCCGTCGGGCGAGGTCTGCGGCCGCTGCCTTGCGCGACCCCCGGCGTTCGACGCCACTGCTGCGGCGCTCGCCTACCGGTTCCCGGCCGATGTGCTGGTGCAGGCGCTCAAATTTCATTCCGAGCTGTCGCTCGCCGCGCTTTTCGGGAGATTGCTGGAAGAACGCGTGGCGAGGTCGGAGCGCGTCGATCACATCGTCCCGGTGCCGCTTTTCGCCCGGCGGCTCAAGGAGCGCGGCTTCAACCAGGCGATGGAGATCGCGCGCCCGCTCGCGCGCGCGAGCGGAGCGCGCCTCGCGCCCGAGCTTTGCGAGCGGATTCGCGACACGCCGGCGCAGCTCGGGCTGCCGCTCGAGGAGCGGCGCAGGAACGTCGCGGGCGCCTTCCGCTGCCCGGCGCTCGTCGCCGGCGCGTCGATCGCGCTCGTCGACGACGTGATGACCACCGGCTCGACGCTCGACGAAGTCGCGGCGACGCTCAAACGCGCCGGCGCCGCGCGCGTGGTCAACTGGGTCGTTGCCCGGACGCCGCCGCCCGACTGATGTTCGACATCGTCCTCGTTCATCCGGAAATTCCGCCGAATGCCGGTAATGTGATCCGCCTCGCCGCGAACACCGGTGCCCGGCTGCACCTGGTCGAGCCGCTCGGCTTCTCGATGGATGACCGGCAACTCAAGCGCGCCGGGCTCGACTATCACGAGTACGCGAGCGTGCGGGTGCACGCAGACTGGCCGGCCTGTTTCGAAAGCTTTTCCGGAAAAAGAATTTTTGCGCTGACGACCCGCGCCACGCGCAACCTCTACGACGAGAAATTCCGCGAGGACGACGTGTTCGTCTTCGGCTCGGAAACCGCGGGGCTTCCCGAGAGCATCCTTGAGCGATTCCAGCCGCAAGCGCGGCTGCGCCTGCCCATGGTTCCCGGCAATCGCAGCCTCAACCTGTCAAATGCCGTGGCGGTCACGGTCTTCGAGGCCTGGCGCCAGCTCGGTTTCCGCGGAACCTAGCTACTCGCTGCGCGGATCCCGCGAAAGCAGCAGCTCGACCGCCTGCGGCGGCGTGAGCCGGCCCTCCAGCACGGCGGCCACCGCCGTGGTGATCGGCAGCTCGATGCCGGAAGCGCGCGCGCGTTCCAGGGTCGCCCGCGCCGAGCGCACGCCTTCGGCGACGTGCCCGAGCGAGGCGACGATTTCGGCGAGCGGCCGGCCGCGCGCGAGCTCGAGTCCCACGCGCCGGTTGCGCGAGAGCCCGCCGGTCGCGGTGAGGACGAGATCGCCCGCGCCGGTGAGTCCCATCACCGTCTCGGCGCGCGCGCCGAGTGCGACGCCGAGACGCGCGAGCTCGGCCAGGCCGCGGGTGACGAGTGCCGCGCGCGCGTTCTCGCCGAGCTTGAGCCCGTCGCAGATGCCGACCGCGATCGCCAGGACGTTCTTGACCGCCCCGCCGATCTCGACGCCGAGCACGTCATCGGACGTATAGATGCGCAGGCGCGCGCCGTGCAGCTGGGCGCTTGCCCGGGACGCGAAGGCCGAGTCGGCGGAGGCGAGCGTGAGCGCGCAGGGCAGGCCGCGCGCCACTTCGAGCGCAAAGGACGGCCCCGAAAGCGCGCCGCAGGGCGATCTCACGGCGCTCGCCGCGACGATCTCGTGCGGCAGGAGCGAGGTTTTTTCCTCGAAGCCCTTGCAAAGCCACAGGAAGGGCAGCGGCCGGTCCATGCGCCCGAGCACTTCGCGCAGGCCTGCAACGGGCGTCGCGACGAGGGCAAGCTCCGCCCCGGCGGTGGCCGCCCGCCAGTCGCCCGTGACCACGACCGCCGCCGGCAGCCCGATCTCGGGAAGGTAGCGCTCGTTGCGTCGCGCCGCGGCGATGCTTTTCGCCTGCGCGGAGTCGCGCGCCCAGAGACGGACCTCGTGCCGCGCGCTCAGCACCGCGGCAAGCGCGGTTCCCCAGGCGCCCGCACCCAGCACGGCGAGCGCCGTCATGCGGGCGTCTTTAGCCGCCCCAGACGAGCGAGGCGCGCACGAATCCGGTCGTGCCGTCGACGTAGCGCACGCGCAGCCACCCGCTTTGCGCCGGCTCGAGGAGCTCCAGGACGACGTTCTGCGCCACGCTGAAGGCGAGCGGCGCGCCTTCCTCGGGCTTGCTGCGCACGTCGGCGACGGGCGCGGTGACGAGCACCATGCGCTTGTCGCCGAGCGACTTGCGCTCGATCCAGGTGAGCGCGCCCGCCGCATCGCGCACCTTCACCCAGGCCTCCAGGCTCACGATGATTTCGAGCGGATAGTTCTTCTGCACCACGAAAAGCGGCGTCGCCGCGCGCGAGGGCGCGTCGTAGAGCACCGCCGCGCTCTCCTGGACGCTGCGGAAGTCCGCGGCGCTCGCCGTCGCGGCGAAAAAAAGCCAAAGGGCGGGAAAACCCTTCATCAGGGCGCCTGGATTCTGGAGCCGCTCGCGCCCTCGCGCTGCTGCTTCTCCATATAGAGGTGCTCGAAAGAGACCGGGGCGAGCACCACGGGTGGAAAGCCGGCCCGCGTCACCAGGTCCGAAATCGCCTCGCGCACATAGGGATAGAGGATCGTCGGGCAGCCGATGCCAAGGAGCGGCTCGAGGTCCGCCTCGGGAACGCCGCGGATGACGAAGATGCCCGCCTGGGCGGCTTCGGCGAGGAAAACGGTCTTCTCGCCCGCCTTCGCCGTCACCGTGGCCGTGACCACGACTTCGTGCATCCCGTCGCCGAAGCGCTTCGATTCGTTCCTCAACTGCACCTCGAGCTGGGGATTCTCCAGCTGCAGGAACACTTCCGGCGCATTCGGCACCTCGAGCGAAAGATCCTTGATGTAGAGCTTCTCGATCTGGAACTGCGGTTCGGCGGGTTCGCTCATGAGGCCTTCGCAAGGAGTGAGTCAAGCTGGCCGGCGCGCTCCAGCGCATGCAGCTCGTCGCTGCCGCCGACATGCTCGGCGCCGATCCAGATCTGGGGAACCGTGCGCCGGCCGCTCTTCGCGACCATCTCGTCGCGCCGCGCGGGCTCGAGGTCGACGCGC
>Ga0310810_10000895_pt1 | contig 30190 bp, 27 predicted proteins | sample NCmetagenome_FD_207641 | JGI IMG/M metagenome (GOLD analysis project Ga0310810, IMG submission 207641) | Soil microbial communities from experimental microcosm in Duke University, North Carolina, United States - NC | ecosystem: Engineered > Artificial ecosystem > Soil microcosm > Unclassified ... | reverse complement strand
CGATGGTGACGTCGTGTCCTTGCGCGCGTGCGGCATCGAGGACGAGAAACGGGAAACGACCGTTGCCCGCGATTAAGCCTATTCGCATCGACACATTTACGAATTTACGAATTTACCAGTTGACGGATCAAAACTCGACAACCACATCTCTCAATCCGTAGATTCGTAAGTTGATAAATCTCCAAGGTCATTCTTCCGCAACGAGTTCCTCGGTTCTTCTCGTCGGACGCCGCAGGATGACGCCGCGCTGCGACGAGCGGATGAAGTCAACCAGGTACCGCACCTCGGCAGACGCAAGCGTCGGATCCGCTTCGATCTGCGACAGCGCGTGCGTGGTGTTGGACTGGAGCAAGTACCGATACGCCCGCTTCAACTGGCTGATCGTGTCGGCGCTGAAGCCACGCCGCACGAGCCCGACCGAGTTGACGCCGAAGATACGTGCCGGACGACTGCCAATCGTCCGCGCGAACGGAAGCGCATCCTTGGTCACGACCGAGTAGCCGCCGACGAAGCTGTGCCGACCGACGCGGCAGAACTGGTGGACCGCCGAAAAAGCGCTGACGTTCGAGTAGTCCTCGACCGCGACATGGCCGCCCAGCGTCGCGTGCGGCCCGAAAATCGTATGGCTGCCGACGTGGCAGTCGTGTGCGACATGGACGTAGGCCATCAGCAGATTCCCGTCGCCGATGCTGGTGAGCCCGCCGCCTCCGGCCGTGCCGCGATTAATGGTCGCGAACTCGCGAATGGTATTGCCGCGGCCGATGGTCAGGCGGGTGCGCTCGCCACGGTATTTCAGGTCCTGCGGCGCCAGGCCGATCGACGCCATCGGGAAGATGCGGGTTTGGTCGCCGATGTCGGTCCATCCGTCAATCACCACCGACGCGTCGATGCGGCAGTCTGCGCCGATCGTCACCTCGGGACCGATGGTGCAGTTGGCGCCAATAATCGTCCCCTTGCCGATGCGAGCCGCGGGGTGCACGTGCGCGGTGGGATCAACGTAGGCGGCACCGGGTTCGATCGCAAGCAGGAGCTCCGCCTCAGCCACTCGCTGTTCGCCAACATACGCCACCGCTGCAGCTTTCGCCAGCGTCGAGCGGCGCCGTCCGAGCGACACTTCGAGCATCAACCGATCGCCCGGCAATACCTGGCGGCGGAACTTTGCGTTGTTCACGCCGCGCAGCGACACCCGCGCGGTTGGACTCACGTCCTGCTGCGCGAGAAGCAGCACGGCCGCCACCTGCGTCAGCGCCTCAATGGTGAGGACTGCCGGCATCACGGGCGAGCCGGGGAAATGACCCGCAAAGAAATCTTCGTTGATCGTGAGATTTTTGAAAGCCGTGAGCCGGGCGCCCGGCTCGTGCTCCCCGACCGCGTCGATCATGAGTGATGGGTAACGGTAATGAACGCGGTCGAGGAGCGCGGGAAAGTCTGGGTTCACCTACCTATTGTTTCGGTGCGGCGGCTCCGCCCGAGCGGGGCGCCGCAGGGGCCGCGGGCCGTGGCGCGGCGGGTGCACCCTGCCGGCCGGCCGGCGCTGGCGCGGCAGCGGGAGCAGCCGGTCGCGGAGCGGGCGCCGCCGGTGCCGCCGCGGTGGCGGGTGCGGGATTCGCGGTGTCGAACCTGCGAATCACTTCGGTGGTGAGATCAAGTCCGGCGTCGGCCCACACAATCCCGGCGTCGAGCGCACTGAACAGGATGTCGAGCTTTCGCTCCTGCGCGACCTGCTGAATGACGGGACCGAGCTTCTGCTGGAACTCGGCCTGCAGCTCGTTCTGCAGCTCCTGCACTTCCTTTTGCGCGTCGTCGGTGAATCGTTGAATCTCGGTCTGCTGGCGGTCGATGTCTTTTTCGAGCTGCGCCCGAGCAGCCTCGTTGAGGACGCTCGCGCCCGATTCGAGCTTCTGCTGCGCCGTCTGCAAGGCCTTGTTCTTGTCGTTCAGCTCGGTGACCTTCTGGTTGTTGAGCGCCTGCACGCGCGAGCTGAGCGCCTTACCCTGCGCCGACTCTGATGCGATGCGCTGGATGTTGATGAACGCGTACTTGGCGCCCGCCGGGAATGGTGGCTGCGCCGGAGCGGCCGGCGGGGCCGGTGCCGGAGCTGGCGCTGCAGCGGGTGCCTGGGCGAAGCCTGGAGCGGCAGCCAGTATGACGCTGAGCGCCGCGGCAACGACGAAAGCTCTCATTACAGTCAATCCTTTCCTGTCGAACGGAAGCTCAAAATTTTAGCACGGGGCAAATATCGGGCCGATCTCAAAGGCCCACCCATGCAGCTGTCCTGGACCTTTATGGACTCGGACCGGCGGATCCGCTTCCGGATACTTGGTATGCCTTCCTAATAGTGGTCGATCAGCAACTCGTAGTTGGCCGATCCGGGCACAAACCCTACGTCGTAGACACGCACGCAGAGGTTGCCCGCCGACGTCGCCCGGCCGGTCAGGCTGGCGCCTGGCGAAATGCTGTCGTTGGCGATCACGACGGAGCACGAGGTACCGTTCCATGTCCCCAGGCTGACACCAATCGGAATAGCGTTGTTGTCCGGTTGCGCCGGGTCCGCGCTCTGGATGAGGAACACGGACACATCTCCGGAATCGGTCACCGTGAACGGGTGCGTATAGGCGGCGTTCTTCAGTAACGTGCCGGAGAACGTTTCCGTAAGCACTGTCGGGACGGTCGTCGGCGTGGTTGGATTGGAGTTGTTGTTGTTGCACGCGGACGTGACTGCCGTGATTGCAGTCAGCAGCAGCGCCCGCCAGAACAGTCGTCGCATCGAGGTGAAGCTCCTGTGGTCTCGCACTAGAACGTCGAGCCGACCGCAAATTTGAACGTAAACGCTTTGGCCGGAAGCAGTGTGTTGTTCAGGACGCCGCCGCGCTGCGGGTTCGCCGCGAAGATCAAACGGAACGGCACGTTCAGTACCGGCATGAAGAACCGGATCTCCGCGCCCGTTGACGTCTTGAACGCGCTCGTCTGGCCGACGACCTCGGTGTGCACCCCCGGCGCGTTCGGGTCCTCGAGACCGCCGAAGCCAAGCGACGCGAACGGATCGACCAGCAGCGGCGCCGGCGGCACGACCACGCGCGTCAGATTCTCCTTCCAGGAGAAGGCCTCGCCGAAGTCGCGCACCTGGCCGGCGTCATAGAACAGCACGAGCCGGACGGGACCGGCAATGTTGATGATGTATTCGCCGTTGAACAGAAGGCTCTTGTTGCCGCCGAGCACGATCTGCGAGTTCGGCACCGTCGGTCCAATCGACCGGATGTCGTAGCCGCGCACGCTGTACTCGCCGCCGAGGAACAAGCGCTCGAACACCGGCAGCTGCGTTGTGCCCAAGTACGGTGCGATGTATTGGAACTGCACCCGGCCTCCGAACGAGCTCCGGGATGTGTGCGGGTGATACCAGATCCCCTCGAGCGTCGGCTTCCAGTAGCTCGTGTTGCCGCCGAGTCCACCGATGTCGGTCGCCAGCGTGATGCGCTTGCCGTTGGTCGGGAAGATCGGGTTGTCGATCGTGTTGAACACGTAGCTCGGCGAGACCTTGCTGATCGTGCGGTTGCCGCTGGTTCCAATCAGGAACGAGTCGAAGAGGAAGGGATTGCGCCGCAGCTGTTCGAGCGCCGTCGGGCTGATCGACGACAGGTTGCTGACGTTAATCGTGTTGCAGCCGCTCGACGACACGATACAGGACGGATCCAGCAGCGCCTCGTTCAGGTCGGAGACGCCGACCGACTCGTACGAGTAGTTGATGAACATCCGCGCGAAGTCGGCGACGGGGAAACCGAAGGTGATGTTGCCGCCGGTCGATTTCTGCGTGTAGTAGCCGATGTACTGCAGCGACCGCTTGTAGATGTCGACGCCGCCGGTGAGATTGCGATCGAAGAGGAAGGGCTCGGTGAACGCCAGCTGGTAGTTCTGCGAACGTGAACCGGCCTGCGCCGAGGCGGTCAGGCTCTCGCCGCGGCCCAGGAAATTGGCGGTCTGGAACGACAGCTGCCCGAAGAAGCCCTCGTACTGCGAAACACCGGCGCCGAACGTGACCTGGTTCCGGTTCTGCTCTTCGACCTTGAGCGTGACATCGACCGCGTTATCCCGGCCCGCGGTCTTGTCGACCTTCATGTCCTTGTCGTTGCCTTCGAGCTGCTTGAAGTAGCCGAGCTGATTCAGCCGGCGGATGCTGTACTTCAACGACTCGGTGTTGAACACCGAGCCCTCCACCAGACGCATCTCACGCCGGATGACGTTGTCCCGCGTCGTCGTGTTGCCGACGAAGGAAATACGGTTGACGAAGAACTGCTTCCCTTCCGACAGCCGCATGGTGACATCGACGGTCGGCCTGATCGGGCCCGAACCGTTCGAGCCGTCCGAGGTGGATGCGGTGGTCGCGGCGGGCTGCGCGGCGTTGTCGGTGGGCACGGGCGCGAGGCCATCGTTCTTCGGGTTCAGATCCGGATAACCGGTGAACTCCATATACCCGCCCGCGCCGTACGCCTCCTGCGCTTTCTTCAAGCCGTCGCGCACCAATTTTTCGCTGTACCAGTCGCCCTCTTTCATCTTGAACATCGGGCGGAGGTTCTCGCTCTTGACGACCGTGTTGCCCTCGAACTTGAACTCGCCGATCCGGTAGCGCGGCCCTTCCGTCACTGGAATGCGCAGATCAATCCACCGGGTCTTGCCGTCCTTTTCGTCGCGAACGGTCCGCACTTCGGGGTTCCCGACGCGCGCGCGAACGTATCCCTGTTCACGGTAGAAGCCGGACACCTTCTCCGCGTCCTCTTCGTACTTGTCTTCCTTGTAGGTGGCGCTCCTGAAGAGCGTCATGAAAATCAGGCCCTTCTTCGCCTTGTTGTCTTTCATCTTGCGCGCAAGCGTGCGGTCGCTGAAGGCCTGATTGCCGACGAACTCGATGTTGCGGATGCGAAGCTTCGGCCCCTCGCTGATGCTGAAGGTCACGTTGACCAGCTTGGGTCCGCCGGCGACGGGCGTCACCGCGTGCTTGATCTCCGCGTTGGTGAACCCCTTTTCGGCCATCATGCCGGCGAGCACGGCGTCCACGCGATGCAGGATGTTCTCGTCAAGGAAGGAATCGAGACGGAGCTCGATCCCCTTTTCCTTCAATTGCTCGGCGATCTTCGTGCGGTCGATGTTCTTGGATCCCTGATAGTCGACGATCTTGACGCGTTCGCGCTCCTCCATGTCATAGAGCACGATCTTGCCGACCACGCCGTTGGGAAACACGTAATCGTTCACCTCGACCGACAGGTCGGCGAGGAAATTGGTGCCCCACAACCGCTTGAAGTCGTCCTTCGCGAGCTGCTCGTGGGCCTCGTCCCACGGCACCCACATGTTCTGCGACGGCAGACTGGGTCGGAGCTGAATGTAATAGAGGTAGGTCTCCGGTTCGACCACCGGCGAGCCGCCCTGTTTGGCGAAACAGGGAACGATCAGGTAAATGACCGGGCCGGAATTGGCCGGCGGAAGCGCCGCCGGCTGCGGGATGGGCGACCCGCAGACCGTCGAGGGATTGTTGTTCGCGGCGGCGGGGTTGCCACCCTGCGCGAACGCCGGGGGGACGGCAACAGCCGCCAGAATCGCCGCACAGGCGAGCGTTCGAGCCAACTGCTTCTGCATCAAAGGATTCCGGAACACTTAAGTCTACTGGATCTTTCTGAGGAGTTCAGACGCTGGAGAAAGGCTGCCGGCCGGTAAACGGTCCGGTTGGTGATGGGTGGTTGGTGGTTCGTGGTCAACAACCAACCACGAACCACCCACCGCTCACGATTCAGGCGAGGCGACGGCCGCCCGCGAGCTCGCCAGCGGGACGGTAGGCGAGCTGTCCGCCGTCGAGATACACCTCGATGTCGCCGTCGTGGAGGTTGCCGCGAATGAGCTCCTCGGACAGCGGGTCTTCGACATAGCGCTGAATCGCCCGGCGAAGCGGACGGGCGCCATATGACCGGTCCTTGCACGTCAGATCGATGATCCAGTCGACGACCTCGGGGGCAAGCATCACCTTCATGCGGCGATCCGTCAGGTTGAGGTTCAACTGCTCCACCAGCAGCGCCATGATGCGGCGCAGGTCCTCGTCGGTCAACGCCTCGAAGACGATGATCTCGTCGATGCGGTTGATGAACTCGGGATTGAAGGTGCGCTTCACCTCGCCGAGCACCATCTCGTTGACGTTCTTGTCGATCGCGCCCGTATCGCTCGACTGGAACCCGAGCGACGCCTTCTTCTGGATGAAGCGCGCGCCGATGTTCGACGTCATGATGATGATCGTGTTCTTGAAGTTCACCCGGTTGCCGAGACCGTCGGTCAAGTGGCCGTCTTCGAACACCTGCAGCAGGATGTTGAAGATGTCCGGGTGCGCCTTCTCGATTTCGTCGAGGAGCACGACCGAGTACGGGTTCCGCTTCACCTTCTCGGTGAGCTGACCGCCTTCTTCGTGGCCGACGTATCCAGGCGGCGACCCAATGAGCTTGCTCACCGAATGCTTCTCCATGTACTCGGACATGTCGAAGCGGATGAGTGCGTGATCGCTGCCGAACAGGAAGTTCGCGAGTGCCCGGGCGAGCTCGGTCTTGCCCACGCCCGTCGGGCCCAGGAAGATGAAGCTGCCAACCGGCCGGTTCGGGTTCTTGAGCCCGGCGCGTGAACGCCGGATCGCCCGTGAGATTGCCGAAATGGCGGTCTCCTGGCTGATGACGCGCTTGTGGAGATCCGTCTCCATGCGCAGCAGCTTGTCGCCTTCGTCCTGGTTGATCGACGCGATGGGCACGCCGGTCCACTTGGAGACCACCTCGTCGATGTCCCCCTTGGAGACGATGACCTTGCGTGCGCTGGACTTGACGTCGAACTTCTCACGGACGAACTGCAGGTTCTCGCGCGCGGACACTTCCTGTTCGCGGTAGAACTGCGCCTTTTCGAAATCCTTCTGCGACACCGCGTTCTCCATCTGCTCGACGGCGACGCGGATGCTCTTGTTGATTTCGCCGAATTCCTCGCTGTACCCCGCTTCCTTCAGCTTGGCGCGGGCGCCCGCTTCGTCGACGAGATCGATCGCCTTGTCGGGGAGGAAACGGTCCGTGATGTAGCGGCTGGACTGGTAGACGGCCGCTTCAATCGCCTCGCGCGTGTACTCGACGTGATGGAACTGTTCGTAGCGATCCTTCACGCCCATCAGGATTTCGATGGTTTCCTTCTCGGCGGGCGGATCCACCTTGATCGCCTGGAAGCGGCGTTCGAGCGAGCGATCCTTTTCGATGTACTTCCGGTATTCGGCCGGGGTCGTGGCGCCGATGCATCGGATCTCGCCGCGCGACAGCGCCGGCTTGAGGATGTTGGCGGCGTCGAGCGAGCCTTCGGCCGAGCCCGCGCCGACCAGCGTGTGCAGCTCGTCGATGAACACGATGATGTTCGGGTTCTCGGTGAGCTCCTTCATGATCGCCTTCAGGCGTTCCTCGAACTGCCCGCGGTACTTCGTACCGGCGACGATCAGCGAGATGTCGAGCGCCAGGATGCGCTTGTCCGCCAGGAAGTGCGGGACGTCGCCGTAGACGATCTTCTGCGCGAGACCTTCCACGATCGCGGTCTTGCCGACGCCCGGCTCGCCAATCAGCACCGCGTTGTTCTTCGTGCGCCGGCAGAGCACCTGCTGGACGCGCTCGAGCTCGTAATCGCGGCCGACGAGCGGATCGAGAAGGTTCTTCATCGCCGCTTCCGTCAGATCGCGGCTGAACTCGGCCAGCAGCGGCGTCTCCTTGACACGCGTGAGCGTCGTCTTCTCGTTCAACAGTTGAACGATGTCCTCGCGCACCGTGTGCAGGCGCATCCCCTTTTCCATCAGGATGGATGCGGCGACCGAACGCTCCTCGCGGAGGATGCCGAGCAGCAGGTGCTCGGTCCCGATGTAGTTATGGAGGAGGCGGTCCGCTTCTTCGGCCGCGAACTGCAGCACTCGCTTGGTTTCCGCGCTGAAGGGAATCTCGACGGAGGTCGACACCTTCTCGCGGAACACCGTACGGCCTTCGATCTCCTTGCGGATGTTTTCGAGGGAGAGATGCGAGCGCGCGAAGATCCGGCTCGTTAGTCCTTTTCCTTCGCGGATCAATCCGAGAAGGAGGTGCTCGGTCTCGATCGAGATGCTGCCGAGCTGGCTGGCCTCATAACGGGCGAAGAACAGAACCCGTCGCGCCCTTTCTGTGTAGCGTTCGAACATCCGGCCTGCCTAAGGTTTAGCGGTTGGTCGCGAGAGAGCCTCTCTGCCGAGCATTATAAGGCATAGCTAGTGTTCTGGCAGATGCCTGACCCGCGCGTCCCTACCTCCTACGACGCCGTCTGTGATCAAAACGGTTATCGGTCGAAGATTGTCGAAACGTTGTATGCGCGGGCGGCGCATGAAGTGACGCGCGGCGCGGACTTAAGTAGGCGCGCCGGAGGACCAGGGGCCGCCTCTCGGCCGTGCCCTGACATCGCCGCGGCAGCGTAAGAGCGACCGCCGTCAGGATACGACGTTAACACCCGTCAATTTGGTCGCCTCGCGCGTGACGATCGCACGGTTGCCGACCTCCATGAACGCGAGGAAGTGCTCGGCCTTGCGATGATCCAGCCACGCCTGCTCGTTGTCGTAGACCTCGTAGAGAAACCATCGCGTCGGATCATCGTGGTGCTGCAGTACGTCGAAGCGCACGCATCCCGGATCGCGCTGCACGGAGAGATCCGCGTTCTTCAGAATCGCCATCTTGAATTCATCAAGCAGGTCCGCCTTCACCTGCAGCTGCACGAGCACAATGAACATGGCCGAACTATACTCCGCGCATGTCTGAGACGATCGGTTTCATCGGCCTCGGTTTGATGGGACGCCCGATGGCGACCAATTTGATCAAGGCGGGCTATTCACTCGTCGTGCACAGCCGCAGCCCGCAGCCCGTGGACGCACTCGTGGCGCTTGGCGCGCGGCGGGCGGAGTCGCCCGCCGACGTCGCGCGTCAGGTGACGCGCGTCATCACGATGGTGCCGGACTCACCCGATGTGGAGCAGGTCCTCGAGGGTGACAACGGCGTGTTCGGCGCGCTCCAGCGCGGCACGATCATCATCGACAACAGCAGCATTGCGCCCGGTGTCGCGCGGCGCCTCGCCGCGAAGGCACAATCGCTCGGCGCGCAGATGCTCGACGCGCCGGTCAGCGGCGGCGAAATCGGCGCCGTCAGCGGTACGCTGTCGATCATGGTCGGCGGCGACGCGGAGGCGTTCGAGCAGGTGAAACCGATCCTCGACGTGATGGGGAATCCGGAAAAGGTCGTCCGCATCGGCGAAGCGGGCGCGGGACAACTCTGCAAGGTGTGCAACCAGATGGTGATCGCCGGCACGCTCGGCGTCGTCGCCGAAGCCTTTGCGCTGGCGAAGAAATCAGGCATCGACGCCGAGAGGATGCGCGAGGCGCTGCTTGGCGGGTTTGCCGCCAGCCGCGTGCTCGAAGTGCACGGCGAGCGCATTCTCAAGGGGAACTTCAAGCCCGGATTCAAGACAAAGCTGTTTGCCAAGGACCTGAAGATCGCGTCGGCGACGCTGGGTGACTATCAGGTTGCCGGGCCGATCCTCGCCGTCGCGCAGCAGGAGATCAATGCGCGGATGGCAGCGGGGGCGGCGGAAGAAGATTATTCAGGGATGGCGAAGGTCGTGCTGGAGCTGGCGAGATTGGATTGAGGTCGGTGCGATAGGTGCAAGAGGTGCGAGCGGTGCAAGAGGTGCGAGGGGTGCAAGAGGTACGAAAGGTGCAATCGGTGCGAGAGGTCACAGTGCACCTGTCGCACCTTTTGCACCCATTGCACCTGTCGCGCCTTTCGCACCCATTGCACCTTTCGCACCTTTCGCACCGACCTCCTACGCCACCCGCAGCTGCCCTAACTCCAACCGAAGTACCCGATCACACGCGGCGGCCAGCCGCGGGTTGTGTGTCGCGATGACGGAGGTCAAGCCGTATTCCGCGTGCATGTCGCGCAGCAGCGCATGCAGCGAATCGGCGGTCGTTTCATCCAGATCCCCCGTCGGCTCGTCCGCCAGCAGCAAAGCCGGTTTCATCACCAGCGCACGCGCGACGGCGACCCGCTGCTGCTCTCCACCTGACAGCATTCCCGGCCGGTGGCGCAGGCGTTCCGTCAGGCCGACGCGCCCCAACAGGGTTGTGGCGCGGGCGCGCGCCTCCTGCAGCGATGCCCGCGCGATGCGCAGCGGCATCTCGACGTTCTCGAGCGCATCGAATTCGGGCAGCAGATGGTGGAACTGGAAGACGAAGCCGACATTGCGGTTCCGGAACTCGACGAGGGCGGCATCGCTCATCGACGCGAGCTCCTGGTCCTGAATACGGATCGAGCCGCCGTCGACACGATCGAGACCGCCGAGCGCGTGCAACAACGTGCTCTTCCCCACGCCCGACGCGCCAACCACCGCAACCATCTCGCCGCGTTCCACCGCGAGATCCAGGTCGCGCAGCACGTGGATGTGCTGCGTGCCCACGCGGTAGTACTTATTGAGACGCTCGACCGCGACGAACGGCATCGACTGCCTAGCGCTCCGGGCTCCGGGCCTCGGGCCTCAACACGAAAGCCTCACGGCCTGGCAACATGGCCCACATGTGAACCGCGCGTGAAGCCCGGAGCCTTGAGCCATGAGCCTATTCAAACCGCAGCGCCTGCACCGGATCGAGTCGCGAGGCCTGCCGCGAGGGATAGAGCGTGGCGACGAAGCAAATCACGATCGCCGAGACGATGACCACCGTGAAATCCCACGGCAGGACCACGAACGGCACATAGGCCACCTGATAAACGTCCGCCGGAATCTTGATGAGGCGATACTTGTCGAGCACGTGGCAGAGGGCGAGTCCGCCGAGCCCGCCGATCAACGTGCCGGTCACGCCGATGATGAGCCCCTGCAGCATGAAGATCGTCATCACCCGCCGCGGCGCCGTCCCCATCGTTTTCAGGATCGCGATGTCACGGCTCTTCTCCATCACGAGCAGAATCAGGGACGCCACGATGTTCAAGGCGGCGACAATCACGATGAGGCCGATGGTGATGGAGATCGCCATCTTTTCGAGTCCGAGCGCCGAGAACAGCGATTGATTGAGATCCGACCAGTCCTGGGCCACGTACATGCTGCCCAGCCGCTTTGAAATGTCGTCGGCGATCCGCGGCGCATCGTAGATGTCGCCCACGCGCAGCTGGATCAACTCCACCATGTCCTTGCCGGTCAGCCGTTCGCCGAACGGCAGCGACACGAAGCCGTAGGAGGAATCGAACTCGTACAGACCAAGGTTATAGATACCGGCCACCCGAGCTCGCCGGGTCCGCGGCAGCACGCCCATCGGCGTCAGGTTGCCCTGCGGCGTGACGAGTGTCACGAGGTCGCCGAGACGAACGCCAAGCTGCTTCGCGAGGTCTTCACCGATGAGGATCGCCGGCGGCTGGTCGTCCGGTTCGTTCGACAAGGCACCGAGACTGCCCTGCCGCATGGCGTCTTTGATGGCCGTAACCGACGGTTCGAGCGCCGGGTCGATCGCTTTCACACTGATGAAGGCCTGCGAATCCCCCGCCGTCACGAGCGCCTTGCCGAAGATGGTCGGGGCTGCCCCGACGACGCCAGGCACGCCCCGCAGCTTCTGCACCTCGGACTGGTAGTCGGTGATGCCGCCGTTCTTCCACACATAGATGTGGGCCTGCGACGACAGAATCTTGTCGCGCAGCTCGCCCTGCAGGCCGGTCATCAGTGCCAGCGCGATCACCAGCGCCATCACCCCGACGCCGACGCCAATCATCGAGATCAGCGAGATCAGCGAGATGAACGCCTGCTTGCGGCGCGCGAAGAGGTAACGGAGAGCGATGAAAAGCTCGAAGGACATCGGTCAGGGGGAGGGGGGAAGCGGGAAGGGGGAAGAGGTAAGGGGGAATAGGTCAAAAAGGGCGACGAGGGCAGTCCTGCAGCCTACGACCTGCTTCGCTCTTCTTCCCCCTTCCCCCTTCCCCCTTCCCCCTGTCATTTAGGCCTCATCAACGGGAACAAGATGACGTCGCGGATCGAGGGGCTGCCGGTGAGCAGCATCACGAGGCGATCGATCCCGACCCCTTCGCCCCCCGCCGGCGGCATGCCGAATTCGAGCGCGCGAATGTAATCCTCGTCCATCGCGTGCGCCTCCTCGTCTCCACCAGCCCGCTCCTTGAGCTGATCCTCGAACCGTCGTCGCTGCTCGATCGGATCGTTGAGCTCGCTGAACGCGTTGGCGAGCTCGAAGCCGCCGGCATACAACTCGAACCGCTCCACCGTGTCGGGGTCGTCCGGTTTCTGCTTGGCGAGCGGCGACACCTCTGTCGGAAAGTCATGAACGAAGGTCGGCTGAATCAACGCCTCCTCGCAGAGCGCCTCGAAGATTTCAGCCGTAATCTTGCCTGGGCCCATGCCGGGCGCGATGGGAACCTCGAGGCTCGCCGCCAGCGACGCCGCGGCTTCGCGCGAGCGGAAGACATCGGGCGTCACGTCGATGCCCAGTTTTCGCGACGCCGCCTCCCGCGCGCCCTCGCGCAGCGACACGCGCCGGAATGGCGGCTTGAACGAGATGGCGTGGCCGTTGAACGTCACCTCGTCGCCGGCGCCCGATCGTCCGGCCACAAACGGCAGCATCTCCTCCGTGAGCGTCATCAGGTCGTTGTAATCCGCATACGCCCAGTAAAACTCCAACATCGTGAATTCGGGATTGTGCTGGGTCGAGATGCCTTCGTTTCTGAAGTTGCGGTTGATTTCGAACACTTTCTCGACGCCGCCGACCGTCAGCCGCTTCAGGTACAGCTCGGGCGCGATCCGCATGAACAGCCGCATGTCGAGCGCGTTGTGATGCGTCACGAACGGACGCGCCAGCGCCCCGCCCGCGATCGGCTGCATCATCGGCGTTTCCACCTCGAGGAAACCGCGGGCGATCAGAAACTCACGAGTGGCGGTAATGACCCGGCTCCGCACCTCGAATACATGTCGTGAATCGGGGTTGACGATCAAATCGAGGTAGCGCTGCCGGTATCGGATCTCGATGTCCTGGAGACCGTGCCATTTCTCCGGAAGCGGCAACAGACATTTGGCGAGGAATTCGAGCCGTTGCGCATTGACGGTCAGCTCGTTGGTCCGCGTGCGGAACAACGGCCCTTCCAGGCCGACCCAGTCACCGAGGTCGAGCAGCTTGAAAATCTCGAAGTCGCGTTCCGGAAGCGTGTCCTGCCGGATGTACGCCTGAATTCGCTGACGTCCATCCGAGATGACGATGAAGTTGGCTTTGCCGAACGGGCGGATGGCCAGAATTCGCCCCGCCAGCCGGAAGCGTGGCTTCGCTTCGTCCAGCTGCTCGCGCGAACTGTCGGTGTAGTTGGCGACGACGGCGTCGATCGGTGCGTCGGCCTCGAAGCGATGTGGATAGGGATCGACGCCAAGCTTCTTCAGCGCATCGAGGTTGGCGCGCCGCTGAACGACCTGATCGGATTCCTGCAGTGTGCTCATTCGCGTGACAACGAACGGCGAACGGCGTCCAGGACGCCATTGATGAACCGCACGGAGTCATCCGTGCTGAAGGTCCGCGCCAGCTCCAGCGCTTCGTTGATGATGACTTTCGACGGCGTGTCCGGCTCGTGCAGAAACTCGTAGACCGCGAGCCGCAGGATGAGTCGATCGAGCACGTTCATCCGCTCGATGCGCCAGTTTTCAGCCGCCTCGCCAATCAGCGGATCCAGGTTGCTGACGGTGCCCGCGACCCCCGTGGCCAGACGCGTGGCAAAGGCGCGAAGATCGTCACCGAGCGGCTCGGCCTCCGCCGGTCCGTGCGTCCAGAATGTCTGGCCGACTTCGAACATCGACACCTTTCCCACTTCCCATTGATAGAGCATCTGCACGGCCGCCTCGCGCGCGCGATGGCGGATTTCGCGCGCCGGCCGCTCGGCGGATCGACGTTCGACGCTCGCAGTCATCCGCCAATTCCCTCGTCCAGTTTGCGAAACAGCGTCGCCATTTCAAGCGCCGCCGCGGCTGCTTCACGCCCCTTGTTGCCGGGGCCGCTCCGCGAGCGCTCCGCCGCCTGCTCTTCCGTCAACGTCGTCAGCACGCCGAAGGCCATCGGCACCCCGGTTGCCGCCGCGGCCTGCGCGATGCCGTGCGACGCCGCTTCGGCGATGTATTCGAAATGCATCGTGTCGCCTTTGATCAGGCACCCGAGGCAAACCACGGCGTCGTACTCGCCGCTCTCGCCGAGCCGCTGCGCGGTGATCGGAATCTCGAACGCCCCCGGCACACGGATCACGGTGACGTTCTCGTCGGGAACCGACGCTTCCGCGAACAGCTCGCGCGCGCCCTGGAGCAGACCGTTAGTGATCTCCTCGTTAAAACGTGAGACGACGACGGCGAAGCGATAGCCGGCCAACTAACCCACCCGCCCCACGCGCCTTACCCGCCCTAACCGCCCCACCTGCCGCAAGGTGCCCTACTCGCCTTTGAACTGCGCCTTCCGCTTTTCGAGGAACGCGCGAGTCCCCTCGCGCATGTCAGCGGTAGACGCAACAAGGCCAAACAGCGTCGCTTCGTGCATCTGCGCCGTCTCGAACGGCATCTCGAGGCCGCGGTTGACCGCTTCGATGATGTACCGCACCGCAATCGGTGCTTTCGACGCCAGCTCGGCCGCGATCGCTCTGACCGTCGCCATCAGCTCGGCCGCAGGTACCACACGATTCACCAGACCGATGGTGAGTGCTTCGTCCGCTTTGATCTGGCGTCCGGTCAGCAACAGGTCGAGCGCGACCCCTTTCCCGACGAGACGGGACAGACGCTGAGAACCGGCATATCCGGGAATGATCCCGAGGTTGATCTCGGGCTGACCGATGCGCGCGGTGTCGGCCGCGATGCGCAGCGTGCACGCCATTGCCAGCTCACAGCCACCGCCGAGACAGAACCCGTTGATCGCGGCAATCACCGGCTTTCCCATGTTCTCGACGAGGTCGAACACGTGCTGGCCGCGCTGTGCGTGGTCCTTGCCCTCCGTTGGCTTCAGTGCAGCAAGCTCGTTGATGTCGGCGCCGGCAATGAACGACTTTTCACCCGCGCCAGTGAGAATGACGACGCGAACCGCGGGATCGTGCTTCAGCTCGAGGATCGCGCGGCGCAATTCGTCCGTCGTCGGTGTATCGAGGGCATTGAGAACGGCAGGACGATTGATCGTGAGGAGCGCGACAGGACCGTCGCGGTCGAGGAGGAGGTTGTCAAACATGGAGTGGGCAGTCGCGGCGGCCAGCGACAGCACGTTGCAGCGTGAATCACTGCCGACTGTCCGCAACCGTCCGTCGATGTCGCGAAATTATACTCCACGCCCAGCAGCTAAACAGGCCGATGGCCGAGCCCACCGAGTCTGAATACCAGTCGGCGATGTCAGCCGATCGCCCGGGCACGAAGTACTGGTGCACTTCATCCGTGACGCCGTAGCACGCGGCAAGCGCGAGACCGAGCAAGGCCTGCCGCAGCGTGATGCGGGGTGGAAACCCGCCAGCGAGCGCGCGCGCGATGACAACGCCAAATCCCAGGTAGCCAAACGCGTGCGCCGGCTTATCAGAAACACCGGGCGGCAGCGGCGGCTGGTGCAGCGAGGAGACATAAAAGATCACGGCCATGTAGATCAGGACCGGACCCCAAAGGGAGAGACGTCGATAATTCAAATGCAGAAGACTTTTGAACTACAGAGGAAAAAAGTAGAGGATCCACCCGAGCGCGATCCCGCCGACCACGAACGCGCCGAACAGCTGCGCGCCGAAGCGAAGCTGCTGCTTCGGATCGTCGCGCATCAGCGTGGCGAACACGACCGACACGAACGCCGCGAACAGGATCATGAGCCCAAGATGGGACGTCCTCATTTGCGTCCCTGCGTGATGTCGAAGGCGTCGAGCACGACCAGCATATTGAGCAGACCCGCCACGATCAGAAACGCATTCCCATATTCATAGGTCTGCGCGACGACGCGTCCGGCACCCGCGCCGGCGCCACGCGCGATAAAGAATGCGAGTCCGATCCCCATGTCCGCCAGCGCCGCAAGCGCAACCAGCGGTTGCCGAATTTCCACCGGAAACAACCGCCCCTCCAGCCAGAGGCCGCACAGAAACATGAGCGCCAGGGCGACGAGAAAGATGGCGCCCTTCTGAATTCGCCCGAGAAGAAGATGGCCGGCGCCGGGGATGGCCCACGCCGCGAGGCAGATCAGGTAGGTGTAGGTGGCCGATTGCTCGCGATCGGCCGTCGTGGCACGCATTCGCCGTAGTGTAGCGTAGCGGCGGCTTGCGCGACCACGATCCCGACCGCCGCACCAAGCCACGCGCCGGCGGTTGCACGTATCGCGTTCGAGCCGGACCACGCGCCGCTCCACTCCGCCACGAGTGTGATCACCGTGGGTGCGGCTCCGGCAAGCAACAACGTCCGTGGCGAACGCCACGACACCCGCGCTCGCCCGAACACGTGCCGTGGCGCCAGCAACCCAATCGCCGCGCCTGCGTAAATGCCCAAGCATCGGCCACAAACGGGGAGTTGCGCGGCGAACAGGTGAAAGGATCGCTCAGGCCGCTGATGACACAGGTGGGCCGCAAACGCGTAAAGAATACCGGCTGCCGGAACCGGCAGAATCGGAGCGACGATCAGCAGCGCCAGCCATGTCACAGCGGCCAGCGCGAGCAGGGCGCGCACGAACCGATCGTAGCGCGGCTACCGATTCTCCGCCGGCGGCTGTCGGTTCAGTGAGAGCTGCGTCTTGGGGACCTGGTACCCCGAGCGGGTCCGCGCGCGCACGTTCGGCTCGTCGATCTTGACGGAGATGCGGCGGAAGCTGCCGTCCCGTTTGGGATTTTTCGAAGTGTAGGCCAGCGCGTACTGGCTGGCGAGCTCCTTGGTGATCGAGCTGTAGACACCGGCCAGCTGCGAGATATCGGTCGGGAAGAATGCGCGCGCGCCGGTTTCGTAGGCGAACGATTTCATCGCGAAGTCGCCTTCGGCGTTGTCACGCAGAGTGCTCAGCAGCGCGGTCGGATACGGCGACTTCAACGTGATGGTATAGATGGCGATGCCCGCCTGTTTCGCCAGCGCCAGCACGTCGTCGAAGCTCACGATGCTCGTCGTGTCGTCGCCGTCGGTCAGCACGGCGATGGCCTGACGACGAATCTGATCGCCGTCGGCGGCGTGCACCTTCTGCATCTGCTTGATCGTGGTGTACAGGCCGTTGTAGAGCGCAGTGCCGCCGCTCGCCGTGGTATGGCGAATGGACTCGCACGCACCTGCGATGTCGCCGTCGAGTTCGTGCAGCACGCGCGCGCTGTCCTTCACGCCGACGACGGTGACGCGATCGCCAGCCCGGAGATGCGAGGCGAAGCCGACCGCGGCTTCCTGCACCGTCGCCAGCTTGTCGCTCATGCTCGAAGAGGCGTCGAGGAGAATGGCAAGATCGAGCGGTACGTTGGTGGCCGCGAAGAACGAGACGTCCTGCTGGACGCCGTCTTCAAAGACGGTGAAGTTCTTCTGCGTGAGCCCGGTGACGAACTGCTCATGGTTGTCGGTGACAATCACGTTCAGCGACACGAGATCGACTTCGCTGCGGAAGGTCCCCTGCGCGGTCTGGGCGTAGACCTCGCCACAGCACATCAGCAAGGTCACCACCGCAGTCACGAACTTCATGGAGCCTCCGTCCTGCTCGTCGATCGACGGCCGCGTGCCAAGCCGCGTGTGTCGATTGACGCGTCCACGCGCCAGAGGCGCGTGCCAGGGAGCAGGCTGCAAAGCATGTTCCTGTTAGACTCCGACGAAATGACGGAAAACACGGGACCGCGCCCGGCCAGTGACCAGATGCCGGTGATCGCAACGGAGCGTGCGGCATTCAGTCACGCCGCGGTGGCAGGTGTGGCGGGCGTGTCGGCGGCGCTGCTGATGACCGAGCTGGCCCTCACGAGGATTTTCTCGGTCACGATGTATTACCACTTCGCGTTTCTCGCCATTTCCATCGCGCTGTTCGGCCTCAGCGCGAGCGGCGTCACGGTCTATCTGTTGCGCCGGCGGCTGGCCTCCGTGCATACGGGCATGCTGCTGGCGGCGATATCGCTGGCTCATGCATTTGCCACACTCGTCGCGCTGGCCTGCCTTGTCCGCATACGCGTCGGCCTGAATTACTCACCGACGAATCTGGAATTGATGCTCGCCATCTATGCACTCGCCGCGCTGCCGTTCTTCACCGGCGGCAGCGTGATGTCGATTGCGTTCTCGCGGATGACAGATCGGATCAACGTGCTCTACGCCGCCGATCTGATCGGTGCCGCCGCTGGATGCCTCGCGCTGATTCCGCTGCTCAACTGGCTGGGCGCACCGGGTGTGGTCATCATGGCGGCCGCGCTGTCGGCGATGGCCGCCGTCGCGTTCACGCCGCCCGGCCGGCGGACTCGCGTCGCAGCGGCGGCGCTGGCGCTGCTCGCGGCTGCGGCGGTGGCGCAAACGAGCGGGGCGGCGCCATTCGACCTTGCCGATACGAAAGGGCACGTCGGCGATCGCATCCTGTTCAGCAAGTGGAATTCGTTCTCACGCGTGGCCGTGTACGACCGGCCGCACGGCGACTGGTCGCTCAGCCCGAAATTCGCCGGCTCGCGGGTCGCCTCGCTGTTCATGGACATCGACTCGGCGGCCTCGACGCCGATACTCAAGGTCACCGGTGGGGTTCCCGACGCCTCGTATCTTCGCTACGAGCTGACCGCCATCGGCTATCACCTCGCCGAACGCAACGGCGGTTTCAACGCGCTCGTGATCGGCCCGGGCGGCGGCCGGGACTTGTTGTCGGCGCTCGTGTTCGGCGCGTCACACGTTGACGGTGTCGAGATCAATCCGATCATCGCGCGCGACGTCATGCTCGACCGCTTTCGCGACTATTCGGGCGGCATCTACGCCAACCCGCGCGTGACGGTGCACGTCGACGACGGCCGCAGTTTCGTGCGCCGAAGCCAGTCCACCTACGATGTCATTCAGGCGTCGCTCGTCGACACATGGGCGGCGACGGCTGCGGGCGCGTATACGCTGACGGAGAATTCGCTGTACACGAAGGAGGCGTTCGGCGAGTATCTCGATCACCTGACAGATGGGGGACTGCTGACCATCACCCGCTGGGTGTTCGACGGGCTTCGTCTCGTGTCGCTCGCGCAGGAGGCCTGTGCCGACCGCGGGCTCGACGCCTCGCAGCGTCTGGCGATTATTCGCTACGATCGGGTCGCGACGTTTCTCCTGAAGAAGCAGCCATTCACGGCCGCTGAGGTGGCTCTGCTCCGCGACGTCAGCGCGCGTCTCGGATTCTCGATTCTCTACGCACCAGGCGTTCCATCACCGGCGTCGTCGGAAGACCCGATCGAGATGCAGCGGACGGGGACGAGCGCCGCGGATTACCGTCGTCTGATCCTTGCCGACAACCGCCAGCGCTTCCTCTCGTCATACCCGCTGGACGAGTCCGCCACGACGGACGACAGGCCGTTCTTCTTTCACACGACGCGACTGCGCGATCAGCTCCAGGTGGCGTTCGGGCGAAGCATGTTGTTTGGCAATGGACTGAGCGCGCTGATGACGCTCATCGCCATTTCGGGCGGGCTTGTTGTGCTCTTCGTCATCGGACCGCTGCTCATCGGCGGGGATCGGCCGCGGCCGGGGTGGGGACGGTGGCTGATGTATTTCGGCGCCCTCGGGGCCGGGTTCATGCTGCTGGAAGTCGCGTTGCTGCAGCGGTTCGTCCTGCTGCTCGGCCATCCGGTGTACTCGCTGACCGTGACATTGTTCTCGCTGCTGCTCGGCACGGGCCTCGGCTCGCTCGTCAGCCGCCGCGTGCCTTCGCCGCGCGTGCACACCGTCACCACCCGGGCACTCGTTGGAATTGCCGCTGTCGCGTGCGGCGCGGCTATCGGCCTGGCGCATGTCATCGATGCGGGCATTGCGTGGACGCTTCCCATGCGCATCGCGTATGCCGTGATGCTCATCGCGCCGGTGGGGTTTCTGCTCGGGATGCCGCTGCCTGGGGGAATGCGCCTGATCGCAGCGGATCGAGCCGATATCATTCCATGGGGCTGGGGCATCAACGGCGCGTTCTCCGTCGTCGGCGCGACCCTGGCCGTGTTCATCGCCATGAACTGGGGATTCTCGGTGACGCTCTTCAGCGCGGCCGCCGTCTACACGGTGGCGGCGCTGGCACTGGGGACATCAGCAGAGTGCTGAATTGACGGACCGACGGATTGTCGGATGTGATTGACACGTCCAATTCGTAGATTTGTACATTCGAAAATTCGTAAATGCCAGATTTGATTGACTTCGTTCGCGGCGCCACGTTCGACGACTTTCTGTTCAATCCGCAATACAGCATCGTCGAGCGGCGCGATCCATCGGCCGTCGATCTGACCTGCCGGTTTTCCACCGGTGTCACGCTGAAACGGCCGATCGTCTCCGCGAACATGGATACGGTGACGCGATCGGAAATGGCGATCGCGGTCGCCGAAGAAGGGGGCATCGGCATCATCGATCGCGGCTTCCGGAGTGGCGAGATCGAACCGCAGGTGCGCGAGGTGGAAATCGTCAAGCGCAAGCAGCATGGCATCATCCGCGATCCGTACACGATTGCCGCCAACGCCAGCCTCGCGGATGCCGCCGCCCGGATGCGCGCGACCCGCGTCGGCACCCTCGTGGTGGTTGACGACCGTCGACGTCTGCACGGTCTGCTGACGACGCGCGATTTACGGTTCGTCGATCGCGGCCGAGGCACGGTGGCCGACCGGATGACGCCGCGCGAGCGCCTCGTCGTTCAGCAGGGCGTACCAGATCTCGCCGCGGCCGAAGACGTCATGCGGGCCCGCAAAATCAAGAAACTGCCGCTCGTCGACAAAGACGACACGCTGCTTGGCTTGATTACCGCGAAGGATCTTGTTCAGCAGCGTCAGCTGCCGTTCGCCACTCGAGATGCACAGGGACGGCTTCGCGTGGGAGCCGCCATTGGCGCGAAGGGCGACTACCTCGAGCGCGCCTCCGAGCTCATCGCCGCCGGTGTCGATGTCATCGTCATCGATATCGCGCACGGGCACTCCGTGGTGATGGCGCGCGCGATCGAGGCGTTCCGCACGCAATTCGACGGCATTCAGCTGGTGGCCGGCAACGTGGCGACCGCTGAAGGCACCCGGTTCCTGCTCGAACGCGGCGTCAACGGCATCAAGGTCGGCATCGGGCCTGGCGGAGGGTGCACGACGCGGCTGAACACGAATTTCGGGGTTCCACAGGTGCAGGCGCTCGTCGAATGCCGCGAAGCCGCCGGCGGCCGCGTGCCGCTCATCGCCGACGGGGGCGTGAAACGCGACGGCGCGCTCGTCCAGGCGCTCCTCTTCGGTGGAGACACGGTGATGCTCGGCAGCGCGCTCGCCGGCACGACTGAAACGCCCGGCGACATCGTCCAGAAGCCGGTCGTCGTTGCCGAGTCCCACAAAACCGTGCGCGTGCCGTTCAAAGTGTTTCGCGGAATGGCATCACTCGAGGCGATTGTGGACCGCCTCGACGTGGAGGACCTCGAGGCTGCCGACGTCGAGGCGCTCGGGGCTGAGGGCATGGAGGTCGCCGTACCTGCTCGCGGCTCGGTACGTCCGGTGATCCGCGACATGTTCAAACACCTCATCTCCGCCATCAGCTACGGCGGGGCGAACAGCCTGGCCGAGTTGCAGGAGACGTTTCGGAGCCGGCCGGAGCGCTACGTCATCCGGCTGACCGAATCCGGCCGCCGCGAATCGTTCGATCGTTGATGAACGGCTACGCGGGGGTCAGACCCCGGTGACAATCCGACTCAACCCTTTGAGTTGCCCCGTCACCGGGGTCTGACCCCTGCTGTGGGCCACGTCGAAATCAAAGGGTAAGTGGACCGAAGTGCTCCGCGTATCTGTCCGTGAACTCCTTGATCGTGTACGCGTGACTCTGCCCGCCGAGATGCTCGAGGGCGTAGGTCGCCGCCACGGTCCCCAACTGCGCCGACTCTTTGAATGACTTGCCGAGCGCCATGCCCTTCATCAAGCCTCCGCGAAACGCGTCGCCGACCCCTGTTGGATCGACGATGCGGTGCGGGGTCATCGCGGCAATGTCGACACGCGACGGCGATTCGTAGACAGAACACCCGTCTTCGCCGCGTGTGATCACGAGCGCGGATGCCTGCTGCAGGACGTCCGCCTCGCCCATCCCCGTTTTCTGTCGAATCAGCTCGAACTCGTAGTCGTTGCAGATCACCAGGCGCGCGCCTGAAATGCCGTCGCGCAGCTCGTCGCCCGAGAGGCGCGCGCACTGCTGGCCGGGATCGAAGATGAACGGCACATCCATCGCGCGGCACTCCTCCGCGTACTGCACCATCGCGGCCGGATCGTTCGGCGAGATGACGACCAACCCGGGTTGCTGGATGGTCCGCAGCGACAGCTCTGAGGCATTCGCCATGGCGCCGATGTAGAACGACGCGATCTGGTTGTTCTCGGTGTCGGTGCTGCAGAAAAACGAGGCGGTGAACTTGTCCGGAACGTGATGCACGTGCGACGTATCGACGCCGGCCGCCTGGAGCCACTCGTCATATTCCCTGAAGTCCTGCCCAGCCGTCGCGAACAGATACGGACGCTCGCCCAGCAGCGCCAGCGTGTAGGCGATGTTCGGCGCGCACCCGCCGCGCCGCTTGTCCATCGAGTCGACGAGAAAGCTGAGACTGACGCGCTGCAGATGCTCCGCGAGAATGTGTTCGGTGAACTTCCCCGGAAACTGCATCAGATAGTCGAAGGCGATCGAACCGGTGACGATGAGCTTCATGGTGATTTGCGACTCGCGATTTGTGACTTGCGATCTGTGAGAATCACCGATCATCAACCGCGAATGTATTTGCCAATGATTGGCGCAAGGTCCTTCTTCACTTGCTCCGGCACCATCTCGGGACGCGTGACCAGCGCGTACTTCAGCGCTGACGCGCATTCACAGCTGCGCTCGTAGGGCAGCCGCTCGACGGCGCCGGCGATGATCTGCTGCGCCGTCGCCGCGTTCTTCGCGAGCGTAGACATGACCATTTCCACCGTTACCGAGTCGTGGTCGGGGTGCCAGCAGTCGTAATCAGTCACCAGCGCAATCGTCGAGTAGCAGATTTCGGCCTCGCGGGCGAGCTTGGCCTCCTGCAGGTTCGTCATCCCGATGATGTCCATCCCCCACGCTCGATACAGCTTCGATTCCGCGAGCGTGGAAAACTGCGGCCCCTCCATGCAGACGTAGGTGCCGCCCTTGTGCACGGTCGCGCCCGCGCGGCTGCCGCTGTCGTAGGCGATGCCGCTCAGGATTCTGCAGAACGGATGCGCGAAGCCGACATGTCCGACCAGACCGCGCCCGAAGAAGCTGCTTGGACGACCTTTCGTTCGATCGAAGAACTGGTCGGGAATGACGATGTCCGCCGGCCGGTATTCCTCTTTCAGGCTGCCGACCGCGCTGGCCGAAAGGATGTACTCCACGCCGAGCAGCTTCATACCGAAGATGTTGGCGCGGAAGTTCAGTTCCGACGGCGACACGCGGTGCCCTCCGCCGTGTCTCGCCAGGAAGGCGACGCGCTTGCCGCGCAGCGTGCCGAGGACGTAGGGAGCTGACGGCTCGCCAAACGGCGTGGTGACCTTGACTTCCTCGCGTTCGGTCACGTCCGCCATGTCGTACAGACCAGACCCGCCGATGATCCCTATCTGTGCTCGTTGCATGTGCTAGCTCGCTCGTCGGGATCCAGGACTCCGGGTCCGCGATCCGTTTGGATTTGGGGTTGGGATTTGGGATCTGGGATTTTACCTGATGACTTGCTTCAACTCGACGAGCACACCGTGTGCCGCCGAGGGATGAATGAACGCGACGAGCGATCCTTCGGCGCCTGGCCGTGGCTCCTGGTCCACGAGCCGAACGCCGCGCGCCTTCAACTGTTGGAGGACGGCGCGAAGGTCGTCGACACGGAGGGTGATGTGATGGATGCCAGGCCCCCGCTTCTCGACGTACTTCGCGATCGCCGAATCGTCCGACGTTGCCTCCAGCAGCTCGATGGCTGATTCACCGACCGGGATGAAGTGCGCGCGCACCCGCTGCGACGGAACGTCCTCCGGAACCTCGACATGCAGGCCAAGCGCATCGCGGAAGAGGGCGAGCGCCTTGTTCACGTCCTGCACGGCGATGCCGACATGGTCGAGGACCGCTCGGGCAGGCCGGCCGGAGGTGGTCCGTTCATCGGCGGAGCCCACCCTCCGCACTCGGCCGATGATTTCTCCGGCGGCTGAATACGGATCGATCTTCCGTGCCGTCACCTCGTCGACCAGTCGCTGAAACTCGCCAGGCGCGAGTTCCTGCTCGGCCAGCTGCAGAAACCGGTGGGACAGCAGATCACGAAGGCGGTATTGCTGTCGCGCCCGCTGACGCGTCGCGCGCATGCCGCCCGAGTGCGCTTGAAACCGGCCGATCGCCGCGATCAGCTCGGGCACGCCCGTGCCCGCAGTCGCCTCGGTCTTCAGCACTGGCGGCCGCCAGTCATCGGGCGCGGAGGTGTGCAATGCGAGCATCGCCGCGACAGACTGTACGAGCCGATCGGCGCCGTCCCTGTCGGCCTTGTTGATGACGAAGATGTCGGCGATTTCCATGATGCCGGCCTTGAGCGCCTGCACCTCGTCACCGGTGCCGGGCACCAGCACGACGATCGAGATGTCCGCCGTGCGCACGATCTCGACCTCGTCCTGGCCGACGCCGACGGTTTCGATGATGACCACGTCCTTGCCGGCTGCGTCGAGTACGAGCGCCACGTCGCTCGTCGCGCGCGCCAGCCCTCCGAGGTGGCCGCGGGTGGCCATGCTTCGGATGAACACTCCTTCGTCGCCGAAGTGCGCGGCCATGCGGACGCGATCGCCGAGAACGGCGCCGCCCGAGAACGGACTGGTCGGATCGACGGCGATGATGCCGACAGTCTGACCCGCCCGTCGCAGCTCGCTGGTCATCCGATCGACGAGCGTGCTCTTGCCTGCGCCGGGGGGACCGGTCACCCCAATCAGATACGCGCGCCCCGTACGCGGGTAAATCTCGCGCACCAGATCGGCGCCTGCGGCGGATTCGTCCTCGATGAGCGAGATGGCGCGCGCGATGGCGCGCGCCTCTCCCGCGATCACGCGATCGGCAAGCGACGAGGACATCAGGCCCCCGGCGAGGGCGGAACCATCAGCTGTCGCGCAATGACCAGGCGTTGAATCTCGCTCGTCCCTTCACCGATGGTGGTGAGCTTCACGTCGCGGAAGTATTTCTCCGCCGGGTAGTCCTTGACGAAACCGTATCCGCCGAGGATTTGCACGCCGTCCTCGGACACGCGAACGGCGATCTCGCTGGAATACAGCTTCGCCATCGCCGCTTCCAGCGTGGTTCGGCGTCCCGCGTGCTTCATCGATGCCGCGCGGTACGTGAGCAGGCGCGCCGCTTCGATGCGCGTCGCGTTGTCCACGAGCTTCGCGCGGATGCTTTGAAACGTGCCAATCGGCTGGCCGAACTGCCGGCGCTCGAAAGCATAGCTGCGCGCCGCCTCGTAGGACCCCTGCGCGAGGCCGACGGCGAGCGCGGCGATGCCGATCCGTCCGGCGTCAAGGACCTGCAGCGCGTTGATGAACCCCTGTCCTTCCTGGCCCAGTACCTGGGACGGGGGCACGCGGCAGTTCTCGAAAATGACTTCGCTCGTCTCACTGGCGCGCATGCCGAGCTTGTCTTCCTTCTTGCCGGCGCGGAACCCGGCAGTGCCCCGTTCGACGATGAAGGCGGTAATGCCGCGGCTGCCCTTCGCCTTGTTCGTGACCGCCGTCACCACGATCAGATCGCCGCCGCGGCCGTGCGTGATGAATTGCTTGGTGCCGTTGATCACCCAGCAGTCGCCGTCGCGAACCGCGGTGGACCGCATGGCGCCTGCATCGCTGCCCGAGGACGCCTCGGTCAGTCCCCACGCGGCGAGCTGTTCGCCCCGTGCGAGCGGCGTGAGATACCGACGCTTCTGGTCATCGGTGCCAAACATCGCGATGTGCGCCGCGCCCAGGCCGTTGTGGGCCGCGACCGTGAGCGATACGGACGGATCGACTCGGGCCAGCTCTTCGATGCAGATGCAGTAATCGACTGCGGACATCCCCGCGCCGCCAAACTCCTCCGGAAACTGGATGCCCATCAACCCAAGTTCGGCGAGCTTGGGCAGGAGGCTTCTGGGGAATTCCTGCGCCTCGTCCCACTCGCGGACGTGCGGCCGCAGTTCGGTCTCCGCGAACTCGCGCACGCTCCGCCGCAGCAACTCCTGCTCGGGTGTGAAGTCGAAGTTCAATGGCTCGATCGTATCATTCGGATCATGCGACTCCGACGAGTTCTGCCGCTCGTATGCCTGCTGCTGGCTGCCTCCTCACGCACCGCGTTTGCGGACGGCACGTTGTTTCTCGGCACCGTCACGACACCCTCCAACCACGCGACCAGGGGATTTGCCGTCGGCGCCGGCTTCCTCGTCGTCGGCGTGGAATTCGAGTACGCCTCCACCAGCGAGGACACGGACCATGCGGCACCGTCACTGAAGACGGGAATGGGCAACTTCTACCTGCAGACGCCGATTCCGATTGCGGGCATGCAGTTCTACTGGACCACCGGCGGCGGCGGATATCGGGAGCGGCTCGGAGAGTCGCATCAGGAGACAAACGTCGTCGTCAACACCGGTGGCGGCGCGAAGGTCTCGGTGGCTGGTCCGGTCAAAGTGCGGTTCGATTACCGCGTCCTGAAGCTTCAGGGATCGCCGCTCTTCTCGACATTGCACCGGCTGTACGCCGGATTGAACATCAGCTTCTGAACGATGCGAGATCCGCGCTAGGGCTTTGACGGTGCGGCGGAGGATGGTGGCGCGGGCACAGCCGACGGCGCCGCATCGGATGCCGGCCCGGGAGAGCCGCTGGCGGCAGCAACGGGCTGCAGATTGATCAGCGTCTGCCCAGCGGTCGCGAATGCTCCCGTATACATCCGGTACAAGTCGGTGATCTCGCTTGGATACGCTTCGGAGAGAATCTTCGCCACGCCATAATCGGCACCCTTCACCGCCGGATCCATGACGAAGACGTAGAGCACGCTGCCGTTGGGTCCCGGTTCCGTGGCTTTGTAGATCTTCCAGCCCCATCCTTGCTGGTTGCGAACTGGATCTTTCGAGTTCTCGAGCGCGAGGCGCAGCTTCGCAAGCACCGCCTCGAAGTCCATGACCTTGTCTGGACGGATGGCGTTGAACATCAATCCGTGCTCCGCCGCGAACACACGTCCAAGCGGCGGCGGCGAGACGACGTTCTGGCCAGGCGGTGGGGCAGGGGCCGGCGGGGCGGTCGGGGTCTGCGGAGTGGCGCCGGGCAGCGGCGAGGTCTGCTGGGGCTGCAATGCGCCGGCTGGTGCCGATCCGCTCTGCTGCCCGTCGGCCGTCGGCTGCGCTGCGGCGGCGGACACGTCAGTCGAGCGCTCCGCGGCCACTGTCGCGAGCACGACCACGAGAGCCATCGACGACAATCGCATTGCTACCAGTGTAAATGCAAAGAGCCACGGAACGCTTGCGCGTCCGTGGCTCTTTCAAGACTGGTCTCGCCGACCGGGTCCGCGTCGCGGCAGCCGCGCGCGCGGGTTTACTTCGACAAATCGGCGACGAGCGGCCCCTGGATGACAAAGAGCGCCTGCTTCATGGCGCCGCGATACAAGTCGAAGATCGACTTCTGCTGCGCCGGATCCTTCACGCCCGCGTAGATGTTGTTCATGATCGAGTAGTCGGCATCCTTCACCACAGGTGAAATGATGTGGATGTAGACAATCGACCCGTCGGGATTGGGCATCGCATTCTTGATGACCTTCCAGCCTGACAGCTGCTGCTTGGCCTCAGGCGCCTCGGATTTCGAGAGGGTGTCCTTCAAGGTCGCGAGCACTTTTTCGTAGTCCGCTGTCTTGTCGGGATTGATCGCATACGCCATCACCACGACATCGCCGGTAAAGGTCGTCTTCTGCGGTGCGTTCTGCGCGAACAGGTCGCCGTGCCCGTGCGAAAACGCGGGTAGCAGGAACATCGCACACGCCAACAGAACGCCGCACAGTCGTCGCATCTTCGAGCCTCCTCGGAAACGGCCGTTAATCTACCACAGGTGAATTGCCTGCCTTCGCAGTTTGCGCTCGAGCGAGATCGCGCGGTAGCTTTGGCGGAGGCGGCAGTAACCGGGCCATGACCTCGTTGGCAAGAAGCATTCCTGCCCGCGAGAGTCGCAAAAGGCGCCCATCATAGATCAAGACACCCGCCTCAAGGAATGGTTCCAATTGGTGGCGATAAATGTCGGAGACATCGACACCATATCGGTCCTTCACGGTATTGACGTCAATGCCGCGTGTCAGGCGGAGACCGGTAAACAGCGCTTCCTCGAGCGCCTCCCGCGGGCTCAAGGGGCGACGCTCCGCGACCAGCGGGCCTGCTGATGCAACGGCGGCGATGTACTCCGTCGTCGACGACAGATTCTTCCAGCGGACAGCTCGGCGGGTCGAGTGCGCGCCGCAACCGAAACCAAGCCACTCGCCGTCGGTCCAGTATTTCAGGTTGTGTCGCGACTCGCGACCGGGCCTCGCGACATTCGAAATCTCGTACTGCTGGTAACCGGCGGCATCCAGGCGGGCCATCGCTTCGAGGTACATGTCTGCGGCATCGTCATCGGGCGCCAGCGACCACTGTCCCCTCGCCATCGCTTCACGCAGCGGCGCGTTCGGGTACAACTCCAGGATATAAAGCGACGCGTGCTCGGGAGCGAGGCCGATCAACGCGTCGACCGACTGCAGCCATTCGGGAATCGTCTGCTGCGGCAGCCACATCATCAGGTCGAGCGAGATGTTGTCGAAGCCGGCGTGGCGCGCCATGGCGAACGCGTCGGCCGCTCGCGCGGCGGAATGCAGCCGGCTGAGACGTCGCAGCTCGTCGTCACGGAACGACTGCACGCCGAAGCTCACACGAGTAATGCCGGCCTGACGGAAAGCGGCGAGCCGTTCGACGGTGACCGTTTCCGGGTTTGCCTCGAGCGTGACTTCGGCGTCCGCCGTCACAGAAAACCCCGCGCGGCAGGTGCGGATGACGGCCTCGATCTCCGCGGGCTCGAGCAGCGACGGCGTCCCGCCGCCGAAATAGATCGTGTCGGCTGGCGTGCCGTCCGCGTGCAGCGCGATCTCGCGGCGCAGAGCCGCGACGTACTGCTCTTTGAGCGCCGCATCGAAGAGCCCGCGATTGAAGTTGCAGTAGTTGCAGATCGCGGAGCAAAAGGGAATGTGGATGTAGAGGCCGAGCATCAATTCAAATTCAGAATTCAGAATTCAACATGCAAAGGCGGACCTGTCGCGCTTGCGTCACCTTGCATTTGCATTATGAATTTTGCCCTTTGAATTGCAGCAGCGCCAGCGCTAGCTACCCGCGCGGCCTCCGGGCCATTTCAGGTCGGCCTTCCCGTCGGCGTCCCGCTGCTTGAGCTGGGCGCGGGCCTGCCCGCCGGACTTCTGCGGGAGCATGCCTCGTGCGCGGTTCTTCGGCGAGGCCGGTGACGACTCCTGCCACCGCGCGATGTCCTGGTGCGAGGGATGCGGGCCAACCTCGCGCGTATCCGGGCCGTCGATCCGTACCCAATCGCACATTTCCTTGAGGCGCGAGCGAATGCGCAGGCCGAGCTGCAGGGCGATGGAATTGGGCTCGGTATTGTCGACGTCCGCGAGGTTCGTGGTGAACACCGTCACCCGCCGCTCGCTGTACCGGTTATTCACGACCAAACCAAGCGTTTCTTCCACCCACGGCGACTTCTTCTCGGCGCCGATGTCGTCGAGCACGAGCAGATCCGCGTCGAGTACCGGTCGCAGTACGTCCAGTTCCGTCGTTTCAACCTGGCTGTTGTACGTGTCGCGAACGAGTTTCAGGAGGTCGCGCGTCTCGAAAAAGGCCGCGCGCGCGCCTTTCCGGCGGATCGCTTCCTTCATCAGCGCGACGGCCAGATGCGTCTTGCCCACGCCGTTGTCGCCGTAAAACAGCAGTCCGCGATCGACGACCGGAAACTGATCGACCAGACGGGTCGCG
>Ga0310810_10000894_pt1 | contig 30207 bp, 29 predicted proteins | sample NCmetagenome_FD_207641 | JGI IMG/M metagenome (GOLD analysis project Ga0310810, IMG submission 207641) | Soil microbial communities from experimental microcosm in Duke University, North Carolina, United States - NC | ecosystem: Engineered > Artificial ecosystem > Soil microcosm > Unclassified ... | reverse complement strand
TTCATCGCCGGCTCGATCGATACCGGATTCCTCGACAAGGAAGGCGACGCCATTCGCGCGCGTCTCAACGTCGAGACGCCTTCGAGTATCGAAGCCGTCGCCGCAGCCGCTCGTAGCGCCGGCTCGCAAGCCGGTCGTAGGGCCGGTCCTTCTGGACCGGCCGATCCCTCCGGGCCAGCCGACACAACGGACCCCTGGACCTCGTTGCGTGGCGCGCGTGTCTAACGTTTCGCCACTCGGCAACGGACGCTACCTGGTCGAGCACGAATCGACGATGCAGGTCGCGTACGCCGTTGCAACGAATCGCGAGACCTGGGTATTTCTCGATGGCCGCGCGTATGTCGTCGGGTCCGCTGCTGCGGCGGGGACAGGCGCGTCAGTCACAAGCGACGCCGACGCATTGGCTGCACCGATGCCAGCCACAGTCGTACGCATTGAGGTGAGTCCTGAACAAACCGTCACCAAGGACAGCCTGCTCGTGATGCTCGAGGCGATGAAGATGGAGCTGCCGATCCGGGCCCCGCGCGACGGACGCGTGACGGCCATTCACTGCCGCGTCGGTGAAATCGTCCAACCAGGCGTACCCTTGTTAGAGATCTCGTAGAGGCGGGTCTTCAGACCCGCCTGAGAAGAAGATGGACACGGACACCGCCAGACTGCTGACCGAGTTTATTGAGAAGGTCGGACTGCTGCGCCGCGACATGCAGCAGAAGAAGGAACTCGAGAAATACGAGGCGCGGATTCAGCGCATCGAACAGAAGCTCAATGCGCTCGCTGAGCGTGTCTCAGGCGACGATCCGGAACTGGCCAAGGCGCTGCGGACGGCGTGGCAACTGCCAGCCCGCAGCCTCGCCTTCCGCAACGCGGAACACCAAAAGAAGGATGGTTAGTGGTTCGTGGTTCGTGGTGAGGGTCACACCAACCACCCACCACCAACCACCAACTAGTCTTTGGGCCCCTGCGTCTGATTCGACAGATACCGCTCGTAGCCCATTTCCTTGATCTGATGCATCTGGGCCTCGAGCCAGTCCACGTGCTCTTCCTCGTCCTTCAGCAACTTCGAAAACAGCTCGCGTGACTGATCGTCGCCCTGCTCGCGCGCGATCTGGACCGCCTTGTTGTACATCGCGACGGCGTTGGTCTCGAGTTTCAGATCGGCCTCGAGCTGCGACTTCACGTTCTGCCCGACATTGAGCTCCATCGGGTCCATCGTCGGCGTCGCGTCGAGGAACAGAATGCGTTCGATGAGCTCTTCGGCATGCTTCATCTCGTCGATCGACTGCTTCTTGATGAAGTCGCCGAGCGCGTGATAGCCCCAGTTGTGACACATCTCTGCGTGCAGGAAATACTGGTTGATGGCTGTCAGCTCCTCGCGCAGAGCGAGATTCAGTTGATCAATGACCTGAGCATTCCCACGCATGCCGCCGCCCTCCTTGGCTGCTACTGCACCCGCTATTTCGTTGATGTGTGCCACGCCATCGTATGCCGGATAGTGCAGACTGCTCAAACGCAAAGTGGAAAACGAACGGCCTGCCCTGCGTCTGTCGAAGGGCGTCCGGCTGTGTTACAGTACTATGTCGGTGCCGGCAAAACCGCTCGACATCACTCTCGAGATCGCTCCGAAGGCGCGATTCGACGTCGTCGATCTGCGCTCCCAATTCGCAGCCGAACACGAAGCTCTCGCCGATTACCGGAGTTGCCTGTACTGGTCGTTCCACACGACGGCGGGATTCCTCGACCGGAGCCTCGCAGCGCGACTCAAAGAGCAGCACATCCCGACCTACGTCGAGGCCGTCCGGACATTTTTCCCGGAGGGCGCCGGCTACGAGCACGACCGGCTTGAGCGTCGCCACGACCTCGATTCGGCGCAGCGCGCCGTCGAGCCACGCAACGCCGACTCGCATCTGGCCTTTATGGCGGGCGGGCTGCGCACCTGTGTGACGCATCCGAACCGGCCGAACGAGCCGGTCTACTTCGTCGATCTCGATGGTGTGAACGAGGGCCGTCCACGCCGGCGGCTCGCACGGCTCATCGCGTTTACGCGTGAGCGCGTGGTCCGTACGACGCGGATCGAAGTGCCCGTTTCGGAGCACCCCATCGACTCGATCAATCTCAAGGATCCGCGGCTCGGCATTTATTCCCAGCTCGCCGCGTTTGTCCAGGAAGCCGGCGTCGAGAAGGGCCGTCTGCGCGTCACGCTCGATCCGACCGAACGGCACTCCGCGTTGACGGTCAACGAGTACGAAACGTTGCTGATGCGCTACGACCTCGCTGAGGTGCTACGCAATCCGCTGCGCTTCGTCGCCGAGAAGTCACGACACGCGTTGGCGGATCCGCTCGCGGTGCCGAACAAAGCGCTGGGCTATGCCAAGTACGACATGGTGCGCGTGCTCAACAAAGGCCTCGATGCCCTGGGGCTGCGCGGATCGTTCATCGAGAAAGCGATGGCACGCACGCTGGCCGTCCCCGCCTCACGCTTCTTCCGCATGCAGCGATCGGTGAGCCTCCTCGTGTCGTCCGGCAACAATGGTCAGCCGAACATTGTCGAGGGCACGTATCAGAGCCCCATCCTCGTGCAGTGGCAGAACGCGCCGCGTCAGTCGCGCGTTCTCGACGTCGCGGTCACTGAAATACGGTGAGTGGTTGGTAGTTGGTGGTTGGTAGTAGCTCGCTAACCACCAACCACGAACCACGAACCACGAACCACGAACCACCAACCACCTAGCGCGGCAGCCTTTCAGGCATTTCTGCGACGGCGTACGAGATCGCCGCAATCGCGGCAGCCGCCTTCGACACTTCCTCAGGTCCAATTCGCTCGACGGTATCCGCGGCGCTGTGGTGAATCACGAAGTAGCGCGCCGGATCGCCGAGATACGCCATCGTCGGCACGTTGCCCGCCTGTGAGATCGGGCCAATGTCGGCACCGCCACCCCCCGCGGTGATCTCCGGAAAGTCGAGCGGCGTGAGCAGGCTGCCGATTTGCAGCATCAGCGCGCGCGCTGCGGCGCTTCCTGAGAAGCCCAGTGCTGCGGGCGCAAACACACCCGAGTCGGACTCGAGGGCGAACACGTGATCGGCCGCGGTCGCCGCATGCTTCTCCGCATACGCCTGCGCACCGCGCAGGCCGTTCTCTTCATTCACGAACAGCACGACGCGCACGGTGCGCCGCGGTCTGATACCCAGCTTCTTCATCAGCCGCGCGGCTTCCCAGGCGATGACGCAACCGACTCCGTCGTCCGATGCACCAGTACCCACGTCCCATGAATCAAGATGACCGGCAAGCAGGACGATCTCCTGCGGCTTCTCACGGCCGCGAATCTCTCCAACGACGTTGGCCGATTCGGCGTCGGGCTCATTTCTCGATTCGAGCGTGAGATGCATGCGAACCGTGCGCCCTCGCGCGGCCAGGCGCGCGATGCGATTGGCATCTTCGATGGACACCGCAGCCGCCGGGATCTGCGGCTGGCCCGGCGCATAGGTCACGCTGCCGGTGTGTGTCGTCCGCAGACCGAGCGGACCGACCGACCGTACAAGCACGGCGGCGGCTCCGTATTGGGCCGCACTGCGGGCGCCGCTGTTCCGGTACGTGACCGTCTCGGAGTAGCCGTTGTACGGCACGTTGAAGAGCACGATGCGGTTCTTCGCCTCAGCGCCCTTCACGCGCAGATCGTCGAAGCTCGTGACCACGAGCACTTCCGCGTCAAGCCCACCGGGCGGTGTCGGCGCGGTGCCGCCGAGGCCGAGAATCGGGATCGATTGGCGAGGCGGATCGATGATCTCGGCCACTTCCCTGCCGCGCACCCAGTGCGGCACCATCACGCGCTCGGTGCGCACGTTCTCGAGGCCGTCGGCCTTCATCGTCCGCACGGCCCAGTCCACCGCGCGGGTCAGGTTCTCCGAACCACTCAAGCGAGGGCCGAACGTATCGGTCAACTCCGCGAGGCGCTGCCAGGCGAAGTCGTCGGCGGTCGCGGCCTTGATCAGGCGTGACGTATCTTCACGCAGCGGCGTCAGCCACGAGTGCGACGGCGCCGGACTTTGCGCGGATACAGTGGTGAGGATCGCACCCGCCACAAGGGCGAGCAGACCAGTCAAAGAAGGACGCATGCGGCAGCAATTAGTATCGCAGGGTCCGGCTGAAGCCGGACACTACATGGGCGTCTGAAAATAGTCCGGGAGTCCCGGCTTCGTCTCGCGAAGGATGTCCACGATCGCGCGGCGATCGGCCAGGGAGAGCACGCGGTATCGCGGCTGCTTCTCGCGCCCCGACAACACCTCCCACATCCGGTTGTACACCGCATCGCGCGCCAGGGCCGGCATGGCGTCAAACGCTGGCGTGTAAATCATGTAGCTGCACGGATACTGAAACAATCGCCGTCGCAGATCGAAGTCGCGGAATGACCGTCCCTGTTTGTCGCGCGGACCCGTCTTCGGGAATCGTTCGGTGAACCCGGAGCCGCCTTTGACCGGTCCGACGAGCGGGGCTTCGTCAATGAACAACAAATAATCCACCAGGTCTTTCGCCGCCTCGGCCACGCGCGCCGATGCATCGGTGCTCGGCTTCGCGGCGAGCAGCCGCGCCTCCCACCCCGTGCGCGTGATCAGGTTGTTCATCTGCGTCTGATGCGCGAGCACCAACTGCGCGACGACATCGCTATATGGCGTCGGATAGCCCTTGAGATCGAACAGCCCGTCGACTGAGTTGAGAACGGCTTTCGGATTCGCGATCTTCAGCTTGCCCTTGTCCGCGGGCATCACCGCGACGTTGCCCATGTGCTTCGCGCCGCCGTGATCGCCTGTGACGAACCAGCCGCCCCAGCGCTGCTCGAGTGGACTGCCGTGAATCGTCGTGAAGCCGTTCGCGTACGAGATCTCGTCGGGGATCGGATACATGCTCTGGACGGTCAGACCGGGCACCCCCAGCGTCTCCCATGAGAGGTGGCAGGCGAGACAGTCGTTGTTCCGTACGAAGCGCGGCGACGAGGATTCCTTCTGATCCAACTCGTAGAAGATGATCCCTTGCGCCGGGTCCTGCGCGGCCACTTCGAGAATCCTTCCGCCACGAACCCACCCGACTGCGACCGTATCCCCGAAGTAGATGGCGCGTGGATTCAGGACGTTGATGAGCGGGGCCTGAAAACTACTCTGCGAAAACACCAGAGCCTGCGATTCCACTGGTAGGTTGAACGCCTCGAGTACCGATTTCAAATAGCCGTTTGCCGAGTCGAATGTCAGCGACACAGACCCGGCCTGCAGCTTCTCGTTGAAGGCGGCGACGGGATCCGTTGGCGGCGTACTCGAATAGCGAATCGCCGGCTCATCGCGAGAGGCCACAAAGACATCGCGGCGCTGCGCGCTGGCAACGATGCCCGCGGCCAGGATGACCGAGCCGGCGACAAATAAACGGCAAAAAAGGCTCACCCCCTGAAGGGTAGCACTATGATGAGAAGCGATGAATCCAGTCAGTGTTTCGAGCGCCGACGGCGTTGCGCTCATCCGCATCGACAACCCCCCAGTCAACGCACTCACGGACGCCGTCATCGACGGGCTGAGCGCTGCCATAGATACGGTAGCGCAGGACACCGAAGTGCGGGCCGTGGTGGTTATAGGTGCCGGCCGGACGTTTCCCGCGGGCGCTGACATCAAAGGTCTGGAGAACATCGCCTGGGGTGGGGATTCCGGCGCACCCGACCTGCATGCGCTCCTGCAGCGCATCGAGGATCTTCCCAAACCGGTCGTGATCGCGATGCACGGCACCGCATTGGGTGGCGGCCTCGAGATCGCGATGGCCGGACACTATCGCGTCGCACTGCCCGAGGGTCAGATGGGACTGCCCGAAGCGAACCTGGGGATCGTCCCCGGCGCAGAAGGCACGCAGCGACTGCCCCGTCTCGTCGGTCTCGAGAAGGCCATCGAGATGTGCGTGTCGGGCAAACCGATCAAGGCGAAGGATGCGCTCGCAGCGGGCCTGATCGACCGGGTCATCGACGGCGACCTCGCCACAGGCGCCATCGCCTTTGCCCGCGAGGTGGCGCGGTACGACTCGCATCCAAAGACCCGTGAGCGACGAGACAAACTGCCGCCCCGCGAAGCGGTCGCCGAAATGATCGCCGCCGGTAAAGAGATGGCGCGCAAGACGCGGCGCCACATGGAAGCACCGATCAGGGTGATCGACGCCCTTGAGGCGGCCGTGACGCTGCCGTTCGCCGACGGCTGCGTTCGCGAGCGTCAGATCTCCCTCGAGTGCATGCGCTCCGAACAAGCCAAAGCGCTCATTCACCTGTTCTTCGCCGAGCGCGGCGTATCTCGCGTGCCAGGTGTCACCAAAGACACGGCCGCCGCAACCGTCTCGAGCATCGGCATCGTCGGCGCTGGAACGATGGGCGGCGGCATTGCGATGGCGTGTGTGAATGCCGGCATTCAGGTGCGGCTGATCGATGCCACGCAGCAGGGACTCGACAACGGTATCGCCACTATTCGCAAGAACTACGACGTCTCGGTGAAACGCGGACGCTTCACGACCGAGCAGGTCGAACAGCGGATGTCGTCGATTCGTCCGCAGTTGGGGTACGACGGGTTTGGCGACGTGGACCTGATCATCGAGGCGGTCTTCGAGAATCTCGCGCTCAAGAAGGACGTTGTCGCAACGCTGGATCGCGTCGCGAAACCCGGTTGCGTCATCGCCACGAATACCTCCACGCTCGACATCGACGCGATCGCCGCTGCGACGTCGCGGCCGGACAACGTCGTGGGACTGCACTTCTTCAGCCCTGCCAACGTGATGCGCCTCGTCGAGATCGTGCGCGGCAAGAAGACGTCGCCCGAGACTCTCGCTACGGCGATGGCGCTCGCGAAGCGCCTCGGCAAAGTCGGTGTCGTGGTCGGCAATTGCGAAGGGTTCGTCGGCAATCGCATGATGTTCCCCTATATGTACGAGTGTCAGTTCCTCGTCGAGGACGGCGCGATGCCCGAGCAGGTCGATCGTGCGCTCACCGACTTCGGCATGGCGATGGGCATGTTCGCGGTGGACGACATGGCGGGGCTCGACGTCGCGTGGCGCGTGCGTCAGGAACTGCATCAGTTCACCAAGCCCGGCGACCGGAAGCCGCTCGTCGCCGATACACTGTGCGAGATGGGGCGCTTCGGACAGAAGACCGGCAAGGGCTGGTACGTCTACGGCGAGGACCGCAAGCCAACGCCGGATCCCGAGGTGCGTGCGCTGATCGAAAACGCCGCGAGTGCAGCCGGCATTCGTCGTCGGCCCATCAGCAACGAAGAAATCATCGAGCGCACGATCTACGCACTCATCAACGAAGGTGCGCGCGTGCTCGAAGAGGGCCATGCCAGCCGCGCCGCTGACATCGACGTGGTCTACACGAGCGGCTACGGCTTCCCCGCCTGGCGAGGTGGCCCGATGTTCTACGCCGATCGCGTCGGCTTGGCGAAGGTCTACGAGCGCGTGTCGGCGTTCCATCGCGAGCTCGGACAGCGATGGAAGCCCGCGCCGCTGCTCGAGCGTCTGGCGCGTGAAGGCTCGACGTTCAAGGCATTCGATAAGGGCCGCGCGTCGGAATTGGCTGGCACGACAGCGTGAAATGACCGCAACACGTCACGTGCGAGCGGTTCGGATTGCGTCGTCCGACGCGATCGTGCGTCACGGTGCTGACGGCGTGGTCTACCTGCAGTCGAGCGCGCCGCTCGGACCCTATCAGACGCGGATCACCGACTCACTCGACTACTGGGCGGCGCATGCGCCCGATCGCACCTTCCTTGCGCAGCGGGACGGCGACCGCTGGCGAGAGCTGACCTACGGCGATGCCCTCGGTCGTGTGCGACGCGTCGCGCAGGCGCTCCTCGAGCGTCGCTTGTCTCTCGATCGGCCGATCGTGATCCTCTCGGGCAACGGGATCGATCACGGACTCCTCGCATTGGCCGCGATGTACGTCGGAGTGCCCTACGCGCCAATCGCTCCGGCCTACTCGCTCCAGGCCACGGAGTATGGCGCCCTGCAGCGCGTCTTCGAGCGTCTCGAGCCGGCGCTGGTGTTTACCGAAAACGGCGCCGCCTACGAACGCGCATTACGCGCCGTGCTCACCGATCGCACCGAGCTCGTGGTCTCAGGATCGCCAGGCGGTTTGCGCTCAACGCCGTTCGCCGAATTGGAGGCCACGCGAGAGACGTCCGCGGTGGACGATGCGAGGCAGCGCGTGGGACGCGACACCATCGCGAAGGTGCTGTTCACATCGGGATCGACCGGACGGCCCAAGGGCGTGATCAACACGCAGCAGATGCTGTGCGCGAATCAGGAGATGATCCGCTCGGTGCTGCCGTTCCTCACCGACGAGCCGCCGGTCATCTGCGACTGGTCGCCGTGGAATCACACAGCGGGTGGCAATCACAACTTCGGACTCGTGCTGCGAAACGGCGGCGCGCTCTACATCGACGAAGGCAAGCCGACGCCAGCGCTGTTCGCGGCCACGCTCCGCAACCTCCGTGAGATCCCCTGCACCGCGCACTTTGCGGTGCCGCGCCTCTACGAGATGCTGATGCCGCATCTGCGCAGCGATGCGGTGCTGCGCCGGACGTTCTTCAGCCGGGTGCAGCTGCTGTTCTATGCGGCGGCCGGTCTCGGTCAACGATTCTGGGACGAGCTCCGCGACGTGGCGCTCGAAGCCTGCGGCGAAGAGATCATGATCATGACCGGCTTCGGCGCGACCGAGACGGCGCCGTTCGCCTTCACGACCGCGACGCTGAATGCCTTTGCAGGACTCGTCGGTCTTCCCGCTCCTGGCCTCGAAGTGAAGCTGTCGCCAGTCGAGTCGAAGATGGAAGCACGCGTCCGTGGTCCCAACATCACACCGGGCTACTGGCGCGATGAGGCCCTGACCGCTGCAGCGTTTGACGATGAAGGCTTCTATCGTCTTGGCGACGCGATGGAGTACGCCGATCCCGCCGACCCGCGCAAGGGCCTCGTCTTCAACGGCCGCCTCGCCGAGGACTTCAAACTCTCCACCGCCACATGGGTCAGCGTCGGGCCGCTCCGCGCGAAGATTCTGGCGCAGGCCGCCGGTCTGATACAGGATGTGGTCATCTGCGGTCACGACCGCGAGTTCGTCACCGCACTCGTGTTTCCTAACCTGCAAGTGTGCCGTGACGTGCTCGGCGCTGGCGCTGACACGCCGGCGCGGGCCCTGCTCTCGCACCCGGTCATCGTCAGCCGGTTCACTGACGTGTTCACGACCCTCGCCGCTGCGAGCACGGGCAGCTCCACGTTCGTCGCGCGCGCGATCGTGCTCGAAGATCCGCCGTCGATGGACGCGCGCGAGGTCACCGACAAAGGCTCCATCAATCAGAAGGCCGTGCTGGCACATCGCGCGGCACTCGTAGACGAACTCTATTCGGCGTCGCCGTCCCGGCATGTACTGATTGCCCAGCAGTCGGCCGAAGCGGCAACGCCCCTCCAGTGATGCCCACACACTCCATCAATGTCGACGGGCTCGTCGCCCTCGACGTGCACGTGCACCTCGAACACACTGGCGAAGCGACCGAAGCCGACAAGAAGGCGGCCGCCTACTTCAAAGGCGGCGGCGCGCGCGATGCTGCGTCACTGGCCGAGTACTACCGTTCACGCAAGATGGCGTGCGTCATCTTCACCGTGGACGAAACGCTCAGCGGCGTGCCGCGCTTGTCGAATGACGCGGTCCTGGAGTTCGCGGCGCAGAACGCCGACATCGCGCTGCCCTTCGTCAGCATCAATCCGACCCGCGGCGCAGAAGGAGTCCGCGAAGCGAAACGGCTTGTTGCCACGGGTCAGGTCCGCGGCCTCAAACTGCATCCGCCGATTCAGGAGTTCTGGCCGAACGATCGACTCGCCTATCCCCTCTACGAAGTCTTTGCCGAAGCACGTCTACCGGTGCTGTTCCACACCGGACACAGCGGCATCGGCACCGGCATGCGCGGCGGCGGCGGCATTCGACTGAAGTATGGCAACCCGATGCCGATCGACGATGTCGCCGTGGACTTCCCCGACATGCCGATCGTGCTCGCGCATCCGTCGTTCCCATGGCAGGACGAAGCGATCTCGATCTGCCTGCATAAGCCGCAGGTCTACATCGATCTGTCAGGGTGGTCGCCGAAGTACTTCTCGGCGAACCTGGTGCAGTACGCAAACTCGCTGCTCAAGCACAAGGTGCTCTTCGGATCCGACTATCCGCTCCTGACGCCTGACCGCTGGCTGGCCGACTTCGAGAAGGTGGCGTTCAAGGACGAAGTGCGGCCGCTGATCCTCAAGGAGAACGCGGTAAAGCTGTTCGGACTGCGCTAGCGATTGCACGGGAATTCACTTTCGTTACAGGCATCGCTCCCGCTCGCCGATAACGGGAGGGAATGAGCGCAGAGCTTTCATCCTCGGAGTCTGTCCACGAGATACCGCACGTCGGCCACGACGTCGTGGACTCGCTGCATCCCGAGCTGAAGCTGAAGAAGAAGGACTTCAAGCGGCTCTTCGACCCGACGCGTGAGCTCGACGGCTGGGAGCGCTATCGTGCGCTGATCGATGCCTCGGACGAAGCCTACGATTTGATCGACATCAGCAACCGCGAGGCGCGATTCGCCCTGATCGTCATGGGCGCGCTCAACGCGATGCCCCTGCTCCTGCTGACCAAGACCGACATCATCGACTCGATGACGCGCTTCGAGCGCATCTGGATGGTGTCGTTCCTCATCGGCTACGCGCTGCTCTTGCTCTACTTCATTATTCAGGCGATCGAGGCGCTGCATCCGGGCCGCTTCCGCCCGTCGATGTCGGACTGGCCAACAAACAGCCCGGACTATCCTGCCGGCGTCCGTTACTACGAGGACGTGATCAAACGGACCCCCGCCGAGACGTGGGCGACGTGGCAGCACGTGCGGCTCTCGCAGCTCAATGCCGAACTCGCCGTGCAGCTCCACGGCCTCGCGTTGAAGAACGACGCCAAGCATCGCGCCGTCCGTCGTCTGTTCATCGGCCTCCGCGCCATGGCATTCATGCTTGGTGCGGTGCTGGCGATGTATCTGCTATTCAGCTGGACGTAGCTGGATCAATGAATTGACGATGGACGATGGACGGATTTGGACGAACCACAATTCGTCGATCGTCATTCGTCAATCGGCAATTTCGCTATTAATGGCAGACGTCAGCGCCTGCATCTGTCCGGCCGCCGCCAACCTGAAGGAATTCCCAGCCGTATCCCTGCGACGTCAAGGTGAGCTTCAGGAGTCCGTGCGCGACGAGTTGCACCTCGCTCTGCGGATGCACGCGCATGACGGTATAGAGTCCCGCACCGCCCGTTCCTACGATGAACTGACGAATACCGCGTGCGTCGTTGCGCTGCCCGTCTGGTGACATCGGCGCATAGCGCTCGTAGAGATGCTCATGCGCGCTGATGATCACATCGACGCCCTGTTCGTAGAGCATCTGCCACAACCCAGCGAGTCGGGCATTGTCCCCGTTCGGCCCTGAGCTATAAAGAGGATGGTGGAAGTACGCCAGCGCGCATTTCGAGGGATTGGCGGTGAGCTCGGATCGGATCCATTGTCCTTGCGCCGTCGAGCCGCCCACAGGCAGGTTGCTGTTCAGTGAGAGCACCAGCCAGTCGCCGGCTCGGAAGCTGTAGTAACCCTGCCCTGATGGTCCCGCTTGTACCCCAAAGTAGTCGTAGTACGGCTGAGCGCCTGACGATTCGTATTCGTGATTACCAGGGCTCGGACGCGTCCGCGATTTGTGGCGACCCCAGACAGGGTCATAGCAGGTGGCGAACTCTTCGGCCGTCCCGTGGCGATACGCGAGATCGCCAACAGCGAGGATTGTTCCGTCCAAAGAATCGAGCATCAGTCCGGTCTCGATCGCAGGCGCGGATCCACACACACCGATATCACCCGCGGCCAGCAACACCGTCGATGGCGGAGGTGGCGTCGGACCACTCACCCACTGGTCGCCCCCGCCGGCGCACGACAGCGTCGTGACCAGAACGAGGAGCCAGAGTGTGCAATATCGTGCGTGGCGTACGTTCATGAGTCGGCGCGTGCGTGCCGATATGACCTAAGGCTTCTCACCAAATGACCCGTCCGATTTCTACTCGTATCGGCATCGTCGCAGCGGTCCTGTTGCTGTCAGTCTCCGCCTCTGCTCAGCAGACCAAGGGCAAACCTAAGGACGAGTCGGGCGTGCGATGGGACGAAGGTTCGATTCGCTTCGGCGACTCGGTGCGCATCGACCCGAGAGTCCGCGTGCAGGCCGACATGCTGCTGTGGACGAGCGAAGAACCGATCGAGGACCGCTTCTCGTGGGGCAGCCGTCGAATCGGCGTGAATGGCGAGTTGTTCAACCGCGTCCAGTTCCAGGTCGAACGCGCCTTCCAGGACGACGATGACGACGATTCGCCGTGGCGCGATGTGTATGCCGACGTGCGCATCAATCGCGCGTTCCAGGTGCGCGGCGGCCGGTTCAAGCTGCCATTCAGTCTCGAGCGCAATACCAGCCGCGACGAACTCGACTTCATTCAACGGGCGACCGCCGTTCGAGCGATCTCACCGTCGCGCGACACCGGCGTGATGGTTCATGGCCGCGTCGTCAAACGCATGGTCGAATACGAGGCCGGTGTGTTCCAGCATGCTGACGGCTTCGATCTGACCGGCGACCCGAACTCGTGGAGCGCTCTTGGTTCGACGCTGGCCGGGCGTGTGCTCGTGGCCCCCATCCGCGACAAGCGCGATGGGCCGACGCGCGACCTGCACTTCGGCGTCGCGCTTGTGCGCAACACGATGCCCGAAGGCCTCAACAGCCGCGTCGGACGACTGTTCGACGACGATCGCTTCTCAGAGCGGATGAACGTGAATGGGCAACGCACGCGGCTTGGTGCCGAAGGCCTCTGGCGAGGGCATCGCGCGACCATCAAAGGCGAGTTACTACAGCTCACCGATGAGCGACTCGGCCAGGCGATCATAGGAGGAGACCTGTCGGATCTCGTGCAGCGTGGTGCGTATCTCACCGGCCTCGTCCGCGTCTTTGGTGAGCCGGGCCGGCGTGGCCAGGCTCTTGACGTCGCTGTCCGTTTCGATCGATTCACGCTTGGCAGCGAGAACGATACGGACGAGGCGTTCACGAACCCACGGGCCGATCACATTGCGCCGCTGGCCAAGAACACCTGGACGTTCGGCGGCAACTGGCAAGTGCATCGCTGGGTCCGCGTCCAGGGCAACCTCCTTCGCGAGACGCTCGTGGACTCGCTCGACGTCCGCGACATCAACACCGAGCCGCGTTGGACGGCGGTCATGCGCTTCCAGTTCTCGCTGTAACGGAAATCGAATGTTCAGATCCTTGCTTCGTCGCCTCGTCATCGGCCTCATCCTGCAATCAGCAGCGGCCACGTCTCTCCAGGCGCAGACTACCGACGATCTTTTCAACGACAGCGCCGTGCAGACGTTGGAGATCGCGATTCATTCGCGCGACTGGGACACACTGCGCGCGAATTTCACCAGCAACGACTTCTATCCGGCCGACGTCACGTGGAACGGCCTGCGCGTCCGTAATGTCGGCATCCGGTCACGCGGACTCGGCAGCCGAAGTGGCGTGAAGCCCGGCCTCGAAGTGAACTTCGCGCATTACAGCTCGCGCGGACAGTTCCTCGGGATGCATGCGCTCGTCCTCGACAACCTGACCACCGATCCGTCGATGATTCGCGAACGCGTGGCGTTCGCGTTTTATCGCAGGCTGGGCATACCGGCACCGAGAGAAGTCCACGCCAACCTGTATGTGAACGGCGACTACGCCGGCGTCTACGTCATCGTCGAACCGGTGGATACGGTGTTCCTGCAGCGGTGGCTGAACGAAAACAGCGGCGCCCTGTACGAGTTTCACTGGTTGACGCCGTACTTCGCGACGTTCCTCGGCGAGAACCTCGATCTCTACGTGCCACTCTTCGAGCCACGAACGCAGCAAACCCGATCGACCTTCGATCTGTTCGATCCGATTCGCGAGTTGTTCCGCACGATCAACACGACGTCGGCCGACTCCTTTCGCGATGCCGTTGGCGCTCGCCTGGATCTCGAATCGACGCTGCGGTTAATCGCGGCTGAGGCGTTCATGGCCGAGTGGGATGGCATCCTCGGTTACGCAGGTCTGAACAACTTTTATCTGTATCGTCCGGCCAACGCTGGGCCGGCCCGTATCCTGCCGTGGGATGCCGACCACACGTTCCAGGCGGCGGACTATCCGCTACTGGCGGGTGCGTTCGAAAACGTGTTGATGCGGCGGATGCTCGAGGATCCCGTACTGCGCGCGCGCTACTTCCAACTGGTGCTCGAGGCTGTCAACTCGGCCTCGTCGGGCAACTGGCTGGTGGACGAGGTCACGAGAGACTACCAGCAGATTCGCGACTCAGTCATTGCCGATCCGTTCAAACCGTATACGAATGAGGAGTTCGACGCCGCATTCGCGGAGCTCCTCACGTTCGCCAGGACGCGATCAGCGTTTGTGACATCGCAGGTGCAACAAAACCGATAACTGCTAGCTTGTCGGTGCAATTGTGCTGACGCGGGTCGGTGCGAGCCGCCTAACGTTTGTCGGTGCGATCCGTCCTCACGCGGGTCGGTGCAAGCCTTCTGACGCTTGTCGGTGTTAGCCCTCACGTTGGTCGGTGCAACTGAACTGACGTCTGTCGGTGCGATCGGTCTGACGCTTGTCGGTGCAAGCCTTCTGACGCGGGTCGGTGCGAGGGGACTGTCGCGTGTCGGTGCAAAGCCCTCTGACGCTTGTCGGTGCGAGGGGACTATCGCGTGTCGGTGCAATCGTACTGACGCTTGTCGGTGCGAGCCCCCTGCCGCTTGTCGGTGCGAGTAGGGGCGACACGCAGCGTCACGCCAGATGAACCGAAGGCAGCTTCAAAGCCGGGGTGCTCCGCTCCCCGTACCACATGTGCAGTTCGTCTCCCTCGATCGCCGCATCCGCCAGCGCCATGTCTCTGCGGTTGTTCACGACGACAAGCGGCCACGGCTCCGCGGTCGCTACCGCAACAACGTCTTGGACGTGAGACATCAGCTGGAGAGCCGCAGATAACACGCGTTCTCGTTCCGACCCAACACACGCGTTCTCGAACCATCCTTCGTCCAGGAATCGATAGCTGACGCTGAACCCAAGTGCGGTCACCCATTCACCTTCGGCCTTGGATGCAGCAGCCCCCTCGATGTTGTCCAACTCATGTTCCAACCACACTCGATCACCGATGTGCGGCGTAACAGACAACCCCGGGACGACTGATTCCATCGCTCGCGCAACCCGATCCAAGAGCTCAAGGAGATCTGCCGACATCGAATAGACACGCCTGGCTAACTAGTATTGGCCGACCGGCCATATCGCGCCGACGTACAGTCGCGGCCGCGACGCGGGCATGGTGTCGGGGCGTACTTGGCAACGACGGCATGCTCACACGGCCTGGGCCACCCGAGCATGCCCACGTCGGCACTCGCACCGACAGGCGTCAGTCCCGTCGCACCGACAGACGCCAGACGTATTGCACCGACAAACGTCAGAGGGCTCGCACCGACCTGCGTTAGAACAATTGCACCGACAAGCAACAGTCTGATCGCACCCACCCGCACCGATGCAATCGACCGGGCGCTTATAATGCCTCCCTATGAGACGCCTCCAGCCCGGTCGTGCCGTTGCCGTCTGTATTGCGCTGCTCGCCTGTGTGCAGCTCACGTCAGCGCAATACTTGAAGCATCCGGATCCGCGGATCCCGCGCACGGCCGACGGCAAACCGAATCTCGAGGCGCCTGCGCCGAGGCTTCCTGATGGCAAGCCCGATTTCAGTGGCATCTGGAATGCCGCTGACGGGCGGTTCCTGACCAACATTGCGCGACGCGCCGGCTTCGATGCGCCGTTCACGCCCGCAGGCGCCGCGATCTTCAAGGAGCGGCAGGAGACTGAAGGACGCGATCGGCCCGCGGGCCGCTGTCTGCCACACACAGTGCCGACGGCGATGATGGTGCCGAACTATCCATGGAAGGTCGTGCAGACGCCGAATCTGATGGTGGTGCTGTTCGAGAACTTCACGCAGTGGCGACAGATCTTCACCGACGGCCGGGACTTCCCCGCCGAAAAGGCACCGACCTGGTTCGGCTACTCGATTGGCAAGTGGGACGGCGACGCCTTCGTCGTCAACGTGACCGGCTTCAACGACAAGGGCTGGCTCGACGATGGCGGCCATCCGCGCAGCGAAGCCATGCACGTCACCGAGAAGTGGCGCCGCCGCGACTTCGGCCACATGGACATCGAGTTCACATTCGACGATTCGAAGATGTACACGAAGCCGTGGACCGTGACGATCCCGTTCGTGCTGCTGCCGGACACAGACATCATCGAGAACGTCTGCGAGAATGAGAAAGATGTTCAGCACATCTTTTTCGACGGGACGAAACCGAGGTAACGTCCTCCTCGTCGCGGTCCTGCTGCTGTGCGCACCGTTGCGCGCACAGGAGACCGCGCGCGACCCCGACCGTTTGTACGCCGATCGCGAGCACATGCAGAGCGCGATGGACTCTGCCGCGATCTGGGAATCCCGCCTCAAGAGCAATCCCAAGGACTTCGAGTCTGCCTGGAAACTGTCTCGCGCCTGCTACTGGTTGGGCGGACACGTCGCCGAAAACGCTCGTCGCGCTCAGTACGAGCGCGGCATCGAAGCCGGACGTCAGGCCTCAGTCCTTCAGTCCAATCAGCCTGAGGGGTACTTCTGGATGGCGGCCAACATGGGGGCGATGGCCGAGTCCTTCGGATTGCGTCAGGGCATCAAGTACCGCGGCGCGGTGAAGCAGGCACTGGAGAAAGTGTTGATGCTCGACCCGGACTTTCAGCAGGGGTCCGCGGACCGCGCGCTCGGGCGATGGTATTTGAAAGTGCCACGGCTGTTCGGCGGCAGCAAGGATCAGTCGGTCGAACATTTGAAGAAATCGCTCACTTACGATCCGGCGAGCACCGCGTCGCACTACTTCCTTGCGGAGACCTATCTCGAAATGGACCGCAAGAACGATGCGCGCCAGGAAGCGCAAAAGGTCCTGGACCTGCCGATCAACTCGAACTGGGCCCCCGAGGATCGCGAGTTCAAACAGAAAGCCAAGGCCCTCCTCGATCGCCTCCGCTAGCGGTATAGTTCCGCACCACGAGGTGATCACATGACTCGACTCACGCGCACGCTGGCAATCACGGTCGTCGCTCTCCTTCTTCTGCCTGGCGTGCTCAGCTCGCAGGCCACGCAGGGCTGGCTGAATCCAAAGGGTGTGGTGGAGAATGTCAAACCCGCCGACATCAAGTGGGTGCGCAATGCCGCAGGTACTCAGGAAACGGTCACGTTGTTTGGCGATCCATCGAAGCCGGGCATGTACGTGCAGCGGCTGCGGTGGCTTCCCGGGAACATGAGCCGGCCGCATTTCCATCCCAACGATCGCTTCTTCGTGGTGATCGAGGGCACCTGGTGGCTCGGGTCAGGTGACAAATACGATCCGAACAGCACCGTGCCCGCGCCGGCGGGAACGTTCGTCGTGCACCGCGCTGGTGAAATCCACTACGACGGGGCCAAGGACGCACCGGTCGTGATTCAGGTGACGGGCATGGGGCCGAATACGTCGACACCCGCTGAAAAGAAATAGGTCGTGGTTCGTAGTTCGCGCTTCGTAGTTGGTGGTAATGAGCCAACCAAGAACCACGAACCACCTACCACGAACCAGCTGCTTGACGCCGCGTACGAGAGGGCGCTACCTTCAGTGAGAAATCGCGAGTTTTGGGCCTAATACTAAAGGATTAGCTCCCCGATGTACGCTGCGCACGCAGGCACGCTTTCGACAACCGGCGATCAGACGCTCCTTCAGCGTCTCAACACGGAGTGGCATGAACGCGCGCTGCAAGGCTTCATGGTGATCGTGCTCGCCCACTGGGCCGAGCACCTGCTCCAGGCGTTTCAGATCTACGCGCTCGGCTGGCCGGTGCCGCAGGCGCTTGGCGCGCTTGGCTACTTCTTCCCCTACCTCGTGAGATCCGAGATGTTGCATTACGGCTACGCGCTCGTGATGCTCATCGGATTGTGGACACTCCGCTCCGGGTTCACGGGCGAGAGCGACCGGAAGTGGTGGACCATCGCGCTCTCGATTCAGTTCTTCCACCACATCGAGCACTTCCTGCTGCAGAGTCAGTACCTGCTCGGTCACAATCTGTTTGGCCGGCCTGTTCCGACGAGCATCCTGCAGCTGTGGGTGCCGCGCGTGGAGCTGCATCTCTTCTACAACACCATCGTCTTCATCCCGATGATGATCGCGATGTACTACCACATGTTCCCGTCGCCGGCCGCGACCAGGCAGCAGTGCACGTGTGCGTGGCACCGCGGGCTCAGCGCCGCGTCCTGACGGTCGTCATCCTCGCCTGCAGCCTCGCCACGGCGTGCGCGGCCCCCGGTTGCGATGTCCATTGGGATCGCCAGACTGAATCCAGTGGCGCGATCAACGTTTCGTGGACGCTCGATCCATCACCACCGCTTGCCGGCACGCCAATCGTCGTTCGCCTGACGCTTCGCGACCGCGACCACACGCCGGTGACTGGTGCGCGGCTGCGGCTGGAAGGACTGATGTCGCATCCCGGCATGGCGCCAATCACCGCCCCCGTGACCGAGCGCGGCAACGGCGAGTACGAGGCACCACTGCAGTTCACGATGGCCGGTGACTGGGTCCTGATCGTAACCGGTGAGCTGTCAGGCGGCGGTCAGATCAAGAAGCAGATCGAGATCAACGGCGTTCGCCAACAATGAAAGAGTCCGCACGGTGAACGTGCTCACGTGGCCGGTTGTCGGCGCGTTCCTGCGATGGCGACATGCGCGACCCGCCCTGCAGATCGTGCTGCTGATCGCCGCTATCGCGATCGTGCTGCATGGCCTCCTCGGTCCGCAGCTCGCGCCACGCAATCTCGCGACGGTCGTCACGTCCATCCATTGGCGCGGATTCCTCATCCTCGCTATCGTGGCCGTCGGCAATCTGTTCTGCACGGCGTGCCCGATGGTGCTCGCACGCGATATGAGCCGGCGCATCGTTCATCCGGCGCTCCGCTGGCCGCGATGGCTGCGCGGGAAATGGCTCGGCCTGGCACTGCTCGTCCTCGTCTTGTTCTCATACGAGCTCTTCGACCTGTGGTCGCAACCACGCGCGACGGCGTGGCTCGTGATCGGCTACTTCGGCCTCGCCATCGTCATCGACTCGGTCTTTAAGGGCGCCTCGTTCTGCAAACACCTCTGTCCGATTGGCCAGTTCAATTTCGCCGCCTCGACGATGGCGCCGACCGAGCTGCGGATCGTCGAACGCGAGACATGTCGCACGTGCCGGACGAGTGATTGCATCAAGGGTCGATATCGTCCGGCTGAAGCCGGACACTACGTACTGGAGCAGCGCGGCTGCGAGCTCGGGCTTTTCCTGCCGATGAAAGTCGGCAACCTCGATTGCACGATGTGCCTCGACTGCGTGCACGCCTGCCCGCACGACAACATCGCACTCGCCATACGCACGCCCGGAGCCGAGCTACTCGAGCGCGGACGACGGTCAGGAATCGGCCGCCTGTCGCAGCGCGCCGATCTTGCCGCACTGGCAGTCGTGTTCACGTTTGCCGCGCTGGTGAGCGCGTTCGCGATGACGAGTCCCTCCTACCTCGTCGAGCAGCGGCTCGCAACGTTGATCGGTACAGACAGGGAGTGGCCGGTTCTGGCGATCGTCTTCCTTGGTGGTCTGCTGATCGCACCTGCGCTGCTGCTCTGGGTTGCCGGCACCATCACTCGCCTGTTGGCGGAGAATCCAGGAACCCTGCGCGCGACCGTGCTCGCCTACGCGTATGCGCTCATCCCGGTCGGGTTGGGCATCTGGGCGGCGCACTACGGCTTCCACCTGCTGACTGGAGCACTGACGATCGTTCCCGTCGCGCAGAGCGCGACGGTTGACGCGTTCGGTCACGCGCTTCTTGGCGGTCCATTCTGGGGCTGGGTCGGGCTGCAACCAGGAGCCGTGTTTCCGATTCAGCTCGGATGTGTCGTGCTCGGCGCTTCCGGATCGATGGCCATGGTGCAGGCGATCTCACAGCGGGATCAGCCGACACGGCCAATGCTCGCATCGGTACCCTGGCTCGTCGTCGTTCTGCTGCTGACGACGACAGCGCTGTGGATTCTGTCTCAGCCCATGGAAATGCGCGCGGTGAGATTCCTGGGATGAGGCGTGCTCTCGTGACAACGCTCGCACTGATCGCGACTTCAACCATCGTGCGCGCGCACTCTGGTCCGCCGTTTCCGATCGTGACCGATGCGATGCGCGGACCGTACACGATCTCGATCTGGACGGATCCAGACGCGACCGACAACGGCACACCTGGCGGCCAGTTCTGGATCGTGATCGCGTCATCGAGCACAGGCGCGATGCTGCCAGCCGACACGCGCGCGACGGTGTCGGTGCGGCCATCCGCACCACCGTCGCCATCGCAAGCAGCGGTGAAGGTCACCCGTACCGAGCCCGTACGCGGCGACGTCACCAATCAGTTCGGCGCCGTGCTCATGGATCATGAGGGGCCGTTCGCAGTCCACGTGGACGTCACCGGCTCGCTGGGACAGGCGAACGTCGACGCGATGGTCGATGCCACGTACGACCTGCGGCCGCCGCCTTACATGTTGGCGTGGTATCTGACTCCGTTTCTGCTGGTCGGTTTTCTCTGGACGCGACTCCTGCTGCGTCGTCGAAAACTGCTTGCCCTGAGCAACGTCGAAGGCCCTGCAAAGGCTGATAGAGTCCACCCACAGTGACTGCCTCCCGCACCCCCGGGCGATCGCCGACGACTGCGCTGCTGCTTGGCCTGATCATCACGCTGGCCACCGTCGTCGCGTACTCGTGGTACATCTCGGGACAGATCTCAGGCCTGCGCCGTCTGCAGACCGAGCTGACCGATCGCAACCGCCGCGACTCGCTTCAGTTGCTGCGCATTCAGAACGATCTGAACCAGCTCGGACTGGCGATGCGCGACATGCTCGACGGCGGCGAGCCGTACCCGCTCACGGCGTGGTCGTCGCAGTTTGATCGCATCCGAACAGATCTAGACGAGGCCCTGAAGGTTCAGGGAGAGGTCGCGTTCGCCCGTCAGACACCAGAGCAGCGGCTGTATCTCACCAGCCAGGTCGCACAGTTCTGGGACGCCGCGAATCGCATCTTTGAGCTGGCGAGTACCGGACAGGAAGACGAAGCACGCGCGCAGATCAGACTCTCGCTGCAGGAGCGACAGGCGGCGCTGAGCACAGCGGTGGCGCGATTGCTCGTCCAGAACAATGCGAGCGAGGAGCAGACCGCGCAGCAGGTGCAGGACATTTACACCCAGGTGCAGCGCCAGGTCTATTGGTTCCTCGCCGCGACACTCGCCGGAATCGTCGCCACGAGCTTGTATCTCATTCACTCGAATCGCCGGCTGTTCGCGCAGCTCGCTGCCCTCTCCGACGAGCGGCGTGAGCTGGCGCAGCGGCTCATCGCCACGCGCGAGTCCACGCTTCGGGAGATCTCACGTGAGCTGCACGACGAGTTCGGTCAGATCCTGACGGCGATTGGATCGATGCTGAGCCGTGCTGGTAAGCACGCCCCGGAAGGGTCGGAACTGCGGGCCGACTTGCGTGAGATTCGCGAGATCGCGCAAGCCGCACTTGACAATGTGCGCGGGCTCTCGCAGACGCTGCACCCGTCGATCCTCGAGGAACTCGGGCTCGAGAGCACCGTTGACTGGTATCTCTCGACGGTCAAGAAGCAGTTGGGCGTGGACGTGACGTACGAACGCGCCGGCACCGCGGTGCCGATCGATGCCACGATCGGTATTCATGTCTACCGCGTACTGCAGGAGGCGCTGAGCAACGTCGCACGGCACTCCGGCACGGACCGCGCCATCGTGCGTCTACATGTGGAACCCGGGGCCCTGACGCTCGAAGTCCAGGACCGCGGACGTGGCTTGCTGGCCGAAAGTGCTCGCAGCCGTGGCCTCGGCCTGGTGGCCATGCGTGAGCGTGCGGAGCTCGTCAACGGAACGATCGAGCTCCTGTCGCCATCAGGCGGAGGGACTCTGATCCGATTGAAGGTACCATTGTCCGAGATCGCGGAGGCTCACGCTTCCGCGCTCCGAGCCGATCCCGTAGAACGCAGGCTTTAGCCTGCGCGGACACGCCAACGAATGACCGACAAGATCACTGTCCTTCTGGTTGACGACCACGCCCTTGTCCGGCGTGGCTTCCGGCGTCTCCTCGAAGACGACACGGCCATCGAGGTTGTTGGCGAAGGCAGCAACGGCGAAGAAGCCATTCGGCTGACCACGGAGCTCAAGCCGCACGTGATCGTGATGGATGCGGCAATGCCCGGAACCGGAGGGCTCGAAGCGACGCGGAAGATCCTCGCCAAGCATCCGAAGGCCGCGATCATCATGCTGAGCATGCACTCCGAGGAGACGCTGGTCCGTCAGGCGCTCAGTGCCGGAGCGCGCGGCTACGTCCTGAAGAATGCGCTCGAACTCGATCTCGCCGCCGCGGTCAAGCGCGTGGCCGCCGGCGAACAGGTGATCGATCCAGCGCTGGTGAAGCCCGAGCCGCTTCCCGGTGAGCGCAATCGACGTCTGACACCACGTGAGCTCGAAGTCCTGCAACTGATCTGCGATGGCCTCTCGAATAAGGAAATCGCCGTGAAGCTGGATCTCAGCGCCAACACCGTGGCTGTCCATCGCGCCAACATCATGAACACGCTCGGTGTACATAAGACGGCGGAGCTCGTCGTCTACGCGCTGCAGAACGGGCTCGTCAATCCGCTGTGACCCGAAGAGAATTCTTTGCGCGATGCGGCGCCGGCGCGGCTGTGTCGGCCCTGCCTCTCGATCTCCTCGCGCAGACCGCAGCGCCAATCGGCTTTCAACTGATTGACGTCACGGGCGCCGCCGGCCTGCAGTTCCGTCACAACAGCGGCGCCTACGGCGGAAAGCTCCTGCCGGAAACCCTCGGATCAGGCTGCGCGTTTCTCGACTACGACGGCGACGGCTGGCAGGACATCCTGCTCGTCAACGGCATGGATTGGCCCGGCCACAAGAAACAGCGATCGACCGTCCGCCTCTATCGCAACAATCGGAATGGCACCTTCACTGACGTCACGCGCGCTGCGGGATTCGACATCGAGGTCTACGGCATGGGCGTTGCCGTCGGCGACTTCAACAACGACGGATTTCCCGACATCTTCGTGACCTGCGTCGGTCAGAACCGGTTGTTTCGCAACACCGGCAAAGGCACGTTCGTGGACGTGACGAAAGCCAGCGGTCTCGATGGACGCGTGGCGTTCAGCACATCGGCGATGTGGCTGGACTTCGATCGCGACGGGCTGCTCGATCTTTTCGTCTGCAACTACGTCAAGTGGACGCCGGATCACGACGTTTTCTGCAGTCTCGACGGCAAGCAGAAGTCGTACTGCACGCCAGAGGCGTATCGCGGCGAGACGTGCTGGCTGTTCCGCAATCGCGGCAACGGGACGTTCGAGGACGTGACGGCCACCTGCGGCATCTTCGACTCCAGCTCGAAATCGCTCGGTGTCGCGTTGCTCGATGACGATCAGGACGGCTGGCCCGACATCTTCGTGGCCAACGACACGCAGCCGAACAAGCTCTATCGCAATCAGCGCAACGGCCGTTTCAAAGACGTGGCGCTGCAGGCCGGGGTCGCGCTTAGCGACGACGGCAAGGCGCGTGCAGGCATGGGTGTGGACGCGGCGGACTTCGACAACTCCGGCCGCACCGGTCTCGCCGTGACGAACTTCGACAACGAAATGATCGGGTTGTATCGACCGCAGGGAAAGGGGTTGTTTCAGGACGTCGCGCGGCGAGCGGGCATCGGCACACCCTCGCTCAATCGTCTCGGCTTCGGGTGCGTGTTCGCCGATCTCGATCTCGACGGTCTACTCGATCTCATCGTGGCGAACGGTCACATCGATGAGACGGTGCGCAACATCCGCGGCAACGTTGGCTACGCGCAGCCACCGCTGCTCTTCCTGAATCAAGGGAACGCCGGGTTCCGCGAAGTGGCGGGACAGGCGGGCAACGGCTTCGCTCAGGCTCGCGTCGGCCGCGGGCTCGCCGCCGGCGACTTCGACCGCGACGGCGACGTCGATCTCCTGATGACGACCAACAACGGTCCCGCCGTGCTGTTCCGCAACGACCAGACGACCGGCAATCGGAGCCTCAGATTGCGGCTCGTTGGCACGCAGTCCAACCGCGATGCCATTGGGGCGACCGTTCGCATTTTCCATGAGGGTACGTCGCAGTCCCGAATGGTGCGGAGCGGATCGAGCTACTTGTCGCAGTCGGAGTTACCGGTCACATTCGGCGTCGGTAAACGCGATCGCGTCGATCGCGTAGTCATTACGTGGCCAAACGGGCGAACCGAGGAATTCAAGAGCGTCGCAACCGGTAAGGCCTACGACTGCGTCGAGGGGAAAGGTATTATTCCGCCATGATTATTCGATCTATCGCGTTCATCGTCGCGTTCCTGGCCTCGGTGACCGTCGCGTCCGCGCATCACGGCTTTGGCACGTTCGATCTCACGAAGAGCGTGACCTACACCGGCAAGCTGACCCGTCTCGAGTTCATCAACCCGCACTCGTGGCTGTATTTCGAAACGACCGAGGCCAACGGCAAGGTCCTCAAGCATCGCTGCGAGATGCGCTCGGCGCACACGCTGCGGCGGTCGGGATGGAAAGAAGAACTGTTCCCGATCGGTCAGACCGTCACGATTGAGGCGGCGCCCGACCGCGCCGATCCGCAGTCCTGCTACTTAAACACGATCCGGTTCGCCAACGGCACGCACATGGATCGGTACGGCCAGTATGTGGCCACCGGCAAGAACAAGGTCGAGGAAGTGCGTGGTCCGCTGGCCCGCCGCGGTGGCGCGAACACCGGAGGCGGTGCACCCGCGGCGCAGCCTCGCGCGGCGCGTCGTGCGAGCGGTGAGCCGAACATCAGCGGCGATTGGGCGCCCGAGCAAGTGGTGATGGCCGACCCGCGTGGCCGTGGCGGCGCGCTCGTTCCTCTGAGCACGGTCGCGACGGCGAAGCCGGCGGAACCTCGCGCCGGGGGCGCAGGCGGCGGCGGTGGTGGTGGTCGAGGACGCGGTCAGGGCGGGCCTCGCATGTACGCCGGCGCCGAAGTCACACCCGCAGGCGAGGAAGCTGCGGCGAAGTTCACGCCGAAGGACAACCCGCGCTTCATGTGCCAGACGACCAACATCATCTTCGACTGGACATTCGACGGTCCGGTGAATCGCATTCAGCAGAACCGCGACAACATCGTCATCTTCTACGGTCAGCTGAACCTGCGGCGCACCATTCACACGAACACGAAGACTCACCCCGCGAATGTGACGGCGAGCCGCGCCGGACACTCGTACGGCTACTGGGAAGGCGACACGCTCGTCGTCGATACGACGAACTTCCTGCCTGGCTTCCTGAACTTCCCGGTTCCGAACAGCGACAAGATGCACGTGGTCGAGCGCTTCACCCTCGATCCACAGACGATGAAGCTGACGCGGGCCTGGACCCTCGAGGATCCGGTCTATCTGAAGGGTCAAGCGAAGGGACAGGACGTCGTCGAGCCCGCCGACGCGCCGTACACACGTGACGACTGCAAGGAGCAGCAGTTCGTTGACTACTCGAAAGAGACCGTCTCGCGCTGAACCGAGGGCTCCGTATGGCCAGGACTTACGAGATGCTGTGGAACTGTCAGTTCTGCGGCACCGAGAAGCTCCTGGCCAAAACCCACAAGCATTGTCCGAACTGCGGCGGAGCGCAGGATCCTAGCTGGCGGTACTTTCCCTCCGACGCCGAGAAGGTTGCCGTCGAGGGTCACGTCTACGTTGGGGCTGACTGGATTTGCTCGGCCTGCCAGAGCCCAAACGCCAACAACGCGACGCATTGCACGCAGTGCGGCGGAGGCAAAGACGGCGCGACAACGGCGCCGCGGCGCCACGCTCAGGAGCGCGCACAGGGAAAGGTTTTCCATGGCGAAACCGAAGCCGACGCGCGAGCCGAGCGCGCGGCGACGAGCGCTCCGATCGCGGAGCTGGAAGAGCCCCGTCACTTGTCGGCGACGGGCGTCATTGGCCTCCTGGTCGTCGGTCTTGTGCTCGTTCTCATCGGCCTCGCCCTCTTCTGGAAGGACGAGGTACAGCTGACGGTCGTCGGCCACAACTGGGAGCGCAGTATCGACGTCGAGCGCTTCGCGCCGACCAGCGCGAGCGACTGGTGCGGCTCAATTCCGGCCGACGCGTACCGTATCAGCCGCACGCGTGAGGTGCGCTCGCACGATCAAGTCCCCGATGGGCAAGAGTGTCGTACGGTGCGGTCGGACAACGGAGACGGCACCTACAGTGAGTCGGAGAGCTGCACCACCAAGTACCGCGACGTGCCGGTCTATGACGACCGTTGCCACTACTCCGTCAACCGGTGGCTGGTCGCGCGCACTGAAGTAGAGCGTGGCGCGTCGCTGCTCGAGACTCGACGCTGGCCAGACGTCCGTCTGGCGCAGGCTGGCGTGTGCCTCGGCTGCGAGCGCGAGGGCGCGCATCGCGATCGCTACGTCGTCAACTTAGAGCGTGAGGACAAGAAGACGGTCACATGCACGTTCAATGAATCGAAGTGGGCGGGCTTCGTTCTCGGCTCCCGCTGGCAGACGAGACAGGCGGTGATCACCGGCAGGGTTGACTGTGACGAGATGCGGTCGCTAGCGCCGTGAGCCGCTGGCACTCTTCACAATCTCGTATTCGACGCCGAGCGTGCCGGTCTTCGTGTAGACGCGCTGCGAACGCAACTTGAGCATCACGCGCGAGGCCGGAGGAGGAAGGACCGGGATCCCGATGCCGAGCAGCACCGGGATCACCGACATCTCGATGCGATCGACCAGACCAGCAGCGAGCAGACTGCGAAACAGCTCGCCGCCACCGAATATCGCAATGTCCTTCCCCGGTTGAGCCTTCAGTTCCTTCACAACTCGGTCGGCGTCGGACTCGATTCTGACCTTCGGATAGTCACTCTGCTTCAGCGTGCGCGAGAACACGATGTTGGTGATGCCCTTCGAGGACTTCCCCGCATTGCCCATCGCCCTCATCACATCGAAGGTCTTCCGGCCGATGAGGAACGTGTCGAACTGGCCCATGATGCCCGCGAAGTCGATTTCGGGATCCATCACGATCCAGTCGTGCTCGCCGTTGGGACCGGCGATGTAGCCATCGAGGCTCATCGCGCCGCCGAATCTGACCAGTCGCATAGGCCCTCCGCACCGAAACGTTGAGCATACGCGACAAGCCGACTAGGCTAGACTGTCGAACCGGCGATCGTCGCCCGGCATGCCGGGCGCGCCATTGGGAAAGGGTCCTCGACCATGCTGCGCGGTCTGCTCTGTAGTCTCTGTGTACTCTTGATTCCGATGTCGGTTGCGGCTCAGACCACCGACGCTGGATTCAACGAAGCCTTGTCGCCATCGATGGCGTCGGTCGTAAAGACGATGCACGCGACCATCCGCCAGAATCTCGCTGACGCTGCTGCCAGCATGCCGGCCGAAGAATATTCATTCAAAGCAACGCCGCAGGTCCGCAGCTTCGCCGAGTTAGTCGGTCACGTCGTCAACGCCAACTTCTTCTTTTGTTCACAGGCGAAGGGCGAGCCACCGCCAAGTAAGGAGAACTTCGAGCGGGTGACTGATAAGGCCGCGCTCGTCAAAGGCATCAACGACGCGCTGAAGTATTGCGACGACGTCTACAACGGGACGACGGATGCAAATTACAACGCACTGATCACGATGGCGGGACCGGCGAAGAAGCAGGCCAGCCGCGGCTCGGTACTCGTGTTCAATACCACGCACAACAACGAGCACTACGGCAACATGGTCGTGTACATGCGGCTGAAGGGCCACGTGCCGCCGTCCACGGCGCGGGCACAGAAGAAGTAAGGGCATCATGCGCATACGAATTCATTTCATCGCTATTGCACTGGTCACAATCGCGTTCGCGTTCGTCCACGCCCAGGTCACCGATCCGCTTCCTGCGCCAGTCGAGAAGCGCGGACTCATGGTGGAGATTCGAGACGTGGTACGCCTGCCGGACACCCGCAGCATGCTCAAGCCCGACCAGGACGTGAACCCGGCTGGCTGGGCGCGCGTGCAGTTCGTGCGCGACCTGCCCGACGGCCGCCGCTTCACCAACGACTCGCGCGGGCTTCTGTATCTGCTCGACAAGAACAATCAGCCAAGCGTATACCTCGACTTCGCCAAGCTCTTTCCCTACGCGATCTACAACCGTCTCGAGAGCGGGTTGATCGGCTTCGACTTTCATCCCGAGTTCGCGAAGAACGGTCTCTTCTACACGGTCCACGGCGAGCGCGCCGAGGGGAACCCGTCGACGCCGAACTTCATTCCCCCAGGCTACACAGCCAAGGACGTCACCTATCACAACGTGATCACCGAGTGGCGGGCCAAGAATCCCGCCGCGAACGTGTTCGAAGGGACCCGGCGCGAACTCTATCGCGGGGCGCACGTCGTGATGAACCTGACGCACCCGATGGGCTTCGTCGGTTTCAATCCGACCGCGAAGCCGGGCAGCGCCGACTACGGCCTGCTCTACACGAGCGGCAGCGATCATGGGTTCAGCAACGGCGGCGGCCCGAACGCCAACAACCCGACCCAGACGCAGCGTCTCGATTCGGTGATCACCGCCATCTTGCGCTTCGATCCACGCAGCCCCTCGGAAACGAAGGGCGTCAAGGGCCTCGGCGACTACACCATCCCGATGGCCAATAAATTCGCCGCCGACAACGATCCGAAAACGCTCGGCGAAATCTACGCCTACGGCTTCCGCAACGCCCATCGCCTGTCATGGGACATGGCCGACGGCACGATGTACGCCTGCGACATCGGCATGAACAACATCGAAGAGGTCAACATCGTCCGCAACGGCGAGAACTACGGTTGGATGAAGCGAGAAGGCTACTGGGAAAACGGCATGATCCGTCCCGGCGGCAATCTCGGCCAGCTCTTTGCCCTCCCCGCCGAGATTCTCAATGGCAGCAAGAAGGACGAATTCACCTACCCGGTCGCCATCTACGACCACAACGAGGGTAACGCGATCTCAGGCGGGTTCGCGTATCACGGCAAGATCGAGGCACTACGTGGCAAGTTCGTCTTCGGCGACATCCAGCGCGGGCGGCTCTTCGCCTCGGATCTCGCGGCGATGAAGAAGGCCGATGACGGCATCCCGCAGACCACGGCGCCGGTCGAGGAGATTCAACTGTTCACGCGCAACTCGCGCGGCGAGCGCGTCTACGTGACACTCCGCGATCTCATCGAACGAACGATGGGCTCGAGCGTGACGCGCGCGGATCTCCACATCAGCGCCAGCCGCGACGGCGAGCTGTTCGTCACGTCACGTCAGGACGGCACGATTCGCATGCTGGTGCCAGAGTCCGGCAGGTAGAGCGCAGGCTTCCCTGGGCGCCGAAGCGCAACGCGCGAAGGCGGCAGCCTCGCGGGCATCAGACTCGCAGCGCGCCGACCGGATCGATCCGTGCGGCGCGCACCGCCGGAATCAAGCTCGCGAGCACCGCCACCACGACGAACACGATAGGTACGACGACGAAGGTCGTCGTGTCGGTCGTGCTCACTTCGAACAGCAGGGATTGCAAGAGCCTCGTGCTCGCATAGGCGCCGGCCAAGCCGCACACGAGGCCAATGAGCGTCACGCGCAGCCCCTGACCGACGATCATCCATAAGACCTCGCCGTGCCTAGCGCCGAGCGCTCGACGAATTCCGATCTCTTGCGTGCGTTGCGCGACCGAATACGCCATCGCGCCATACAGACCGATCACGGCAAGCAGCACGCCTGCTCCCGCGAAGAGTCCCAGGACGCGGGCTGCGAGGTGCTGCTGCCCTGTTGCGCTCTCGAGGATCTGGTCCATCATCTTGACGTCCGTGATCGATTGGTTCGGGTCAATAGCCCGGACCTGCGCACGAACGGCATCCACCGCACGAAATGGATCGCCGTCGGCCCGCAACGCCAGGAACGCGAACTGTGGCGGATAGAGCCTATCGGGAATGTAGACCTGCGGTTCGGCCGC
>Ga0310810_10000893_pt1 | contig 30226 bp, 31 predicted proteins | sample NCmetagenome_FD_207641 | JGI IMG/M metagenome (GOLD analysis project Ga0310810, IMG submission 207641) | Soil microbial communities from experimental microcosm in Duke University, North Carolina, United States - NC | ecosystem: Engineered > Artificial ecosystem > Soil microcosm > Unclassified ... | reverse complement strand
GAAGACGCTCGGCCGCAATCAGACTGGAGGCGTAGTCGCGCTGCCGATCTGGGTGTCCTACATGGAAAAAGCACTGAAGGATGTGCCGGAGATGCCGCGCGAAATGCCGCCCGGCATCGTGGTTCTGCCGACGGGACCTTATCCCACCGCGGGCGGCGAAAGCCGCATGGTTCCGGAGTTCTTCTATCAGGAGGCGGTGCCGCCGCCGGAAGTGCTGCAACCCGGTCCGAACGTCGAGCCGGTGCCCGCGGTTCCGCAGCCGCAGAGTCCGCCGGCCTAGGGTTTCAGGCGCACCGGTTGTCCGCTCTGCGCGGACACGAGCTTCGACAGCGCGGCGAAAAGCTCCGTGCCTTCTCGAGTGTCCCGCCAAGCCCCGCCATCCCAGCGAAAGTGGAAGCCTCCCGAGCGCGCGGCGACCCAGATCTCGCGCGCTGCTGCGTGACGGTTGATGATCATCTTCGAGCCATCGGCGTACTCGATCTCGATCACGCCGCCGGGCTTCAGCTCGACGTCGGCGTCGACACCGGTTTCCTCGAGCGCTGCCTCAATACGGCTGAGGGTCTGCTCGGCGAGGGCGGCGAATTCGGATTCGTCCATGCGTTACCATCTTGATTTTATGCGCTTCCTCATCCTTCTCGCCCTTGCGCTGGCCGCAGCTGCGTGCGGGCAGAGAGGTCCGCTCTACCTCCGCGACAATCCGCCGGCTGGCGTAAAGCCCGAGAAGCGCGATACCTACAAGCCAATCCCCTATCCGCCGTCTACGACGGAAGAAACGAAGTAGGCGCGATGGCCTTCGACTACCGTAACGGCGTGCTGTGCGCCGAAGAGGCGCCGCTCACCGATATCGCGCGGCGCTTCGGCACGCCTTGCTACGTGTACTCGCAGCGCGCGATCACGTCTGCATACGCGGAGTTTTCGCAGGCGCTCGCGGGGCGCGATGCGCGCGTCTGCTATTCCGTAAAAGCGAATTCCAACCTGGCGATCCTCGCGCTGCTGGCAAAGCTCGGCGCCGGGTTCGATATCGTTTCCGGCGGCGAGCTCGCTCGAGTCCTCGCCGCCGGTGGCGACGCCGCCAAAACGCTTTTCTCTGGCGTCGGGAAAAGCGAGGCCGAGATCGAGTTTGCGCTCTCGCGCGGCATCGGCTGCATCAACGTCGAATCGGTGCCGGAGCTCGAGCGCGTCGCGGCGATTGCGCACCGTCTCGGACGCCGCGCTCCGATTGCCTTGCGCGTCAATCCCGACATCGATGCGCGCACGCACCCCTACATCTCCACCGGTTTGCGCGAGACAAAGTTCGGCGTGGCTTACGCTGACGCCGAGCGGCTGTATCGCGAGGCTACCGGAAAGCGCGCGCTCGAGATCGTTGGCATCGGTTGCCATATCGGATCGCTCCTCAACGATGCGGCGCCTTTCGTCGCCGCAGCCGAGCGCCTCGGGGCGCTCGTCGATCGGCTGCAAGCGGCAGGCATCGCGCTGCGCCATATCGATGTGGGTGGCGGCATCGGCATTCGCTACAAGGACGAGGCCACGCAGTCGATCGGCGCGTTCGTGCGCGGCGCGCTTTCGGCTCTCGGCAGCCGCAAGCAACAGGTGATCTTCGATCCGGGCCGCTCCATCGTCGGCAATGCTGGCGTGCTGCTGACACGGGTCGAATATGTAAAGTTGGGTGAAGCTCGCAATTTCATGGTGGTCGACGCCGCCATGAACGACCTCATCCGCGCGCCGCTCTACGGCGCCTGGCACGAAGTGCGCACGGTGAAGCAAACGGAAGCAGGGGCTGGACAGGCTGTTTACGACGTCGTGGGCCCGGTGTGCGAAAGCGCGGATTTCCTTGCGAAAGAGCGGCGACTGGCCGCCCGCGAGGGCGATCTGCTCGCGATCATGTCTGCGGGCGCCTACGGCATGGCGATGAGTTCGAATTACAACTCCCGCCCGCGGTCCGCCGAGGTTCTCGTGGACGGAACGGCGACGCACTTGGTGCGCCGCCGCGAATCCACTGGGGAACTGTTTGCCGCAGAGCAGATTCCAGTAAACAATCGCGTTCCTCGTGAGTGATAACCCACCCATGACCCGAACCGGCCGCCGCGTGCTTCTCGCCAGCGCGCTGGTCGTTGTCGTTGCCGGCATCGTCCTCGCGGGGTATTACACGAGCGATTTCCGCGCAAAGGAAGCGCGCAAGGCACCGAAGGGGCCGCCGGCTGTTCCCGTCACGGTCGCACCGGTAATGCAGCAGGCAGTGCCGATCCGCGTAGCGGCGATCGGCAATGTCGAGGCCTTCCTCACTGTCGCTGTAAAGGCGCGCGTCGACGGACAGATCGTGACCGTGAATTTCCGCGAAGGCCAGTCAGTAAAAAAGGACGAGGTGCTGTTCCGCATCGACCCGCGTCCGTATGAAGCAGTACTGCGCCAGGCCGAGGCGAACGCACTGCGCGACCGTGCTGCGCGCGACCAGGCGCGCTCGCAGGCGAAGCGCTACCAGGAACTCCTCGACAAGAACTTCATTTCGAAGGAAGCCTACGCGCAGATCCGCACCAACGCCGAGACCGCGGAAGCGACGGCGAAGGCGAGCCAGGCGGCGCTCGAGAACGCGCGGCTGAACCTGGAGTACTGCACGATCTATTCGCCGCTCGAGGGCTACGCAGGCAAGGTGCTCTTGCAGGCCGGCAACATGGTGCGCGCGAACGATGTGAACCCGCTGGTCGTCATCAACCAGGTGCGCCCGATCTACGTCAACTTTGCGGTACCCGAGCAGAATCTGCCCGACGTACGCAAGTACCAGTCGCAGTCGCCGCTGCGCGTCGACGTCGTGTCACCCGATCCGGCGACGCAGTCGGTTACGGGACAGCTTATCTTCATCGACAACGCAGTCGATCCGAGCACCGGAACGATTCGGCTGCGTGCGCAATTCGAGAATGCCGACGCCACCCTGTGGCCCGGCCAGTTCGTCAACGTGCTCGTGCAGCTTTACGAGAAGTCCGATGCGATCGTCATACCGTCCGCGGCGCTGCAGACCGGGCCGGAAGGCCAGTACGTGTACATCATCGGCGAGGACTCGCTCGCCGAGGTTCGCAAGATCAACGTCGAGCGCACCGAGGGCGATCGCGCGATCGTTTCCGGCCTGAAGCAGGGTGAGCGCGTGGTGACGCGCGGCCAGCTTCGCCTCGGACCGAAGACGCGCGTGCAGATCGCCAAGCCCGCCGCAGCACCCTCGTGAACTTCTGCGAACCCTTCGTCCGCCGGCCGGTGATGACCGTGCTGGTGATGGCGGGGATTCTTATCTTCGGCCTCGCCGGCTATCGGCTGCTTCCGGTGTCGACGCTGCCGAACGTCGACTTCCCGACGATCCAGGTCACGGGCGAGCTGCCCGGCGCCAGCCCGGAAACCATGGCTTCGGCCGTCGCTACGGTTCTCGAGCGCCAGTTCTCGACGATCGCCGGCATCGACGAGATGACCTCGATCAGCGGGCAGGGCCTCACGCGCATCGTGATCCAGTTCGCTCTCGATCGCGATATCGACGCCGCGGCACAGGACGTGAACTCGGCGATCGCCTCTGCCGCACGCCAGCTACCGGCGACCATGGCCGCACCGCCGTCCTTCCGCAAGGTAAATCCCGGCGACGCGGCGATCTACTACCTGGCCCTCACCTCGCAGACCCTGCCGCTCTCGGCCGTGAACGAGTATGCCGAGACCTATCTCGCGCAGCGCATCTCCACGGTCAGCGGGGTCGCGCAGGTGCAGGTCTTCGGCCAGCAGAAGTACGCGGTGCGCGTGCAGGTCGACCCGAACGCGCTGGCCGCGCGCGGCGTCGGCATCAACGAGGTCGAGCAGGCGGTCTCGCAAGCGAATGTCAACCTGCCGACCGGCACGCTGTACGGGAAGGACCGGATGTTTGCCGTGCAGGCGACGGGGCAGCTTAACGATGCCGTCGCTTTCCGGCCGGTGATCGTGACCTACCGCAACGGCGCGCCGGTGCGCCTGCAGGAGCTCGGCCGCGTCGTCGACAGCGTGCAGAACGACAAGCTCGCCGCCTGGTTCAAGGGCAAGCGCGGCATCGTGCTCGCCATCCAGCGCCAGCCGGGCACCAACACCATTGAAGTCGTCGACAACATCAAGCGCCTGTTGCCCACGTTCCGCGCCGAGGTCCCGCCGTCGGTCGAGATCGAGACGCTCTACGACCGGTCGGTATCGATCCGTTCCTCGGTCGAGGAGGTGCAGTTCACGCTGTATCTTGCGCTCGCGCTGGTGGTGATGGTGATCTTTCTCTTCCTGCGCAACATCCCGGCAACCATCATCCCGTCGATCGCGCTGCCGATGTCGATCATCGGCACCTTTGCCGTGATGTACACGTTCGGCTACAGCCTGGACAACATCTCCCTGATGGCCCTGACGCTTTGCGTCGGCTTCGTGGTCGACGATGCGATCGTCATGCTGGAGAACATCACGCGCCACATCGAGATGGGCAAGAGTGTGCTGCAGGCGACGCTCGACGGCTCGCGCGAGATCGTCTTCACGATCATCTCGATGACGATATCCCTCGCCGCGGTGTTCATCCCGGTCCTCTTCATGGGCGGTATTCTCGGCCGCCTCTTGCACGAGTTCGCGGTCACCATCATGGCGGCGGTGCTGATCTCGGGCTTCGTCTCGCTCACGCTCACGCCGATGATGTGCAGCCGCATCCTGCGGCCGCACCGCAAGGACGAGCATCACGGCCGCTTGTATATGGCCTTCGAACGCGGGTTCGATGCCGTGCGCGACGCATACGACGTGACCCTCACCTGGACGCTGCGTCACCAGCGCACGGTTCTGGTCTTGTTCCTGACCGTTTGCGTGCTGACCGGGGTTCTGTTCGCGCGCGCCCCGAAGGGCTTCCTGCCGAGTGAAGACTCCGGCCAGCTCTTTGCCTTCGTCGAGGGTCCGCAAGACGCTTCGTTCGATGCGATGGTCGAGATGCAGCAGCGCGTCGCCAAGATCATCGCCGACGACCCGAACGTCGAGGCCGCAATGTCCTTCGTCGGGGCGAGCGGCTTCCAACCCTCGCTCAACGTCGGCCGCATGACGATCACGTTGAAGCCCTTCAAACAGCGCAAGCCCGCTGACGAGGTGGTGCGCGGCCTGCGCCCGAAGCTCGCGAACGTCCTCGGCGCCAAGGTATTCATCCAGAACGTGCCGGCGATCCGCATCGGCGGCAACCTCACCAAGAGCCCGTACCAGTACGTGATGCGCAGCGCTACCACCGACGAGCTGTATCAGTGGGCGCCGCTCGTGGAGGAGAAGCTGCGCTCCCTGCCCGGTCTTGTCGATGTAACGAGCGACCTGCAGATCACGCGGCCCCAAGTCACGGTGGAGATCGATCGTGAGAAGGCCTCGGCGCTGGGTGTGTCGGCACAATCGATCGAGATGGCGCTCAACAATGCTTATGGCGCGCGCCAGGTATCGACGATCTATACGGCCACCAATCAGTTCTGGGTGATCCTCGAGCTCGACCAGCGCTATCAGACCGATCCGTCGCTGCTGCCGATGCTTTACGTGCGTTCGGCGACGGGCGCACTTGTCCCGCTCTCGGCCGTGGCCCGGCTCAAGCCGGGCGTCGGGCCCCTGCAGGTCACGCACCTCGGACAGCTCACGTCGGTCACCTTCTCGTTTGACCTGCGTCCGGGCGCCTCCCTTTCGCAAGCAATCGCCGAGATCGACCGCGGCATGCGAGAGCTGCAGGTTCCGGCGACGCTCACCGGAACCTTTTCCGGAACTGCGCAGGCTTTCCAGAGCTCGCTGCAGGGCATGGGGATCCTGCTCGTCCTTTCCATCGTCGTGATCTATCTCGTACTGGGCATCCTGTACGAAAGCTTCATCCATCCGCTCACCATCCTGTCGGGGCTTCCCACGGCGGGCCTGGGCGCGCTGCTCACGCTGATGGCTTTCGGCGTCGAGCTGAACATGTATGCCTTCGTCGGCATCATCATGCTCGTCGGCATCGTCAAGAAGAACGCGATCATGATGATCGACTTCGCCATCGAGGCGCAGCGCAAGGATGGCATGCCGGCGGCGCAGGCGATCCACCAGGCCGGTCTCATCCGCTTCCGCCCGATCATGATGACCACCTGCGCCGCCCTCATGGGCAGCCTGCCGATTGCGATCGGCTTCGGTGCGGGCGGCGGCGCGCGCATGCCGCTCGGCCTTGCCGTGGTCGGCGGCCTGTTGCTGTCGCAGGTCCTTACGCTCTACATCACCCCCGTGATCTACCTCTACTTCGAGCGCCTGCAGGCCTGGCTCCATCGCTCGAGAGAAACTGACGCCGCGCCCCATGCCGAGCAACCCCGAGGCGCGTAGCCTCGCCGTCTTCTGCGATTTCGAGAACGTCGCGCTCGGCGTGCGCGAGGCGAAGTACGCCCAGTTCGACATGGAGAAGGTGCTGGAGCGGCTGCTCCTGAAGGGCTCCATCGTGGTGAAGAAGGCCTACTGCGACTGGGAGCGCTACAAGGAATTCAAGGCGACGATGCACGCCGCCGCGTTCGAGCTGATCGAGATCCCGCACGTGCGTCAGTCGGGCAAGAACTCGGCCGACATCCGCATGGTGGTCGACGCGCTCGACCTCTGCTACACCAAGTCGCACGTCGACACCTTCGTCATCGTGAGCGGCGATTCCGATTTCTCGCCGCTCGTTTCCAAGCTGCGCGAGAACGCGAAAACCGTGATCGGCGTCGGCGTGAAGAACTCGAGTTCCGACCTTCTTATCTCCAATTGCGATGAGTTCATCTACTACGACGACCTGGTGCGGCAGGACGAGCAAAAGCGTCGCGCGGCCAAGAAGCGACGCGAAGGCTCACCTGCGGGCGAGGACAAGAAGCAGGAAGCGTTCGACCTCATCGTCGAGACCCTGAACGCGCTCATCAGCGAGCGCGGCGAAGGCGAGAAAATCTGGGGGTCGATGATCAAGCAGGCGCTGAAGCGCAGGAAGCCGGGATTCAATGAGTCCTACTATGGGTTCAAGGCGTTCTCCGACCTTCTCGAGGAAGCGTCGCAAAAAGGCCTCGTCAAGCTCGAGCCGGACGAGAAGTCCGGCGGCTACCTCATCAGGCCGGCCTAGCCCTGCAGAGCTCGCGGCCGCTCACGGCAAGAAGCTGCGCGACGTCATTGGACCGCGCCTCGCAGTGCTTTTCTGCGGCATCAATCCCGGCCTTTACTCCGCAGCGACCGGCAATCACTTCGCCCGGCCCGGCAACCGCTTCTGGCCCGCGCTGCACGCGGCGGGGTTTACGCCCCGGCTCTTTCATCCGTCGGACAAAGCAGCATTTACGCGCCTCGGTTACGGACTCACCAATCTGGTCGGTCGGGCCACAGCGAGCGCCGATGAGCTCGCGCCGTCGGAGTTCATCGCCGGGCGCGCCCGCCTTGCGCGCAAGGTCCGACGCCACCGACCGCGCATGGTGGCATTCCTCGGCATGGGTGCCTATCGTTATGCCTTCGAGGCGCCCGCAGCACCGCTTGGCGAGCAGCATGAGCGCTTCGAAGACGCTCGCGTCTGGGTGCTGCCGAGCCCAAGCGGCTTGAATGCAAACTATCAGATGGGCGCGCTGGTCGATGAGCTGAAGAAGCTCAAGCGCGCGATGCAGGCTTGATCATTGCTGAAAGGGGACCATGGCTACAAAACTGGAAAAACCGCTGAAACGAGAAGTCGCCATCGAGGGCCAGGCGTACATGCTGACGATCAGCCCCGAAGGGCTGAAGCTCGTGCCGAAAGGCAAGCGCAACGGGCTCGAGCTCGGCTGGAAGGCGCTGATCAGCGGCGAAGCGGCGCTTGCGACGGCGCTGAACGCATCAGTCGCGCGTTAAGACGACTCGAGCTGCTTGTAGACGAGGTTGGCGAGCCGCAGCAGCTCGTCTTTGGTGAGATCCGCGGAAGCGAGCGCGTAGCCGACTTCGCGGTCGATCCAGTAGAAGACGCCGACGTTATTTTCGCGGGCGTAGCGGAACGCGGTCTCCCGATTACGCGGCACCTCGGTGCGCACGTAGAGCGTAAGGCGGCGTCCGTTCTGCGACTGATACATGAAGAGCGCCACCGGGCCGTTCTCCCCGGGCAGGAGACGTCCGCCGACGAGCGACATGCCCGCGTCATCGAGCTTCGGCGCCCGCACCTTCACGCCCAGGCGCTTGGAGAGCCAGGTGACGAGATGCTGTTCATCCTCAGCGCCGACTTCGACCGGGTGGCGCACCTCCGGCGAATACGTGGCATGCGCGACGGCGGCGCGACGCGCGATCATCGAAGGATCCGCCGGAACGACCTGAGTCACCAGACGTTCGGGACGTGAATACCAGCCAGCAGGCGCACCAATCAGGATGCCGAGCACGATCCATCCCGCGACAACGGCGACGCGACGCCAACGCAGTCCCGCCGAGGCGACCCGGGTCAGGCGCGATGGCACCGGCTCGGAAAGCATCGTGTTGTACGCCGCGCGCACTTCACTCGCGAGGCGACGGTAGGCTGCAATGCGCTCGCTTTCTTCCGGACGGCTGGCGAGCCACGCATCGACAGCCTTGCGCCGCTCTTCGGGCAGATGCCCGTCGGCGTAGGCCTGCAGATCGGCTTCGCTGATCGGTTCGCTCATTTGACGAGCTTCAGCTTCGTGGACGGCGGCGTCTGCCCGAGCATCATGGCGCGCAGTTTCTCGCGCGCGCGTGAAAGGCGCGACATCACCGTGCCGATGGGAATGCCGAGCGTCCGCGCGACTTCCTCGTAGCTCATTTCTTCAAGCGTAACGAGCAGCAGCACCGAGCGCTGGTCGGCGGGCAGCCGCGCGATCGCGCGATCGAGATCGCGCACGAGCAGCCCATCGGCCTGCGTGCCGCGCTGCGCGAGCTCGGGCATTTCGTCCTCGAGAGGATCGACCGGGCGAGTAGCGCGTACTCGATTGACATGTACGTTGTGCATGACGGTAAAAAGCCAGGCGCGAAGGTCGGTGCCGCGACGGTACAGATGCAGCTTCGTCCAGGCTCGCTCTAGGGTGTCCTGGACGAGATCGTCCGCACTGGCACGCTCTCCGACGAGCGCCCGAGCGTACCGTCGCAATCTCGGGATCAGCTCGACCAGGCGCTTGGCTTCGTCCATGGGAACAGGTCTCTGGTGGCTGCTATTCCACGCTATTTGGGCTCGTCGGGCAACGCCGGCACGCTGCGCAGATAGGAGATGAGCGCATCCAGGTCAGCGGCACTCAGTTGGCTGGTCGTGTTCCGCACAACTTCTGACATGGTATCGCCCATCACGTCACCGTCCGGAAAAAGCCCGCTCGAGAGGATGTCTTTCAACTCGCTGTCGCCGTATCTCTTCAGGCGCGTCGGCGTGATGTTGGGCGCGGCCGTGCCTTCACCGAGCTTTGCGCCGCCGAGATAGCGATCCTTCTTCGGTCCGCCGGCGATGTTGCGCGGGGTATGGCATTCGCCGCAGTGACCGAGCGCCACCGCGAGATAGGCGCCGCGATTGACTTGCGCGCTCTTGCTCGCATCGGGCCGGAATTCGCCCGGCGCGAAGAAAAGCCACTTCCATCCCCAGAGCGAAAGACGCACGTTGAACGGAAAGCCGAGATCGTGCGGCTTGCTCGGTTGCGAGCTCGGCTTGATCGATTGCAGGTACGCCCACAGGTCGCGCAGGTCGGCGTCCGAGATTCGCGTAAAGGATGAGTACGGAAACGCAGGAAAGAAATGCGCTCCGTCGGGCTCTTCACCTTCGCGCAGCGCGCGCTGGAAATCGGCGAACGTCCAGCCACCAATGCCCGATTTCTTGTCCGGCGTGATGTTCGGCCCGTAGAACGTCCCGAAGGGCGTCTTCAGCGCGCGGCCGCCGGCGTACGGGATCGCGTCCTTGCGTTCCTCGGTGTGGCAGCCGAGGCAACCACCTGCCTTCGACAAATACTCGCCGCGCTTCGCGTCGCCTTGCGCGGACGCCACCGTCGAGCACAGCAGAAAGAAAAGCCCCGCCGTAGCGGGGCTTCTCAGGAACATCAAACGCTACTGTTTCTGGCGGAAGTCGTTATGGCAGGCGCCGCAGGCCTTGCCGACCGCGCCGATCTGCGCCTTCGTCGCGGCCTCGTCGCCGCGCTGCGCTACTTCCCAGAGCTTGTGGGCCTCGTTCTCGAGATGGCTCGCCGCCGACTTGAACTTATCGGTCTGCTCGTAGATCGCCGGCAGCGCCGCGCTCTTCGTGTCTTTCGTGCTGGCGTCAAAGCCGTCCCATGCCATGCGCGAGAGGTTGTCGAGGTACGCGGAGTTGCGCTTCACCACGTCGGCATTAAAAGGCGCCTTGCCCTGCGCCATTGCCGCCATCGGGCCGAAGTACTTGCCTTGCAGCGTCATCACCGCCTGGCGCTGCTTGACCAGCTGCTCCGGCTTCGCCTGCGCGAACACCGCGCCCGCAGCCACGCCCAGAGCTAATGCCACTACGACTGCCGTTGTGCTTCTTTTCATCGAATCCTCCAAAAGGGGGTACCGAAGATAGCCAACACCGGGACTGTCTGCGTATTCCGCTAGCGCAGCCCCGCCGCGTACTCAGCGACTGCTCGAATCTGTCCGTCGTTCATGTGCGCCGCCACGCCGCGCATCACGCCGTTCAAGTCATTCGTGCGCTTGCCCTCGCGGAACGCCGTGAGCTGCGCCGCGATGTATTCGGCGTACTGGCCCGCGAGGCGCGGGAACTGCGCCGGAATACCGGCGCCTGCCGGCCCGTGGCAGCCGCCGCAGGCCGGAATGCCGTGGACCGCGTCGCCACCACGCCAGAGCTTCTGGCCCGTCGCAGCAAGGTCCTTGTCCGCGGCCGCAGCCGGCTTGTACGCCTGCTTGGAGTAATACGCCGCAAGGCTCTTCATGTCGGCGTCGGAAAGATTCGCGGCCATGCCGTTCATCACGGCGCTCTGCCGCAGGGGCGGCTTGCCGTCGGAGGATTTGAAGTCCCGCAGCTGTTTCGCGATGTATTCGGAGAACTGCCCGGCGAGTTTCGGGTTCGCCGCGGCGATACTGTTGCCGTCGGCCGCATGGCACGCGGCGCACACCTGGCCTGCAACCGCCGGCGGCTTGTCCTGGCCCCATGCGAGGCCCGCCACCAGCATCGCGGCCGCGAGTGTCCCTGCGCGCTTCATCCCCCGACTCCCCGTATTGGAAAGGCGCGATTTTATTAGAATTTCCCGCCTTCGCCATGAGGGCATTCGCACAAGCCGTATTCCTGCGGGCCGTGGGCCGCATCGCCGAGCTGCCGCCGCCGGGGCCGCCGGAGGTGGCATTCGCCGGGCGTTCCAACGTTGGGAAGTCGAGCGCCATCAACGCCCTCACCGGGCGGCGCGCGCTCGCGCGAACGAGCAAGACCCCCGGCCGCACGCAGACCATCAACTTCTATGCGCTGGGTGACGACGCGCGCCTCGCCGACTTGCCGGGCTACGGTTATGCGCGCGTGCCGCAGCCGCTGCGCGCGCATTGGCGCGAGCTCGTCGGCGCATACCTGCAATCTGCGACCCAGCTCGCCGGCGTGGTGGTGCTGATGGATGCGCGCCATCCGTTCACGCCGCTCGATGAGCAGCTGATCCAATGGCTCGGCGATATTCCCTTCTTCGTTTTGCTGACGAAAGCCGACAAGCTCTCGCGTAGCGCCCAGGCGACGCTCGTCGCGGAAACGGCACGGCGCTTGGGTCGCGATCGCGCCATGCTTTTTTCGAGCGTCACGCGACAAGGCGTGGACGAATGTCGCGACCGCGTGGAACGGTGGCTCACGCGTGCGCAGAAATAAAAAACCCCCGGTAAAGGGGATATAAACCGGGGGCGAAAACGCCTTAACTTTTGGGATTAAGGCACCCGCTCAGGGAGGAGAAGCGGGAGACGATCAACTCGTCTGAAAGGTAAGATGGGCCCCTCGGGGAAAAGTTCAACCCCCAGAAAAACCATAAATTCATGAAGGTCTACGGCAGCTTTCCTGGCGTACGCATGCGACGCATGCGACGCGCCGAATTCTCGCGGCGCCTGATGCGTGAGACCGTTCTCACGGCCGACGATTTCATCTATCCGGTGTTCGTCATCGACGGCAAAGCCCGCACGCAGAAAGTGGATTCGATGCCGGGCGTCGAGCGCATGAGCATCGATCGCCTGCTGCCGATGGCCGAGCAATGTCTCAAGCTCGAGATCCCGGCGCTCGCGCTTTTTCCGGCGATCGAGCCGCGGCTCAAAACCCCCGACGGCCGCGAGGCCTTCAATCCCAAGGGACTCATCCCGCGCGCGGTGGCTGCGCTGAAGAAACGGTTCCCGGAATTAGGCGTGATGACCGATGTCGCGCTCGACCCGTACACATCGCATGGCCAGGACGGCGTCATCGACGATTCGGGCTACATCCTGAATGACGAAACGCTCGACATCCTCGTCAAGCAGGCGCTTGCGCAGGCCACAGCGGGCGTCGACATCGTTGCGCCCTCCGACATGATGGACGGCCGCATCGGCCGCATTCGCACCGCGCTCGAGCGCGCCGGCCACATCCACACTCGCATCATGGCGTACTCGGCGAAATACGCCTCCGGCTTCTACGGCCCATTCCGCGACGCCGTAGGCTCGGCGAAATTCCTCGGCAAGAGCGACAAGAAGAGCTACCAGATGGATCCGGCGAATACCGACGAGGCGCTATGGGAAGTCGGACTCGATCTCGCCGAGGGCGCCGACATGGTGATGGTCAAGCCCGGGCTGCCCTACCTCGACATCGTGCGCCGCGTGAAAGACGAGTTCCGCGCGCCAACTTACGTCTACCAGGTCTCCGGCGAATACTCGATGTTGCGCGGGGCGATTGCCAACGGCTGGCTGCCGGAATCCTGCATCATGGAAGCGCTCCTTGCTTTCAAGCGCGCCGGCGCCGACGGCATCCTTACCTACTTTGCTGTCGAGGCCGCGAAAGCGCTACGCCGGCGCTAGCCAGGTCTTTCTTTAGGCCTTCGATCCGCAGCTCGCCGCTCGCGCCCCACTCGATCGATTTCGGCAGCCCACCGAATGGCTTCTTCGCACTGAGCGAAACGTGGAGCAGCTCGCGCGCACCGTTCGCATGGCGTTGCCATTCCGCGCGCCAAACGAATTGGCGCGTAAGGTGCTGAACGAAGAACACCTGCGGCGAACCGTCGATCAGCACCAGCCGGAATTTCGCGACACCGCCTTCGACCGGCCGTGATAGATCCATCGGCGGCCGCGCGCCCTTGCTCTCGAGCTGCGTGTAGGTCGCGTCGGCATCGTCAGTCGATAGCGCGATGGCGGCGAGGCCTTCGCCGAACGAGCGGTAGTAGTCCAGCCACGGATGGGCAACCGGCGCCACCAATAGCTCGATGTAGGTGCTCGCGAGCATGATGCAGTGGTTCTGCGAGCCGATGCTGTGGCGACCGCGCGGCGTGAGCGTGAAGCCGAGCTTTTTGAAATCGGTCGCGGCGGCGTCGAGATCGCGTACCGCGATCACCGCGTGGTCAATGGCGGATTGCGGCAAGCGTCTTGAGGAAGCGCTCCGGCGGCTGGTAGCCGACGACCCGCAAGCCCGGAATCTCGCGCCCCTGCGCGTCGAAGAAGATAATGCCCGGCGGCCCGAAGAGCGAAAAGCGCTTGAGGAGAGCCCGGTCCGCCTCGTTCGCCGCGGTCACGTCGGCCTGCATGAGGAGCATGCGATCGAGCTCGGCGCGCACTCGCGGATCGGAGAAGGTGAGCTTCTCCATCTCCTTGCACGACACGCACCAGTCCGCATAGAAGTCGAGCATCGCGGGTTTCCCCGGACCGACAAGGCGCTGATCCAGCTCGGCCACCGATGCGACCCGTGTGAAGGGGACCCTGTTGGTTTCACCGCCCATGAATGCACTGGCGGCAACAGCGATCCCTGCGACGATCACTGCAAATCCAGCGGTCTTCCAAGCGCGCGAGCGGGTGCGCATGACGCCGAGCACGAATGCGGTAGCAATGAGGAGTACGCCCCAGGCGAGCCGCTCGACCAGGGCCGGCAGCACCGGCGCGATGACCCAGATCGCCACCGCGAGGAGTAGTAGGCCGAAGAACTTCCGCACGCTCACCATCCAGGCGCCCGCTTTTGGGAGCAGAGCGCCTTCTGAGACACCGACGACGATGAGGGGCAGCCCCATGCCGGTGGCGAGAGCAAAGAGCGCGGTGCCACCCAGGACGACGTCGCCGGTGCGTGAGATCTGCAATAGAGTCCCGGCGAGCGGCGCCGATACGCAGGGGCTGACGATGACGGCGGAAAAGACGCCCATCGCCGCGACCGATGCAATGCGGCCGCCGGGCAAGCGCTCCTGTCCTGCGTTCAACCGCTGCTGGATGAATCCCGGCAGCTGCAGCTCGTAGAGACCGAACATCGAGAGCGCGAGCACGACGAAGATGAGCGCAAATGCGCCCAGCACCCAGACGTTCTGCAAGTAGGTCGCGATCAGCGATCCGGCATAGGCGGCCGCAATGCCGGCAATTGCATACGTGAGCGCCATGCTGAACACGTAGATGAGCGACAGTCCGAGCGCGCGCGATTTGTTGAGCCGACCGCCCTCGCCTGCGATGATGCCGGAGAGAATCGGGATCATCGGCAGCATGCACGGCGTGAAGGCGAGCAGCAGTCCGAGCACGAGGAAGCCGCCGATCACCAGGGCGAGGTTGCCCTCGAGCAGGCGCGCGATGTCGAGATCGCTCGCATAGATTGAAAAGCGCGGCGCCTCGACCGCCGCGCCGCCGGTGAGCTGTAGCGCGGCCTTCGATTCCATCGGCACATAGCAAACGCCGGCATCGGCGCAGCCCTGCGAGACGACCGTGAGCTCAAAGCGGCCGTCGGCCTGCACTGGAACGCGAATGGCGACGTTGCCGCGGTAGATTGGCATCTCACCGAAGAATTCATCCTTGTGCGGCAGCCCGGCCGGAAGCTCGGCCTGACCGAGCCGGGCGCCCTCAGCGCTGAATTTCAGACGGTCGCGATAGAGGTAATAGCCATCGGCGACGGCAAAGCGCACCTCGACTGCATTGCCGTCGGCGACGCGCGCAGAGAAGCGAAAGGCCTGTTCGGGCTCGAGCAGGTCCGCGGCGCGCACGGCAAATGCGCCGAGGAGCAGGGCGAGCAGTATGAGTAGTCGATTCAAGCTTTGGTTTCGGCGGCTACCCAGTCGAGGTAGGCCGGCAACCCCCTTTCGATTGGGACAGCAATGATCTCGGGGAGTTCGTAGGGATGGCCCTCACGAAGCGCCTTCTCAAGCGCGCCGTATCCCTCCTGCGTGGTCTTGATGAGCATCGGGTGCTCTTCGTCATGCTGCAAAGCGCCTTTCCACCGGTAAACGGAGCGGCAGGGCGCGAGGATGTTGACGCACGCCGCGAGCTTTCTTTCAACCACCAGGTCGGCTAGCCGCTCGGCAGCCGCGCGATCGGGGAGATTCGTCAGGACGAGCAAAGCACCCATGGCGCATTTTATTCGCCGAATCTATTCCCCGAGGTAAGCCTCCCGTACCCGCGGATTATCGAGCAGCGCGCGCGCCTCGCCCTCGAGCGAAATCGAGCCCGACTCCATGACGTAGCCGCGGCTTGCGAGCTCCAGTGCCGCGCGCGCATTCTGCTCGACGAGCAGGATCGTCACGCCCTGCCTGGCGATGTCGTGCACGAGCTCGAAGATCTTGGTGACCATCATGGGAGCCAGGCCCATCGACGGTTCATCCAGCAAGAGGAGTTTGGGTCGGGTCATCAGCGCGCGAGCGAGGGCCAACATCTGCTGCTCACCGCCCGATAGCGTTCCAGCAACCTGCTTCCTTCGCTCCGCGAGCCGCGGGAAGCGCTCGTATTGCGCTGAGGGGTCGCCTCCGCCGTGGGCGTACGCACCCATCGCCAGATTCTCCTCGACGGTGAGCTGCGGAAAAATGCCGCGACCTTCCGGGACCATCACCAGACCTTTGCGCGGCAGCACATGCACTGGCGCATGGCTGACATCCTCGCCGGCGTAGCGGATCAACCCTGTGCGCGAGCTGATCAGGCCGCAGATTGCCTTGAGCGTCGATGTCTTGCCCGCCCCATTGGCGCCGATCAGGCAGACGAGCTCACCTTCCGCGATCGCGAGATCGACACCGGCGACTGCGCGGATACCGCCGTAGTGCACCTCGAGCTGCTTCACTTCAAGCAGCACGCGGCGCGCCCAGGTAGGCCTCGATGACTTTCGGATCGCGCTGAACCTGCGCGGGCGGGCCCTCGGCGATCTTCTGGCCGTAGTCGAGCACCATGACCCGGTCGCAGACATTCATGACCAAACGCACGTCGTGCTCGATGAGGAGGATCGTCATCCCCTCGTCGCGAATGCGCGCGATCAGCTTGCCTAGCGCAAGGCGTTCCGCGGGATTCATGCCGGCCGCCGGCTCGTCGAGCGCAAGCAAGCGCGGCTCGGTGGCGAGAGCACGCGCAATCTCCAGGCGGCGTTGGTCCCCGTAAGGCAGGCTGCCCGCACGGTCGTTGGCGCGATTGCGGATACCGACGTATTCGAGCAATGCGAGCGCGCGGCTTTCGATCTCGCGCTCTTCACGCAGCGTACTGCGAGTACGGAGTACTGCGCCGACTACTCCGGCGCGAGTACGCACATGCCGACCAATCATCACGTTCTCGAGCGCGGAGAGGTTTGCGAAGAGCCGAATGTTCTGGAACGTGCGTGCAATACCCGCCGCGGCTATTTGGTGCGGTGCGTGGCCATCGAGACTCTTGCCATCGAAGGTAAAGCTGCCCGCATCGGTGGCGTAGACGCCGGTGAGGAGGTTGAAGAGGGTCGTCTTGCCCGCGCCGTTAGGGCCGATCAGGCCGTAGATCTCTTTCGCCTGGATCGAGAACGACACGCCTTCCAGCGCATGTAGGCCGCCGAAGCTCTTGCTGATGCCGGCCGCCTCGAGCAGAGCGCTCACGGCGTCTCCTGGGTGAGCTCGCGCTTGCGCACGTTCGAGGGCAGGAGACCTGCGGGCCTGAAGAGCATGATCAGCACCATGGCCAGCCCGAAGAGCAGCATGCGGATCACTTCCGGCTCGATCAGCATCCGGCCGAAGAGCGCCTGCTGTATCGGCTCGACTGTCCAGCGCAGGACTTCCGGAATGAAGGAGAGGAGTAGCGCGCCTAGGATGACGCCCCAAATATTCCCCATGCCACCGAGGACGACCATCGATACCACCATGACCGATTCGACGAGGATGAAGCTTTCGGGCGAGATGAAGGCCTGGATCGCGGAGAACATGCCGCCGGCAATCCCGCCGAAGCTCGCGCCCATCGCGAAGGCGAGGAGCTTCAAGTTCCGTGTGTTGATGCCCATGGCGCGCGCGGCGATCTCGTCCTCGCGGATCGCCTCCCACGCCCGGCCGATGCGCGAGTCCTGCAGCCGCAGGTTGATGACAATGACACCGAGCATCACGAGGAGCAGCAGGTAGTAGTACTTGATCGGCCCGCTGAACATGAGACCGCCGATCGTCTGGTAGCTCGCGAAGCTGAAGTCGCCGATGTGGAACGGATCGATGCGCGCGATGCCCTGCGGGCCGCTCGTGATGTTGATCGGCTGGGAAAGGTTGTTCAGGAAGAGGCGCACGATCTCGCCGAAGCCGAGTGTCACGATGGCAAGGTAGTCGCCACGCAGCTTGAGCGTCGGAGCGCCCAGCAGCACGCCGAAGAGCGCTGCGATCGCCGCACCGATCGGCAGGATGATCCAGAAAGGCAGGTGCAGATTGAAGTGCGGACTCGCGAGCAGCGCATAGGTGTACGCACCGACCGCATAGAAGGCGATGTAGCCGAGATCGAGCAGCCCCGCGAAGCCGACGACGATGTTCAAGCCGAGCGCGAGGAGGATGTAAAGGATCGCGTAGTCGGTGATGCGCACCCAGGTCGTGCCGATCTGCGCGAGCGCGAAGGGCAGCACGGCGAGGGAGAACGCGATGAGGACGACGCCCGTCCAGCGCACAGCGGGTCGCGCGCGCCAGTCGATCATGCACGGTCTCCCACGCGTTCGCCGAGCAGTCCAGACGGGCGAAAAACAAGTACGAGGATGAGTACCAGGAACGCGAACACGTCCTGGTAGTTCGAGCCGAAGAGCACGAAGTGCCCGCCACCGTCGCAATCGCTGATGCTGCCGGCGAGCCAGCTGTACTGGCAGAGGTCGGTGAAGTCACCGATGTAGCCGGCGCCGAGCGCCTCGACGATGCCGAGCAGCACGCCGCCGAGCATCGCACCCGGAATGTTGCCGATGCCGCCAAGCACCGCCGCGGAGAACGCTTTCAGGCCGAGGATCGAGCCCATCGTGTACTGCGCGAGGCCGTAATAGGTGCCATAGAGAACGCCCGCGACTGCACCGAGCCCTGCACCGATAACGAAGGTGGCGGCGATCACGCGATTGATATCGATACCCATGAGTCCCGCCACCTGCTGGTTCTGCGCAGTCGCACGCATGGCGGTGCCGAGCGGCGTGCGATAGATGAGGATTGCCAGGGCAGCCATGAGGCCGAAGCAAATCGCGAGGATCGCGACCTGGATCGAAGTGATCGCCGCGCCGCCCACCATGTAGGTGCGCGAGGGAATGATCTGCGGGAAAGCGAGCACGTTGCGGCTCCAGATGAGGAGCGCGACGTGCTGCAAGATGATCGAGACGCCAATAGCCGTGATGAGAGGTGCCAGGCGCGGCGCGTGGCGCAGCGGCCGGTAGGCGAGCTTTTCCATGCCGTAGCCGACGAGCATGCAAATCGGCACCGCGCAGCCCGCACCAATCAGCACGATGACGAGCGGCGGCAGGCCGTAGGGCACCAGCGCGTTGATCACCGTGAACGCCACCATCGCGCCGATCATCACGACTTCGCCGTGGGCGAAGTTGATGAGCTGGATGATCCCGTAGACCATCGTGTAGCCAAGCGCGACGACTGCGTAGACGCTTCCCGCAGTGAGTCCGTTGATGATCTGCTGCAGGAACGTATCCACGGCCGGCAAGCCTAAACCAAAAATAAAAACGGCACCCCGCGGGGTGCCGTCTTATCGAGCAATCGCGCTACTTCAAAGCCGTCTTGAGGAATTCCTGGTACGGCACGACCTTGCCGCCCTTGTACACGGCGGCAGGCTCGAGCTTGCCCTTGTTCATCGCGAAGATCGTGATCTCCGCGTCCTTGCGATCGCCTTTGTCGTCGAACGCGATCGGACCGGTGGCGCCGGTGTACTGGATCTTCTGCAGCTCAGGCAGGTACTTCGCCGGATCGGCGGAATCCGCCTTCTTCATCGCCTCGATGATCAGGTTGGCCGCATCGTAGGTGAACGGCGCATAGATGATCGGGTCGGCGTTGTAGCGCTTCTTGAAGGCCTCGAGGAATTTCTTCGACGCGGCTTCGACCGGGATGCCCGCTTGCGAGCAGAGCATGCCCTCGGTTGCTTCGCCGGCGAGCTTGACCATCTCGCCTTCGCAAGCGCCGTCGCCGAAGCTGAACACCGCCTTCATGCCGAGCTCGCGCCCCTGCTTGATGAGCGGCGCAGCGGTCGAGGTCATGCCGCCGTAGAACACGGCATCGGGGCTGCGGCCGCGCAGCTTGGTGAGCACCGCTTTCCAGTCGGTGGTCTTGTTCGTGCCCTTCTCACGCGGCAGCACCTGCACCTTCACGGCTTTCAGTGTCTTCTCGACTTCGTTTGCGATGCCTTCGCCATAGGCACTGGCGTCGTCGACGATGGCGACGAGCTTGGGTTTGCGCACGCCAGCGATGTAGGTCGCGATGGCCGGGCCTTGCTGGTCATCACGGCCGACGTCGCGGAACTGGTTCTTGAAGCCTTGCTCGGTGAGCTTGGGATTGGTCGCCGAACCCGAGATGACCGGGATGCCGGCCTGGTTGTAGATCGGCGATGCGGGAATCGACGTGCCGGAGTTCAGGTGACCCACCACGCCGGCGACTTTTGCGTCGACCAGCTTCTGTGCAACGGTGGCGCCGACCTTCGGGTCTTCCTGGTCGTCTTCCGCGACCAGCGTGAACTTCGCGGTCTTGCCGCCGATCTTGATGTTGGCAGCGTTCGCCTCTTCGATCGCGAGCCGCGCGCCGTTCTCGTTGTCCTTGCCGAGGTGCGCGTTGCCGCCGGTGAGCGGCGCCACGTGGCCGATCTTGATCTCGACTGTTTCGCCCGCGGGCGCGCCGCCCGTCTGTTGCGCGCTGGGCTTGGGCGTCTCCTTGCTGCAGCCAGCGGCGACCAGCGCGGCCGCGAGCAGCGAAAAGGCGAGCTTGGTATTCATCAGATCTCCGGGAATTTGGACTCTATAGGGGCGCCTATCTTACCTCTGCCCCTTCCCGGAAATCGACCGCGCTACGGCCCTACTTCTGCGAGAGCACCCACTTCACGAGCGAATGGAGATCGGTGTCCGGCACCTGGGAATTGGGCGGCATCGGTACCTGGCCCCAGACCCCCTGTCCGCCCTTCTTCACCTTCTCGAAGAGCTTGGCTTCGGCGCCTTTGTCGTTGGCGTACTTGGCCGCCACGTCCTTGTAGGCCGGGCCGACGAGCTTCTTGTCGACGGCGTGGCACGCGAAGCAGTTGTACTTCTTGGCAAGCGCCTCTTGTGCGTAAGCGGGAACCGTGGCGGCTGCCGCGAAGGCGAGGGCGAGTGCTGCTCGTTTCATGTTTTCTCCTTGCATGCGGTCTGCAATTGTATGAGATCGCTGATGGGCGCAAGGCAAGTAACGCCGCGGCATAGCCATCCGTTGACCGGCTCGGGGCGCTGCGGCTTGTCGAGGGTAGCCGGAAGACCCGACTGGCCGTCGGGTATCGCCAGCACCAGCCCATCGGGCATGAATGTCCGCGCCAGGTCTGCCTGCCAGCGGCCCAGCCCCGGCTGGCGGCCCCGCAGCACAAGCATTTTCGGCGGCGCGATCTGCTCCGATAGCGCGACCGCCATCGCCGCATAACCAGCCGGATAGTCCTGCATCTGCGGATAGAAGAGCGCGACCGTGCGCATTGCCGCGCGCGAATAGCGTTCCTCGCCTGTCATCGCCGCAAGGCGCGCGAGGGTCCAAGCCGCGCTGGCGTTGCCGGACGGCGTGGCGTGATCTTGGCCCGGTTTCGGCCGGTGAAAGAGCTGCTCGTGGCTCTTCCCAGTGAAGTAGAACCCGCCGGCCTCTTCATCTTCGAACTCGGCGAGGAGAGTCTCTGCCAGCGCCCGCGCGAATTGCAGATCGCGCGCCGAGAACTCTGCCTGCATGAGCTCGAGGAGCGCAGCGATGAGAAACGCGTAGTCGTCGAGATAGGCATTGAGATGCGAGCGACCGTCCTTGTAGGTGGCGAGAAGCTTTCCATCGCGCCACATGTGGCTACGAATGAATTCGAGCGCGCGTCGCGCCGAGGCGATCCACTCCGGCTGGCGAAACGCACGTCCCGCGTGCGCCATGCCGCGAATGGCGAGCGCATTCCAGGACACCAGCACCTTTTCGTCGCGCCCCGGCCGCACGCGCTTCTCGCGCGCCGCGAAGAGCTTTGCGCGGGCGGCATTGATGAGCGCCTCGTTATCCGCCGGGTGCCGGACGCGCAGATGCCAGTGCCGGTTCTCGAAGTTGGGCGGATCCTCTACGCCGAAGCGCAGCGCGAATGCGGCGTACTCCTCGGGCGTCAGGAGCGAGCGGATTTCGTCTCGATCCCAGACGTAGAACTTGCCCTCTTCGTGCTCGCTGTCGGCATCGAACGAGGAGTAATAGCCACCCTCCGGCGATTGCATCTCGCGCATGAGCCACGCCGCGGTTTCTTCGGCGCAGCGCTGGAAGATCGAGTTGCCCGACACGAGCCACGCGTCGGCAAGAAGCGCGAGAAGCGGTCCGTTGTCGTAGAGCATCTTCTCGAAGTGCGGAATCGACCACTCCGCGTCGACGCTGTAGCGGCAAAAGCCGCCGCCCAGCTGGTCGTAGATGCCGCCCTCGCACATGTGCTCGAGCGTGACGAGAGCGATGTCTTTCTCGCCTTCGCGGAAGCAGAGCTCCAGATCCGGCGGATGCGGAAACTTCGGCGCGCCGCCGAAGCCGCCGTGCACGCCGTCGAAGTTGGCGCGCAGGTTGTCGAGCATGGCGCGCACGACTTCGGGTGAGAACTCGGACGCCGATGACCGCGGCAGCGTGCGCGCAAACGCCTCGCGTACCTGCTCGTTCTGCGTCTCGACGTCGGCGCGCTGCTCGCGCCAGATCGCGGCGATGCGCTCGCAGACATCGGGGAATGCCGGCATGCCGTAGCGCGCCTGCTTCGGGAAATAGGTGCCGCCGAAAAACGGCGCGCCCTGCGGTGTGAGGAACATCGTCAGCGGCCAGCCGCCCGCACGCTGCGCAAGCATCTGGTGTGCGGTCTGGTAGATCTGGTCGAGGTCCGGGCGCTCTTCGCGATCCACCTTGATGTTGACGAAGAGCCGGTTCATTACCGCGGCAACCGCGGGATCCTCGAAGCTCTCGTGTGCCATGACATGGCACCAATGGCATGCCGAATAACCGATCGAGAGCAGGATCGGCTTGTCCTCGCGCCGCGCCCGCTGCAGCGCTTCCGCCCCCCATGGATACCAATCCACGGGGTTTGCGGCGTGCTGCTGGAGGTAGGGCGAGGTTTCCTGCGCGAGGCGGTTCACCTCACAAAGTTACTTGATCGGCTTGGTGAACGGGAACACCTTGGTGAAGCCGAGGATGTCCGTGAGCAGCAGCACGAGGAAGATCAGCACGATCGCGCCGAGGATGTCGCCGCCGGCGGGCATCGCGTCCATCTTTCCCGCGAGCTGCGCGACCTCGTCGTCGCTCATCGCGGCGATGCGTGCCTGCACGTCGCCTGCCTTCACGCCGTACTGGGAGAGACGCGCTTGCACGTCCGCGCGCGCGAGAAATTGGTTGACGTGCTCGCGCTCCGCGCTACCGAGCGCCTTGTCGGTGGCGACCATGGCAGCTTGCGTTGGCAGCGGCATGGCAATGCAGATCACGAGCAGACTAGCGATAAGACGACGAAGCGTGGCGATCATGGGTACTCCGGATGAAGTTTAGAGAGGTCGTCTACTGCAGCGCGCCGGAGCTTAACATCAGTGGCCATGCACAACTACCGCGCCGATGACGTGCTCGAGTTCTGGTTTGGCGTCGGTCCGGACTATGGCAAACGTCACAAGCGCTGGTTTGAAAAGGACCCGGCTTTCGATCGCGAGATCACGCAGCGCTTCCTTCCACTCTATGAGGGACTCGCCGCCAATTCCGATTGGCTCGACGATGCTCGGCGCTGCCTCGCCCGCATCATCGTGCTCGACCAGTTTCCAAGGCAGATGTTTCGCGGTGAGCCGCGTGCGTTTGCTGCCGATCCTCTCGCGCTGGAGGCGGCGCGCCTTTCAGTCGAACGCGGCTACGACCAGCAGCGATTGCCGGTCGAGCGCCTTTTCTTCTATTTGCCGTTCGAGCACAGCGAGTCGCTCGCTGACCAGGAGCGTGCGTGCGACCTTACGGCGCCGCTTGCTGCTTTCCCTGAGACCAATGACGTGCTGCGCTACGCGATTGCGCACCGGGACATCGTCAAGCGCTTTGGCCGCTTCCCGCACCGGAACGCGATCCTCGGACGGCCAAGCACGCCCGAGGAGCTCGACTTCCTCAGGGAGCCCGGCTCAAGCTTCTGAGTCGGTGATCGCTCCCAGCGAAGCCGTCGAAACGAGCTTCATGTACTTCGCCATCAGCCCGCGCGTGTAGCGCGGCTTCGGCTGCTTCCACTTTTTCCTGCGTGCAGCGAGTTCCTTGGCCGGTACATTCAGCTGCAGCAGGCGCTTTTTGGCGTCGATCGTGATCGAGTCGCCGTTCTTCACCAGGGCGATGGTGCCGCCGACGTAGGCCTCGGGCGCGACATGTCCGACCACCATGCCCCAAGTCCCGCCGGAGAAGCGGCCGTCGGTGAGCAGGCCCACTGACTCGCCCAAGCCCTGGCCGATGAGCGCGGAGGTCGGCGCGAGCATCTCCTGCATGCCCGGGCCGCCCTTGGGCCCTTCGTAGCGGATCACGATCACGTCGCCCGCCTTGATCGTCTTCGCCATGATCGCCTTCATGCAGTCGTTCTCGGAGTCGAAGACGCGCGCCGGCCCCGTGATCACCGGGTTTTTCAGCCCGGTGATCTTCGCGACGCAGCCTTCGGTGGCGAGGTTGCCTCTGAGAATGGCGAGGTGGCCGTCCTTATAGAGCGGCTTCGACCAGGGACGGATCACGTCCTGGTCTTTGCGCGGCTCTGCGGGCACGTCCTTCAGCATCTCGGCCATGGTCTTGCCGTGGATCGTCATGCAATCGCCGTGCAGCACCCCGTTCTCGAGCAGGACCTTCAGCACCTGCGGCACGCCGCCGGCGCGGTGGAAGTCGACTGCGACGTAGCGCCCCGAGGGTTTGAGGTCGCAGATCACCGGCACCTTGCGGCGCATGCGCTCGAAGTCGTCGATGGACCACTTCACGCCCGCCGCCGAGGCGATGGCTAAGTAGTGCAGCACAGCGTTGGTCGAGCCGCCGGTCGCCATGACGAGCGCCACCGCGTTCTCGAGCGATTTGCGCGTGATGATGTCGCGCGGCTTGAGGTCCTTCTTGATCGCTTCGACCAGCACGCGCGCGGACTCGGCGGACGAATCCGCCTTCTCGCCGTCCGGCGCGGCCATCTGCGACGAGCCGAGCAGGCTCATCCCTAACGCTTCGAAGGACGAGCTCATCGTGTTGGCCGTGTACATGCCCCCACACGCGCCGACGCTCGGGCAGGCGTTCTTCTCGATGCCGACAAAATCCTCCTCGTTCATCTTGCCGGCGGTGAAGGATCCGACCGCCTCGAACGCAGAGACGATGGTGAGGTCCTTGCCCTTCCACTTCCCCGGCTTGATCGTCCCGCCGTAGACGTAGATCGCAGGCACGTTCATCCGCGCGATCGCCATCATGCCGCCGGGCATGTTCTTATCGCAGCCTCCGACGACAAGTACGCCGTCCATCGCCTGGCCGTTGACGCTGGTCTCGATCGCGTCGGCGATTACCTCGCGGGAGACGAGCGAATACTTCATCGCCTCGGTGCCCATGCCGATGCCGTCGGTGACGGTCGGCACGCCGAATACCTGCGGCTTTGCTCCCACCTGCTCGAGCGCGGCCATGGCGCGGTCGATGAGCGGCTGGATACCGGCGTTGCAGGGATTCATGGTCGAGTGACCGTTCGCAACCCCGACGATGGGCTTGTCGAAGTCGTTATCGCCGAAACCGACAGCGCGCAGCATCGCGCGGTTCGGCGAGCGTGCGACGCCATGGGTGATGAGCTTGGAGCGGCGGTTGTAGGTAGGCATGCGGGAATTTTCGCTCCGCGTGGACCGCCCGAGCCAATGCAATCGGCGCCCTCGTGTAATACCCTATGGGTATGAATCTGCCGGATTTGCGCCAACTGCGGTATTTCGTCGCCGTGGCCGAACGGCTGCACTTTGGTCGCGCTGCCGAGGCACTGCACATCTCGCAGCCGCCGCTCTCGCGCGCCATCCGGGCGCTGGAGGAAGAGCTCGGCGTGCCCCTCTTTCATCGCACACGGCGACGGGTCGAGCTGACTCCACAAGGCGCAAGATTGTTGGAGGAGGCGCGGCGTCTCACCGGCCACCTCGAGCGGACAGTGCATGAGCTGCGCGCCATGGCCGGTGGCGGCCATGCGCGGCTCCGGATTGGGTTCGTGTCCCTGGCCGACTACGGTGTGCTGCCGGGATTGCTCAAAGCCTACAAAAGCACGCAGCCCGGTGTACGCCTCGCGCTGCGCGAAATGCTCTCGCCGGACCAGGCCGCGGCGCTCGCTGCGGGCGAGCTGGATTTCGGCCTGCTCCTCCCGCCCGTGGCGGGCGCCGCTCGCCTGGAACACTTGGTCGTGCAACGCGAGCGATTCGTCCTGGCGTTGCCGGCGCGGCATCGGCTGGCCGGCGGCACGGGCAGGCTCGCCCTGCGCGAAATGGCGGGTGAGCCGTTCGTCACCATTCCGCGGCAGATCGCGCCGCGCTTGTACGATATCGTGGCGCAACTGGCCGTACAGGCCGGCATTTCCCTCAACATCGCCCAGGAAGCAATCCAGATGCAGACAGTCGTGAGTCTGGTTTCGAGCGGGCTCGGCGCGGCGATCGTGCCCGCGTCAGTGGCCAATCTCGGCCGTCGCGGCGTTACCTACCGCGAGCTCGCCGACCGCCATCCGAGCCTCGACGTCTGGCTGGCCTGGCGCAAGGAAAGGATCGATGCCGCCGGCCGGGAATTCATCTCGCTCGCGCGTAGCCTCGCATCGTAGCCATGCTGGTTCATCCGAACATCGACCCCATCGCCATTTCCATCGGGCCGATCGCCGTGCGCTGGTACGGACTCATGTACCTGCTCGGCTTTGGCGCCGCGTGGTGGCTCGGTCTGCAGCGCATCGATAAAGGTCTAGCCCCGGTCGATCGCAAGCAATTCGACGATCTCGTATTTCTCGCCGTGCTGGGCGTGATCCTCGGCGGACGCCTGGGCTATGTGTTTTTCTACAAGCCGGGCTACTACGTAAGCCATCCGCTCGAAGTCTTCGCCGTCTGGCAGGGCGGCATGTCCTTCCACGGCGGCCTTCTCGGCGTGATGCTCGCCATGGGTTTCGCGGCATGGCGCCATCACATTACGTACCTCAGCATCATGGACTTCGTCGCGCCGCTCGCGCCGCTCGGCCTCGCTGCTGGGCGCATGGGTAACTTCATCAACGGCGAGCTCTGGGGACGCGTCACCACTGTGCCCTGGGGTATGGTCTTCCGGAACGCCGGCGACCTGCCGCGCCATCCCTCACAGCTCTACCAGTTCGCGCTCGAGGGGCTGACGCTTTTCGCCATCCTGTGGTGGTTCTCTTCCAAGCCGCGGCCGCGTGGACAGGTGTCGGCGCTTTTCCTCATCGGCTATGGATCGCTGCGCTTCATCGCCGAATTCGCGCGCGAGCCCGATGCCTTCCTCGGCTATCTCGCCTTCGGCATGACGATGGGACAGTGGCTGTGCCTGCCCATGATTCTCGGCGGCATCCTGCTGTGGCTATGGAGCTCTAAGCGCAGCCTCAAGTAGCCGCGCGACGTGCACCGGTTTGCGACCGGTGCCATCGAGAATCTGGTGGCGGCAGCTGGTGCCGTCCGCAACGAGCATCGCCTGGGGCGCATTGCGCACCGCCGGCAGCAGACTGAGCTCCGCCATCTTCATCGACACGTCGGCGTGCTCGGCTTCGTAGCCGAAGCTTCCCGCCATGCCGCAGCAGCTTGTCTCGACGGTTTGCACCTGGAGCCCTGGAACCATTCCCAGCACCTTCTGGACCGCGGGCATGCCGTCGAATGCCTTCTGGTTGCAGTGCCCATGCAGCAACACTTCCTGCTCGAGCTTGTTGAAGCTGAGGCGACCGGGCTTCTGCGCGAGAAATTCCTCCAGAAGGTAGGACTGCTTGGCTAGGCCGTCTGCCCCCTTCATGAGCACCGTGAATTCGTCGCGCAATGAATAGAGGCACGACGGCTCCAGCCCGACGACCGGCACGCCGCGCGCGACGGCGGGACCCAGGACATCGAGCATGCGTCGCGCCTCGCGCTTCGCCTCGTCGACCATGCCGACGGAGAGGAATGTCCGCCCACAGCAGAGGCCTTGAGGAATTTGTACGCGATAGCCCGCCGCTTCGAGCACCGCCTTCGCCGCGCGCGCATTTTCCGGCTCGAAGTAGCGGTTGAACGTGTCGACGAAAAGGATCACGTCGCCTTCGGCCGCACCGCGGTCGCGGAAGAAGTCCGCCCGCCAGCGCGGCATTGGCCGCGCTGCAAATCCGATGGAGCGTTTGACGAGCCGGGACACGAAATTCGCGATTGGCGCCATGCGCGCTGCGAAGGGCGCATAACGCGGCAAGTAGGCGATTGCGCGATCGCGGGCGCGGTGGCCATGCCGCGCCTTGTAGTGCGCAAGGAACTCGATCTTCATGCGCGCCATGTCGACGCCGGTCGGGCATTCGCGCTTGCAGCCTTTGCAGGAGACGCAGAGATCGAGCGCCTCCTTCACCGCTTCTTCGCCCTCGGTACCGAGCTGGCCTGAGAGCGCGAGGCGCAGGGTATTGGCGCGGCCGCGCGTGAGATGAACCTCGTCGCGCGTCGCGCGATAGGAGGGGCACATCGTGCCGGCGTCGAACTTGCGGCAGTGGCCGTTGTTGTTGCACATCTCGACGGCCTTGTCGTAGCCGCCCCACTCGCTCCAGTCGAGGACGGTCTTCGGCACGGTGGTGTGATACCCGGGCTTGAAGCGGAAGAGCGAGCTGTCGTCCATCTTCGGCGGCTCGACGATCTTCCCGGGGTTCATCAAGCCGCGCGGATCGAGCCAGGATTTGATCTCGCCGAGCGCGGCGGTGAGACGCGGCCCGAAGAAGGGCGCGATCCATTCCGAGCGCACAAGGCCATCGCCGTGCTCGCCTGAATAGGCGCCCTTGTACTCCTTCACCATCGCGCAGGCTTCTTCGGCGATGGCGCGCATCTTCTTGGCACCGTCGCGCCGCATGTCGAGGATCGGGCGCACGTGCAGCGTCCCAACCGAGGCGTGCGCGTACCAGGTGCCGCGCGTGCCGTTCTTCTCGAAGACTCGCGTCAGGCGTTCGGTGTACTCCGCAAGGTGCTCGAGCGGCACCGCGCAGTCTTCGATGAAGGACACGGGTTTCCCGTCACCCTTCATCGACATCATGATGTTGAGGCCGGCCTTGCGTACTTCCCAAATCTCGCGCTGCAGCTTGGCGTCGCTGACCTCGACCACCGAGCCGGGCAACCCGAGGTCGGCCAAGAGCTGCACGAGGTCCTTCAGCCGGCCGACGCGCTCATTGGCAAACTCGACAAGCAGGATCGCATCGGGATCGCCCTTGATGAATGCGTTGACGGTCTTCTCGAACGCAGGGTTCTCCCGTGCAAGGCCGATCATCGTGCGGTCGACCAGCTCGACCGCGGTCGGGCCGAGCTTCACGATGTGCTGCGTCAGCTCCATCGCCTTGTAGAACTTCGGAAAGTGGCAGACGCCGAGAGAGCGCTTCTCGGGCAGGCGCGAGAGCTTGAGGTGCAGCCGCTCTGAAAAAGCGAGGGTACCTTCCGAGCCGACGAGCAGATGGGCCGCATTTGCGTGCGGCGGCCCAAGGTGATCGAGGTTGTAGCCGGCTACCTTGCGCAGAACTTTCGGAAAGCGGGCGTCGATCTCGGCCTGCTCGCGCTGATAAAGCTTCCGCAGCTTGCCGACGAACTCTTGGTAACCCGTCGGTCCGCTCGGATCGCCCATCGGGCCAAACTTCCAGCGCTCACCGCCGACGGTGCAGGCCTCGATGGCGAGCACGTTGTGAACCATGTTGCCGTACGCGATGGAGCGCGAGCCACAGGAGTTGTTGCCCGCCATGCCGCCGATCGTCGCCTGTGCGCTCGTCGAAACGTCGACGGGAAACCAAAAACCCTTCGCGCGCAGCGCGGCGTTCAGCTGATCGAGCACGACGCCGGGTTGCACGATCGCACGCTCGCCTTCGACTTCGAGGATCCGGTTCAGGTACTTCGTGCAATCGATGATCAGCGCCGCGCCCACCGCCTGACCGCATTGCGAGCTGCCCGCACCGCGCGGCAGGATCGGGATGCCTTCCTCGGCGGCGATCGCAAGCGCGACGCGCGCCGCCGTCTCGGTGCGCGGTATGGCGATACCGATCGGCTCGACTTGGTATATCGAAGCGTCCGTCGAATAACGCCCGCGGCTTGCGCGGTCGAAGAGCACCTCGCCGTCGAATTCCTTTCGCAGTCGCGCCGCGAGCGAAAAGTTGTTCGCTCGGGCGAACTTGACTGGGGTCAAGGGGGCGTTCATGGAGGGCGCAGTTAGAATACCCCAATGAGCCGACGCGCCGGGCGACACTTCCTGCAAATTCCGGGACCTACGAATGTCCCGGATCGTGTGCTCCGCGCTATCGATTTCCCGACCGTCGATCACCGCGGACCCGAGTTCGGGATTCTCGGCAAGAACGTGATCGCCGGCATGAAGCGCGTCTTCAAGAGCACGCACGGCGAAGTCGTGATCTACCCGGCTTCAGGGACCGGCGCGTGGGAAGCGGCGCTCGTCAACACGCTCTCGCCCGGCGACCTTGTGCTGATGTACGAGACCGGACACTTCGCGACGCTCTGGCAGAAGATGGCGGCGAAGCTCGGGCTCAACGTCGAATTCATCGCCGGCGACTGGCGCCACGGCGCCGATCCGCAGGCGATCGAGAAGCGCCT
>Ga0310810_10000892_pt1 | contig 30232 bp, 30 predicted proteins | sample NCmetagenome_FD_207641 | JGI IMG/M metagenome (GOLD analysis project Ga0310810, IMG submission 207641) | Soil microbial communities from experimental microcosm in Duke University, North Carolina, United States - NC | ecosystem: Engineered > Artificial ecosystem > Soil microcosm > Unclassified ... | reverse complement strand
GCGCCACCATCGCCGGGATGCCCCTGTGCGCGCTTCGGGGGTCGGCTTGTAATATAAAACCGGCCCTTCCGGGGGGGCGACCCAACCCTCTATCTAATAAGCTCCGGTCCGTTGGCGCACGGAAACCGGCATCGACCGGGGCTCTGGCCTGAGCTTTTGGCGTTGAAAGGCTCATGATCTAGGCGACCTCCTTCGCCGCCAGGTTGTAGAGCTCGCGGAGGTACTCGCCGGGCTTGGTGCCCTTCGCCCGGGACCTGGCTGCGCTGGTGCCGTCAGCGCGATGGACGCAGTCGGCGATGAAGTCGAGCGGCGCCGGACGGGGGACGGCCGGCGTCTCGTAGCGGCCCGCGTACGCGTCGTATGCCTTGGCGATGTCCGGGCCCATCCTCTTCCAGATCTTGGGGTGGACGACGAGGGGCAGCAGCTTCCTCCCCTTGTCCTCGTGGCCGTTCAGACCCCGACCCTTGATGAACCGGAACGGGGTCGGCTCCAGGATGGGGAGCTTGTGCCGAGCCTTGAAGTAGGCCAGCGGTTCCCGCATGGGGTCCCAGATCTCGCCCGACGTCTTGTCCTTCACCTCGACGTTGAAGAGCTTGCCGATGTCATGGAGGCAACCGAGCGCCATGGAAAGCCGGAGGGCATGACCGTAGGCCCGCGCCGACAGGTCGCCTCTCCAATGGTCGGCTCCCATCCTGGCCGAGCACTCCGTCATCGCGGCCAGGGCAACTTCAAGGACGTGGTCGAGCAAGCCGTGGGGGTAGGCGTGATGGTTCGATTCGCTGGCCGGAAGATCCATGACCCAGAGCGTCAGCGGGGTCAGGAGGTCCCGAATCCAGTCCTCGACGACGTTCCCTAGAAGCACCCCGGTCGTGGGATACTCCAAGGCGTCCTTGGCCTTATTCCGGTACGGGGTGGAGCAGAAGATCCAATCGACGGCGGGCGTCCCGCCCGTGCCGGTCACCGGCTTCCCGGGAGTGTGCCGGGCGGCCACCGGTCGGAGACCGACCTGGGACGCAATCTCGAACAGGTCGGCTGACGAGGGTTCGGTGTAGCCTTCGGACTTCAAACCGTCCGTGACTCCTGCCACGAGGAGGACGGTCCGGAAGTCGAGGGGGCCCATTCCTTCTTCATCGGGGACGGCAGGGGTAATTTCTTTCGACATAGTTTCTCCATTTGGCCTGAATTGGCCGGGTGAATGAATCAGACGGACAGGACGGGGCGGCGCCCGGGGGGTCCTCGGACCCTCGCTCGCCACCCCGCATCGGCCAGACTTCGCGTCATCTACCCGTAAAGGAATGTCGCGGCGGGTAGGTACGACGAAAAATGACGAGGAATTGAAAAGCGCCAAGAGGTTGGCGCTCGGACCCTTGAATACGGTGGCGGGCAGAGTTATTTTGGGCGAACTGGAGCCCTTGGTCAGGGGTTTGGGAGGTCTCCCGTGAGCAATCCCGCGCATGAGGACCCGGAGCAGGTTGCCGAGGCTCCTTCCCTGGAGTTTCTGTTCGAGCAGGCCCTACGCCAGGATAAGGAAGCTTTGAAGCACCTGTTCACGCTCATCAACACCAGGCACTACAAACAGATCACTGCAAAGCTCAAGGGTCTGGGAACCGGGGCCGGAAACGCCACCCGGGAGGACGTCTTCCAGGACACCGTCATCACCCTGATGGAGAAGCTCGAGGCCGGCGAGATTACAGATCTCAAGGAAGAGGACCGGAAGGATATCCTCGGGTACTTCCAGAAGCTTTGCTATGGGCGTCTCAAGGACGTGGTCCGGAAGCGGAAGTCTCCGGTCCTGCAGCGTCACAAGCCTCAAATTCCCAAGACCTTCGCGGACCGAGGCGCCAAGATCCCCGGCGAGCAGCGGTATACGGAGTACCTTTCGCTCATCGACTATGCTGCCAGTCGCCTGAGCCCCGAGCACGCCGCAATTCTCAGAATGTACCTCGACCGAGTTCCTTATGAGGAGATGGCCCGCGTCACGGGCAAGAAGGTGGAGACGCTGCGGAACCTCATCGTTCGGTTGAAGGGAGAGCTTCAACTGGACATCGTCCCCCGCAGTGACACGGCGGAACTCCACTACAAGAGGGGCCAGAAAGGTCCGGGTAGAGCGCCGTCTTGGGAGGAGATTGACGAAGCAATCTCCCTGCTCCCGATAGATACCCAGCAGGCAATTCGCTTCGTCCACGTCGAGAACCATTCGGCGGACGAGTTGGCTCGCAAGCTCGGCGACCGCGGTGCCGAGAAAGCGCGCGCTCGACTCAAGAAGGGACATGAGATTCTTTCGGGCAACCTGGGGGTCGATTTCCCGGATGCTTTCAATAAGGCGGGTCCGAGGCCCAGCAGGAAGCGGCTGACCCGGGGTGAGATCGAAGCGGCGGTGGACAAACTTCCGGCCATCAACAAGGACGCTTTCCTGTTCGTCCACGTTGAAGGGCACAGCGTGGAAGAGCTCGCCGACAGGATCGGGGACGATGATACGACCCGGGCTCAGGGAAGGCTCGACGACGCCTATAGAATCCTCAATCAGAGACTCAACGAGCTCTTTCCCGAAGCTTACGAGCAAGCGCTCGACGCGTAGCGGACTCCTACACTTCGATGATGACGCTCTTCGCGCCCGGGGTCGACTTCTCGGGAACGGGCTCGAGGTAGAGCTCGATCGCCTCTTTGATGTTCGCCAGAGCCTCCTGCTCGGTCTTGCCGGCACTGGCGCAGCCGGGCAATTCAGGGCACACCGCCGACCAGCCCTTGGACTCCGGGTCGTATTCCAGTTCCACTCGGATCTTCATGCTGAATTCTCCAATTCCTACCTCAGGTTGTAGAGGTAAAGGACGGCCGCCCATCCACTCGGCAGCATCGCGGGAGGCACCTTGAGCTCCTTCCCGTACTTCACGATCATCTCCAGGAAGTACCGGGCGTGGAAGAAGGCTTCCAGGATAGGCCTGGTCACCTTCTTCCAGTGAGCGTTGTCGGACGTCTTGAAGACCTTACCCGTTCCGTCCCTCACGATATCCAGGAACCAAGGGTTCAATTCGGTCGCGCTCGACGGGGCGAGGGTCTTCAGCCGCTCCGCGATCCTTACAGTTTCATTCTGCAGGTCGAAGACCTTGAACGATTGATGATAGAAACGGTAGATGCGGTCTTCGTAGGACCAGTGATCGCTTGATTCGCGGAAGAGCTTTCTCAGTCCAGGCAGAGCCGCCTTGATGTTCTTGAGAAGCTGCCGGACCTCGGGACGCTCGTCGTTGCATTCGCGCTTGAGCCACTTGCTAAGGCGCCGGGAGACTGCCCGATCTGCTCTTGGCTTCCCGGTTTTCGATCCATTCTTCAAGCGGGATCCCTCGAACCGTCTGCTCCATCTTACCCATCGAACGATCTACTTCAGAGCCTACTAAGGCTACGCAGCCTTTCTCTTTCGGCGGGCAAACTCCGCGGCGACTGCTTCGGCGCGGGCCGTTCCAAACGCCACACGGAAGCAGAGTTCGCAGGATCCGATGTCGCTGTTCGGCCAAGGGCTGACCCAGGGCTCGCGTCGCCCGCAGAGGACACACATGCCTTCGGTCATCCGTGCGCGATGAACCATACAGAGCGCGTCGGCCTCGTCGTCCGACTGGCATGCCGGATCCACCGCGAGTGACGCGGGAACACTTCCGTAGTACTCGCACGCCACACACATCGAAGATCGCTCCATGATCCCTCCCAGCCTTTCGCGTGCGCCCATCGCGCACCACTGGAGCATCTCAAGAGGGTGTGTCGCCTTAGGACATGATGCGGTCGGATGCGGCCAGGGCGAGCGGAAGTCTCGGCAGATTGCCAGGGGAGAGTTGATAGGCGCCGTTGGCGATTTGGCCGAAGAGCGTGGGGAAATCGAGTCCATGGTCGAGGACCGCCTGGGCGACGGCTTCATAGGCCGCCCGATCCGCTCCATGCTGCCTTTCTCGGGCCTTCCGGGTAAGTCCCTGGAGATCGGTCAGCTTCGTTTCGAGGGGGTCAAGCTGGAAGAGCTCCTGGAATCGGCGGCAGAGTTCCGTGGGAAGAGGAGTCCCGGCCTTCCGCCGCGACCACGCTTCGAGAGCAACGGCCTTTTCGGCTCGGATGCGCTCCCGTTCGGTCCAGCACGCCTGGATGGTTGCCGCAGCAGCGCGGGTGATCTCGATCGCATAGGCGGTCTCGAAGAACTCGAGGCAGATCGCGCAGACGGGAAGGGCGGCGGAGGAGGGTCGGAGGCTCTGGCGATAGCGGTGGTAGTAAAACCGGGCTTTTCAGACTACTCGTCAGCCCGAATTTGCGCTCAATTAATATCGCATAATTGGGAAGGGAATATGCGAGGGGACAGTATGAGCGCGGTTCTGACTCTGACTGTGCTAGAGTCCCCATTGCAACCTCGACTAGCATCACGCCTTTCATTGTTCAGGGCTATCCGTGCATGATCACCGAAACGATCAGAATAATTGACCGCATTATTGCCCTCCTCAAGTTGGAGGACGCTCGTCGAGTTCGAACGTTCGATAAGCTAGTTGAGCCAACCTTCGGTGAACTGTTGGCAATCCACAAGAACTACACTGAAATGCTCGACCAAGTCATAGCAAAGCTAGATGACGCAGATAGGGGTTTTCGTTATGACACTCCGCAGAATGCCACCTATATGGAAAGGCAGGCAGCGGAGCGACAGAAACTGGCGGAAGCAATCCAATATCTTAGGGATAGTCGGAAGGAACTGTTTGAGCTTCGAACAAAGGTAATAACCCTAGTTAACCTTGCGTTAGCGGATGGTGCTCAAGACAAACTCTTCCGTGAGTTCTTCATAGCTATTGTTGAATACTTCCAGCCCATAGATGTTCACTTTTCTGATCCTGCCCTAAGGCCTAAACGTAGATTCGTGTCTCGCGAAGGTGAAAGTCCAATGAGCAAAACCATCATGTCTTTTGAAGACATCCTTGATGGAGTTGAATGTAGCTTAACTAGCGCATGCAGAGTCAGCGACAAAATGAGGGTGCAAATGAATACTAGCTGGTCTCGTGTCTGCTACTGCTACAGTGCGTTGCGCATCAGGAACGCGAAATCTCCATAGGAGACTTGTAGATACACTCGCTGTTTACTCTTTAGATAGACTCCAACCCCGCTCCGAAGTTCTTGCTGATGCTGGAAAGGGCCTGGGGGGACCAGGTGGCACCGCCGTCCGGTGGTCTTGATACCCCCTCCGTTGTCGACCCCGACCCAGCCCGTCCCGGCGTCCTGCTCGGCTTCAGCAAGTAATTCGACAGAGGCGTGCTACCTCTCTGCCGACTTGCCCTGACCGGAGATCGGAACCAACTCTATCTTGCTGAACTGGTAGCTCACCCAGGTGGAAAAGGAGAGGCAACGGTGATCCGTGATCGCTCCGTAGGCGTACGCAAAGACGGTGTTTTTCAACTTCGTCATGTCCCCGGACCATTTCAGCACGACGGTCCCATCCAAGGAGACGCTGATCCCGCCCCGTCTGACGGAACACACGATGCTGCGAGGCTTTCCCGGGGCGAAGACTTGAGTCTTGTACGCCGTCTCGTGTTCATAGGGTTTTGCGTTGTCGATGGCGTTGATGAACACGCCTCCTCCCCAGGCGTCGAAGACCACCGAGAAGTGGCCGGAGGGTCCCACCAAGCAAATGTCCAGGGACTGCGAGTAGGCGCTAAGGTCTCCTTTCCACTCGACCAGCAGGCGAAGGTCGTACTCGGCGGGGGGCATGTAGGGGATGCGAAGATGATCGAAGCGCGCAGGGTCGGATCCCGCTGGGGAGATCAGTTTTCCTCCTTCGAGTTTCCACGCGCCAGAGTAGACGTCCTTCTTCAGGTTGATCAGCGGAAGCAGGTCGACATAGGGCAGCGTCAGGCCGGCCTGGGGCAGGGTCGAGAGACGCTTGGTGATCCGCGCCCGGATCAACGGCGGCGCATCCGCAGGCACGGCCTCGTAGAGGAACTTGGCGTGGGAGTACAGCTGGCTCTTCCGAAGCGGGCTCTTCTCCTTCTCCGCCAGGTCCCACCAGCCGTCGGCAACGCCGGCCCAGTCGGCGCCTTGGATCAGATTCGAAAGCTCCTTTTCGGCCAGCGATTTGAGCGCCGCGTCCGACCCTTTCGCCATGAAGCGGAGACCTAAGTCCCAGGACCCCTTCACGTAGCAGAGGTATTGACCCATCTCCAGATTGGCGGCGGGGTCCTCCGGGGACTTGGCGAGGGTTTGGAGAACTCCCTTCATGGCCTGGAACAGCATCTTCGCCTCCGCGACTTCCTTCGAGCGCGTAGAGGCGCGGGCGACGAGCATGGAGTCCGAGGCTTTTCGGGCGTGTTGCAATGCGGTGGCGGCTGCCTTGTCCGCGGCGTCGTACAAGTCGGCAGCCGCGAGGTCGTCGACGACGGCGAGAAGGGCGTCCGCGAGCAAGGCGGATTCCTCCGGGGCCTTCGCACTCCTGGCCGCAGCCGTCAGTGCCGCGGCCTTGGTTGTCGCCGGATCGACGTCAAAATAGCGGGCGACCAGGTCGAGACACCCGGTCAGGGTAGGGATGTCGCAGGTCTGAACGGCCAGATCCTGCGATTCCCGGCACAGCACCCAGACCGCGGCCGGATCCTCATAAGACTTTCCCGTCTGTTCGAGGAGGAGCCGGGCCAGTTTCTTGCGATCCGCCGGCGTCTTCTTGGAGTACTCCTCCCTGAAAAGCTCCTTCACCTGCTTCTCTGCCTCCCGCTGTCGGGAGGCGTCGGGGACCGGCGACCGCTTCATGACTTCGGCCACGGGTTTGACGGGCGCCGGGTTCGCGGGAGGGGCTTCCTCACCCGCCTCGGCCGGCTTGGCCTTCGGAGGCTCCGCCGGCTTTCCGGTAATGGCGACCTTTCCGTCGTGGATCAGCTTGCTCAACTGATTTACCGACCGGAGCCGGTCGGCGGAAGTCTTCTGCTTTTCGGTCGAGCCGATTTCCTGGAGGACGAGATACTTGATCCGAGCCTCCTCCAGCTTGAATCCGGCTTCGACAAACGCGTTCACGGAGCTCTTCGCCCGTGCCTCTTCGTAGAAGGATTTCGCCTCCTCCAGCAGCTTGTCGGCGCGCTCCAGGAGGACATCCAGATCTTGCCCCGTCACCTGCTGCGAGATGCTGGAGTTCCCTCCCCCGGACAACATTGCGAAGAGAAGGACACCGGCAATCCAGAGTCCGTTCATTCGAAGCAGAGGCCGCACAACAATATTATATCGAATTTGAACTTGATCGCAGGCGATTCCTAGGAGTTGGACTTCAGCTTCGGGCGCAGGGCAGGCACAAGTAAGTCAGTTATGCCGGAGACCGTCCTATCGGTAATAGGAGGGGCGCTCTGAATGTCCCCGTTTTCGGATCTCTAGCCTGGCGCAGGGCATGGAGGCACGCGGTCGCTGCGCGACTAGGACCCGCAGCTGGCAGTCGAGTTGGTAAGGACGTGGGACGAGGGGTCCACTGGAAAGAAGGACTTGCAAGAAAGAATGAGCGTCAGAGCCGGGTAAGCGCCCACACTTTTGTCAAGGAGCTCCATAGGATCGCCCTCCGGGCCGGCAATCCGCGGATGCGGTTCTGCTCTCGCGCGTGCGGCGAAATGCAGCACTTGCGCCGCCGCAGGGGCGTTTAGACCCTTCGAGTAGGGACAGGCACCGCTCGAGCTATTCCCGGCGAAGCCGGACCGTACAGCGCCTCGAAAATGTGTCGTTGGGCTCGGTCCGGAACTGCGCAGATCCGGAGGCTCCGGTCGATGTATTATCGGGAGTTCTCTTTCGAGAACCAAGCTCGCCTGTTAGAATCCCGGTTTGGAACGTTCGAAACCTGCTCTGTGACGGGACGACAATGGCTGACACGAAGAAACCGAAGGGGCCGGTGGGCCTCGAGGGCAAGGACTCCGCGGACGCGACCGAACTCAAGCTCGACATGAAGAATCCGCGCTTCGCCGCTTATAGCGGCAGCAAGCGTAGCGAGAAGGACATTATCCGTTACCTTCTCGAAAGCGCCGACCTGCGGGAGCTCGTCGAGTCGATCGCAGCGAACGGCTACGTCAACATCGAACCCCTCGTCGTCCTGGACGAGGACAAGGACGGGAAGCTGACCGTGATTGAGGGGAACCGGCGCGCCGCGGCGATCAAGCTACTCCGCAATCCGGAGCTGGCAGCGGAGCTCGGCGTCACGCTGCCCACGATGAACGACCAGCAGAAGGAATCGCTCAAACGAGCGAGCATCCTCAAGGTCGAGAGCCGGGACCAGGCGCGGCAGTATATCGGGTTCAAGCACATCAACGGGCCTCACAAGTGGGACTCATTTGCCAAGGGGCAGTTTGCTGCGGAGTGGTACCGGAAGGAGCGGGCGAACGGACTAACCATCCGGGACATCGCGAGCAGGCTCGGCGACCGCCACGATACAATCCTCCGCCTAGTCAACGGGATCTACGTGCTCGACCAAGCCAAGAAGAACAAGCTGTTCGCCCTGGAGGACCGGTTCCCCGGCCGTCCGTTTTTCTTCTCCCACCTCTACACCGCGCTGACCCGCCCCCAGTTCCGGGATTACCTTGGACTCCCTCACGAATGGCGCAACCTCGAGCCTGAGCCGGACCCCATTCCAGAAAAGAACCTCCCGCGCCTGGTAAAACTGCTCACTTGGCTCTTCGGCTCGGCCGAGGACGAGATCGAGCCGCTGGTCAAATCGCAGAATCCGCATGTGAAGCAGCTTGGCGAGGTCCTCGCAAGCCCCATGGCCCTCAAACGACTTGAGGCCAACGAGGGCCTCTCGAAGGCGTTCGCCGAGGTGGACAGCCGGGGAAAGCAGTTCGAAGAGGCACTCATCAGGTCTGTACGCTACGGCGAGGACGCGCAGAAGCTCGTGGACGCCTACGAGGGCGATGAGGCGCTCGTCGAGTACGGCGGAAGGCTAGAGAAGATCGGGAACAATCTCGTCAGAACTATGAAGGCCTTCGACGGCGACGCCGGCAAGAAGGCCGAGAAGAAATGATCTGCGCTCCTCCTGACAAGGGCACCTCGAACGATTTCGCGGACTGGCTTGAGTTGCAGGCCTTCGGCTCTCCAGGCGGGACGGCACCGCTGGCGGACATCAACGAAGCCTACGAGATCGAGGAGGACGTCGAGCCGGACGAGCTCGACAAGGAGAACGTGGAGCTTGAGCGGCGCCTTCAGATGCTGGTGACCGCCCTGGACGAGCGGGCGAAGGTCATGGGCGAGACCTACCCGTTCGCCCGGGATCCTGAGGGGATCCGGATCACCTTGAAGCCCGAGCTGACGCCCGGCGGGTTCGCCTATCTCTTCTGCTTAGTCGTTTCGAATTCATCCAAGGGGGGCTTCCTCGCAGGCGATGGGGGGTGCGTCCCGGATATGGACGAGGCACGAAAGCTCTTCCAGATCTGTGCGACGGTCTCGGCGGCCGGACACGCCCGGGGCCCATCGTTCTCCGTCGGCTGGCCGCGGCCGGATTCAAGCGATTTCATCGCGAAGCTCAAGGGGGTGTACGATCTCTTCGGGGACGGGAAGGTCTACGACGAGGTCCCGCCCGGAGCGCCCGACCAGGTGAAGGACGACGAGATCGACGTCATTTCCTGGACGCATGCGTTCGGTACAAAGCCTCCCCTAGGCTACTTTCTCGGGCAGGCGGCGTCGGGCGCCAACTGGGACGGCAAGAGTCTCAAGGGGAGCATCGATACGTTCCACGGAACCTGGTTCTCCCAGCAGCCGGCGTCCAAGGCGGACTTCGGCATCATCATCCCATACATCCTCCCGACGGAGGCGGACGCGATGGATGAGCCCCGGAACGACCATGAGGATCAGGAAGAAATCGAGGGCGAGCTGCGGAGACGGTCCCTGGACTTCGGTAAGCTTCTTTTTCGCCACCGGGTCGCCAGGTTCGTCGACGAGGGGAACAAGCTCGCCGCGCAAGGCATACAGCCGATCGAGCGCCTCGATCACCTAGACCAGATTGAGGGGTTCGTGAAGGGATTTCAGGCGCAGCTGGCGACAGCGATGGGCAAGAAATGAGACACCGGTTCCATTCGATCTGCCCGTACTTCGCCATGTTCCCCGAATCCTTCGTGGAAAAGCACCTGATCTGGTCAAAGCCCGGCGACCTCGTCCTCGACCCATTCTCGGGCCGCGGGACGACGGTCTTCCAGTCGCTCCTGTCCGACCGCCAGGCGCTCGGCGGGGACACTAACCAGGTCGCGGTCTGCATCTCGCGCGCCAAGGCCGATCCGCCGAAGCTTGACGCGGTCCTCGATCGCCTGACGGAGCTGGAGCGCGGATTCCGCGGCGGGCCGAAAGCCTCATTCGGCCCGGAAGAGCGCGAATTCTTCGATCTCTGCTTCGCGCAGGACACGCTGACCCAGGTTCTTTACCTGAGGGACAGGCTCGATTGGAGGTCCCGGCGCACCGACCGGATGATCGCGGCCCTAGCACTCGGCTGTCTGCACGGAGAGAGCCACCGGTCGCCGTGGGTGTTCAGCAACCGGATGCCGCGTACGATCAGCACGAAACCCGCCTACTCCGTGCGCTGGTGGCAGGAGCGCCGCTGCTATCCGCCGAAGCGCGACGTGTTTTCGATCCTTCGATCGGTGGCCGGCTACCGATACGAGTCGGAGCTGCCGGTCCGGAGGGGTAGGGTTGCCGCTGTCGATGTCCGCCGCATCGCTGGCGCATTCGCGGACTGTAAGCGCAAGGTGTCCCTCGTCATCACATCTCCACCGTACCTCGACACGACTAACTACCGGGAGGACCAGTGGCTCCGGCTGTGGTTCTTGGGCGGCGCGTCACAGCCGGAGCGCAGGGAAAACACCGACGACCGGCATCGGCGCGCCGAGGACTACTGGGCGTTCCTTCGCGAGGCATGGAAGGGGATCGGGCCGCTCTTGAAGGACGGCGCCCACTTGGTCGTCCGGATCGGCGGGAAGCGGCTGGAGAACGAGACGACTGAGTGGGACCTGAAGGCCTCCCTGCGCGAGGGGCTGGGCGCATCGGTGCGGCTCCGCGGCCGCTCGACGAGCCTCATTAGGAACGGCCAGGTGCAGGCATTCAGGCCCGGCGCTGGCGGAATCCGCGTCGAGTACGACTACCACTTCCAGATCGCTTAGCCCGGGATCCCTGGAGGCAAGATGGACGCAACCCCGGAGCAAATCGGGCAGGCCGTCGAGACAACCGGACGATCCCTCGAGGTGGAGACGGCCAAGGCACTGCTTCGCCCTATGGCGCACCTGCCGAAGCTCGGCGAGGTCCACCTAGGGAGCTACTATCAGGATTTCCTCTCGGAGAAAATGCGCGAACTCGACGTGCTCTACGTCGGTCGGAACACGGGGAAGTTCGGGGATTCCGAGGTCAAGTGCAAGCTCCACGTCCTCCTGTCCTGCAAGGGATTCCCGAAGAACCGGGCCCCGATCGCCTACACCGTGAGTAGCGACGAAATCGCGGAATATCGTATGCCGTCGGTCCTCCACTCTATCGAATCGAGCGTCAGCCGGAGCCAGCTGGGCGCTTGGGCAGCGCAGCGGCTCCTCACCCAAATGGGCCACCCAGTTGGCCGTTCGACTGGCGCGAGGCGCCGCATTGTGGGGTTCGACGTGGTGGAGGAAGAAAAGGGCAAGCTGAAGCCGCTGGGAGACCGCGCCATCTTCGAAGGCCTGGACAGCGCCATGAAGGCATCCCACTGGTGGAAGCGAGCGACGACTCCCACGGGATACTTCTCGAACCTCTTCGTCCCCGTCCTAGTCCTCTCCCAGCCGTGGTGGAGTGTACCCCTCGACGATGACCCCGCGGCGCCGGTCCTCGAGCACTGCGGATTCGTCTCGAGCCTATATCCGGACGATTCCGCGGAGGGAAAGGCGAGCACCCTGTTCTGCCTAGTCGTCGCTCGCGAGTTACTTGATCGGCTCGGAAACGCGGTGACGATGCTGCTTGCAAACTTTCCTGAGGTGACGGCCAGGGCCTTTCAGGCCGGCAGTTACATCATCTCGGAATAGAGGCGACTCGCTGATGGCGCGGAATCGGGACCATGTTGTGGGCAAGTGCGCGCGGCTCGAGATTACTCGGGTCCGCAGATTCCGTTTCCGGACCTGATAGCTAGTTGGCTTCCGTAAGAATCTCGCAGTGCCCTGAGTATACTTCTCATAGAACTTCCTCGTGCGACAGGAGAGGGGAATGCGCATGTACGGCGGATCTTCAACACCTCCACCAACTAAGTATCTCTTCATCGACGGTGCTTATCTTACTCACGCTCTGAATCGCATCTCTGAGCGATACTTCAATCGCACCCCGCCGGAAATCAACTACAACAGCCTTGCTGATGGAGCCCGGAAGATCTTCTACTACGACTGCCTACCTGGCAGGAGGGAAGGCGAGAGCGATTCTGACTTTGCTGATCGGACTGCCAAGCGGCAAGCCTTCTTTGATCTCTTGAAAAATGAGCGCGGTTGGCACGTGCAGCTCGGGACAGTCAAGGGCGAGGGCAATAAACTCCGCCAGAAGCAGGTAGACACTCTGCTCTCGGTCGATATGTTAACCCACTCTTATCGGAGAAACGCTTCAGAAATTGCTCTCATCGCGGGTGATTTGGACTTCAAGCCAGCGCTGGATGCGTTGCTTCAAGACGGAATGTACACGATCCTCTATTACGACAGGAGCCACGTCAGCAGGGAATTAATGGCGGCTGCCGACGACCGGCGACCGCTTAACCTTCAATCCATTCGCCCTTGGCTAGTAACTGGGTTCCAGGATGCATTTCAGCTCCCCCAAGTGAGTTCTGAGCCCGGCGATGACCCCGTGAAAGGCCACTCAATCATCAAGCGCGGTAGATTAAACGACAGTCGCCAAATGGCCCTATTCAAAGGACCAAATGGATTTACGGCGGTCTTCGAGAGCGACTCCAACCCCGGCTACAACTACTTCACGAGAGCCAGTTCTCTAGAACTAGTCGAGAGGTTCATTGAAGACTACTTTGATGACTTCACCTGGGACAAGACATAGTCTCTTGTATTCCTCGGAAGATTGGCCCTCTCTAAGTGCGACAACTGGGTCACAACACGCACATCATCTGGGTAACAGTGATTTGCTTGGGTCCGAACATTCTTGGTTTTCGGACCTTAGCACTGCCTGTGAGTGAATAAGGCGCACACGAGGCGCAAGCCCCCGTTGTACGTAGTTAGACCCTCCTATCGGTGGTAGGAGGGTCAGTCCGAAAATTCGCCTTTTACGATGGTGGTTTCTATAGCCCAGTCCCACATCCGGCAGTACAGATCTCCTAGTGCCCTCTCGAGATCAGATAGCCGCTCCGCCCAGTACTGGGCTGGTCGACTCCGTGGTGGAGATGCTCGTGAGGGAGCGGCATCCGGTCCCGGAGCGCCGCAGCGCTTCCTGGTCCGGACGGTCCTGACGCGTCTAGCGCGCCAGGGGAATGAGGAGCGTGTAGCCGCCCCAGCGGCCCGACTTCACTAGCCCATCGAAGCGCTCCTGCTGGTCGGGAAGCAGCGTCCCGCGGATGGAGCCCATGCAGCGCTCCTGGGCGGCGGCCGCCTTCGCGCTCAGACGATCCACGTCCTCACGGCCGGGGGGGTGCCCCTGGATTTCCCGCCGGATGTCTTGCAATTGCGCGTCGCGCTCCGCGACCAACGCGTCGATCACGGTCCTCTGGGACGCGGTCAGCGACATCTCCTTCAGCGCCTCGTCGGGCTCCTCTCCGGAACCCTTTGCGGTGAAGGGTCCGGAGAGGACGCCCGGCGGAACGTCTGCGAGCCAGCCCTGCGACAGGACGGCCTGGATGGACGGGCCGTCTGCCGCCCGGGCGGGGGCGGCGTCGCGGGGAACGCGTCCCCCCGTCGGATCGTCGCGTCGAGGCTCTTCACCGGCGGGCGCTCCCGGCGCCGGCCGCGCCCGTTCGGGGACGGCGGCCTTTCGATGAAGGAGCAGGAGCAGCGCGACGGCCGGCGCTTTGGCGGGATGGTGACGACGGCGTCGGCCGGACGTGCCTGCCCCGAGAGTCGCAGTCGCCGAGGCACTCCGACCATCCGCCGCGACCGCCGCAGGTGTCGCACGTGATCTCAGCTTCTCCGGCGATGCTGCAGTCACAGAACTCGTCCTCACAGCGGTGGGGACTAGTCTCTCCAGCGCACTGGCGACAGTCGACCCAGCGTTTACCGCAGCATCCGCATCGAGAACAGACCTCTGGGTTCTTCATAGGAGCAGCCCATTTCGTTCCTCTGGCGGCGACGGAACGCCGGTTACCCCTGGTCCATCTTTCGGACGCAGGGCCTGATGTTGGCGGCTTCCCGCACGACGCTCTCGAGCGAGCAAGTCCCCTGCCAGTACTGGCGCCGTAGGGCCGGGCAACCGACTCGCGGCACCCGAGTGTCGACGAGAGGCACCGGAATGCCCGTGCCCTGACCGCTTCCCCCACTCCAGGGCTTGGCGCTGCTACCAGAACCGTTTGCGAATGTTGTACTTGTGGGTGTACCTCCGGAACGTCCGAAGCGGGATCTTGAGCAGCGCCGCCGCGGCGGCGCCGTTCCATTCGGTGATCTCTAGGGCGCGTCGGATGATCGCTTCGGAGCGGCGCATGTCGTCGGGGAGGTTTGCAATCTCCGTCCGCTCGACGGTGGGGGCTTTGCGCTGAGTCTGTCGTCCCAGCGCCTGAAGGATCAGCTCCGTGTCGAGGATCTCCGTGGTCGATCTGAAGACCGCGTTCTCCATGACACTGGCGAGCCCACGAACATTGCTCGGCCAAGACTCCGCCTCAAGAATGCCCATCGCTTCGGGCGTAATGCCTTTGATCTCGACCGCGTGCGCGCGGGCGTACTCGGTCATGAAGTACTCCGCCATCGGCGCAATGTCCTCGCGCCGTTCCCGCAGCGGGGGGATGGAGATCACCAGGCTGGTGAGCCGGTTTGCTAGGTCGGGGAGGAAGTCCCCGTCCGATCCCAACTGCTGCAGATTGCGGTTGGTGGAGGCCACGAAGAGAAGGTCGACGGGCGTCATCTCCACGGACCCCACCGGGCGGACGCAGAAGTCGTCCAGGAAGCGCAGCACGACCCCCTGGAGGGGCTTCTCGAGCTTGTCGATGTCGTCGGCCAGCACGGTCCCGCCAGAAGCGGAGAGGAACATCCCCGCACGTTCGGAGTCGGCCCCCGTGAAGGCCCCCTTGCGGTGCCCGAAGATCTCGCTGATCGCGATGCTTCCCTGAAACTCGGGCGCACTCCAGACGGAGAACGAGCCGGTGCGCCCGCTATGCTCGTGAATGAGTCTCGCAATTCGGCCCTTGCCCGACCCGCTCTCGCCCTCCAGAAGGATCATGGACGAGGCGCGCGCCGCGCGCTGTGCTTCCGCCACGACTCTCGCGAAGACGGAGCTGCGGAAGAGCAGCGGCGCGTCATGAAGGATGCTCTTGCGCCTGACGGGTTTGGAGAAGCCGGGTCCTTGGTTCATACCGCCCTGCACCCCTTTCCCAACGCCCAGAGCCTCCGGCCCTCTGCGAAAGCGCGGCTCCGAGCCCGTAATGGTTGCGTTCATCGTTTGTCTCCCGCGGTAGTCACCGAATTGGTCCTATGAGAAGCGTCAAGGGTCCGGACGCCCGAGGGATCGTAGCGGTCCGGGTTACATCGGTGGCCCGCGACGTCGGGAGCGGGGAGCCCCCGACCGAATGTGGCCCAGCGGCGTGCCTTCATACAACCCACCCCTCCTTTCCCGAATGCCTGGACCAGGACCGTCGCCCGCGGACCCGCCCTGCGGGCGGAGTGTGTCTGCCGGACACTCCGACGACTATCCCGGTACGGAGAGGCCCCCCTCTCAGAGACCCAGGGTTCAGCAAACGCCGTACCGCGGGTAGGACAGCGTTCCAAAGGTTTTTGGAACGCTGGTGTGGCGCAAAAGCCACAATGTAGTGCCACAGGGGTGTCGCGCCGCCACATGATGCCTCCTTCCCATCCGCCGACCGGAGCGTGGTCCTAGACGAAGCTCCCGGAGTACCGAAAGACCGAGAGGCGCCTTTGCGCGGAGAGCCGCCGCCGGTAGATCAGCTCGATTTGGCGAGGGTCTTCTCCTCCCAGGAGCCCGTACCAGAAATGTCCCAATGCACTATCCTGGGGCGGGCCGTAGAGGAGCGCGTACGAACGGACCTCGGGTTCCGAGAAGAACCCGAGCGATCCGAACCCCGTCGACCAGTCGATGACGAGGAGGCGCTGGTAGGCATAGCTCAACTCCAGCGGCTCGACGTGATCAAGCGCCTCTCCGAGCAGTTCGCGCAAAATCAGGAACCCGCGCCGGAAGGGGATGGTGTCTCTGGGCCGAATCTTCTTCAGCCGTGCGATCAAACGACTACTCCGGGGTCTCCGGTAGCTTCGCAGGCCGTACCAGTCCCAGGGGTCCGAGAACCTGCCGAGTTCGTCCATGCGTCACCTCCGCCACAGTAAACAGCGGGCGGGGCGTCGCCGCACGTCGCCGCATCAGCGCGGCGACGTCGCAAGTTCGGGCTGGTGCTTGCGAAGGGACTTCTGGTCGACGCGCGACGGGACGACGAGCCGGTACCGCTTGCTCCCGTCGGTCCGCAGTACCTCCGTCACGGGGGTTCGCAGGAACGTCGCAAGTTTCTTGCGAAGTCGCAGGAGCTCCTTGCGGGCCGTGTCCATATCCCCTCCCACTTCCGACAGCGGCAGCCACTCCTTGAGCGATAGGGCGTGGAGGAGTTCGAAATGGCGGCGGGAGACGAGTCGCTCGATGCCGTCGACGAGGATGGTTACGCGGCCGTGGGACCGGGCCTCCCCGACGAGAACGATGCGCGGCCCGACCGTCTCCCGCTTGCGGAGGGGCTGTTCGACCCGGACCGTTCCCTCGAGTCGGTCGCGGAGCATGGCCGCGGCGAGGGGACCCACGCTGCCGGAAAGGTCTTCGGGGGACGTAGAGCGGAGCGCTTCCATGGAGTGGATCCCCTTGTCGAAGAGGCGCCGGAGAAGCCTCCGTCCCACCCACTGGGTCCTCGCGGGCGCGAGCGGCAGGAGGTCTTCGCGGACGCCCGCGCGAAGCCGGCCCGATAAGGTGCGAAGCCTCTTCTGCGCGGCGCCGTCCCACTTCTGATAGGCCGCAATGCCTGCGAAGGCCTCGACCAGCCAGGCCAGGTCCTCGCCCAGGCGCTCCACGGACCCGCCCCAGATCTGGTGGGCCCGTTCGATCTCCGAAAGCGGCCGCTCCTGGATCCAGTCGAACGCGACGAACGCCTTCTTGACGGCGACGCTTTCGTCGTAACCGAGCGCGTGTTCGGAGGCGAGGAGCTCGTGGGAATGCAGCCGCTCGCGCAGCATCCCCTCGTACTTCTGCTCGAGGTGCGCGCGGCGCGAAAGCGGGACGGCGCAGTCCTGACCGTCGCGGCTGCGGGCGATCGCTAGCAGGACCTCGAAATCGTCGGCCCCCGGCCGGTCCTTCGCCCACTTCGAGAGCAGGATTCCCGTCTCCGATCGCAGACCGCGTGACGCGACCGCCGTCCCGAGCTCCGTGACGTGGACCCGTCCGCTTCGCGCCTCGAGGAGGCCGCCTTCGGAGAGCCGGTCCAGCGCGCCCCGGGCCCCCGGCAGGAGGCCCGCCCCCGAGAACGTCGCCGACAGGAACGCGGAGAACTCCTCCCCCGTCCGCGCGACCCCCGAGGCCGCCAGCGAGAGGAGCGCCTCGTCAAGACTCGCGGCCTTCAGGGCGGGGGACAGGACTTCAAACGGCGAGCGGAGGTAGCGGTCGAAGAGGAGTTCCTTCTCGAAGAGCGAACTCTCCGGAACGATCGCCCTTCCGAAGCCGTCGCCGTACCCGAGCCGCGCCGCCCGTCCGGCGAAATTCTCGAACTCCATCCTCGATAGCGGCTCGGTGACCCAGCCGTGCCGGGGGTCCCGACGCCACCGGTGGGGGAGGATCACCACGTTCCGGGCCGGTAGGTTGACCCCCATCGCGAGGGTCGGGGTGGAGAAGAGGACCCGGATTTCGCCGTCGCGGAAGTGATTCTCGACAAGCGTGCGGTAACTTTGGGAGAGGTCCGCATGGTGGAAGCCGATCCCTCCGGCCAGGAGCTCCGACAGTGCCTCCTTGGCCTCGCAGTCCTCGAAGTCCCGCATCTCCTCGAGCGCCCGAGTCGCGGCCGGCAGCGTGATGAGGGGAAGACACTTCCGAGCCATGGTGACCGCGCTCTTGCGGTCCGAGACGAAGACGATCGTGGGTTCGCCCAGCACCTCGCCCAGATGGCGCACCCCGAGCAGTGCTAGTTCTAGGCGCTCGTCCTCGTCCGGCCCCGAGTCCGCCCTCCAGTCGAAGAAACGCTCCGTCCCGTCGGCGCCGGAATTGTGTTCCACGTAGTGGAAGGTCCCGTTGAGGAGTACGCCCTTGCGCAGTTCGACCGGGCGCAGCGTTTCGGCGATCTTCTGCGCGCCGAGCCATTGGGCCAAGCCGTCGGCCTGCTCGAGGACCGCCGAGAGTCCCACGATCTGCGGCGGCCGCTTAGCCAGCCTCATCTGGGTGAGCAGGAGCTCGAGGGTCCCTCCGCGCTCGGGGTCGGAGATCATCTGGAGCTCGTCGACCACGACGAGCCCGATGGAGTCCGCGAGCACGGGTCGGGCGACCAGAAGCGTCCAGAGCTTCTCAAACGTGCAGACCGCCAACCGGTATCGCCCCTCCAGGATCCGCTCGTCGAACTCGGCGTGGTCGCGGCTGGACACCACGACCTCCAGGCCGAGCGACCGGTAGCGTTCCCGGAACTCGACGAACTTCTCCTCCGCCAGGGCCTTGAGGGGCACGAGGTAGAACACCCGCCGCCCCTCCCGCGCTGCCTTCACCGCCGCCATCTCCCCGATGGCGGTCTTGCCGCTCGACGTTGGGGCGAAGACGATCAGGTTCTTTCCCGCGAGTAGCCCTCCCTTGACGGCCCGTTCCTGAACGGGCAGCAGGGCTTTGCCGAATCCCGACTTCCAGACATCGATCACCCCCCTCTCCACGCCGAAGCCTTCTAGGGCGTCGAAGTCCATGGTGATCCTCCCTATATACCCAACTTAAAGTACAGACTTGATGCGCCTTAATAGGGCACATAGGTCGTTCGGGGTAGGGAAGGAGCCTTCAGGCGGGCCGGTGCCCGCTGGGCCGCACCGGGTCGATGCCATACTTCTTCATCCGGCGGTAGAGGGTCGAGCGATCGATGTTCAGGTGCGCGGCGACCTGCGACTTGTTCCAGTTGTGCTCGCGGAGGGCCCGCTCAAGGACGTCTTTGACGGTGTCGAAGAAGGTCAGCTGCTTGCCGTACCCTTGTTCCGAGCAGGTCGCTCCCAAGAGGTACTGCTTCACGTCCTCATAGGTAATCGCCGGACCCTCGCTGGTGACCACGAGGTACTCGACGCAGTGTTCAAGTTGACGGACGTTTCCGGGCCAGGCGTAGGAGAGGAGGCCCTGAAGGGCGCAGGGACGGATCTCCAGTTCCGACTTCCCGTGATCCTTGGAGAAACGACTGATGAACGCGCGGGCCAAGGCGGGAAGGTCCTCGAGACGTTCGCGGAGCGGTGGGACCCGGAGCTCGACGACCTTCAGGCGGTGGTAGAGGTCTTCTCGGAACTTCCCTTGCTTGGCGAGCACGGCCAGTTCCTTGTTGGACGCCGCGACGAAGCGAACGTCAGCGGTGGCCCAGTCAAGGCTGCCCACCTTCCGAAAGGATTTGTACTGGAGCAGATGCAGGAGGCGTAATTGCAAGGCGTGGCTCGCCTCGCTGATCTCGTTGAGAAACAGCGTGCCCCCGATCGCTGCCTCCACCAGCCCGCGCCGATCTGTCACTGCCCCGGTGAAGGCGCCCTTCACGTGCCCAAAGAGTTCGCTCTCCAGGAGCGCATCCGACAAGGCGCCGGAATCCACGACGGAGAAGGGGCCCTCGCGCCGGCGCGAGAGGGTGTGGATATAGTACGCGAGGACATCCTTTCCGGTGCCGGTCTCTCCTAAGAGAACGACGTTCGCGTCCGTGGGGGCGACCTTGCGGATCGTCTCGAGGATCCGCAGCATCTGCGGATTCCTGCTCTCCCCGCTAGGGGTCCGCGGGATCATGCGCGCCCTCCGCGGAGGAAGGGCGGCGGCGTCGGGGCGCTTCGGCGATCCCCCCTCGGGACGTGAAGCGCCACAGCAGTGGCGTGTGGCTTGCCCCGCCCGGCAGATCCGTTGCTCACGGCCGCGAATTCCTCTCGGCGTAACCGGGACAGTCGGCCGAGGGATCCCGTCACGAAACGGCCTAAACAGGGAAGCTCTCAGGATCCGGTCAAAGTCTCAGACTGGACCGCTCCCTAAGCTCTAGGCCAGCGTGAAAGCACCCCTCGTCCAACGATTGCTCGCACCCTTACTGCTCCCGGTCGCACGAGCGATTCACCACGCCTTACCGCCTGGTGTCATGGACGACGCAAGAACCAGCCATGATCTCAGACGAATAAGCCAAGTCAAGAATTTACGAAATGTTGCATCTCTTCCTTCGTGCTAGCGCGTCGCACGTAGTGCCAACTTGCATCCCCGCATCTGCAGGAGGGGACCAAGCCTCGCCGTGGACGGAGCAAGCACCGTGCCAGCGCTCGTCCGCTCGCGGCTGCACAGAATACTCCGGTCGGATCTTCCTGACGGCATCTCGGTGCCACGCCGCGGCGCAACGTGGCCACGAGGCTCCCTCATCCTCCCGCCGTCTCCAGGGTGCCGCGGACGCACGGGCGCGGGGACGACCCTGGCACGGGCTTTGCTCCGCCGCAACCATGTTTGAGCGAGACCTTCGGCCGCGCGACTGACTCTCGTCGTCTATGAAAACCAGGCTTCCCATCGCGTTCTGCTGCCCCGGCGGCTCGGAGGCGTCCGAAGTCGTCCGCCTGATGCTCCAGCATCACGACGCGCTCACGGCGAACGGCTGGGAGAGTTACGTCGTGTCCCCGTCAGCCCGGGCGCTCTCGCGCTGGACCGGATTGGATGCCTCCTCGATCCGCACGGAGCCCCCCGGCCGCTGCATTCGAGTCGTGTCGGGCTCCGATCCGGAGAACCTGCGCCGGGCCGGACGCAAGGTCATCCTGGCCCGGAGCCCGCGCATCGATGACCCGGAGTCCGAGGACTCCACCTGGAGAGGCAATGGGGAGGAAGCGATCATCGCGGTAGGTCCGTACGTCAAGGCCAGCATTCAGCTGGGCTATGACGTTCCGACGACGATCGTCTCGCCCTCCGTCAACCGGACCGTCTTCCGCCCGGGTCCTAAATTTCGCACGATCGCCTACATGCCCAAACGGGATTCCCCGGACGATTATCGCATTCGCGATCTGTGTCGGCTCCCCGACTTCGAGTGGCGCAGCGTCAGCGGCCTTCCCCAGGCCCGCGCTGGAGAGATCCTCTCGCGATCGGCGATCTACCTCACCACGTGTCCGCCCGAAGACTTCGGCCTAGCGGCGCTGGAGGCGATGTCGAGCGGCTGCGTCGTCGTAGGCTACGCCACCGAGGGGGGGAAGGACTTCATGGAGGACGGGTCAAACTGTCTCCTGGTACCTCCAGGGGATTGCGAGCGAGCCGCGCACACGGTGGAACTCGCCGCCCGACTCTTCGAGGAAGGCAGGGTCGGGGATCTCACCGAAGCGGCCCTTGGGACGGCCAAGCGCTTCTCCCCGGGACGGCAGGCCGCCGACTTGATCAAGTTCTGGTCTTCGGAATCGGCCGAGGAGCTTCTAGCCCGCCCCATTTCCGGCGACTCGACGGTGCTAGACGGCTAGCCCATCCTGGCACTCGGTTGGCCCTTCGGTGTCTCCTTCTTGCGGCCAGACCTCCTAGCGAGGCGTGGCAAAGCGATTGCTCAAGCACCCTCCGGACGCGCGCGTGGCGTCGTTCCTTCGCGCCGGGGTCTCGAAGATCATCCTGAGGAGGCGTTATGGCTGACGACGTGGCCAACCCGTTCGGGGGCATCCTCAATTCTCTCCCGATCGGTACGATGTTCGCGGCGCCCGTGATGGCCGCGATCGATTGCCACACCGCCGCGTGCGTGAAGGTCGCGGACTTCATCGACCGCGTCGGCTTCAATCCCGCCGACAAGACCGTGCGCATGGTGCGCTTCGCCTACAAGGAAACCGTGCTCGACGGGCAGGGGCAGCCGAACGTCGTGGACCGGGTGGCGGACGTGCCGTTCCTGGCGATGGTCCCGCTCCCTTCTCTGGGCGTGAAGACTGTAGGTGTCGACTTCGACCTGCAGGTGGACACCTCAGACACGCAGATGTCCTCCACGGAAGTGGGCGCCTCCCTCTCCGGTTCGGCCGGGATCGCCTGGTTCAAGGTCGAATTCAAAGGCTCCGTCACCCACAAGAGCGAGCAGACCCGGAAGACCGACACCCGGGCCAAGTACTCGGTCCACCTCGAGGTGGATCGCCAGGACCCGCCCGAGGGTCTCATGCGGGTCATCGACGCGATAACCCAGGCCGTGACGCGCCCCTTGCCGAAGGACAAGGCGCCGGCACTCCCGGACGCCTCGGCGAAATAGCCTCTATGGGTTTCTGGACGTTCAAGCGGCGCTCGAAGCCGCCCGAGAAGGACGCGCATACCCTCGCGGACATCGCCCGGGGAATGCAGCATGCGGTCAATAGCACGCAGGAACTCCTCGAGCGACATTACGCCCAGATGCTCTCGCGGTACTTCAACGACGACGGGACGCCGATCACCCGTCCCTTCTCGCTACCCGACGGGTCGCGCATCACTGTCCCGATCATCGCCCTCGTGCCGGCCGCTTCTCTGCTTCTCAAGGAAATGGTCGTCCGGATGTCCGTCCGGATCGACGAGACGAAAGTAAAGCGCGCGGACTCCGAAGACGCGTCGGACCACCTGACGAGGACCTCCTTTCAGGTCTCTTTCGCCGGCGGCGTGCGGGGCCGGGAGCAGAACTCGGTCGACATCACGATGCGCTTCGTCGCGGGCGACCCTCCGGAAGGGGTCGCTCAGGTCATGGAACAGTTCGCCAATACCGCGCTCGTCCGTAAGACCCCCCCGCCTCATTAGCGGCCGCCCGGGAAGGCCCTCCCGCGCCGGGGAAGGAGCACTCCAGTGTCAGCCCCACGACGCCCTGGAGCCGAGGGATCGGCGGCTTCTCCTGGAATCCAGGGCTGCCGGGCTGCTGCTACGAGTGGCATCCGTTTTGCAATTCTTTCCGGCGTTCCATGATCAAGACCGCCACTCCGCTCCGCAGCGACTCCTCCTACAGACCGATCAATCTGTGCGACGCTCTACGTGACTCCGGAATCCTGCAACGAGTCCGAGTCGTGACCGCCGCTGCGGAAGACGACCGAAGGGGGGCGGAGGAGGCGACCTCCGCGGAGGCCCCGATGACCACATCAGAAGCACATCCGCTCCCGAAAGGCAACAAGCCGACGCCCGACGCCCCAGATCCCGCGGCAGCGGGACGGCCCCGTAGCCTTACAACACGCCCGCCGGTGCCGGGCGTCACGTGGGCACTGAGTGCCGGAGAGCTTCCTTGCGCTTTCACCCGAGGCCCCCGAGCCGGCGCGGCTGCACCCTTCGAGCAAAAGGTCTTCAGGGCGGTCGAACACCTCGTTCTGGGGCGGACAATCGGTCGGTCGGAACCGCTCGCCAACCCTCAGGAGATCAGCGTCAAGGCCATCCTGGAAACGCTGCGCCTGACCGTCCAGACGAACAATTATCGGTCCGTGAAGAGGGCCTTGGAGCGTCTCAAAAGTGCCCCTGGTGACGCGTTCCTCCCGCCCCACCTGCTGGGCCGCTTGCCTTCGTCCCCCTTGACGGAGTGCATCTGGGCGGGTCAGCGGGACCCCCGGTCCGGGCAGTGGATGAGGAAAACGGCTCTCTATTTCTCATCCGAGTACCTGGACCGCGTAAACGCGCTCCATCTGTGGCCGCTGGACTGGGACCTCTGGTTGGCGCTCAAGGCGCGGCCCCGGGCGCAAAGACTCTACGAGCTCTTCCAGACCGCTCTCACGAAGCCGCCCTATCCGTCCCGGCTGTGCTACGACTATGGGGATCTGTGTGATCGCCTCTCGTTGCGCCGGAAGGATCGCCTGACGGACTCCTTCCGAGCCCTCGACGTCGTGCATGACGCCCTGCAGGGGATCCCGGTACGCCGCGGTCCGATTGTTGTTCGGGCGCGCGTGCTGGACCGGGTTGCGTGGACTTGGGACGGAACCACCGCCAAGGTTGACTACGTCTTCGATCGCGGGTACCTGCAGAGCCTTCGAAGCTGGCGGCTCCCGGCAAGCATCCTCCCCCTACTTCCGAGAGCAGCCCACGTCAGCCGGCTCTAGCGACCCGGCTCACCGAAACGGGATCCCCTCTCGACGAGGCAGCTTCGAGCCGCGCGCCAGATCGCAGGCTCGCGCTCACCGGCACGCACCTCCAATCACCGAGGCACGCGAGTGCCAGCGCGTCGCACCGTCAAGGGCTCCCGGCCAGGGACGTCCCTCCGGGTCGCCGTGGCATGCAAGTTGCAATCGCTAGTGGGGAAGGGCGAGCGCGTGGCCCTCTCCGACGGCCGCATCTCAGATTGGCGGAACAGTCATGAAGGTCTCGGTCATCCTGGCGGCCCGAAACCGGGCGAAGTTGCTGCGGCGGACTCTGGACAGTCTGGCCAGGCAAAGTCTCGATCCCGACGAGTGGGAAATCGTCCTCGTCGATGACATGTCGACGGAGGATCTCCGCAAGGCCTACGCCCACCTTCTCGGGGGCATCAACCTGACACATGTGAAGGTGGACCCTTGGCGCCTTGCGGCCGCAGTCGGGCGCGGACCGCTCGACAACCGGTACTCCGTCCCCGCCGTGGCACTCAACGTCGGCATCTTTCTTGCACAGGGTCGCACGCTCTGCCTGAGCCGTCCCGAAATGATCCATGCCCCGACCAACCTCGCACTCTCAAGCCGGCTCCTTGAGGAGGACCCGGAATACTTGTTCGGGACGTCCTACCTCGGCAATCCAGCCACCAACGACTACCTCGACGCGCATCCGGAATGGCCGGCCCTGGAGTGGAGGGACTTCCTCGGGGACGTGGAGGCAGCATCGCTCCGCACGCAGCGGGGGACGGAACCCTACTGGTACACCACGTATCTTCCCAGGGGGGTCGCGGTCTCCGTGGGGGGAGTAGACCTGGCGTACCTCCCCGGCGTCGGGGGCGACGATCATGATTTCCGGGAACGCGTGCTTCGGTCGGGCTGCCGCGCCCGAAGGATCCCAGATCTGCAGGGCCTCCTTCAACATCCCGCTCGTGGGACAACCCGCCCACGGCGGAAGCCCACGGGCTGGGAAGAAGCCTTGGCGCGCAACCACAACCTCTACTGGTCCCGGCGCCGGAACCGCCGCTTTCCCCTCCCGGCGAATTCGGGAATCGATTGGACCGCCCGCGAGTGCATCGTTTCGCTCCGGCGATTCTCCCGGTCTGCGGGAGGAGGGGGATCTGCCGCGCGCCCAAGCGAACCTGCGGGGGTGAGCCGATGATTCCGGAGGCGAGCCCGCCGCCGCCATCCTCACGTCTTCGGGTGCTCTCTTCCGACGAACTCTACAGGTTGCCCGGATTGAGCGGACGGAAGGACGTCCATCGGAGGGATCGGCCGTGAAAGTGGTTGGTCTGGGATCGTTGTACGAACCGCTCCCATTCCTTGAGGACCGCATCCGCACGTTGAACGACAGCGTGCTGCGGGACGTGCTCATTTACTGGGTGGATTGCAGCCCGCCGGCGGTGTTCGAGGAGGTCCGGCGGATCGTCGAGGATAAGTGCCGCTTCGGCTACCGACTGGAGCATCTCCCCGAGCGAACCACCCTCTACTGGACGTGGAACCACATCATCGAGAAGACCCGTGAGTGCACGGAGTTCTTTACGCCAATCAATGTGGACGACCTCCAGGATCCACTCTATTTCCAGAAAATGACGTCTTTCCTGGACGAACATCCCGAATTTCTGATTGCCACCTGCCCGTGGCTGCTGACGGACGCCAAGGGCCAGGATTGGCCCCCGACCGCAACGGGAACTCATCTCGTGGTGGACACGAGAGCCAGCTTGGGACACTTTCCGATGTGGAGATCGGCAGCGCACGACGCGGTCGGCCTCTTCGACCCTGCCATGGTGGCCTCCGGGGATTGGGACTTCTGGGATCGGATCCGCGAACGCTTCGGTCGAGGGAAGTTCGGGGTTCATCCCGAACCCCTCGGCTGCCACCTCCTTCACGAAAACAACTTGCGTCGCACTGGGACAGGCCCGAGCGGAGAATGCGGTCAGGCCTGGGACCGCCGCGTCATCGCAAGGAGGGGAAGGGCGTCGCCCGTGCCGGGAGCCCGGGTACGCGCCGAAGGACCCTTCGTCCCCGGGCGCCACAAGGCGTGATCATCGAATGGGAACCGGATCGATGCTGCATTGAAGTGACAACTCGCATGCTGAGCAATCGCTACGTCGTTTCAATCGTCGTGCCCATGCTCCTCCTGTCGGCGGGATCGCTCGCGAAGAAACTGACGCGGGGGCCCGGATGGAGGCGGGAGGACTTCTATCTGGGCGTCGAGTTCACGCTGGCGGCGCTTTCCTCCTCGCTCCTGTACGTCGTTGAGCTGGGCTCGAACTACCCGACGGCGCCCTCCGCGGATTTCACGAAGTGCGTGTCTGCGGGAGTGTTTTCGAGCCTCACCTTCGTCCTGCTCCTCGTCGTCCTTTCCTTCCATCAGGACTGGGAACCCGCCGAGCGGCGCGGCAGGTCCCAATTCCTGGTTCTGGTCGTCTTCTGCAACTTCATCGGGCTCGCTTTAGTGGCCGCCTTTACCCTCATGATCAAGGGAGTCTGACCATGGCGCAGCACGCGATCGGTTCCAACGGCCTTGCCGCTTCGAGCAGTCCGCGCCTCTGGGCCGGGCTGCTCGCGTCCGTGACAACGGTGGTCGGTACGTACCTTGTCGCGGGGATGTGTCCCATTCATGAGATTCGCCTGATGGCGTTTACGTTGGGCTCCGCGATCGCCCTCGTCGCCTGGCTCACTCGCGAAAGGCGGAAGGTGAGAACCAGCCCGATCGCCAGATTTGAATGGGCCGGCCGTGACGACGAGCACGAAGACTCCTTCGGGGATTCCGAGCAGATGAGCCGCTGTGACCTGCCTCGCGCACCCTCGGATCCTCTGGGAGAGCTCTAAGCGCCCCGCCAGAGGATATGCCATGCCTGGCGCTTCGATGCCGACCCTCCCACCTTAGGCTGCCTTGGGGAAGGGCGGGCCGACACTAGCATGCCATCCGCCGATGACGACGGCCCTTCGGGAGAATGGCAAGGGATTTGCTCCTTAGCAATCATGACAACCACAGACGCAGCCACTCCTACCTCACCGATTGGAAATGACGGACCTGCGTCCGGGGCTAACCGCACGCTGACGTACGCCGAAGCGATCCGCGAAGCGACCGAACAGGAAATGGCGCGGGAGCGCTCCGTGCTCCTCTTCGGGATCCTAGGGGAAGACTCGGACCCCAGTCCCGTCCCGGCACCGGGGCTTGCGGGGAAGCCCGACCCCGATCGCGTCTTCGACATCCCATTCACCGACGACGGGATGCTGACGGGCCTGTCCGTTGGGATGGCGCTCGCGGGCGTTCGTCCTCTCCACGTGTACCGCCGGACGGATCATTTGATCCGGGCGATGGACCAGCTTGCCGTCGCAGCAGCAAAGGTCCGTACCGTCTTCGCGGGCCGCACGTCCTTCCCCTTCGTCGTCCGGGCCGTCATCGACCGTTCTCGGGATGAGGGTACGGGCTTCTCGCGCGCACTGCCGGCATCCTTCGCCCACATTCCTGGAATCAAGATTGTCGCCCCGACGACTCCGTACGACGCGAAGGGCGCGCTCATCGCCGCGCTCCGCTCGGGGGAACCCGTCCTCTTCCTCGAACACCGCGAACTCTACGCCCAAACGGGGGTCGTGCCGAAGGCGGTGTATACGATCCCGCTCGGCAACGCGCGCGTCCTGGCAGAGGGGGCGGAAGTCACCCTGGTGGGGATCTCGCCCATGACGGTGGCCTGCCTGCGCGCCCGGGACCTGCTGGCCGAGGCGGGCATCTCCTGCGAGGTGGTCGACGCCCTCTCGCTGCACCCCCTCGACGCCGAAACGATCGCCGCTTCGGTGGAGAAGACCGGACGCCTCCTCGTGGTCGACGATGGTCGCACGGACTGCGGGGCAGGCGCCGAACTCCTAGCGCGGATGCGGGAGCGCTTCGAGGGGAGGGAGGCCGTGGCGCTCCGGCGGATCGGGTTTCGCGGCGCGAGTTCCGGAGCGCTCCGGGGGCAGGTCCACGAAGCGTCTGACGCCGCGCACATCGCTTCGCGCGCCTACGCGATCGTCACCCACGACCCGTCCGTCTGGAGCCCCGCCCCGACCGAGGTGTCCGAGCCGCTCCGCTTCGGCGCACCCGCCTGAGACAATGGAGCCGTGTGAGAACAGCAAGCACCTTGCGGCGTTCCAGGCTATCGAACACACCGCCGTGGGACGGTCAGTGCCGACTGCGCTTCCATATGGGGTCCTCGGTGCCTCGCTCTAGTCCATCATCGGCACTCCGGTGCCATCAACGCCTTCGCATCAAGTGCGATGAACTGGCAAGGTACTTGCTCCGCTCATCCGCCGGTGATAAGTCCAGCAGTTCGTATGTCGGAGCTCGGCAAGCATTGATCTTGATCGGACCTTTTCGATCAGTGTCGGGTCAGCATCCTCGTTCGTTACGCCCGTTTGGGATGTTACCGGGCCGACTGTAGGGCCTCGGAGAAAGGAAGTCGTCGTGACTTTCGGATACGCCGTTTACTTCACGGAGCGCGCCAAGAACCGCGTCGTGCGCTGGGATCCCGACTCCGGAGACATCGACGTCGTGGCAGGCGAGTCTAGCGGCGAGCCGGATCAAAGGCTCAAGCGGCCCTACGGCCTAGCCTTCGATAGCGGGGGGTCTTTGCTCATCGCCGACAAGCTGAACCACCGGATTTGTCGAGTCGTCCATGGACGCCTTCACCCATTGCTCCTCAACGACTTCAAGAACAGTAGGGCCAGACGACCGGATAGCCCTCGCCATTATGACCCGATCCTCCTTTGTCCAACTGCTCTGTTCCGTCAGCCGGACGGATCGATCTTATGCACCTTTGCGGATGACCATACGATCTATCGCATTCTTGAAGATAACCGCATCGAACTGGTCCTGGGCATCCCCCCCAACCGAAATTCTTTCATCGGGCCGCCTCAAGAAACCGTCCTTCCTGCACAGGTGGCGGACTACCCGTTGGCCGTCCCGACCGGCATCGTCTGCCGAAGGGATGGAACGATCCTCTTCATCGAGCGGCTGTACCAGACGGTCCGATCGTACGTTCCTGGCGGCGGGCTGAGCTGTGTTTTTCCGTATTCCTCGCTCTTGGAGCACATGCGCCGAAAGGAAGCTCCGGAAGAGTCCCCGCTCGGTGCTTATCATCCTGCCTTTCCGAGTGCCCTGGCCCTGGACAAGGAGGATGCCCTGTACGTGACGGAAGCGACCCACGGATGCATCCTTCGGGTGGACCTCGAGAGAGGGACGTTGCGGAAGGTGGTCCAAGCGCGGCGCTCTCCCGAGCAGCCCGTCATGGGCGTGTCCGCAATGACCTTCGGCCCCGACGGCACCGCATGGGTCATGAACGCCGCCGAAGGTGCTGTACAGGGGTACGCGCCCGCACCCGGCGGCCTTTGGCGTCTTCTGGCATCCCTCTCGCAAGTCGGGCGTGATGACCTGGTCCTTCCTCCCGCGGGCTCCGGCATGGTGACGGGTCGTTAGTTCCTCGAGTTAAAGGAATCTCAGCCATGTATCCGAGTACTCATACCGAGACTCCCAAGTGCACGACTTGCGCCAAGGGTAAGCCGCTGAATGCTCCCACCGCGCCGTGCGTCAGTTCACGCATCGGCAAGGTCGGTTCCAGCAGTACCGACATCCTGGTGAAGCTGGACTCCGCCTACACCGCGGACGTTACACGTTCAGGCTGCATGACGCTGCCCCTTAAGGGAGGAGGGGTGCTGAACCTCGGATGGATTCGAATGAGCGGTCAAGGTGCGACCGAAGGAACCTATACCAACGGCTGGAATCCCGCAGGCGCAGGAGCACTGTTCGCATTCCTCCCCCGGGTGAACACGACCGATTCCTTGTCGCGCCGGCAATACAGCGAGAATGGCAGCCTCGATTTCAGTTCTGCCGGGGTACCGCAGTCCAAGCTTCCGACCTTTGGGAATCTGGGGCC